>Ga0182004_10003507_pt1 | contig 12474 bp, 14 predicted proteins | sample Sormic07211540_1_FD_120479 | JGI IMG/M metagenome (GOLD analysis project Ga0182004, IMG submission 120479) | Endophyte microbial communities from Sorghum bicolor roots, Mead, Nebraska, USA - 072115-40_1 MetaG | ecosystem: Host-associated > Plants > Roots > Unclassified | place: USA: Nebraska... | reverse complement strand
GTTGTCACAATTTTAGCATATGAGTAGCATCAAGTTGTCAAGTCCCAAAGTAAACTCATGATCAAGTAAAGTAAATAAAGAATAGCATAAACAACATATGAACAATAATAACATCAGTGATTTTCCATTAGTGATCATTTATTTTGTGTTGGTCCAGGGCCGCTCGTGACCGTGAGCACGGCTGATATATCAGTTTTACACTCTGCAGAGGTTGTACACTTTCACTGTGAGTCGTGATTTACCCTTTTGCCCGAGGTGATGAGTCTCTAAACCCCCTTCCTATGGAGGGCGGCAGGGTTCACTATGAAGCCTTTCAAAGGTTCGTCTAACAAGTTAGGGCCGCTTGGTTTCATTAGTCAGTCCATGTGATTCTACCAAGCAGGGAATCCACGGTCTGCTATCCCCCATTTGCGCCACACGGGTATCCTCTAACAAGCTAGAAAAGGTCCACATACTAAGCTAAAGATAGAGCCATGTAGCCCTCACAGTTGTACTGTATGTCCCGGATGATCATATACAGATAAGTCGTTATGGAGAGAAACTAGAGCACCATAAGATAGATCAATGCTCTAGCCCCCTTTACCAAAGTTGCTAAAAAAGTCCTCTTTTAATGTTTATTGCATATTCTATTAATCAAATTACAAGATCATGGTTTAGTAGAGCACTAGCATAAGCTACCCAATGCAAAACCATAGGTGACAAGGTATAAGATCAATACTAGGAAATCCTTAACAAGGAGATACATGAAATATGAATTGTGTTATTAAAGTTATTAGGAAAACAAGGATGATCCCATGCTATACTTGCCTTGAAACTTAGATCCTTCTTGTAGTTCCAAAACTTCTACTATCAGCTTCTTGATCACCACGTAAAGCTCACCGTCTATACTCAGTCACCACATCAACAACAATCATCTAGAGGCAATCATACAAAGCAAACAAATCTATAATTAGAACAGCACACCAACAGTAGAAACTAAAGATGAAAAATTTATAAAATGAATCTATGTTGCACTATGATCACATAGACATAAAGATCACGAAAATCGGAGCTATAACGAAGAAGATATGAATTTTCTAAGATTTTCTTTAGAAAAGTAATTAATTAAATAGGGTCATAAAATTAAAAAGTTTCAAATAGGTAAAACATTGAGACTAACATGTAGATCTCGTGATTATAAATCTAACGCAATTTGAATGGGTCACATCGAAGTTAAAATGAATATTTTATGACCAAAACAAAATGAGTGGCAATTTTGTAAATGAAGAAAACGTATTTTGAATCAAACCGTCGGGAATTACGTTTTCAAAGCTAGAAAGCGTAATAAGTGAAAGCGCTTTGGACCGTGGGTTATGTCTTTAAAAACATTGAGGTTTTTTCGCAAAAGACGCGGCCGAAGGGGTATCCTTCATCTGAGCCGTTGGATCGCGCTTGGACGGTCACGATTAGATCGGGGTGGGGAAGAGAGAGCTGGCCGGCCAGAATTGGGGCCAAACCCGACGGCGCCATGGCCAGTGATGGCCAGTTTTCGTCAATCCGTTGGTTTAGAGCACAATTCAAGGAATCGAAGGCACAGGGAGATAGAGTAGCTTACTGCGACCTCACCTAGGGCAAAACCGATGTCGGGGAGAGACTGGGCGCGCTCGCACGGAGGATGGCGGATGATCGAGCTCTGCAAAGTTCCGCAAGGTCAAGCAAAGCATAGAAAGCACGAAAAAGAGAAAGAAAAGGCTCGGTGACTTCGCAAAGATGACGAGAAGCTCGGCAAGGAACTCACGGGGGCGGAGATGCGATGGAACGGGACTTCAACCTCAGCGGCAATCTCGTTCTTTTTGGCGGCGGCTGCAGCTCGGCTAGGGCTCGGGTATGTGCCAAAATTGGGGTTGGGGAGTTCGGCGAGGCCGTGGCTTCTATTTAAGAGGGCCCACGACTTGCGGGGCAAGCCAACACGGGGAACACGCGCGACCGGTGCTCGATTAAGGGTAGAGTCCAGCTTGGACACGAGGTGGAAGAAGGTCCTGACAGGTGGACCCCACCTGTCTGTGACTCAAGGGCGTGGGACCCGCTCGTCATTGGAAGAAGAGAGGGAAGGGGTGCTGGCACGGGCGTGAGAGCTAGCTGGGCCGCGGCCTACTGCGCGCACTATGCCGGGAACAAGAAGGGAGCAGGCCAAGGGAAAAAGAATGGGGAAGGGAAGGATCTAGGCCTTCGTACCGATTTCCAGGGAGAGGGAGGAAGAGAAAATAAATACCTTTCCAATTTTATTTTCAAATCTTTGCTTAACTAGATTTCAAGAGAATTTGAAAACCTCTTGAAATTCAAAAACAACCACTCAGAAAAAATAAAATGCAGCAGCATGGTTGCTCAACATGTTGCTAAAGCTTGGGTTAAATTTTAATTTGATGACAAATATTATTTCCCTATATTTCATGGGCATAAAAATACACAATTAAATCAAATTTCTCCTATTTTGAAAACTTGCAAATTTTAGGATATTACAGTGTGACATGGATCAGGAGAACAGGCGTGTATTATTCTGCCAGCAACCACCATACCAATTTAGACTCCTACATCCCAGACGAACACGGAGGAATGCCAAGGACGAACAGGGTTGTCAACACCTGTCGCGATTCCCTCTACTGAAGCAAGGGCCATGCGGACACCTACCTCTCCATACCTAGGCACCATGCCTATGTATATAGAGACTACCCAACTTACCCCGGGACTCTGACCAACGGATCGACAAGTTACGAATTGGGCACACCTTGCTGTACCATAAACCAGCACACCGAACTTAGCTCTAATCTTCATTGTATATTTATATATTTTATTAGGCACAATGTTAATGATGATACTCTCATGACACATAAACTATACACTAGTTCATATATCAAGATTATAACATCACAACTATGGTCTAGTTCATAAATATGACTATAGTTGAAAAATCAGAGAATAAACATGGAAGAACTTGTTAGACACTCAAAGGCCCTCATGTTACACTTGCATCAAATAGTGCTCCAACTTCTCCAACTTTCCTTTTGGATCATCCTTTGTATAGCTTCTTTGTATGATTGCAACAACCATTGCAAGCATCACAGACAAGCCTAAAAACAATACATCAATCATTGTAAAACATCATATAAAGGTTTGAAAAAAGTAGGGCTTGTAACTATGATCCTTAGAGCGTATAACAACTAAACGGAACTATGGTTTAAAAGGTATGAAAATTCAAAGGTATAAGATGGAAGGTATGATAAATGATAAGGATAGAATAAGCATGATGTATGTGGGCTAACTTGAAAGATTTAGAGAGCATAAGATTTTATAGATGAAGGGTAACGATTACAGGATTATACAAGATGGATATGACATTGTGAAGAATGAAGTAAGCATACGGAGATTCAAGGGCTAGGTAACATGAGATGCCTATGAAAGCTTGATGAGATGGAACATATGCATGGCAAGGGCTACACAATAGTGAGATGGTATGGTGAGATACTAACAAGAATATTTATTTCTTGACATAAAACATGAAGACCCAAAAACAATGGTGGTGGTCGGCAAAGATCAAATTTGCCAACAATGATGACATGATGGTTACATAGCGAAAAGTGAGGATGAACCTATAGCTTAGGTTCAGCAACCTACTTTAGGATATGACGATGACCATTCGGATTGGTAAAGAGGACATTTTGGAACATATTTCGACCAATGGCTGCAGCAGGGTGAATGCTTCATTAAAGGGGAACACGACGAGACACCAGTGCACGTAGGGTGTGCACGACAGCGGACAATAGGCTTATGGTCACTGATAGCATACTCTTATAAGCACATATCTGCAATCCATGTTGTGGGGTCTCTGTGGACCGTATGAGTTATGTTCTAGCAAAAGGGAATGGTGGTTTGGGCATATGGGCATTAAGCCACATGTTGATAAACCACCAGGGGCCTCCTAAGTTGCCGATGGGTTCGCCCAGCAAGAGTTTCTCAGTCACTTGGTGAAGAAGATGGTAGACAGAGCTTAGGAGATATCAGCCAAGAGGGAATCTAGAACCATTGGCCAGTTGCTTGGCAGCTGCGAAATAAACATAGGTTGGACCTACTGATCGGCCGCAAAAGATGAATTTATCTAGCCACATATTCAGGAAAATGGTTTGTTCTCTCTGACTGACCGATCCAGTTTGCCGATATTTATAAATATATCCTCTCCAACCACCGATGTTGCGAGTATCTACTTTGTAATTAGATTTTCTATTGAAGAGCTTACCGTCATCGGCAGTTGAAATGTCTAGGCCCGTGAGCATGAGCACATCAGCAAGGGTAGGAGAAGCTAGGCCATGACCGGACATGAAAGCATTAAAGGTATCTGACCAGAAGTAAGCAGCTGCTATCATCATCGATCCGTTTTCAACATATCGGCAATGGAGAGCCTGATGCACTGATCTAGCTTGCATTCGGCCTAGTATACTTCATTGGCACCACTAACCCTTAGGAACCAATTCTTCCATCCCTTAGTGGTTTTTGGCTAGGATCAGAAAGTATCTTTACACAGATCTAAGGAAAAGTTTTCGGCCCTGAATGGGATTCTGTTGGTTTCTACATTTATTATATCGGTTGGATCTGGGTTACCCATCGGGCCCAAACACTGAATGTGGGGTTGATCAGTTGGAATAACTATTTTGTTGCTCAGTTCCTAAGGTTGGAGGATAAAAGAAACAAAAGAAAAGAAAGGAAAAATACTGAGTGTATGAACTTGTAAAGATAACAGGAACTGCGGTAAGATAAAGGGGGATGAATGCGAGATTAACCTCAGGGACATTGAAGTTGATGGTCATTTCTTCTGGGCGAAACGAAGATGAAGCCGAGGGCTTGAGGGCTTTGCCGGGGGATTTCTTGTTGATTGAAGATGTGTTCTTGCTTGACAGAATCACCGCTGGAAAGAATGGGGTTTGGAGATGGAGAATAGCGAGGTAGAAGATGAGTGCCTAGGAAGGATGTATTTATAGGTTGAGTCAAGTAAGGGCATTTCAGACTTATCTCTCTGCCGCATCCGTGAAATTTGACGTTGTTCAGATGAATATGGTAACTGTTTGCACGACAATCAAGAGATTGTGCAGGTGATTTGATGGCAAGTAATCATGATCTTGAGGATATTTCACTGTGCACAATATTTTAATGAACCATCGGCAGCGTATCTTGATATCAAGTCTTTGCCGATGGGTGGTTTTCTCCATGACTTGGCGTTAATCGGGGTACAGGTGGTTGAGAGATGTGTGATATATGAAAATCAAAGCTGGGTTTGTCTAGATTTGGTAATAGATTTTTGTGCAAAGATAACTACGATAATCATTATCTATAGAGAATTTCGAAGCATTAATGATTTTATACTCTGAAATTGGGGGGCATGTGTTGACACTATTTTTGGAACAGGTCAAGTTAATTAAAACAGACCGATCGGTAACAGAAAAGTTATTGTATTACGGCAGAAGAATGCCGATGAGGATCAACCGATAAAGATGGTGCCGATGATAGGAGATGATCGGTAGAAGGATTCTGCTGATTCAGGTTTGGTATAAGGTTAAAAGTAATGTTTGCTGATTGGTGCCGATAAGACTTATGGTTGCCGATGCCAATGGAGGAGGACATGAAGACTATTGCTGGAAGGGCGTGTATATGCCGATGAAGCAGGAGCCGATGAAGACTTTATCGTAATTTAGGCAGAAGTAGGAATAGGTAGATGTTGTTTCTTTTTCTATAGTTGTTCGAGTATGCCTTATATGTAGTAGTCTTGTTTTCTTTAATTAAAGTCCTAGTCGTATTTGGCTGTAACTCTTTAGGCTAGGGTATAAATATAGACCTAGCAGCAATGTAATAGGAGTACATCAATCAATTTCAAATACACATTTATCCCTACTTTTACATCTACTTTTCGACGACTTCGTTAATATGCATACTTTTCTTTTTATGAGTTCTCATTGATTCGGCGAGTCACACCTAGTGATTCTCGAGTTTCGTGTGAACACCTCTTGGCCGTGACATCCAGGCGCATCGTTATTGTCGGGACCAAAGTGTTCGGATCTTCATCCTTGTCGATTTTTAGGTCAAATTGACTGGCACGTCTTGACATCGAACTGGGTATTAGCCCTTTGTGTTTGCAGATCAATTTTTGCATCAACAGAACCAAAGAAGATAGAAGAAGCTTTGAGGGATGTTGTTTGGGTAAATGCTATGCATGAAGGGCTAAACAATTTTACTAGAAATCAAGTATGGGAGTTAGTAGAGAGGCCTAAGGATCATAATGTAATTGGAACCAAATGGGTGTTTTGAAACAAACAAGATAAAGATGGGATAGTAATAAGGAACAAAGCAAGATTGGTGGCACAAGGATACACACAAATTGAAGGTCTTGACTTTGGAAAAACTTATGCCCCGGTTGCTAGATTAGAAGCAATTAGGATCTTGTTAGCCTACGCTTGTGCCCACAACATAAATTATATTAAATGGATGTGAAGAGTGCATTCTTGAATGGGTACATAAATGAGTTGGTTTATGTTGAGCAACCTCCTAGTTTTGAAGACGACAAGTACCCCAACCATGTTTACAAGTTGAAGAAAGCTTTGTATGGTTTGAAACAAGTACCTAGAGCATGGTATGAGAGGTTAAGGGATTTCCTACTCTCTAAAGAATTTATTATGGGTAAGGTTGACACCACTCTCTTCACTAAAAAGATAGGCAAGGACTTGTTTGTGTTGCAAATTTATGTTGATGATATTATATTTGTCTCAACCAATCAAGAATTTTGTAAAGAATTTGGAAATATGATGGCTAATGAGTTTGAGATGTCCATGATTGGAGAACTTAGTTACTTCCTTGGTCTTCAAATCAAGCAAATGAAGAATGGCACATTTGTGAGTCAAGAAAAGTACATAAAAGACATGCTCAAGAAGTTTGGCATGGATGATGCAAAGTCAATTAGCACACCTATGGGAACTAATGGAAACTTGGATATTAATGCTAGTGGCAACATGGTTGATCAAAAGTTATATCGGTCTATGATTGGAAGCCTACTCTATGTGACTGCATCGAGACCGGATGTGATGTTTAGTGTATGCATGTGTGCTAGATTTCAAGCCTCTCCAAGAGAATGTCATTTGGAGGCAACAAAAAGAATATTGAGGTACTTAAAGCATACACAAAATGTTGGATTGTGGTATCCCAAAAGAGCAAATTTTGAGTTGATTGGTTATTCTGACTCTGACTATGCGGGATGTAAAGTTAAGAGAAAGAGCACATCGGGCACATGTCAATTAATGGGAAGATCACTTGTGTCTTGGTCATCAAAGAAGCAAAATAGTGTAGCACTTTCAACTGCCAAAGCAGAGTATATTTCAGCTGGTAGTTGTTATGCTCAATTACTTTGGATGAAGAATACTTTGAATGATTTTTGAATCAAGTTCAAGCAAGTGCCATTGCTATGTGATAATGGGAGTGCAGTGAAGCTCACTAACAACCTGGTTCAACATTCAAGAACTGTCACACCCATATTTTAAGAACAAAATAGGATGCATAAAAGACTCATATGTGCCCCAGAAACAGTCGCACACATAAGTAGACAAATCTCAAATGTATCATTGAAGTGTTTATTACATAGTGGAACAATAATAAATCACATAGTCTTATACAATAATGATAATAAGAGTAAATAACTCTCTCAACGGATGCTTCACACAGGGACAAAAGTTGACCGGTTGGCTTCAAACCTAATACTCATATCGATAGTCCTCATTCCAATCATCTTCATTTGCATAACCTGAGGTGTTGGGAAATTGCAAGAGTGAACACATATCGTACTCAACAAGTATAATCAGGGGTTCATGAGGCTCAAATAGCTGATACTAGTTTGACTGCATTTAGCTTTTAATTGTAGATAGCATGTTCATAATTGAATATCAGGGGTCAAGGTAGCATAAATAATCCCATAATCACATGATCAAATGTAAGGATAATTAACTCTTAGCATAAACAATAATCAAATGAACATAATAACATAACAAGCTCATCATCTTAATGTAGATGTCCCCAAGGCCGCTAGTGACCGTGAGCTCGGCTAGTATACTAGTTTTAACACTTTGCAGAGGTTGTACAACTTTACCCATGAGTCATGATTTACCCTTTCGCCCGAGGTAGCTAGTCTCTTAACCCCCTTCCTAGGGAGGTCGACAAGGATCACTATGAAGCCTTTCAAAAGTTCGTCTAACATGTTAGGGCCGCAAGGTTTCTCGGGCGCGTAGATATAGAGCCCCCCTTCCAATGGCACAATGACTCGCAGCCTATACACATAAAGACAGAGGCCACACTATACCCAAAACGACAAGCCCCTCTAGCGCCTTTACGGGTACCCGCTAACAAGCTAGAAAAGGTCTTCATACTGAGCTAAAGCTAGAGCCATTATGGCCCTCATGGTTGCACTGTTATCACGGGTGATCACGTACAGACAAGATCTCATATGATTATTAGTCATCTTTTAACGTTCATTGCATAGTTATTAATCATCTTACAAGATCATGGATTACTTCAAGCACTAGCAAAACTATACCAAATGCATATCAAGTAGGTAACAAGGAATCCAGGTAACAATCATCTATGATTTTGCTAAGGTCGACAAGGTGGAAACATGCATATGATATATATGTGTATTAATTCAAGGATAATCCTAACTTATACTTGCCTTGATCAAAGCTCTCCTGAGCCTGCTGCTGGTCGTCAAAATCTTGGTCTTGCTCACCAACATACGGCTCACTGTCTATTCCCAAACATCAATCAACAACACACAATCCAATGGAGACAATCATACACAAAGCAAACAAGCTATAATTAGAACATTACACTAACAGTGGTAAATCAAAGATAAAAGTTTATAAAAATATTCTACGCAGCGCTACGATCGCACAAACGTAAAGATCACGAGAATCGGAACTAAAACGTTTATAAAAATATTCTACGCAGCGCTACGATCGCACAAACGTAAAGATCACGAGAATCGGAATTAAAACGTAGAAGTTATGAATTTTTTAAGATTTTCTATAGATGAATAAATAATTAAATGCTACTGCAAAATTAAAAAGTTTCAAAATAGTGAAATAATACTTCTAACATGTAGAGCTCGTAAATACGAATCTAATGAAATTTGAATGGACAAAAATGGAGTTAAAATAATAGAAAACGTATTTCAGTTTGAACAGACGAGAATACGCTTTTGAACAAAGGAAACGCATTCTGCGCAAACCGCCAAGGACAGCGGGTTAAAATGTAAAAACATCCAGGGACTCTTTATGAACTTTCACAGCCGAAAGGGTATGCTGTTTTTGTGGCCATCCGATCTTCATCTGACGGTCCACGAGTCACCTAGGGGCCACTCTGGTCGGTCGGCCGTCGGAATCAAGGCCCGACGCGATGGCCATGGCCTGGAGGCCGAGCTTGCCAGAGCTCACGGTTCGGCTGACTCCGAGCACCATTCTTCGAAAGGAAAATGCAAGGTGAATGAGAAGCTCACCGCGGAGTCACCTAGGGTCTTAGCTTGGGCCGAGAGGGGACAGGGAGCTCGCGCCGCGGTGGGAAATGAGTGCGGCCTCAGCGAGATCCGAACCTCGGCGTTCGTGGTGGCTAGGGATCAAACTTTGTGGAGGAAACAGAAAGAGACATGCGGGAGACGATGCTAGGGTCTTTATGGGGCTCGATTACCCGTTGAAGGAGAAAGTCCCGTGGAAACCAGGATTTCGTCGGTGGTTTCCATCGAGTTCGGCTCGGGGACGCTCGGAAGAAGAAGGAAGGCAGGGCGAGTTGCTGACGTGTGGGCCCGTGCTGTTAGCAAAAGAGAGAGGGGAGTCGGCGCGCCCTGCTCGGCTTGGGCTGCAGCGAGCTGGGCCGAGGCGGGGAACCAAGGCCGAGCGAGGGGGGGGGAGGGAATGCTGGGCCGCGGGAGGGGGAGGAAGCTAGGCCGAGCTGCTGCTGCTGCGCTGGCTTTTCTTTTTTTCTTTTTCTTCTTTGTTTTCTAAAGCCTTTTTGAAAAGAGATATTAAATGCTTTTTGGAGATAAACAAAATACTCAGAGGATAAACAAACAAACAAGTAAATAAATAAATAAATTCTAGCATGAATGCACATCCACGTTTCTAAACTTATGATGAATTTTATTTTTCGACCAAAAATATCTATTTGCTAGATTAAATGCCCACAAAATGCTTAAATAAATCCTATTAAATCCTATTATTTTAAAAACAAATTTTTGGGTGTTACAAATTCTACCCCCCTCAAATGAATCTCGTCCTCGAGATTGAGCAGTGCTTACTCAAATAACTGTGGATATGATTTTCTCAGATCATTCTCTCTTTCCCAAGTTGCCTCTGCTTTTGAATACCAATTCCATTGTACTTTGCACATCTTAATAATTCGACTTCTAGTGACTCTCTCAGCTGTCTCCAATATTCTGACCGTACACTCTTTATAAGTGAGATCACCTTTAACAAAAAACTCTTCTAATGGTATTAGCTCCTCAAGTACCCGCAAACACTTTTAGTTGTGACACATGGAACACATCATGCACACCAGATAAACTTTTAGGCAATTAAAATTGATAAGCTACTTCTCCACGCCTTTGCAAAACTTTAAAAGGACCAACATACCTCGGAGCAAGCTTTTCTTTCATATTAAATCTCTTCACACTCCTCATCGGTGATACTTTCAGATAGACATAATCACCTTCTTTGAAAACCAGCTCTCTCCTACGTGTATCTGCATAGCTTTTTCGACGAGACTGAGCAACTCTCAGATTATCTCGAACAGTCTGCACTTGTTGTTCTGCATGTCTAAGCACATCTGTACTAAACACCTGAGTCTCTCCTGTCTGATTCCAAAACAAAGGTGTCCTGCACTTACAACCATACAATGCCTCGAATGGTGCCATCTTAAGACTTTGCTGATAACTGTTGTTGTAGGAGAATTCTGCATATGGCAAACTGTTGTCCCAACTAGTTCCATACTACAATGCACAAGCTCTCAACATATCCTCTAGTATCTGATTGATCCTTGTTGACACTTGCTAACACCACTTGAATACTAGGTTGTCATCCCCAGCATGGTGCTAGAGTGTACTAAGGTATTTATGAATATGAAGGCTCTCTAGAAAATAATTTATTCTATCCGCAAGCACACAGATAAAATACCTCATTGTAGCATTTCACCAGGAAAAGTATTTCGGGTATCGTTATTTATAATTTTTCTTAAGAGAACGGTGAAAGTGAAAATAGAGGTAAAATCTATCAAGGTGTAGACTAGAGATAAACTTGCAAGAACATGATTACTAATGAGAAACTTGTCACACAGTCACTTGCTTTGGCAGGGGGTAAGCCATAAAAATAAAGATAATGAAATATAAGCTCATGGGTAAATTACACAGTGATTAGAAATAGACTACTCCACATAAAATGTAAGGTGATGTCGGACTAGCAAGAGAATGGATTCTAAGTATCTATTATCTATTAAGTCACAATCTACTCTAGGCATCTACAAGATCATATATAGCACAAAAGACTCTTCATTCATGTATAAGGAACATTGCTAACGTAAATCAGAACATAGCAAGACTTACTCCGCAATACAAATTCTGCCAGTCCTACTAACGGAGGGTGGACTATATAAGAATCAACAAAGCTGTCACTATCGCGAACTACCACACGACCCGGCCAATAAGATACATTTGCAGGTAAATAACATCTAAGCACCATGCCCACATGTGATCTACCACTTAGCTCCCACGTGTCAAGCGCTAAGCGCTTTGCAAACTTGTACATAAACTCATTATCAATCATAACTATATCAAATATAGAACTAGAGCAAACTAAGAACATAATAAATAGAGACATAATGCAATTAGAATAAAGTCGTAGAGAAAGATATGAAATAATACCAATCTTTATTGACGAAGATCAGAAATCCAGAGCGCTAGGCTCGACTTCTCTAATCCTATCTAATCAATCCTATAGAACTTGAAGGAATTGGGAGTAGCTAATTCTAATTCTCTGCGGGAGAGAAGTACCTAAACCCTAACTTTGATGGCTTCCTCTAATAATGATTTCTCCTCTTCTCCTGGGGTGGAGAGGCCTTGCTTATATAGCCCCCTCAAATGAACGTGGGCCGTCAGATCAAACTGACCTTAATCGCATGGTTTTCCTTGATCATTAGAGGCGGTGGAGCATGATCTAGGAGATGGAGCCTGATTGGCCCCAGAGGCAGGGCGGGCGCCCTGCCCCCGGGCTCGTTCGGCCTCATGTTCGTTCCCGTGGCTTCTGAACTCTTCTAGGTTAAGGAAAATTGCCGCACACGTAATTATCTTGATGTAAACCCGACGTGTGGGCCTTCCTTCCATATTTTCTGATAACCCCCTGCAGAAATAGACAAACACCAAAACTCGTG
>Ga0182004_10003506_pt1 | contig 12475 bp, 19 predicted proteins | sample Sormic07211540_1_FD_120479 | JGI IMG/M metagenome (GOLD analysis project Ga0182004, IMG submission 120479) | Endophyte microbial communities from Sorghum bicolor roots, Mead, Nebraska, USA - 072115-40_1 MetaG | ecosystem: Host-associated > Plants > Roots > Unclassified | place: USA: Nebraska... | reverse complement strand
GGCTCAAAAGATTCATCTCACAAATTACAGGTAACTGTGCAGTTAGTTTTTATTTTCGTCTATATTTAATGCTCCATGCATGCGACCAAAGATTCGATGTGACGGGGAATCTTGAAAATTTTTACGAACTAAACAAGGCCAAAGTTTGAATAAAAAAAATTATAGTAAAAGATTAGGGATAAAAGTTTTGTAATTCCAGAAGCATTTAAACAACTCCATAAGCTAACTGTTAATAAAATATCGTATATTTTGATAGTTTATTTGTTAGGAGAAAGTCAGTTGACACATGTATATCCATTTCAATCTCCATGGAAGTAGATGTACGGACGACATGGGAAGCCAAGCCTATCTGTGGGGAGGGCCCACGTGGCGTCTGACCGGTCTTCACAGCCGCAGTTTCGGTTACCCTAAAGTCAACGGAACCAACAAAGAACGTGCAATTTTCTTTTTTTTTGACAACAACAAAGAAAGTGCATTGTGGCGACAGCGAGAGAAGCAAACTGGAACCTTTTGCCATTTAACCCTGCTAAGATGGTTTAATCGCATCTTTTTAAGGTTTCAGTTAAACCCTCTCAGTCCTCGTTATTTGCGGACTCCGTTCACAAACGACCACGGTGACGGACGGCGTGTGTTGGAATTGGCGGGAGGCAGACAACGGCACGGCGAATGCTATAAAACCGGAGCACAAGGTTCACCATTGCTGCTTGCCTCTGAATTGACCCGTCTTCTCCGCCGGACACGGCCAGCAGGCGGCGGCGGCCACAGCTCCTCTGCTCGCTCGCGGATGGACGCCCCGGCCCCCACGAGGGGCCCTGCGAGCTTCCTCACGCAGGCCAACGCCCTCCTCCGCAAGAACCTCTGCTTCCAGGTCCCCCTCCTCCCTCCCCTGTTTCCTCTTGCTTTGTGCTGTCTGTCTCCCGATGAAAGTTAGACTGTTTGTGCCTTTGCTGCACTGCAATGCAAGAATCCAAGGAGCACCCGATGATGATCGTCGTCTTCTTGGCTGTGCGATGTGTGCAGAAGCGGAACCTCAAGACCAACATCGGGATCACGCTCTTCCCGGTGCTCCTCTGCGTCATCCTCGTCGTGCTCCAGGGCGTCATCGACAACGAGCTCGACAAGCCCAAGTACCGCTGCGGTTGCGCCTGCGTCGACCCGGGCCCGGACGCGGTCGGGGACGCGTGCCGCCGGACGGAGTGCGGCGTCCAGCACTCCACCCTGGACCAGGTCGGCAGCTGCCCGATCCCTAGCCCGACCCCGTGGCCGGCGCTGGTGCAGGTGCCGCGGCCCGAGTCACGCGCCGTCAGGACCGCCGGCCAGCCGTTCGACGGCTTGCCTGACCCGAGCTGCCGGGACACTGGCTCCTGCCCCGCGGCCGTCCTCGTCACCGGCAACAACCGCTCGCTAGCTCAAAGTATACATTCCTCTTTATTTTCTACTCCTTTCATTCCATGTCAATGTCATGGTAGCAAGCTTCCATGCTACACAAGTCAGTTACGTGACGATTTGTTGTTCATAATACGCGTGCTGTTGCCGTGTGTTCTTGTTTCAACTGGCAGACCTTTCGGGTGGACTGTTTCCTGCTTCGACTTCCTCCTTGAATTTGACAGATTATCTGGATGAACTCTCCAGGATCGTTGCTGTGAGTTCCTGCCAGCATAACTGCAGGCCTTGAATATGTAGTTTATTCTTTGTTGCACATACTATGTTCATTTTCCTCTTGTTGGTAATGGATGGAGTTCTTGGTTGGATTGGTTCTCTTAGGGATCGGACACGTGGCCATGGACAACAGAATTAATAGAATCAGCGTTTATCCCAGGGAATAACTTGTATCGGCTGCAATCTCGGTGTTTGTCCAATCTAACACAGACAGTTTCATTCAATGCCGGGGTCATACCCCTTCAGCTCAGTAAGTAGGGCCTTGTTTAGTTTCGAAAACTGAAAAGTTTTCGGTACTGTAGCATTTTCGTTTGTTTGTGATAAATATTATCCAATCATAGACTAACTAGGATTAAAAGATTCATCTCGTGATTTACAGCTAAACTGTGTAATTAGTTTTTGTTTTCGTCTATATTTAATGTTTCATACATGTGCCACAAGATTCGATGTGACGAGGAATCTTGAAAACTTTTTGGTTTTCAGAGTGAACTAAACAAGGCCTAGCATTTCCTAATTCCTACCTTGGTCTTGGTGGTCCACTCCTTTTCGTTTTAAAGATGCATGAACATAAGGATAGGAAAGGCACAACTGAATACTTCGTCAATATTGTCTACAGGATAATCGTAGGAAATAAAATTTGTGCCTCATTTTTGTATATGCTCATGATGAATTCACTTCTTCAGAACATTGTACCAATATATATTTGTTGGTTCTATTCACAAAAGGGCCAACTGATCAGTTGTCCAAGTGTCATCAAATGTTGCAATGTTATCTATGACTGGGTAGATGGGATTTAATTTATCCCCCTAAACAAGCTAGATATTAATTTTTCTTTTCCTAGAGAGGTTTTTTCTGTTACTGTTGAACTTTTTTGCTATATACAAGGATGTCAACTTTTTTGTACATATTGTTTTCTATACTTGATATATTTTCTATTTCTGATTATTTTCTCTTTCAAATGTTTAGACATAGACTGCGTTCAGGGTTTGCCACTATGGCGTGAAAGTGCATCATTTGTAAATGATGAACTCTTTAAGGGTTACAGACAAAATGGTGGAGGTAGTGGAGGTGGGAAGACAAATGAATTTGTTGCAGGTGATCTAATCTTCTGATCAGACTTCAACCAAATGTTTCCTCTTCATTGCTTTCAGTTTTCTTATGTGTATAACTTGCTTCTGTCCAGGTTATGATTTTCTGAACACAAATATGAATGGTCTTGAAATGAATATTTGGTACAACTCTACCTATAACAACAACACCGCATACGTATCTATTTCATTACTACGAGTTCCACGCTTGGTTAATGCGGTGGGTTTGTACTACAGCACAGTTTCATGAACAGATATTCATCTGTGTGCAACTACCTCTAACACTTGATTTCTTACCTATAGGCATCAAATGAGTACATTAAATTTCTCAGAGGAAGTGGAGTGGAAATGTTGCTTCAATATGTTAAAGAGATGCCCAAAGTAGGAACAAAGCTGAAATTTGACCTCTCTTCTCTTCTTGGTGCATTGTTCTTCACGTGGATCATTGAACTACTATTTCCAGTGAGTGCAAGATATGACCTTTTCTTAAGGAAAGAGGTAAAAATGGATTAAATATTAAGTCAATGTTACACTTTTTGCAGGTCATATTAACATATCTCGTGTATGAGAAGCAACAGAAGCTGAAAATTATGATGAAGATGCATGGTCTGAAGGATGGTCCTTACTGGCTAATCTCCTATTTTTACTTCTTTGCCCTGTCGGCTATCTACATGATACTGTTTGTGATTTTTGGCTCCTTGATCGGTAATTAACTCGAAATTTATTCAAGTTAATGCAAATTATGCAAATGAAGTATGTACATTGAAATCAACTTTCCTCGATGTATGCAGGTCTAGATTTCTTTAGGAAAAATGACTATAGCCTTCAATTTGTCTTCTACTTCATCTACATAAACCTGCAGATTTCACTTGCATTTCTTGTAGCTTCCTTCTTTTCTGCTGTCAAAACAGCCACAGGTTTGTGCTCGGCTATTTATCTTCTGAAGAAATTCTGTGGTGCTTAAAACCAATGATCTGATTGACTGTTTTGAGAATCATTGTGCTGCAGTTGTTGGTTACATCTATGTATTTGGCTCTGGCTTACTAGGGGAATTTCTTCTTCGCTTTTTTGTTGAGGATACTGGTTTTCCAAGTAAGGTTCTATCGTTTATTACTACTATTTGACTATTGGACAACTCTCTTTTGGTTTTATGCATGACGATATCTTTGTTTATGTACAAAGAGGGTTGGATAGTTTTAATGGAGATCATCCCTGGATTTTCATTGTTCCGAGGATTATATGAGTTTGGTCAATATGCATCTGCTGGAAACTCAATGGGGACCACTGGTATGAAATGGAGTAATCTAGATGACTCTCTTAATGGAATGCGTGGTGTTTTGATTATTATGGTTGTGGAGTGGGCAATACTTCTACCCTTGGCATTCTATGTGGATCAAGTCTCGTCGCTGGGTGGTGGATTCAGGAAAAATTCCTTTTTCTTCTTGAGCTGCTTTAAAAGGCGTGCTCTATCATTGCGGAGATATAGCTTTAGGAGACAAGAATCTAAAGTAGTCGTTGAAATGGACAATCCTGATGCTGTTCAAGAAGTAAGTTACTCCCTTACATTGTCTCTCAATTATACCTTCTGTATTCTTATTTTCTAAATTATGTTCAGAGAGAGGTGGTTGAGCAACTTCTGCTGGAACCCATTGCAAACCAAGCGATCCTCTCTGATAACCTCAAAAAGGTTTACCATGGAAAAGATGGAAATCCTGACAAACTTGCTGTCCGAGGGTTGTCTCTTGCCATACCAAAAGGCCAGTGTTTTGGAATGCTTGGCCCGAATGGAGCTGGGAAAACATCGTTCATCAGTATGGTACATCAATATAGCCTATTACATTTATTTTTTAAAAAAATTTAGGTGAGAGTGCACTCCTCAGTGACGTATTTTTCCCTGCAGATGATTGGGCTTATTCCACCAACATCTGGTACCGCCTATGTACATGGAATGGATATAAGGACTGATATGGATGAGATCTATACTAACATGGGTGTATGCCCACAGCATGAGTAAGGCCTTGCTCTCAAATTTATATTTTCTATCCGAAACCCCCTGAGATTACCATTGCATTCTAGTTCTCATTTCCCTTCACTTTGATGCAGCTTACTTTGGGAAACATTAACAGGAAGAGAGCACCTATTGTTTTACGGGAGACTTAAGAATCTTAAAGGCACTGAATTATTGAAGGTATAGTTCTGTAATTGGCATGTTTTAATATTAGTTCCTATTTACCTTCACTGAGAAATAGTCTGTGTTGAAAAGTCATGTGCAATGAAAAATGCAAGCAATGTTTGTTGACCCTATACTGCAGCAAAAATTCACATGCCTCTAGAGACATGTATACGAAGGCCAGGCCTGGTGCAGTGGTGAGAGTTGTCTCACTGAGTCACCAGGTCGTGGGATCGAAGCAACCTCTCTGCAGATTTTGCGGGGGGAAGGCTTGCCTCGTTTTTTCCCTTCCCCGGACCCCACTCATGTGGGAGGCTCCGGCACTGGGTCTGACTTTAAAGACATGTATACATCTATACTGAGTTTACAATATTCTGTACTGCAGGCTGTTGATGACTCTCTGAAGAGTGTTAATCTGTTTCATGGTGGCGTTGGTGATAAGCAAGTGGGAAAGTACAGTGGGGGCATGAAACGAAGGCTTAGTGTTGCCATCTCATTAATTGGGGATCCCAAAGTACCACTCCCACTTCTGTTTATGTTTTGGGGTGCAAATTATACATTGGCATGTGCAACTTATAATTTGACACCTTTAGGTGGTTTTCATGGATGAGCCAAGCACCGGACTTGATCCAGCATCAAGAAACAATCTGTGGAGTGTTGTGAAGGAGGCAAAGAGAAACCGTGCCATCATTCTTACAAGTACTGAGCTCTCCTTATACTCTGTCTATTGCTTCTATAGTTCTATATACACAATAATGGCAACTGATGAAGTAATTTTTGACAGCACACTCAATGGAGGAGGCAGAAGTACTATGTGATAGACTTGGCATTTTTGTCGATGGTGGTTTCCAGTGCCTTGGTAACCCAAAAGAGGTAACTTACCTATTTACATGTATGGAGCAGACATGTACATTTTTGCGTAGCTGTTTATTGATCACTTTGCAAATGTTTGCCATGAATTGTTTTGTAGCTGAAAGCTAGATATGGCGGCACCTATGTACTGACAATGACAACATCTTCGGAGAATGAAAAGGAGGTTGAGCAGCTTGTTCACCACCTATCACCAAATGCGAGCAGGATATACCACATTTCAGGAACCCAGAAATTTGAGCTGCCAAAGCAGGACTTGAAGATTGCTGATGTATTCCATGCCGTCGAGAGTGCAAAATGCCGGTTCAACATATATGCTTGGGGCCTGGTTGACACCACCTTGGAGGATGTCTTTATTAAGGTTGCCAAGGGAGCACAAGCATTCAATGTTGTTACGTAAGTAGTATAATCGATTTATAGATGTCACTCTCTTTTTTGTTGTGGAATATGTGGTGTTTATGCTTGTCTGAACTATGGTTATAGTCTCCATAGGATTGAGGTTGTGGTGTATATTTTAGTATAGTTAAGTTGTATATATATTCTGTAATTTGAATGTCATGTGTTGTCCCTTAACAAATATAGATATACTTTGTTCATAGTGTTAAATCTTTATAATGTTCGTAAGAGAAGTCTAGTCGAATACAAAAAGGATCCACGCCACCATCGCAGCGCTCATGCGATATCTTAAATGGGTTTCATCTAAATAAAACTTTATAAAACTCTATCTCTCTCTCTTCATAATTAACGAACCAAGTCATCAAATCTCCTGCGATGTGTTAAAATATTTAATGCAAATAAAACTCAGATTAAATTTCCATTGAGACTAGGCTTGACAAGCAGCTTACTTTAAAAAATAAAAACATTCAATGAAAGAAAGTCTTCACTTTTGTTTGCATTATTGCACATATGTACTTGATTACACATTTCTTTTTGCTAAACTGAAAAAAAAGTACGAGATTGTTATGACGGGCATAACATACCAGCACCATAAGCCTAATAGTGGCTAGGAGAAGGCGGTGGAATTAGGGGGTTTAGCCCATATACGCTGCTATTAATACTAATCTTAGAGAGTTTTCTTATAATTGCTATTACTAGAGAGATATAAATATTTGTAAACTCTATGGGACAAATTAAGGAGAAAAATTATTTGTTTCCGGCTTCCTGAAGGGAGCCGGGATTCCACTGACCTCTAACCGTGTGTGCAGTAGCAGCCACGGCGCCTCCTCGCCGTCTTCCTCGCGTGCTCAAGCCTCGACCTCCTCCCTCGCACTCATACAGCCTAAGATCAATCCCTGGTAGGACTAGGGTTCTTATCACCTGGGTATCAGGGAATTCCAGGACGATGACGACGTTTCCGCCGACCTCCGACGCCTGCCGCCGCCGGGCTCCAGCGCCCCGCTGTCTGCTGCCCCTTCCGAAGTCTCGGAATCCTCCAGCACCGCCCTTACCCTGGAGGGATTGGCCAGGGTGGTCGACCAAACCGGCCACAACATGGCTCAGCTTGGCCACACCGTGGACGTCCTCAGTCACAACATGGCTGCCATGCAGCAGTCCTTGGCGAGCCTGCTGCCGCCGCTGCCTCCACCATCCTCGCAGCCGGCACCACCACCGCCTGTGCCGTCTACATCTCCGTCAATCAACTATTCCTTCGGGATGCCGCCTGACAGCTCCGAGATCCCCCTGCACCAGATGCGGTGGCTAGCCTCTCCTTCGCCCATCCCATCGTGGGCGCTGATGGGCCGCCAATCTACACGGCGCCAACAACCATCACGCCATCGGCGGGGACCAGGCCCAGCGAGCCCCTAGCCCCGAGCATGGGTACTTTCTATGGCGGTACCGACGGGACGCTACTCTACAGCGGCGCCCCTGCGTTCCCAGCAGCAGGGGCCGATGGCCACCCAGCCGACGGCGCGCTTGGCGGTGCCCATGTTGGCACCCCTGCTAACTTCCACGCGAGCGCCCATGCTCCGCCTCGCTTCTACAAGCTGGAGTTCGCCAATTATGATGGCGCCGTCGACTGCTCAACCAGTGTGAGCAGTTTTTTTGGGGGCAGCGCACCCTCGCCTCCGATCGCATGTGGCTGGCCTTCTACCACCTTCGTGGCATGGCGCAAACATGGTACTATGTTCTTGAACAAGATGAGGGCATGCCTATATGGGAGCGATTCCATGAGCTGTGCCAGCTTCGCTTCGGGCACCCAACGCAGAGCACTCATTTGTCGAAACTCGCTCAACTGCCGTTCTCCTCCTCCATCTAGGACTACTCAGAGCGCTACAATGCTGTCCTCTACCATGAGCGCGACCTCAACGCCCGTCAAAAGGCTCAGCTGTACGTGGGCGGTCTTCCTGAGCACATCAGGGTTGACATGGAGATGCACCACCCGCCGGACCTCCAACCTGCGATGTACTACGTGCAGGCCTATGAGCGGCGCACGACGTCCTTCCTCCCTGCTCTATAGCAGCTGCAGCAATAGCGGGGCAGCCGTGGACCTCGACCTGCAGCACCTGCACCTCCTGCGGCTGCCCCGGTCCAGCCGACCGCTGTTGCTGCCCCGGGGCAGCCACACATCATCTGGCGTCTCATGCTGACCGAGCAGATGGAACGGTGACGATAAGGCCTCTGCTTCAACTGTGATGAGCCGTATGCTCGCGGCCATATCTGCAAGCGCCACTTCTACCTCGAGACCGTTGATGAGCTAGGGCACTGTTCATGGTAGATAAGTATTCTTTTTAACCGTCAACATAGCATGAGATAGGACTAAAATCAGAATATCATCTAGCTATAGGGGTTATCACTAACAGAATTCCATAAATTTTGGTGATTTTCTATTTCTACAGGGGGTATCGAAATAAGAACAAAAGGAGGTCCACATGTCAGATTTACATAGAGATAATGTGTGAACTTCAACACAGGAATACTCTAGAAGACACGAGAAGACGACCCTATAAAGTGGGGCCCCCTGGCAGCCAGCCAGGGGCGGGCGCCCCACCTGCCAGGGGTGGCCGCCTGAGGGCAGCAGCCAATCAGCTGCCACCTCGCGGATCCTGCCTCCACCGTCTTTGAGGAGTAATCTTGAGCGCACGTTAAGTCGGTTTGATCCAAGGGTTGTGGTGCTTCCTAGGGGGATATAAATACAAGTCTGACCCTCCCCCTAGAAACCCTAATTTCAAAAGAAGAATTTATTATTCTCTGAGGAATTTAGATTTAGACAGAGAGGGGTCCCTCGAATGGATCTGTCTCTTTAGGGTTATTAACCACCATCTCAATTAGAGCTCTGTAGTTTTATAGCATAACTACATAGGAATAGATCTCGAAGGAGTCGAGCCTAGCTTGGAGTTCGGATTTATCTTCAGTTTGTGGTAAACTCTTAATATTCTTTGTAATATTCATATTAGTTCTTGCTACTATGAATATGACTTTGATCTATTTGATTATATCGGAATTGACTTTATTCTATTTGCTCATGTTCTTAATTATAATATTATTAGTCTACATTGATTATATGCTTAGCGTAGTTAGATTAGAATTATGTTTATGCATAGGATCGTATAGCGCTTACTCATTAGGCCATCGGGTAAGTGGTAGATATTTTGTAGGCGAGGTGCCTAGACCGTATTTATCTGCGATTACCCCTTATAGTCCAGAGCTCGAGGTAGATCGCGGGAGTGACAGTCCTGTTGAGTCTTTTGTATTCCTCCACCCGATTATAAGGCTTGTAGAGCACCATTGTTACAGGGAAGTGATTGCTATGTTCATGATCTTTCTTGCTAATATCACTATGCATAGATATAACATTTTCTTACGATGATGCTAGGCGTAATTGCACTAATCAATGTATGCTTTAATAGTATAGTTAGAATACTTAGGATTTATTCTTATAGATCGTCCTAGTCTATGCTAGTGCTATAAACTTAAAGTACTCTATTGAGATGATTATCATATTTATATGACTATATGTTATCCTTTATCCTATGTCACTTATCATTCATATTCATATTATTTATCTTATGTGACACTTACCCTATATGAGAGATAAATAAAGACATGGTTAAGATCTCCATGACTACATGCAGTGCTCATTGCTCATTATCTATTGGAAGTCCCTTCCCAGTGGTAAAAATATAAATAACGATACCTAGAATATTCCTGGTTAAAATGCTACATCGGTATTATCTGTGCACTTGTGGATCCTTTATTTATTTATTTCCTAGAAAAGCATATAGATTTAATACCAGCACTTCTACATCATGCTGGGGATGACAACCTAGCTTAAGTGATGTAAAATAAGTTTAACTCCATTTGCTAAGAATAGGTTTAAAAGTCTATTTTTAGTAGTTGCATTAAGATGTGTCAACAAGCATTTTTGGCGCCGTTGCCGGGAAGGTGAAGGCATCAAAGAATAATGAGCATCACTGCATCCACTCATGGATTGAGCACCATCCACCCATCTCACTCATGTAGACTTACCCTTGTCTTTTGTCTATTTTATATATCATATGTAGGGTAATGTATGATTAGGTTTGATCTACCAGATAACTTCATTGATAATCTAGAAACATTGATCAGGAAGACAAAGGCTAAGTTGAGAAGAAATCAATTAACATCATCATCATCTCAGCTTACCAATCCTCCCGAGTCAGAAGATCAACCTATCATTCAAAGTTTGACACTCGAGCTTGACGTCATGGCCGACAAGTCACTTCTTGAGTTCTCAGCTCCCACTATGGCCAACATCCGTACTAGACCACCTGTAGACATCAATGGGTCATTTGAGCTCGAGTCGGTGTTGATCAACATGGTGCAAGCAAGCTAGTTCTGTGGGAAGGCCCATGAAGATGCTAGTGCTCATCTCCAACACTTTCTGGCGAGCTATACTACTTTCACTATCAAGGACGTCCCCAGAGATGCTATACTACTTCGTCTTTTCCTATTCTCACTCTTGGGAGAAGTGAAGCAGTGGTTCTATGCCAATAAGGAGAAGAATACTATGTGGGCACTATGTTCCACCAATTTCTTGGTGAAGTTTTTTCCCATAGGAAAGATCAATGCTCTTCATAGGAAGATATCAAGTTTTTAGCAACAACATGATGAGATAGTCCCAGAAGCTTGCGAGCGCTTTCAAGACTACATACTCGACTATCCTCATCATGGGATGGAGAATTAGCTACTTATGCACACATTCTATCATGGGCTCAACAACAACACTTGTGAAACCATGGATGTTGCTGCTGGAGGTGTATTCTTATCACTTACCATTTCTCAAGCCACTACTCTTGTGGAAAAGATGGTCTCCAATCAAGGTTGGAGTGAAGAGAGAACTCAAACCCGCAAGAGAGGTGGAGGGATACACCAGCTTAAGGTGGTAGACATGCTAGCTGCCAAGATGGACCTGCTGATGAAAAGGCTTGATGAGAGAGCCACTAAGAAGAAGGAAGTCATGCACATTCATGATTTTGGCATGACTTGTGATGAGTGTGAAGAAACTGGACATACAGGTACCAACTGCCCAGAGCTAACGGAGGACGTGAACTACATCAACAATAACAACAACAACTACTACCGTCCTTAGCAAAATCAAGGTTGGAACCAGCAACAACAAGCTAACTACTCAGGTAATTACAATGCTAATAATTCTTACAATAATACTAATCAACCACCTTTAAGAGAGTTAGTGCTTAATCAGGGCAAGTTAATGGATAGCCTGTCTAAGAAGCTAGCATCTAATGATAAAACTTTAGAATCAATCAACATTAGAATGAAAAGTTTTTCCAATGCTATCAAGAATCAACTTAGCTTTAATAAGATGCTAGAAGCTTAGTTACAACAATTTGCTCCCTTTGCTGCCACCAACAACCAAGGTAAGATTCCTAGACAACCGAGAGAATTAGAAACTACAAATGTTGTAGACATCTTTAATATAGGAAGTTACTGGAGTGATCCTCCGAGAGGAACATGGATTGACGCAACTGTGCCAATCAAGAAAGGTGATCCAGGGAGACTGGTTATTCTGATCTCCATTGGAAGTACAAACTTCAAAGAGGCAATCTATGACTTCGGTGCAAGCGTCAACATCATGCCTAAGGTGATATATGAAAAGCTAATTAATATTCCTTTATCGTACACAAACATATGTTTGTAGCTTGTAGACTAGTCAATCTGCTACCCCATGGGAATCCTGGAAGAGATCTGCGCACAAGTAGGCAACTTGTATATACCTGTAGACTTCACACTAGTGAACACAGACAGTAATGAGAGGTCACCTATCATTTTGGGATGACCATTCTTGAACACTACCGGAGCCATTATCTACGCCAACAATGCCAAGATCACCTTCAATATTAAGGGCAACAGGGAAGCCTATTCTTTTAAGAAGAGGACATTGTTATTCCCTACTCAGAAAGAAACTATCGGCGGTAGAAACAAGAGCAACACCCAGAACAAGGCCAAAACCAAGAACAAGGACGTGGTTCGTCCCAGACATAGACATATCCCTTTGAAGTAGAGAAACCAAAGTTACCCTCTCTATTCTGCTACCATCGCCCATATACTAGAATTGCTCTACTCTTATTCCCATATTATCACTCACTGTTATCTTACCTTTAATATTGTTCTTATTCAATTCTACCATCTTTCCTATTTACACTTATCTATTTATCTTGGTTAAGTTAGAGCGTAGTTAGTTCTCCCG
>Ga0182004_10003505_pt1 | contig 12476 bp, 7 predicted proteins | sample Sormic07211540_1_FD_120479 | JGI IMG/M metagenome (GOLD analysis project Ga0182004, IMG submission 120479) | Endophyte microbial communities from Sorghum bicolor roots, Mead, Nebraska, USA - 072115-40_1 MetaG | ecosystem: Host-associated > Plants > Roots > Unclassified | place: USA: Nebraska... | reverse complement strand
AATAATAATAATAATAATAATAATAATAATAATAATAATAATAATAATAATAATAATAATAATAATAATAATAATAATAATAATAATAATAATAATAATAATAATAATAATAATGTTGTTTATGTAGTATAAAGTAAACTATTGCCATCAGGGGAAACGCAGCACGCACGCACCGGTACGTTTCTTCCAGATCGCCACCGCCGACGTCTTGGGTGTGTGGTCCGGCGGGCGCGAGACAGCCGGTAGCCCGGCGCGCGACGACGACGACGGCGGAGGCACGGCACGGCGCTGCGGGCAGCTAGCGGATCGATCCGATCTCGCAATGATTTCGGCGGCCCCGGTCCGGGCGTAGGAGCCACAGAGAAGCTGGGGCTGCGCTGCTCACGACGCGTTCCTCTTCCCCACCTCCGTCGCACCACCAACTAGCACGAAATTAAGAAGAAGTAAATGGCGGCAGTAAACTATTGCCATCAGAGGCGGCCGGGACGACGGCGCTACGGTGGCGCGAGCAAGCACGGAAGAGCCGTCCGGATCCCGCACGGCGCCATGGCCCTCTTCCCATCCCTCCGCACACGGTACCCTCCTTTCCTCCCGACCGCCTCCACGCGGGCCACCACGGCCGCGACGGGCTCGCCCATGAACACTCGCTCCTTCCCGGCGCCGAGGAACAGCGCCGACAGGTCGGACCCGGGGGAGAAGCTCAGGATGTCGAACACGGTCGGCTCCATGTCCTCCTCGTCCGCCTTCGACTCCCCACCCGGCCCAAACCACGCCTCCTCCTTATCCTCCTGCTCACCGCCACCGCCGTGCATCAAGCGGCCCAGCTCCTCGTCGCTGGCGCCGTGGCGGAACCACGGGTGCGCCACGATGCCGTTGCGTCAATGCGCGCCGACGGGTCCGGGTCCAGCACGCGCCCCAGCAGGAGGAGCAGGAGCAGGCGCGGGATGTGTAGAATCTAGAAGGCGGCAGTGGTGGTAGGCGGCGGCGCGGGATGTGGTGGTGGGCGTGGAGGAAGCGGAGGAGGAGGAGCAGGCACGGCGGTGGACAGATGCGGCCTGTCGCTCGCGGGCGCTCCCGTAACTAAAGGGCAAAAAGGACATTTTTCTATCCACGACCCACGTGCCAGACATCTTTAACGTCACAAAACGAACGGAATGAGGACGGAATGACACACAGGTATAGTCGAAGATGAAGTTGGGCACAGCGGTGCGAAACAACTTTTTAGTGACATGATGGTTTGGTCAATCTTTCGTAATGGCATACAGGTAACAAGCTCTAGTTTCTATAGAATATTTTTTATCTATTCTCTCTTCATTCTCAGCCAATCATATCACTTCATATCTTAGATTTTGTGTAGACATGGCTTCTAACTTAGGCTAGTCTCAATGCATAGTTTCATGTCACAGTTACCAAGACTATAAACTAGGTAACCGAGCCATATGAGTTTCATGGGGATGAAACTCATCTCTCGTCTGATGAAACTCCTTCATCTAGTGACCCTACCAAGTCAGCAATTTTGCTTATGTGGCACCCTATTTAATGTGCATGACATTCTCATGAAACATGCATTGAAATTGGCCTTAGACCTAGTTTCTATGTTCTTGCTCTCTCTCTCTTCAATAACTACATTGCCACATCAGCAAAATGCTTAGGTGGCACTACAATTAATATCTATAAAAACCATGATGGTTTCTGCATTGGGAGTGCCCTAAGGCCAGTCTCAATGCATAGTTTCATGACATAGTTACCAAGACTATAAACTAGTAACCGAGCCATGAGTTTCATGGGATGAAACTTCTCTCTCATCTGATGAAACTCCTTCATTTAATGACCCTGCTAAGTCAGCAATTTTGGTTATGTGGCACCCTATTTAATATGCATGACACTCTCAGAAACACACGCATTGAGACTGGCCTAAGGGCACTCACAATGCAAGACTCTATCACGGAGTCCAAGACAATTAATTACATATTATTTATAGTATTTTGCTGATGTGACAGCATATTTATTGAAGAAAGTGGTACAAAAATAAGACTTTAAGTCTTATTTAGACTCTAAGTCCACATACTTCGAGGTAATAAATAAATTTAGACTTTATGATAGAATTTGCATTGTGAGTACTCTAAAATTTCATAACTGGGCTGCATTATGGCGGACTCAAGTACCTTTGAAGATCCGTATGCTCCTATTTTGTTTTGACAATATCAAAATTCCAAATTTATTAACCACATCAAGTTGTTGTTAAGATAGTTACATTAATGAGATCTATATTGAATAGAGCTTGAAGAAGAGAGCATATAGATCCACACCGTATGCTCCTATGGAGACTAACAAAACAACAAACGATGCCTATAAATAATGTGCTAAAAAATATAAACATGGCGACTCATGTAGGCCTTGTTCAGTTGATTTTTTTTTTTTTGCATTTTGGATACTGTAGCATTTTCGTTTATATTTGATAATTATTATCTAATCATGGATTAACTAGACTTAAAAGCTTCGTCTCACAAATTATAGGTAACTATATAATTAAAATTTATTTTCATCTATATTTAATGCTCTATGCATATGCCACAAAATTCGATGAAACGAGGAATCTTGAATTTATTTTTTTGAGAGGTCATACCTCGTGCATCATCCCGTGAGATTCCTGGCGGCAAGCTCTGTTGGATTGCAACATGTCAAAGTACATATGGGCACGGGAGAAGGAAGGTCTAGATTTTGTTTAGTTCACGAATTTTTTATTTGGTTATTATAGTATTTTTGTTTATATTTGATAATTATTATTTAATCATATAATAACTAGTCTTAAAAGATTTGTCTTACAAATTATAGATAAATTATGTAATTATTTTTTATATGTATTTAATGTTTTCTGTATACGTTCAAAAATTCGATGTAACGAAAAATCTTAAAAAATTTTGAAACTAAACAAGGCCCAGTCGAATTCCTGAGCTCAACTCATCCACAAGAGAAGCTCAGGTTTCGCTAGCAACATTGATTTATACATTATCTCATGAAAATATGGTCAGAGTTGCAGTCACATTATGGACAATCTAGTACGTAAGACGTAAGATAATATGGGTGTGTTTGGTTGGGCTTCTAACCTGGCTTTTGGCTTGGTTGGGCCAGACTTGTGTTGTTTGGTTCCCAGGCCAACCCCTGGAGCCAGGCTTCAACTGGCCATTCGTACTCCTGGAGCCAGGCCCAGAAAGAAACACAGGGTTGGTGTTTCTTCTGGAGCCAGGCCAGAGCTAGCCCCGTTGCCCCCTTCTCGTTACCGCCGGTCTTTCACTCTGTCACCTTCGTCGGAACTCCGGGAGCTCCTCTCCGTCGAAACTTCGTTGCTCTTCCCCGCTAGACTTCGCGTACTGTGTCACCGACCCTCTCTCCCTTCCTTCGCACGGGTCGCGCCGTCCGTTTGACCGCCGCCGGCCTCCCTCGTCACTCAGATCCGGCCATGGTGGAGCTTCTGGCGGATGAGGAGGTAGTGGTCCTATTCGGACTTGGGAGGCGTGCCGCGGTGCTCCCATGTAGCGGCCCGCGGTCCGGGCCGGCGGGGAAGGGCGCTCGCGCGGCTGCTCGAGGGGTGTCGTGCGCCTGTGCCTGGCGGGCGCTGGGCGTGGGCGGTGCACGCGGGGCGGCATGGGGACGACGGCGTATGGCGTGTGGCCTTGCTCGCTCTACAACCGCCGCCGGTGGTGCGAGGCGATGTATAGCCACGTGAACACGGCGGCAGCGAACGCGAGGGGGCACGGAGCCGACCTGGACAGCGCCGACGCTGCGGCAGCGCTTGGTGCTGGCGAGCTCTGTGTGTGTCCTGCTCGATGCCCATCGATTGTTCGACAAAATGCTTCAATGGAGGTAACCATACCATTTGAAAGAAGAGGTGACTGTATCAAAACAAACTAGCCAACCAAACACATTCTAGGACTAGCCAGGTTAGCGTAGTACATAGAACCAAACAAGTCTATCTTGGCTTACTAAGGCCAGGCTTAGTCTAGCCTGGCTTAGTTTTGCTAGCCAGGCTTTGATTGAAAATGAACCAAACACACTCTATATGATCAATATAGTTATTAGAGACCTCTATCAACCCATGCATTACTTCATAGAGTGATTTTTATCGGACTAGTTCATGGCAAGTAGTAGTAAACCAGAGACAAAGGAGTGGGCAGCAGCAGCAGCCTGCACCGTACCTCGCTGGATTTCTCCACCAGCAGGAAGCATGAAGATTAATGTTGGCATAGCCCTCTCGAAGGCTTCGACATCGGGAGCTGTTGTTGCGGTAGGCAGGGATGAGAACACCCTTTTATAGGAGCTATCTTCAACAGCCTACCGGTACCCAAACCAAAATATGCGTCTTCCATATAGGGCCTTGTTTAGATGTAAATTTTTTTAAAATTTCGCTACTGTAGCATTTTCATTTGTTTGTGGTAAATATTGTCCAATCATAGACAAACTAGGGTCAAAAGATTCGTCTCGTGATTTACAGGCAAACTGTGTAATTAATTTTTGTTTTCGTTTATATTTAATGTTTCATGCATGTGCCGCAAGATTCGATATGACGGAGAATCTTGAAAACTTTTTGTTTTTTGGATGAACTAAACAAGGCTTTGCTTTAAGTGAAGAAGTGATGTTCCAACAAACTACCTAAACCAAAGACGCAATTTGCGTCGCGGTGGAGTTGAAACCCAAATATGCATCTCTCTCTCCTTGACCAAATTCTCTGCCACAGCCGACGGCGGCCGCGAGCACTGACCGCCAACGAGCCTAGCACCGCGAGGGCGAGCTCCATCAGACCGGCCGCGAACTCCACACACGAGCGTTTTGCGGAAGCATCCACGAGCATCCATGAGGGCGGTCCGGAGTTCCATGCGCGTCCTCCGATGGGCAGCCACGAGATCTGCTCGAGCTCGTCCTTTGCTCGAGGTGGAGGCGCTCCTCCTCGCGGCGGCTCATGAGCTCGGCCTCGGTGACCTTCGGGGGCAGGGCAGCGACGCAGGATGCCTTGCGCGCGGCGGCCTTGGACGACGCCGACGCGGATGCAACGATGGCGACGGCCTCAGCCTTGGCGAGGCGGCTGGCAGTGCGGCGTGGTGCTGGTCTGCACATGCTAGTCTTGACTATTGGGGATGACGGAATCCACCGGGCGCGAAGCTCCGTGCTCGGGGGCTGTTCTTTTGCCTTCCCTATTGGAAAGGTAAAGTTTTGGGTCTCTCATTCTTTCACTGTGCAGGACCTAAGGTCATGTTTAGATGCACACAAAAACCTAAAACTTTACAAGATTTCCAATCACATCGAATCTTGCGTCACATGTATAAAATATTAAATACAGATAAAAAAAATAACTAATTGCACAGTTTACCTATAAATCACGAGACAGATTTTTTAAACCTAGTTACACTATGATTAGACAATACTTGTTAAATAAAAACGAAAATGCTACAGTGTTAAAATCCAAAAAAAAATTTGGATCTAAACAAGGCCTAAATCATAAAATAGCTATTGGTCCTGTTTGGATACTCTAACTAAGGTAGAGGTTAGAATTATTCTCTAGCTCATGACTAGCCCTCAACTAACTCTAACCAAAAAGGTGTTTGGATGCAAGGGTTAGATTGACAATAAATATACTTTCCCATTCATTTGGCTCTTTCCTAGCTAGATTTGGTGTGGCCGGCTGTTGTGTAGCCTCATTCCGCTCATAAATGACATTGATCCACATAGTACCTTGCATGTCGTTTTGCCATTGCTAGCGGCGGTCCATTTTGCCATTGCTCCATATGGTACCTTGCGGGCTGTTTTGCCATTGTTGGGAGGCGGCGACACGGTTGGGAGGCGGCGACGCAGCTTGGAGGTGGCGGCGCGGTTGAGAGGCGGCGGCGAGGCGAGCTGGGAGGCGGCAGTGCTGGTAACCGGATGAGGTCGTGGCTGGGAGGCATCGCGAGTAGGGATCCCGTGTGACACAGCCGATCTCTTTCCCTGTAGGCCCCGCCTCAAATAGCCCCAAATAGCCTAAATAAGCACCTCTTTGGGGGGATAAGTTTTTAGGATGGGTTAGATGTAAATAACCCCAATCTAAGCCTCATGTTTGGATACTTTAGGGCTATTTGAGTCTCAAATAGCTAACTCTAACTTTAACCCATGGATCCAAACAGGACCATTGTCTCAGGTGTTGTGATGACATGTGCGAACGTGGTTAAAAACATCCGAGGAGATGGCATGGGGCCAGATAATTCTCGGTCAGTAGGGAGGCATGTATGGTTTTTGCACCGCCTGTCGTTTTGTATCTTCTCGGCGAATCATGAATAAATTGGCAGGGAGAGTGCTAAAAAAACATGTTGTTTTTTTAGTTGTGGAGATAAAAGCAAAAAAAAAAGTTGTTGCTTCTTGGTTGTTGTGTGTATTGCTATCGCACAAAGAATTTGATGAGCAGAAAGGGGCACAAAAAAGGTATTACTGCATTTGTTTGGAGAAATAACGCTATATCGTCGTCCCGCTCATTATATGTTGAGTATAAGCATGGATATCGGATGACACCAATTAGCAATCAAAACGTACTTAGCACACTATCATCAGGCATCTGGAACAATCCGTCGTGCACTCACGTACTGGTATATAATGAGGGGTGACGCAAGCACACGCTAATTAATATTGTACTGCAAATTAATCTTTCTAGATAGAGAGAGAAAAAAAAAGAATTTGGTTGCGCGCGGCGGATATCGGAGCTAGAGTGTGAAGAATCCGGAGAGCATGGCGGACAAGGCGAGCGCTGCAAAGGCGATGAAACCGAGGCTGATGGCGGCCGTCATGGCGTCCGTGAAGACGTTGAGGACGGCGGATCTCATGCGGAGGGTGATGGGGAGAGCCGCCGCCGACGCCGCGATGAGCAGATACGCCACCACCTGATCGCCGGCGAAATCCGCGAGGCCGCCTCCGCCTCCCGATCTCCCGCCGTAGCCGGCGGCGCGCATCCGTCGGAAGACCCGAAGCGCCTGCGCGGCGGCGTAGACGCAGGCGAGCACGGAGGCCCCCAGGAGGCACCTGTACTCCGGGTAGCGCGCGAACTCCATCCAGTCGCCGTGGCGGCAGGACGCGACGAGCGCGACGGCCACGAACGACATGACCGACGCGGCCGCGCGCAGCAGCAGCAGGAGCCCGTCCAGCGCCCGCGCTCCCGCCGCCGCCTGCTGCTGGTAACGGTCTTCGTCGTAGTCGGAGGAGGCCCTGCTGGTGGCCGTGGCCGCCGCGCCGCCTCCTTGTCGTCGTCCGTTGTAGGAATCGTACGCCGCCGGCGCCGCCTTGTTGTGGACGACGTCGACGTAGCCCGGCGGCGGCGGGGGAGGCTTGGCGACGTACGCGCCGGGGCTGCTGCTGGTGCTTTTGGGTGTGGTGGTGGTGGTGGTGGTAGTGGTCATCGCCATGTCCATGTGCATGCCTTAGCGGCCAAGCAAACACTGCACGTACACTCACTCACAGAGGGGCGGATGATCATATCGACCAGCCGGACCCTGCCTGGAACTTGTTTTTTTTATCCGAAATCTTTTTTAGGTTTTAATATTATAGTACTTTCGTTTGTTATTTAGTGATTATTGCTTAGTTATAAATTAGCTAGGTTTAAAATATTTTTCTCGTAAATTACAGGTAAACTTATTTATATTTAATGCTTAATGTATGGGTCGTAAGATTTGATGTAATAGAAAATCTTGAAAAGTTTTAGATTTTGGGTGTAACTAAGACTCTGTTTGATTCCTCTTTAGCTAATTAAACTTTAATTATTTTAGTAACTAAATTTCTAAATACACTGATTAAAAAGAAGATAAAATAGTTTAACTTTATTAAGATTAATTAAAATAATTTTAGCTAGGTAAGAGGAACAGAAGGTACCTAAACAAGGCCTAGTTATGCTACGGTCTTGTTTATTTCCAAAAATTTTGCAAAATAGGAATATTAGCACTTTCGTTTGTATTTGACAAATATTGTCTAATCATAGACTAACTAGGCTCAAAAGATTTGTCTCGTCAATTCCGACTAAACTGTGCAATTAGTTTTTATTTTCGTCTATATTTAATACTCCATGTATGTGTCTAAAGATTTGATGTGACAGGAATCTGAAAAAATTTTTAAAATGTTTTGCGAAATGGGTAGTCTAGCTATTGGTGATCCATCGAGTAGGCATGCTATTGCTTTGCTCGCTAGTGGCCGCATGCTTTACTAGTACTACTACTATACAGTATAGTTTTAAGTGAATCGTGCTTTGCCAATTGTTGATTGATTGATGTGCATCCTTTGATTGCTTTATTTGCCTTTTTCTTTCTACTTTTCTTTTGCTCCGTTGATCAAATCCATTGGCTAGGTTTAAATTTAGCGGCTCGATCGGTTCCATCGGCTTGCGTCGCGTGTTAAGCAACCGCCAAAGTACTCATGCATGCCTGTAGAGAGAGAGGGCCCTCCTTTTCTTCTTCATTCATTTTTCAGAGTAGAGCAGCCATCGGTGTTACGTGTCAAATTTAGCTTCCATAATTACATATGTATCCCCTCGGTTTCAAACTATAAGACATTTTACTTTTTTACTCTAAATTTGATCATTTATTTTATTTAAAAAATTATACAAACATAATCAAATTTATGTTATCCTTAAAAAACATTTATTAATAAATCAAACCACGACAAAAAAGTGATTGTCTGCACAAATTTTTAAATAAAATGAGTGGTTAAATTTGGTGTCCAAAAATCAAATATTTTATAATTTGAGATGAATCGAGTAACTTTCTTTCTTCTTCACTCTTTTCTGCTTCCTTACTTGTAAGTAAGAGCATCTCCAAGAGATTAGCCAAAAATACTAGCCAAATTTACTGATTTAGCTACTCTCAAAAATAGATTTGACAAAAGCTATTAGAGTACTCCAACAGATTCTATAAAAGGATGGCTAGTGAGGTATGGGTGATGGGTCCAACACCGTGCTCGTGCGACCCCCCGGTGGATGGATGCCGCGTGGACATAGACTCCATTGCACGGTAGTTGTATATAGGACTCTTAACACGAGACAAATCAGCAACAGGCTCGGCTCCAAATCGGCTCGGCTCCTTTGGTTCCCATCGTGATTCTCCTCCCATGCCATGGTTGTCGGTACCCGCAGCCTGCGCCACCTACGACTTTGTCGTTGCCTGTGCCTCTTCCCAGAGCACCCTCGCCATCCACCTCTGTCGCGCCCGGCGCCGACGCCTCTTCCCAGAGCATGAGCCTATTTCCCAGACCCCTTCTGTACCTGCACCGATCTGTTGGCATAAGCCGTCGCCTGAGCCTCTTCTCGGATGCCCTCGCCGTCTACCGTGGCTAGCCCCAACAAATCCATCTCCATGACTCCATCGGAAGTCATTCCATCAGATACATAAGTACAAGATGGTGACGGCGTGCAGCTTCCTGGCTTTCTGCCGGCGATGGTGGCGGCGTGCAACAGTCTGCACGGCACGGTGTGGCGACGGCGCGCAACTGCCCGCAGGGCCGGTTTCCGTAGTTTTGATCGTATTCTGGTTTGTGACTTGACTTGAGTCCTGCATCGAAGGAGCCGAGCCGAAGCCGATACGTGTGATAGGGGAGCTGCAGTCGTGCGATGATAGTCACGTACAGCTGCCGTTTGATTAGAGCAACTTCAGCAATAGCCCTCAAAACAAAACTCCTATTTTTTATTTGGGTGCTCTCCTCACTTTTTGGTGCCTTGTTTTCTCGACTGAACTCCGGTAGAAGCCCCTAAAACAGAGCCCCGTAATTCTTGCCAACAGCCTATGACACCTTGGGCCCACTGGTCCTATCCTTCATACATGCTCGCATCTCCAGGCTTCTAGCAGGCTCTGTTGCGAGGAAGACTGGAAGAGGATGGAACACCCTTCCAGCTGGCTCCATCGTGAGGAAGAGAAGGCACCGCAGGACAGCCGCACCCTGGCCAGAGTCCCAAAGGAGCCGAGCAACGGTGGGGAGTCGCACAAAGGGCAGATCCGTGCAGCCGCGCCTCCGGAGAGGAGCCTGAGCACCGTGTGGGACCAGTGGGAGGGACGAACAGCGTGAGAAGAAGCCTGAGCTGTGGGGAGGAAGATTCTACCGCTGGGTCTACCGGGGAAGAAGGCACAGGCCGCATAGAGGAGGATCCGCGCGGCCGCGCCTCCGGCTGGCTGTGCAGGCCCTGCGCCGCCACACCCACGGGGAAGAAATTGATGCCGAATTGAGAGATTCGCGTCGCCGCTACTGGGTTCCGTGGGAGCGCGCGCGGAAGAAACGCCCCCAACGGGGGATGGGGGCTTGGTCTAGACCCAACAGGAATCGGGGCTGGGGGAAGGTTTTTGTTGGCCCAACAAATTTAGGGTGTGTAGTAGGGGCTCTGCTGGAGTTGGATTTTTTATCTAGACACCCATATTTAGCTATTGGGGCTCAAGTAGGGGCTCTGCTGGAGTTGCTCTTAGAAGTTGTGCCACACGTCAACTATCGGGAGGGGGGCTCATGGCACACGGAATGGACCCAGAGTCCACCTAATTTTTTTCCATCCAAAAGTAGAGAGCGAATAAGGTGGGATGGAGAGCTGCTAAATTTAAAGAGTTATTTACAGAGTATGTTGGAGACGTTTTTTCTTCAACAATAACCAAATTTACCTTTAGAAAATGATTTGGCTAATCTCTTGGAGATGCTGATGAATGTTAAAAAGTAGCCCCGTCCGTCTTGCCACTGCTTAGATTCCCTCGTTGTCGTCGAAACTAATAACAGTTTCTTGGTCCCCATATTTTTAGTTTTGATCCCTTCATTCATTGCCATTATTGCTTCATATGTGGGCTTTGTTTCCTTAACTGCGATCTATTTATTATAGACAATTTGTTTTTTTTGTCATTGAGTCAGCGAAATCGTGTAAACCGTGTTCCACGCTCGACGTTGTGCACTGCCGCTGCGCCCCTGTCGGCATGGTGACGAGGTAATGGAGATAATTTCCGTTAAATTGAGACTTAACTTTAGATGCACAAGTGAAATATCATGAGAACCTAGCTTATTGACATATAACCCATTCTTATTTATGATTAGATCGTTTATAACCATATATGACATAGCCCCTGTGTTGGTTGGGTGGCCAAACCTAACTAGGATCTAGGAAGCCAGCCTGTTTAGAGCGTGGGGTCTAGCCTAGGTAAGCCATTGACCACCCTTAGGTTAGGCTTGTGGGAAACGTCAAGGACAACCGTTTTCGGTTAGCTAGGCTTGGCTAAGCACGTATCTTTCTTGCCTGTCCACCCCTATGTGTATTCCACGGCAACGGTGAGTGGTTCTCGCCTCCCCCTTCTTTGGTCGTGACAAAGAGGCGTGACAACAGAGTTTGGCGACGACGGCAAGGTGTCTCCCTCCTTTCCTCCATTCACCTAGCCATGACAGAGAAGCGAGACAATGGAGTCTGGTGGCATCATCATGCGGTTCTTGTCTTCTCTTCTATAGTCCCCTGATCTTCTTTGTGGGGTGAGGCAGAAGGCGAGGTGACGACCGTGGCGGCGATGATTGTAGGACGTGCATGGATATTAGAGCTCTCTTTTCCTCACTGCCGTGCAAGGTTGAGCTCTTTCATCGCGCACGCGGGGTGCAGTAGGGTGGGCCTCGGCCACACCATAGGCACTGCTATTGTCGATGCTCGAGGTAGAGAAAGACGGTCAAAGATAAGAGAAGTGGTGATGATGAGTGCGATGCTAGGCAACAAGCTCTAGTTGTTCAATAAAAATATTAACAAAGAAAAGGTAATTGTACCAAAACTATCCTACCAACCAAACAATATCTTAGATAATCATGTTTAACCAATAGACTCAAACCAAACAAATGACATATACTATCCTATATACAGGTTTGAGTTAAAAAGCAAAACGTACCAGCGGTACCGTACGGACTAACGTTTTTTTAAAAAAAAACATTTGGGCTACCGTTGAAGGGAGCGTTTGGTTGGAGGCGTTAAAGTTTAATAAATACAGTAACTCTTTTGTTTTATTTAACAATTAGTGTCTAATTATGGATTAATTAAACTTAAAAAATTCATGTTATAAATTACTTTCTATTTTTTTATTTCATAAATAGTGTACTCTATGCAAACTAGTATAATGCCCGTGCTAACGCCACGGTTTTTTTTAGGGAATGCTATATTAATTTTTTAGAGTTTTAATTTTGGTTAATTGTTTTTAAGTCTATATATATTTTATGAATCATCAGTACATAAAGACATCTTTATATTTTCTCTAACTTTTTAATCAAATATTGGATATCGTCAGGGATGTTGTCGTAGCACTGGTTTGCACGACTCGCCAAAATTTCAGCCAAGAACTCCGTCCTTAGTGATCTTGATAGCTATGAATGACAGATAATATTTTGTCAATATTTAATCGTTCATTGATGCAAATACTCACGTTGATACTCTCTTTCTTCTTCGGTCATCCTCCCTCGACGATCACGCTGATACTCACGTT
>Ga0182004_10003504_pt1 | contig 12477 bp, 9 predicted proteins | sample Sormic07211540_1_FD_120479 | JGI IMG/M metagenome (GOLD analysis project Ga0182004, IMG submission 120479) | Endophyte microbial communities from Sorghum bicolor roots, Mead, Nebraska, USA - 072115-40_1 MetaG | ecosystem: Host-associated > Plants > Roots > Unclassified | place: USA: Nebraska... | reverse complement strand
TTTTAGATATATTTTGTGAATTTCATTATTGGTCTATATTTTTAATCTAAGACTACTTTAAACTAACATATTTTTTTATTACGAGGGATAATAGTAGAGCTAAGTCGATGTAGAATTTTTGTTTAGCCTCCCTAAATTTTTTTCTGGCTTCGTCCCTGCATGAGTATATACGAATATTGTTTAAATTTTGATCGTGCATTATTGCATTGTACAGCGTCTACATCAAAACTCGATACATTATTGTTGATCCATCGATCGGGATCAGTTGAGTTGAGTACGACCCACAACTAGCATCATCACTTGACTTGTCGATTGCGCTGGTGCGTGGCGTACGTGTAGTATACCATCATTCATGCTTGATTAATTTTATTTATTTATTTTATTCGGTCAACACGTACGGGTAATATAATAGGATATAGTTCAAGAGTGGGTTTCCGTTGAGGAATCAAGCAAAACATGCGTGCACATACGATCGAGTACTACTACTAAGGCCTTGTTTAATACACCCAAAAACCCAAAACTTTACAAGATTCTCCGTCACATCGAATTTTACGGCACATGTATGAAGTATTAAATATAGATAAAAAGAATAACTAATTGCACAGTTTATCTGTAAATCACGAGACGAATCTTTTAAGCCTAGTTACTCTATAATTAGACAATGTTTATTAAATAAAAACGAAAATGCTACAGTGTCAAAATCCAAAAACTTTTTGTATCTAAACAAAGCCTAAATTAACCAAAACTGGTGATGATCTGACCAGCATCAGCATCAGCATCAGCAGCAGCGCCAGCCTCCAGTAGCCGAACCGACTGGCATATGCATGCAACGCTGGCGTGTCGTCGTCGGTGCCGCCAGCCGCCGCCGGCCACCGCGCGCGCGCCAATGACAACGCTGCCGACCTGCCGTGCCGTGCGCAGGAACACGCAGCGTAGGCGCGCCCTGTCCGATGGAGAGCCCAGCCGTGCATCGATCTGCTAGGGAAGTGGGAACTGTACGTACGTGTGCCCGGCCCATATGCATGCGTTTAAGATTATCTGTTAAATTTACCAAGTATTTAGTAGTGTTTTCTCTCGTAACAAGTCAATAAATATCACTTTAACAACCATGATTTATCAGCTAAACGAATATACGAGTGCATATACTGATATTGTGTTTTGTCCACCAAAATGTGTGGACGAATTGAATGAACCACCCACGAATAATTCATGTTTGAAATCTTTAAATTTAAGTATATGTATGTGTACCATGTATCAATGCTTGGTCTAAAGAAAGATATTTCTGTTTGGTTCCCTTCAATCATTGGGCCTCTTTCTGAAATTTGCGAAACATACATGCACGCGCTGGGCCCTCTTCTTCTTGAATGCATTGATCATCACTTCATCATAGTCGTTGCAAATTTCAGAAGAAAATCTACCCTTTCTATAGATGAATTTCTCACTCAGGTACTACTAGCTCCCTATGGCCAGTCAAAAATATATTATAATGCTTTAACTAAAATCACGTAAAAAGCTTGAAACTTATTCAACCACTAATGCCAATAATAGGTCTCCAAATATTTAGTTTAGATATAATATTGCTAGATTTGTCTTGAATAACACTTTCAAAACATTTGAGTCTACCCGTGTTTGTTTCCAAATGCTTTTAAATTTTCTTTCACGCTAAAACTTAATTTCGAGCATGCACTTTGTTAAGAACTTCAAATTTCACCTAAACACGTATGCTGAGAAAATCCATTAAAAAACACTACTTTCCGAACAATGGACTTAGATATTGTTTCTGTATTTTTAGACTGCATTTTGAGGCTAAACAGGTTGTTAACCTAAGACTCTCAAAAAATATATAGAGGATGTTTAGTTCCTCTTTCATTCTAAAAAATTCAGATTTTAGTCTATCATTTTGCATAATAAAACTAAACACCATATTTTTTTTAGCAAAAACGGTTATTCTCTATTTTATATTTTTTCCTCGAGAGGCCAAAAAAGCACAAAAGCGCTTGGGTGCCCACCCCCACTAGCACGAGAAAATTTTTGGCATTTTGGATGGATCTACGCATCCATAAAAATTTAGAATTTTGTATTTCATCATTCTAAAGTATTTGACAATTTGTATTTTGAACTGCGAACTAAACAAAACCATAATATTGCAGTAAGGATTTTAATTTCAATATACAACATCAACATTCAACAAGATTACAAGAGGTATAATTGCGCACAGTCTGGGCTTGTGGGTTTGGCCCAACCTGAGTACCTGGAATTGAAACTTACTACGAATGATTTTTCTCATCCAAATTTCTGTTCAAATTTTGGAGGAGAAAAAAAAACAGCTAATATGTTCAGCGGTGTCGCGGAAGCAGACGCACAAATTTCAAAATCAGATATATTCACAGTCACAGCACTCCGATGCAAATCAAAATTGAACGGCCCAAGTTCTAGACTGTCGACCATCTCAGCCGTCTATCCCCGTTCCGACGGCCGGAAACGCGCATCAAAATCAAACGGACAAAAATATCCCCAATCCCCCCCTAAACCCCGTCGTCCCTCACCAACCGTCATCCACCACCACCATCCATGGCCGCGGCGGCCATGGCGTCCTCCGCCCCGGCGTGCCACCACCTCCGCCACCCGCCACGCCTCCGCCTCCTCCTCCCGCTCTCCACCTCCGCCCCGTACCCGTGGCTCTCCGCCTGGTCGCACCCGGGCCAGCGCAGCCGCAGCCGCCTCCGCGCGCCGCCGCCGCCCGCGCTGGACCTCCGCCCGGAGCCGTCCCCGTCGTCCGACTCCGACGACGAGGACGCTGTGGGCACCAGCCGTTCCTCCGGCCGCTCCACCATGTCCCTCATCCTCAGCCGCCTCCGCCGCGCCGGCTACTCCCCCGCCGAGGACCCCCGCGCCGCCGCGGCCTCCTCGCACCACCCGCCAAGGGGGTCGGTCGAGGACGTGTTCCGCGCCGACGACGGCGTGCTCCCCAACGCGCGCGGCGGGTTCGACGCCGCCGACGAGGAGCTGGGGGATGCTCGCTTCCCGTGGGAGCGCCCCATGCCGCCGCCCGAGGCCGCGCCGCCGCGCGCCACGCGCTCGCCGACGTGGATGGCGGAGCTGACGCTCCCCGCTGCGGAGCTCAGGCGGCTGCGGCACGCTGCTATCAGGATCAAGTCCAGGACCAAGGTGGGCGGGGCTGGGGTCACGCGTGAGATCGTGGAGAAGATTAAGGAGAAATGGAAGACGGAGGAGGTGGTCAGGGTCAAGGTCTCCGGCACGCCGGCGCTCAATATGCGCCTCTTCCATGAGATTCTCGAGGTTCATTCTGATTCTGCCACAATTGTACCCTTTTATCAACGTAGCATGTTTTGGTTGATGTGTAGAAAACAACTTTGAGCTGATATGCGTCTATACCGATAGATACTTGAAAGTCTATGACAACTTGTTCTAATTGCATAGCCATAGCTTGCATTGATACCTAAGCAGTCTATTACTTTGGTGTGGTTTTAGCATCTCTTTGATAATAATACACAAGAGGATTGTACACCTTTCCACACTAAGAAGGAGAAGAACGTGTTAATATGTCTTGAAATAAATCCAGAACTGATTTACTATTATCTGTATGATTTGCAACAAATGCTAAGCAGTGAACTAGAATCATGAGTCTACTCTACCTCTCTATTTGTCTGAACTTCTCTATGCTATCTGTTACTCTGTTAGCTCCATCAGCCCAAGGCCCAAACTGCTCCCTGTTGAAATCTGTGTTTGTCACTATGCAGTTGTACCCAATTGTTCATTAGTTTCCCTGAGTTAGGATGTAGAAGTAGAATACCACATAGCTTGTAACTCAGTTACTCTAAGCAAGGGACAGGAACAGGATAACAATGAGTTGCATCTTGGCAGTGCTTGAAAACTCAATATGATTGATGTTTATGATGTTAATTATCAAGTTCTATCATTCCACTTATTATGGTTCTTTCCCATTGTAGAATTGACTTGAAAATGAGTGTTACATTCTGTTTCTATTATTAAGTTTAGTTGAGAAAAGATACTAGCAAAATCATATTAAGTGCAGATAGTATCATGGAATATTTGGAAACAACTACTACAGTATATTCGGTGTACAATTAAATCTTTGAAAAACACTGTGTTTTTCTAATCTTGTGAAATGTTCGCAAAATATTCTATTGTGAATTTAGTTGTTTGCAAATCTAAGTTGAATATAGTGGCTTTGATTGATTCTCAACTCATCTCTGTTCAGATATTTGAAGTGCTTGTCATCTGACATACTTTATTCCTTTTTTGTGTGTGTTATATGGTGGTGATTAGAGAAAAACAGGAGGGTTAGTAATATGGAGATCAGGGACTTCTGTTTCTCTGTACAGGGGAGTAGATTATGATGAACCAGAAACCACTAAGGGGTCAAAGAAGAATTCACAGTCTCTTTCTATGAAGTCCCCAATTAAAGGGTCTCCTAATCCTCCCTTGCCACCAACTGAGAAAGCAAACAGTGTACAAGATAGAAATGGACCTTTAGTTTCTAATGCTGGGAAAGAGGAAATAGTTGTACAAGCACCAGAAATCAAGTATGAAGATGAAATTGACAAACTGTTGGATGAACTTGGCCCAAGATACACTGACTGGCCTGGATCCGACCCATTACCAGTAGATGCAGATTTACTTCCTGCAACCGTGCCAGGTTACAAGCCTCCTTTCAGAGTTCTGCCATATGGTGTCCGGCCATCTCTTAGCCGAATGGATACTACCAATTTACGCCGTCTTGCCCGGGGACTGCCTCCTCACTTTGCTCTTGGTAACTTCTGTTATGCACTTATGCTTTAGTTAAACTATGAACTTGTCAATCCATTGTACTAATATTAATTTCACCCTTGCTATTGGATGTTAGGACGAAGCAGACAACTCCAAGGCTTAGCTAATGCTATGGTAAAGTTGTGGGAGAAAAGTTCTATTGCTAAAGTTGCTTTGAAGAGAGGAGTACAGCTTACCACCAGTGAGAGGATGGCTGAAGATATCAAAGTAAGTAAAGAAAGTGTCTCTTGTTAGATTTGTACAATTTGGGTAACATATGTATTATGTAAATATGTGTATCCTAGCTAGAAATGTTAATTGATCACTAGCAACAGCACATTACAGATTCAAAGTCCTTCTAGGTTTTCTTTTGCAACTGTCATATTCATCCATTTTGTGCATCTCGAAGTTTGTATTTTATTTCTTAGTATTCGAAATGAGCATTAATGCTACCTATGTACTTATTTGGGCTCTTGATCAATAAAAATGTTGGCTGATTTTGCATGAAAAATTCATTGTTTCTATGAAAGATTGAATCGATGAGAGTTGTGGTCCTCTGGAACATAGATTATGAACCAAAACAGTAATGTTTACATTTGGTTCCCTGTTATAGAGAACAATCTGCTACTGCTGTTTTTCTTTTCACTTATCCATTTGTTCAAGTTTTTAGGTAGGTCTTGTAGTGAACTAGTGATTCATAGCTAACTTTTTTTCAACCCATATTAGAAATTAACAGGTGGCGTGATGCTTTCAAGAAACAATGAATTTATAGTCTTCTACAGAGGGAAGGATTTCTTGTCCTCAGAACTTGCAGAGGTGCTGCTAGAGAGGGAAAGATTAGCAAAGTCACTTCAAGATGAAGAGGAAGCACGGCGAAAGGCAGCGTCTTATTTTTCTTCAAGTGCTGAGAAATATGTACAGCCTACTGTAGCTGGTACTCTAGGAGAGACTCTGGAGGCTAACTCTAAATATGGAACTAAACTTGATGAGAATCATGAGGACAAAATGGCAAGAACTGTTGAAGCTGCAAGGCATGCTGACCTCGTAAGAAAGCTAGAGTGGAAGCTCTCACTTGTAAGTGACCAAGTTTGAATAGTCTAAGTTCATTTCGTTAGATTCTATCTTATCTTCTGGAAACATTTTTTTTATATGTGCCTCATGATGTCCAAAATACGTCAAGAACTTATATAGTTATATTTGCCCCCAAAATATCGCAGAGTGCAGATGCATCATTTTAGTATGACAAGTAGTTTACTTCTTGTTGGTGTCTCTTGTTGGATTTTCTGGCTTGGGACTAAAAGGCTTTGCTGTTGTTGTTGTTGTTGTCATAAGTAATATAGGGTCATGTTGCATCTAAGCTTGTGTGGCTAAATTCTTGTATGCATTGTATCACTGGAAGATGCAAGTTATATAATTTGAATCGAACCAATTTCACTTTATTTATGTACAGGCACAGAAAAAGATGGAGAAAGCTGAAAGGGTACTAGGAAAGGTTGAGACAGCTCTGAGGCCAACTGAAGATTCCAGACCTGAAACAATAACTGATGAAGAGAGGTTCATGTTTCGGAAACTTGGTCTAAGGATGAAGGCATTTCTGCTCCTTGGTAATTCCTTTGTCCTTTTTTGTGTGTTGGATTTTTGCAGTTACTGGGAAACAGTCACCAGAGGACATATATATCCTATTATATTTTTAGTCTGTTGCTGCCTCGGATTGCCTGTCTCCTCAACCCTTCATTTTTTTATTCGTAGTTGCTGATGAACAAAGATACTGAGTAGCATAGATTTTGCACACATTGAGGTATACACGTTTTATGAAGATATAGGTCACAGTTGTAGCGCCTAATAAAATGTAGACTTCTCCATTCGTAAAATGATTCTATTCTTTTCTTTTCTTTTTTGGAAGCATCACTGCACCTCTTTGTTCTAACCTTATCAGTTATATTTCCAAGATGTGATGTAGTGTCCTTAAATGATATATTCTCGTATCATTTTCTGTTTCTTTGCTTCATTTTTACTTGCTAATGTTAATTCTTCCTTCCACTTGCAGGCAGAAGAGGAGTTTTTGACGGCACAATTGAGAACATGCACTTGCACTGGAAGTACAGGGAGCTGGTGAAGATACTAGTGAAAGCAAAGTCTTTTGCAGACGTGAAGAGGATAGCACTTTCACTTGAAGCCGAGAGCGGGGGAATTTTAGTTTCAGTTGACAAAGTCTCCAAAGGCTACGCCATTGTTGTGTTCAGAGGGAAGAACTACAGACGCCCTTCTTCGCTCAGACCTAGAAATCTCTTGTCAAAGCGGAAGGCTTTGGCCAGATCCATCGAGCTTCAGAGACATCAGGTACTGTTTCGATTTTGCGGTGGGTTTACTCAAAGTTCAGCTTACTTTACATACGTTGGTGGTTCAAAAACAAGGGAACAGATTATGCTTACTACATCATTATATATCCTGTGTTCTGGCATACGTATTTCTAATACAAACCTTCATTCATATTCATCCTTCTTTTTCCTTCACTTAAAACGTTCTCGCAATTTAATTTTGTGACAGGCCCTGAGTCGTCATTTTGCAAAGCTAAACAGAAAGGTGGCGCAGCTTAAAGCGGAGCTGGTGCGTACAGTAGACAACCAATTTTCGTCTTGAATGAAATATAAATATTATAATATCATACCTATATATATAATACTTACAGTGATGCCACTATTGTCTATTTTGATTCTTTTTCAGGTCCAGATGGAAGACGTGAAGGACCAAGGAGACGAGGAGCTGTACGCCAAGCTGGATGCCGCGTACTCAAGCGACGAGGAAGACATGGAGGTGAGCACGATCAACTTTTTACGGCCCACGCATATGCTCGACTGAGCTCATCTCATGTCAGTACCTCGTTGAGATCCTGGTGAACGCTCACGGTTTCGCCGTGTAGGATGAGGATGACGATGAGGCCTACCTCGAGCGCTTCGACAATGAGGTCGCCGGTGCTACCGCCGAGGACGGCAGCGAGTCCGTGGACGACGAGGCCGATTACCCTGACTCAGATGACGAAGCTGGTGATTACTCGGACGAAGACGACGATGGCGAGGACGACCAGGAGGCTTTTGGCTATGACGACGGAGATGAGGCGGCTGCCGGAGTCTCTAACGCTGACTTTTGCGCCGGCGAAGTAAGGTTCGGTTCTTCTGATAGAGGAGACCACGGGTTGGAAGGTGCTGCCTCGTGTGGGGAATGGGATGGGAAATGTAATGACGAGGCAAGTGACGGTGGGCAGCACTCGCACACGGAGAAGGAGCAGCCACCTGAACTGGCGAGCTCTCGTACTGGCGGTGCTAGTGCTAGCTAGACGCTCTGTACAGCACCGCACGTAACATAAAATGAGTGCTAGTTCGTTTGATGCATCGCCGACTCGCCGTCAGCCCCGTCACGGGTTCGTCAGGCTTCACACTTGCTGGCAGGCACGTGGTATACGGCTTAGGATTCACGTGGGCAGAGGTCCTGCTTGGCTCTCGTTTTACGCTGATTGGCGTTGGTGCTCGCGATCGGATTCTGCTGGGCCGCATCGCAGAGCGCCTGACGCGGCGAATCCTGCGGCTGACGCCCTCGTATCGCGGAGCTCCGTGCGGTCTCCGAGACAGACACCCAAAAGCCGTCAGGCCAGGCAGGACTAGGAGCACGGAACGATGGGATAAATGACAAATCCTCCGTGTTCGCACATTGCTCGATCCTGGAGGATCGAAAGTGCAAAGGTATCCCACTCCTCGCAGCGAGCACGTTCGTCTTCGCACGCACCGTACGCAGTCTTCCTGGTTTACGGCTGGACCAAATAAAGCGATTCAAGTACTTTACATTGTTTAGCTCCCGGGCTACCGATACGTGCCAACTGCCAACAGAGTCTAGAGTAAGCTAGACAAAATCACAATCATATAAGATTCATATGAACTTAGAAAACATAAAAACGTAGTGTATTTAATCGAACCGCATAGACTCGTAAAGATGGACGTAAACATAGATTTTAACCATCGTATGGAAGCATCAAGCATGCGTGGTATACTGCCGCGGAGAAGAGAAGCCAACCACAACGAAGCACATGCACGGGCGACGACGCTGGCCAAACAAAAAAAATAAAAACAAAAATATACTCTCTCCATCTATAAAAAAAATATAGTTATCACATTTTGAGAAGTCAAACAATTCAAACTTTAATTAAAATTATATAAACAAGTATTAACACTCATGAACAAAAATAAGTATCATTAGAATATATTTTTATTATAAATTTATTTAAAGATATGAATGCTAATATTATTTTCTATAAATTTGATCAAACTTAAGGTCCCATAATTATGTTTTTTCTTGGACGGAGAGAGTATGCTTGATGTATTTTATATCAATTTATTACTCATGGATTTTTGACTTGTTACAAACGTAAAACTTGCCGTAAAATGATAATAAAAAAGAAAAAAAAAACTTGGGCATATTGGAGCTTGAAACCCACAAGAAGCCAATGCAGACTAAATCTGGACTGTCAAATGGCTATGAGCTTTTTGACTGTCAGCTTTTTCACAATCTATGACCCTATTTGTTGGAGCCATGGAGGTTTGATTGGCTTCAACTTCTCTATGTATTGTAGCGATGAGTCGTTTTTAACTTTGAAATGAACTAGGAGTGTTTTTTTGTACTATATATTTGACAAATTGTTTCTGCACTTAGTTTAATTTCTATCCTAATTCACTGAATACAAGTGCAACCAAACAAAATCTAAAGGTTACTACACTACATAATACACCTGATGGACCTAAGGTTTAAGCAGAGGTTCTGTGGAATGTCTGGCATGAACCGATTTAGGAACCAGGACACGTCGCTGGACACACACGTGACTTTGATCAGGTGAGGTACGTACGAACCAAAGCGAAAGCATCACTGAGCTCTGTACTTTTGTGCTAGAAGAAACGCAGGATAATCCACTGTCCATATCCATAAGATGTGTACTACTTAATCAGCCGGTCGGCTGAAGGCACAGATGCAATGCAATGCAAAGGACAAGACACGAGCCATGAGCCCACTGACTCAATTCAAGCGAAGTTGGCATGCATGCACGTGACAGACCAACCTAACAGTTGAGTGTTGACTACCGTGCCCGGCCGGTGAGTAGAATTTGTAGAAACGCACATGGCTTGTTGGATCGAGGCGACACTGAGCTGTAGTATCATGTTTTCATGCATGGCACTACGGCCTTGTTTAGTTCCAAAAAATTTTGCAAAACAGGCACGGTAGCATTTTCGTTTGTATTTGACAAATATTGTCCAATCATGCACTAACTAGGCTCAAAAGATTCGTCTCGTCATTTCGACCAAACTGTGCAATTGGTTTTTATTTTCGTCTATATTAATACTTCATATATGCGTCTAAAGATTCGATGTGACGGAGAATGTGAAAAATTTTGCAAAATTTTCTGGAAAGTAAACAAGACCTACGTTTATAGTATTACACTCATCAATGTGGTCCTGGAGTCACGAAGAAGGAAGAGCAGCTCGCAAACGCTAGCCATGCAGCTCAAAGATCCAAAAGCCCAATCACACACACCAAAAAAAAAATCATTTTTTTGTTCTCGAGAAGTCTTAAGCTAATTGCCTTAAAGGTTATGTTCAGCCAAACCAAGCTCTAGCTTTTAGATTTTCTACAGAAGATCAAACTTTATAGGATAAAACAAAGTAGTTTAAATCTATGTATATATTTCATCTAAAATACTCACAACTTGCACACAACTCGAGCTTTACTAAACCTTGGATTGGCCAACTTAATTGCATGAGCTATTCTTTTATTAGTATTAGCTCTGCTTGACAATGAGACAGCCTATGTTGAGGACTCGAGGCGTGGACCCATGGTACAAAAACTGTTTGCAATTTGGAAATTTCGAAACAGAATGTTTCCACTCTTTCGAATACTATGGGTGTGTTTAGTTCTCCATGGAATACAAAATACAAAAATAATAAGTATTTTGAAATGATAAAATATAAATGACAAATTTTTTTATGGTGTTTAGTTCAATCCAAAATGGCAAAATTTTTAGGATCTAAAATACATGAAGCTACTCTTTTTGTTTTTTTTTGACCACTTGAGATAAAAATACAGAATACAAAATGATAATCATTTTATCAAAAAATTTGAATTATGTCTGGTTTTATTCTATAAAATGATAGACCAAAATCTTTGTTTTTTGTCTAATTGGAGAACTAACAGGCCCTATACATAGTTTGAAAACTGAGTGTACAAAGCTAGTGGAACCTGCCTGCAGAAGAGGAAGGGACAATCGTTTCTTTTTTTTTCTTTTGGTTTGAAACTACGAAGCGACAATCATGATTGGTCATACAAGGAAACATATCTTACGGATGTTTTGTTGGAGGTAGTTCAGCGGATACTATAGATATTTCGTTTTATTTAATAATTAGTCTTCAATTATAAACTAATTAAGGGCTTGTTTGGCACAGCTCAAATTTCACTAGTAAAGCTGTTTTTTTAGAAAATAGCTTCACGAGTGACTTTCTAGATGAAGCTGAGCTGTTTTGTAGAAAGTGTTTGGCAAAATAGCTTCACCAACTACTTCATGCATAGTTGAGACAGAGAAATGAGGGAGAAGCTGCAATAAGCTACTTTTTTTCAGCTTCATCCAACTTATGTCCTTGTGAGAGGAGGGAAAAAATAGCTTCACCCATGAAGCTGTTTTGGAAATAAGTGTTTGGCAAAAAAACAGCTCACAACAGCTTCATGCAGCTGTTGTGAGCTGTACCAAACAGGCCCTAAGTTTAAAAGATTCGTCTTACAAATTAGTTTTTAGTTTTACAAATAGTCTATATTTAATATCTAAATATTTAATGTGACAGACGATAAACTTTAACAAAACAAATAAAACGAGGCCTTAATACTCAGATAACACGACTGCAAAAGGAGGGAAATTACCTAGTAAAAAGAAAAAAGGTGGATTTCCAGAAGCTCGTTCTGACAACCGCCCCTACCCACGAAAGACAAATGTCTCGCGCACCCGGATCGGAGCCCACGTATCCCCTATGCCTCCCTGACATCAGGCCCACTCCTTCTTCGTCCCCACACGTCAGTGACATGTGCCAACGCCCCCATGCGCCCCCCGGAGCTCCCCACCAGTCCACCACCACCCCTTTCTCACAGTTTCACACAGCAGTTGCGAGTAGCCGTAGGCGAGCGAGACCGCTTCCGGCGGCCGAATTCGAGAGCGGTTCCGGCGGCGTGGGCGGCGGCTGTGCCCGAGATTGGAGAGCCGCGTGGCGTGGTGGGCGGCTGGCAGCTGGCAACTGGCGGCGTGCGCGATGTGGACAGCGGCAGGCGGGAGGGGTTCGTCCGCGGCCGCTGCTGTGCTGCGGGTGCTGCTGATCGCGACCGCCTGCGGCCTCGTCTTCGCGCTCCTCCACCTCCCGCTCCCCGATGGCGGCGCCCGCCCCGCCGGCCCCGGTGAGACCAGCGACCTGCCTCCTCCGTCCTCCCGTCGCGGAGAGTGGCCCCTCGCGCTAATTTGGTTGGGAGCGCGGCGCGGGTTCAGCGGCGCGCTTGGTGCGTGTGCTCTGCGGCTTTGCCTTTGCTGATAGCGATGGCAACCTGCTTGCTTTGCGTGCAGGTGAGGAGCGCCGCGGCGTTGGTGGGGGCGGTGGGGCCCGCCTGTCGGCG
>Ga0182004_10003503_pt1 | contig 12478 bp, 6 predicted proteins | sample Sormic07211540_1_FD_120479 | JGI IMG/M metagenome (GOLD analysis project Ga0182004, IMG submission 120479) | Endophyte microbial communities from Sorghum bicolor roots, Mead, Nebraska, USA - 072115-40_1 MetaG | ecosystem: Host-associated > Plants > Roots > Unclassified | place: USA: Nebraska... | reverse complement strand
GAGCCGTGGCGGAGTCGCCGTCCTTGCCCACGGAGGAGGACGTGGCCGCCGCCGCAGTGGGATGGCGACGCCGACGCCCATGCCCGGAGGCGAGGGGACGCTCGCGGCGGTGATGCCGCGGTCCCCGTCGCCGACGCCGGCGGAGGCGGGGACCTCGGCGACCGAGACGCCCGTGCTGATATTCCTCTACTTCCACAAGGCGATCCGCGCGGAGCTCGAGGCGCTGCACGGCGCCGCCGTGCTCCTGGCCACCGAGCGCACCGGCGATGTAGCGGCACTCGCCGAGCGCTGCCGCTTCTTCTTCAACATCTACAAACACCACTGCGACGCCGAGGACGCGGTACGGATGCTGGCCACCCCGTGTGGAGCTCTGTTTTTTTGTGTGTTTTTGGTCATTTTCCCCTGTTGCTTCCTGTTGGGCGGGGGACTCGACGCGTGGTGGATTTGGGCTTGGATGTGCGTGGGCGTGGGGGGATTTCGGCGGTATTTGGGTTTAGGGTTGCGGAATTGTTGCCTTCGGTTTGGGTGTACCGGGTGGGATCGGGATTGAATCGGGCAAGCATTGTTAGGATCTGAAATTGGGTATGAGTTCATACGGTCGTGTAGAAGCTTTCGATGAATTGGCGTTGGATGGTTTGGTGGACAGTTTGAGCTTGTGTTCTTGGTTGATTAGCCATGCTAGTACAAACAATTATTTGCTCCTTTGCCCTTCCAATGGTGACAAAATAAGACGTACTCTATGGAAAACATGAGGGGGAAAAACCTCTGTGTACTTGAATCTACAGTGGGAAATTTGATTCATACCATCGTATGTTGTCTTGTTTGTCTAGCTTCTATGGTAACACTACCATCCTTTTTCTCTGATTTGAACACGATGATTTTCTTGTTTGTCATGTATCTCCTATCTCATAGTTTCCACCATTCGTGAAGTAGCTAATAATGGAGGTTGCAACATTTGGGTTTCGTTATCACTTATTGTTGCAAGGACACTAGCTCACAAGCAAAACTGTTCTGGTTTCAGCTTTTCCTAAAATGTCGCCAAAAGTAAATGTTCTGCGATCAAATGCGAAAAGACTGCTTTTCGTTCTGTAACTGCTGCACCGTTTTCTTCATGACTGTCATATATTATTTTATAACCCATTACATATTGGCCCTTCATTTTTGGAAATAATGTGAACAGTTTACAAATTGATCGTATAATAGATATATCTTTCTTTGAAAATGTGCCTATAGGTTTCATTTCTTTTGAATTTCAGGTCATCTTTCCGGCACTTGATATCCGAGTAAAGAATGTTGCAGGGACCTATTCCTTAGAGCATAAAGGAGAAAGCGATCTTTTTAGTCAGTTATTTGATCTCCTACAATTGGACATACAGAATGATGATGGTCTTCGTAGGGAGCTTGCGTCATGTACAGGCGCGATTCAAACGTGTCTCAGCCAACATATGTCCAAGGAGGAAGAACAGGTTGGTTGTCAGTACCATACTACCATATACCCCTTTAAATCTCATTTATCACATTAGTCATGTCTTATCATATCATGCTGGATGAATAAAACAGTCTGGCTATATGAATTTAGTTCCTAGAATCAGCATGAATTGTGAAATAAAAAATTATAGGTTGCCATCCATTTTCTTTGTAGGGTATTGGGGTTAAAAAAAAAATCCAATTTCCCATGGCCAATGCTAGATCCTTAAGCTTCCATCCGGCCACTCAATTGTAACCAAACCCTGCACACCTAAATGCCTAATTAACGTTTAGTGAACTTGCTATTGCTGGCTGTTCTATAATTTTTTTTGGTGTCTGATCAAGGGTCATTTAAATTTGTTTCAGGTCTTTCCCTTGCTTACAAAGAAATTTTCATGTGAAGAACAAGCTGATTTGGTGTGGCAATTCTTATGCAACATTCCTGTAAATATGGTGGCCGAGTTCCTTCCATGGCTTTCAACTTCTGTCACATCTGATGAGCACCAAGATATCCGTAACTGCTTATGTAAAGTAGTTCCTGATGAGAAACTTCTCCAACAGGTTTTTATAAGCACACCTCTTACTTTTTCTTTGAACCTTGCTTTGTATCCTGTTAAATTTTGGTGTTAAAACTCGTGAAGGTTGTATTCACATGGATGGAAGGGAAAGCAACAAGAAAAGTGACAGAGAGCTTTGCTGCTGGTAATTCAGTAAGAAATCATAGTGTTGACGATGTCCTAGACCAAGGGGAGATTCATACTTGTTCACATCAAGATTCTAAACTTGGGAGTAAAAGCTGTGCAGAATCTAATGGTCCTCAAGGTGGCAGGCATCCTATAGATGACATTTTGTACTGGCACAATGCTATCCGTATGGAGTTACATGATATAAAAGAGGAGACAAGGAGAATGCAACAGTCTGGGGATTTTTCTGATATATCAGCCTTCAATGAGAGGCTTCAGTTCATTGCAGATGTATGCATCTACCACAGGTGTGTAGATTTGCATCTTCACTCATTCACATGTTGTTATGGCCATGGTAAAGATGGCCCTTCACTGAAATGTTCATCCTTATTTCTCTCTTTCTCTATGATGTTTTCGTTTAGTAAAAAGCGTGTCATTCGTTAGTCGATGTTTAACCTTGCCATTTCTTTGCATCAGCAGCACATAGTGAATCTTTTGCAACATATGCTGTTGGTTTTACCAACTAGCTGGCCTGTCTGTCATGGCGTTTTCTAAATTGCAGTTCCATTCTACTACTTTGTTGGCAGCTCCTCCTTTAGTGCTATAATTAGGATGTGTGAATATTTTCCTAACTAACTAGATCTCCTGTTTTGATAACAGTGTAGCAAGGGCAAAATTGGCCAATGGTCACCATAGAAATTGATTGCATTATCTTTATCCTTAAAATTAAGCAAATAGTACCTTGGCATACAATTTAGTTTTGCATGAGGAATAAATGTTTTTGTTCATTACTTTAAGCTATTTTACTTTTTGTAGACAGGGCTTCTATTTTTCTGTCTGATGCAGCACGTGACTACATGTACTTGGGCAAGCAGTATCATGTGTCATGCTGATTCTCCTTGAGTGTGGTGTCATTTTATTTGAGAGGAGTTTCTTTTGTTATGTGCTGTTGTTTTACTGCACACTAAGGAATTTATTGCTAGCAGGTATTGTTTGCGTGCTTGTCATCACTTGTTGGGCCATAGAACATAATTTTGCTTCATTCACTTGGGAAAAATAGTGCCCCTCTAGTTTGCATTTGGGAAAAAAAGTGTCCCTCTAGTTAAACGAATCTTATCTTTAGTCTCACGACTTCCATTATTTTCTGACCTGCAGTATCGCTGAGGATCAGGTTGTTTTTCCCGCAGTCGATAGTGAGCTGTCCTTTGTTCAGGAGCATGCTGAAGAAGAACGCAGGTTTAACAATTTTAGGTGTTTAATTCAGCAGATCCAATTAGCAGGAGCCAAATCAACTGCTTTGGACTTCTACTCAAAACTGTGTTCACATGCTGATAAAATATTGGAGACAATTGAAAAACACTTCTGCAATGAAGAAACCAAGGTTAGTACTAAGTAGTCAGGTAGCTTGGCTGTTGGAACATTTATAGGGTGTTTGGTTTGAGGAATGAGTTAGTCCATCATCTTCTCACTCTTCACTTTTTTGTTTGGTTTGTGGAATGGAATGGGTTGATCCATCATCACCTCATTCCTCACAAAGTAATAATTGGTACTAGTATGAGGAATGGAGTCATTCCATTAAATTTGGGGAATGGACTCATGATGCACCACATCATCTAGAATGGAGTGATTCCCCAAACCAAACACCCTATTACCTTATTGGTCAGTGCCTCATATTTAATTGAACTTACCTAGGTGCTTCCTCAAGCTAGGATACTTTTCTCTCCTGAGAAGCAAAGGGAACTTTCATACAAAAGTTTGTGTGTTATGCCATTGAAATTGTTGGAACGTGTTTTACCATGGTTGGTGTCAAAGCTGAGTGATGAGGAGGCAACTTCATTTCTTCAGAATATACGCTTGGCAGGTTATCCTTTCACTTAAATTAAATCGTGCTGTAATGTCATATCTATTCATTTCATTAGCTTAAATGATTTCTTCAAAATTCCTTATTATTTTCTAAAAAAGACACACATGAAACAGCATCACCATCTGAAACTGCGCTGGTCACTCTTATCTCTGGTTGGGCATGCAAAGGACGGGACAAATCCAAGTCTGGGGAATATTTATGCTTAACATCAGGTGCAGCGAGATGTGTGTCAGCTAATGCAGATGATCTGGGAAAATGTCAATCATTCTGTCCATGTGCTTCACGCAACAACTCAGATCTTTCTCTGCAGCTACAAACTGAAAATGGTTCTAGGCCAGGCAAGCGAGGAAAAGATGCAGTATCTTTTCCCGGTACTAATGGAAGCTACTGCTCTCAAACTGCTGACATTGAAGCAAGTCCATGCAGCAAAAAACCTTGTTGTATTCCTGGGTTGAGAGTAGAGAGTAGCAATCTTGGTATTGGTTCCCTGGCTTCTGCAAAGTCCTTTCGCTCTTTATCATACAATCCTACCGCTCCTTCACTATATTCAAGCCTCTTTTCATGGGATACAGATGCATCATTGTCTTGTTCGGATGGCATTTCAAGGCCAATTGACACAATATTCAAATTTCATAAGGCAATTCGGAAGGATTTAGAGTACTTAGATGTTGAATCCGGAAAGCTCATTGATGGCGATGAGTCTTGCCTTCGCCAATTCATTGGAAGGTTCCGTTTGTTATGGGGTCTTTACAGGGCTCACAGCAATGCTGAGGATGAAATTGTGTTCCCAGCATTGGAATCCAGAGAAACATTGCACAATGTGAGCCATTCATATACTCTTGACCACAAGCAGGAAGAACAATTATTTGAAGATATATCTAATGTTCTCTTGGAGCTTTCACAACTACATGATAGCCAGGGCCATGCCCAGAATGAAGTTAATGAAGTAAAGCAAAGTTGTTTGCATTCATCTAATGATGTTGATTTTGCTAGAAAGTATAACGAGCTTGCCACAAAACTTCAAGGCATGTGCAAGTCTATCCGGGTTGCCTTGACTAATCATGTCCATAGAGAAGAACTTGAATTGTGGCCGTTGTTTGACAAACATTTTTCTGTGGAGGAGCAAGACAAACTTGTAGGTCGTATAATTGGTTCAACAGGTGCTGAGGTTCTCCAATCTATGTTACCCTGGGTTACATCAGCTCTCACTCAAGAGGAGCAGAACAAAATGCTCGATACATGGAAGCAAGCAACCAAGAATACGATGTTTGGGGAATGGCTAAATGAGTGGTGGAAGGGAGCTGGAACAACATCTGATTCTTCATCAGAGGCATCCTCTTCTCCAGAAGGTCTGTGTGGCTGTTTTCTTTTTCTTTTTCTTCTTTTTTTCCTTTTCCTCCATGTCTTAAGGACTTTTCTATTTGCATTCCATCTTCAATATAATGTTTGTTAGAATAACCAGGTGAGTATAAATTTCATATGCTTATACTTCCTTCGATGACAAATATAGCTATATAAGTCTATCTAGGTCTTTCATAATTCATGTCAATCATTCTAACTTTGATTAGCAATTTCTGTAAAAAATATCTTAAACGAAAAGAGTTATATATTATGAAAGCAACGTCCATCTATATCGAATTTTGGATATTGATGGTCAAAGTTTTTTTAAAAGTTTGACTTAGGACAAACCTAGATGAACTTATATTTATATTTATATTTACAATCGGAGGAAGTGTTATGCACTGTCTAGACATTTTATGTATTGGATAAAATCTTTCATCAATTGGTCAGCTCTGTACCGTCTTATACGTTATAAAAGTCATAGGAACAATGTTTGACCATATCAGCCACAAACCAGGCAAACACGTTCACTTAGGGTGTGTTTAGTTCCCCAAAGAATGCAAAATGCCAACTACTTTCGAATGATGAAATGCAAAATACAAAATTTTTATGGTGGTGTTTAATTTCATCCAAAATGCAGAATTTATTGCCCTCATTATGGCCTCTTGAGTCTCTTTCATTTTTTTGGCCTCTTGAGGCCAAAATCCAAAATAGAGAATAGCCACCTTTTTGCCAAGAAATTTGTATGGTGTTTAGTTTTATTATGCAAAATGATGGACCGAAACCCAATTTTTTTTTCTCTCTCTCTCTCTCTCCCCCCCCCCTTTTTTTTTGCAATTCTTAATATTTTGTTCTGCAATGGTACAAGAAATAGTATGGCTCCAGTTTACCAGAATGAATTATATGAAATGTTTTATCAAGGTTGTTCATAGGATGTTTCTATAGCATGGAAAGACTATTGATGCTTAAGTAAGGAAAATGTTATGAAGAATACTAAAGCAACAAATTCATAAATTGTGTTTTATGCTTATTTAGTTTGAAAGTAGTTATATGCTTGCTTGTTCTCTGTTCCACTGACAAACATCTTTCATCATGACCGAGCTTTCATTTGCCCTATGTAGATAGTCATTTACAAGATAAGCTTGAGCAAAATGACCAGATGTTCAAGCCTGGCTGGAAGGACATATTTCGAATGAACCAGAGTGAGCTTGAGGCTGAGGTGCGAAAGGTTTCACGAGATCCTACACTTGACCCAAGGAGGAAGGCCTATCTAATTCAAAATCTCATGACAAGGTTTGACATTTGAATGTTTCTATGAATTGCTTGTTACAAATATGTATATTCATAATATTGTGCATTTCAGCCGTTGGATAGCTGCTCAGCAAAAGTTACCAGAACCAAATTCCGAAGAATGTAGTGATGGTGCCAGTATACCTGGATGTGCTCCTTCATATCGGGACCAGGAGAAACAAATTTATGGTTGTGAACACTACAAACGGAACTGCAAACTTGTTGCTGCATGCTGCAACAAGCTGTTCACATGCAGATTCTGCCATGATAAAGTTAGTGACCATACGATGGAAAGGTAAATTCCATGGCCTGTAAATCACTTTTTTTTTATCTTATTGATGCCGTAGGTACTGTGCTTTGAGATTCTTTTCCTTTAAACCTCGGTTTAGACTACAAATCAGTGTGCTATGGTAAAAAGAATGAAAGACGTGTAGGAAATAGAGAGCTTGCAGTTAAAATGTAACCCCTGTTTGCTGCTCTTCATTATATATGGTTTCAACTTAATATTCATGCGTAGTTGTGGTGTTCAGATCATCAGATGGGCTTGCAATTTAGTCCAATCTTGAATATATTATCTTTAGTTCTCTAGTGAACCTCATAACACTGTTTAAAACAAAATTTGTTACTGTCCTTGTGTCAGTATGCATTATCTGCTAGACCTTTGCAGCACATTTCAGAAAGTATAATGAACCAACTCTACTTGATATCTCAAGGAAAGCAACACAGGAGATGATGTGCATGGTATGCCTAAAGATTCAACCTGTTGGTCCGTTCTGCCAAACCCCATCTTGCGACAGACAATCGATGGCAAAGTACTATTGTAACATCTGTAAATTTTTCGATGATGAAAGGTAATATACCTCAACATGACTGAAACTTTAAACTTTGTCCGATAGTGTACTTCAGCCCTGTTGAGGTATTGAACTACAGTGTTCTATTCTGCTTATTTATTAACAAAAAGTTGCATCGGTATTTTTTTTCTTATTATTTTACATGTAATAGATATGTATTTGTTGAAGTGATTTATTGAAATAACAAGAATTTTCCTTTCCATATATTTGCATCCAAATTTAGAAAAACAACAATATTGGTAGTTGCCAGACCTCGAACCTATCAAGTTTGTCAGTGCCACTTTATTTTGCTAATCGGAGATCTGGAAACTTATTCTATTGTTTATCTATGCTGCATGGTAATGCAGTTTTTTAACTTAGTAACAAGAGAACAACATCCATAGTGTGGTAATTGGAGCTCTGGAAACTTATTTTATTGTTTATGTATGCTGCATGGTAGCAAATAGTATTTCAACTTAGTAACAAGTGAACAGCAAATCTCTAATGTGAATGTCATCTGACAAATACTGAAGTCACTTCTAAAATCAACATGAATGGTAATGATGTAGCATTATGCATTCAAGAACAATCTAACCCGCACTAAACTTTTGCAAAATTTTAGTGGTAGTGCCAAATGTAGTAAAAACCACTTCAGTTCATCTAAGGACGTAACAAAAAAAATCACTGAAAGAAAAATCCCTAGTGAGGTGATAGTCTGTGGTGTGTCCTATTCTCTACCTACATTTCAAAAATTTCAGTGTTAAATTTTAGTGTACGAGAAAGAATAGAGTGTGGAAGTGAGGCATGGATTTCTAGTTACTCTTGTCATTGCCATTTCTTTGTTATAAGTCTTGAGAAAATTTCTCTGTTGTTCTTGAGAAAATTTTGTTTTGGTTTGTCTGATACCCAAACCAAGGTGTGTTGCACTCTTGCAGATTGCACCTAGCTATTGGCTTGTATTATAGTTCTCTGGTTGGATAATTTTTGTTTAGATTTGTTAGGTTCATACATTCTCTTTGAACCATACAAAACTACCATGTTTGCTTTTAAAATACTTAGATGCTATTTTCTTGTTCTACTTTCTCCAATTTGGGTTTAAACCTATCAACTTTCCAAGTATTCTTTCTTCCATCTTATAGTTCTTTGTTATCACATCATGTTTTAAAATAAACATCTGGATTTGGAAATAAGCAATATGGTTCGTCTAACATTCGGATGTTCTCCAGGACTGTGTACCACTGTCCATTTTGTAATTTGTGTCGTCTTGGGAAAGGTCTTGGTGTTGATTTCTTCCATTGCATGAAATGCAACTGCTGTCTTGGAATGAAATTAACTGAGCACAAATGTCGGGAAAAAGGGCTAGAAACAAATTGTCCAATCTGCTGTGACTTCCTGTTTACATCAAGTGCCGCAGTCAGAGCCCTCCCTTGTGGCCACTTCATGCATTCAGCTTGCTTTCAGGTATGTTCCTTTTGTTGCATCACCATGATCCAATTTTGTAATTTTTTCTCTGCCTGTCAGCAATGGTTTTTAACAAATTAATTAATCGTCAATCCAGGCATACACCTGTAGCCACTACACTTGTCCTATCTGCTGCAAATCCTTGGGAGATATGGCGGTAAGCATAAGTTTATGATGTGGCTATTTTGTGTTTCCCCTTAGTGAAGTATATTGTTTTCTGTTCCATGATTGATTTATTTTGTTTTTGTGCATTATTTGGGTGCATTTTTTTTAAATGTTAAGTTCCTTTTAGTGGAAGAAAGTGACTGGCAATTTTTTCAGTGTTTCAATATTAGTAGCAAGTTAGCTGTACCTTCTATTTGTTGATAATACTATTGAATGCCCTCTTTCTTCATTTATGTTGTGTGGTTATTTTCTACAAATCCTCATATTTCCATACTCTTGAGGTGATATTACTTGTCCTCTCACTGTTGAACTTTTTGCTCTTGAATATCACTTTCACTTACTGAATATTCTCATTGGTTTAGCATCATCTTGTTCCTTCCATATTCAGAAGATCAAGTGTTATAGCTATAAATAAGCACAAATAGTTTGTTGACATTATATGGGAAACCAAGAGGAAACTACCGGTTCCTTTTTGACTTGTGTGTAGCAAACCTGCCAATCATCTTGCATCACTGCCTCTGAGAGTCTGAGTAGCATCAGTTATCGGAAGTGAAATGCAGATGCCTTTCTTAGTCTTTTCTTGAACTTAGGAATTCTCTGTGGGTCTGTGAGTACATGCTGCGGTAGGAATAAATAATGGATGTCTTGTTGCATGACTTCTAAAATCTTCTCAAGCAGTCACTTCATATATCTTAAAATATATCCAGACAGTAATGATTATTAACTAAGCTGATTGTCTCAGTCTTATGACATTTTGATGATCATACTGAATTGAATCTATAATTCAAAATTTTCCTATTTACAGGTGTATTTTGGCATGCTTGATGCCTTGTTGGCTGCTGAAGAGCTTCCGGAGGAATACCGTGATCGGTGTCAGGTAGCCCAGTTCTTTCGTTCTCGATTTTCATTGTTTCCACCGCTCGAGTATTTACTAATTTTCATTGCATCGCTCGTCCAGGATATACTTTGCAATGACTGTGAGAGAAAAGGCAGATGTCGATTTCATTGGCTATACCACAAATGCGGCTCTTGTGGGTCTTACAATACCCGTGTTATCAAGACTGACACAGCAGATTGCTCTACGCCAAACTAGTTGGAGGGAACATTCGTGCTTATTATTAGTACGTTCTTTTTTGTTTCTCTTTTGTAAATATCTTGTAGCTAGAAGGAAGAAAGAGAAGTCGTGTAGCATAGTTTACCATAATTTCATTCGTAGACATTTCAGTTTTGTAAGTGTAGCAGTTTACGATTTGCTAGGGGGAAAAAACAATCCGAGATAATTGGTTCGTTAGAAAAAGTGTACTTCTCGCGGGCATGCTGTATAGCTTTCGTGTCCACTTGTAATCTTTATAGCAAGGGGAATCGCTAATACTAATATTTTATAAAATTTAGACCCACTTTCAACTGACAACAAAAATATATACAAACAAAATGTTACAGTAGTAAAATAAAATAAAAAAAAGATCTAAACTCGCAGCGCTCGGCTGATCCGCTTCACGCTCACGCTTCAAGAAGTTCAATTCAATTCAAAAACGCCACCGGGCCAGCGCTCTACCCTAGAAACGCTCTGACCGCTCTACCCGTTCTCCACCGAATCCCTCACTCGCGCCGCCCTCTCGGCTCGCTCACGGCGGGTAGCCAGAGCCGGAGCCTCCTCACCAGCGCCTTGTCGCCCTGTGCCCCAACCCCAACCCTTGTCCACCTCTCCACCCGTCCACCGGCGCCCAGTGGAGCCGTTGGGAATGGGAGCGGCTGGAGCCCTTCCAAACTGGCTTTTACTGGATCGTGTGGAAGCTACCGCTGGTCTCCGTTACGGCGCTATCCTTACCACGTCGGCTGTGCCAACTGCCAACGAGGCTTAGCCTCAGCGTCTCATGTTGCAGGTGACAGATGTCATGACCTCTCAAGGCAGTACCTGATCAGCTGAATTCTCTGATTACTGGACTGCTGGAGAGTGGAGATTCAGCCAACATAACTAGGAGTACTCTTCTCTAGCGTCAGCAACAATTTTTAGTACTATAAATAAACTTGGGCTGAGTTGAGAAGAATTCTATCTCCGTTTCCTTCCCATGCATCTGTAATCTGTTGATCGATCGGGAGAAGCCTCCCAAAGATTTCCGATAGGTTAAAAGTTTGACCCAGCAATAAACTGGAGCACAAGCTTGTAGGAAGACGTAACTAAGCTTTGACCCGACTGTGACCAGAATATCTACAGGCCTCGATCGGCTAACGTTGTTCCATTCCATTCCATAGGTTGACTTGACAAGTTAGCTAGCGGTCCGTTAGCCCAGCCGGCCACTTGTGTTGTCTCTGAAATGGATATTAGTATCCTGTTCATTTGGCCCACAATTATGTAGCGCTACGTAGCGTTGATTCGTGAACACCTGTGAAGTGAGTGGGTGGAAAAATCCTTACCCTTACAACAAATGCTACAGAAGGAAGTTCATAGCCCTTCTTGTTATTATGAATATATATGGCGTGGCCGATGTGTATGTAGCATAGTATCTATACAAAACTTATAGCGAGGAGGAGAGGCGTGTATTTTCAAACTGTGCAGCAGCAGCCTCAGTATATTCTTATGCGACGACTGGCTGACTCAGTACGTACACGGCTGCCGCTAGAAAGAAGGAAATGTATGCCGTGCTGCGGAGTCGCCGTTAAAGAAACACCAGTTTTTCTTTTTCAGGCCAATTTGCACGTCTTTCGTGTGCTCTGCTGTGGGCCCTGTGGCTCCCTGAAGCTCGCGCGCGCGCGCGCACAGTATCGCCGGCTAGGCTAGGAGATACAGTTTCGTACGCTCGGTGGTATCATTTCATTGTCTGGCACTGGCTGTTAATTTTCGTCAGCCGTCGGCGTACGGTAGAGGCCGTCGGAGTATGTACAATGACGCGGCGCAGACCGAGACCGGGAAAGCGTCAGGCACACTAGGCACCGTCGGTCGTCGCCTCGTCAGTATCAAACGGACGGCGGAGCTAATGATGGTAGCCAGCCTTTGCCTCCTCAGCGGCTGGTAAGTTATGGTTAAAAGTAGTACTATTTATTGTTTTATTATAAAAAAAATACTATTAAATAACTGATAGATTTAGTAAATAAACGAATTAAGCTTTGAAGTGCACTCTCTCTCAATCTGTTTTTTGTTATCATTTTGAATATAAACTTAAACTAACTAAAAAAAGAAATAAAAGTAGTACGTTCACGATACCCGAGCAATGAATACTTCCACACTGACAGCAGCAGAAAAGCTTTCATTAAGGCATTGCTTAGTTCGCAAAATTTTTAAGTTTTAACTAATGTAATTACTATCTAACTATAAACTAATTAGGTTTAAAAGATTCGTCTCATAAATTATAGATAAATTATGCAATTAGTTATTTTTT
>Ga0182004_10003502_pt1 | contig 12480 bp, 13 predicted proteins | sample Sormic07211540_1_FD_120479 | JGI IMG/M metagenome (GOLD analysis project Ga0182004, IMG submission 120479) | Endophyte microbial communities from Sorghum bicolor roots, Mead, Nebraska, USA - 072115-40_1 MetaG | ecosystem: Host-associated > Plants > Roots > Unclassified | place: USA: Nebraska... | reverse complement strand
TAGACAAAAATAAAAACTAATTGCACAGTTTGTTCGAAATTGACAAGATGAATCTTTTAAGCCTAGTTAGTCCATGATTGGACAATATTTGTCAAATACAAACGAAAGTGCTACAGTGTCGATTTTGCAAAAATTTTTGGAACTAAACAAGGCCTTATTTTTCTCTGTTTCTGGAAGAAGCCTACTCCATGCTCTCTCTACGAGTGCTGTACGAGCACAGCGCACGCTGTTCCGATTCTTGCTTCAGATACGCATCGGAAATAGCAGCCAAAGCCTCTTGCGTGCTAGCGTCTTCAAGTAGGATGAGCCGTCCGGTGTCATGCCCCGGAATAAAGGGAGGACAGCAAGCAACTTCCAATCAAATAATAGCATCACTGCATTAGCGTTTCCGATGTGCATGGCCATCGAGCATTCGTCCGCCAAAAAGATGATTGGATTGGATAGGAGAATGATGTCAGTGAAGGGAAATGAGAGGATTCTGCCCCCCCAACTCTGATCCTGGGGCTCCTGCTCCTCCATGCTCTACCTAGTTATTAGCAGCTAGTTCAGCTATTGTTGATCCGTGTGCTTCTTCCTCTCGATCACTCATCACCTCACTAACCTTTTCGAACGAAATCTATGGCCCAAACCACCAGCCATTCCTTTTTGTTTTCGTGTAGTTTGTGTATCACTCCAACAGCTGACAGCTTATCTGCAAGGGATGACGACGACCGAAAGAGAGCTAGGAGCCTACGACACACCTGCAAGCGTAAAGAGACCACTGCAATGCAACCAAACCTACAGTAGTGCCAGTTGGTTGCTTTAGAAAGATGATCGATCGACCTCTCACTCATCCTTCCACCGCACAATCTACGTGCATTTGGCTGGATTATGAAGCCAATTTGTGCAGCGCTACCACACCTCTTGTTGGATGCATCGCTTTCCGACGGCTTGGATTGAGCATCAGGGAGAATGTGAGGAGACACCGAGAGACACGCAGATCTGCGAGATGGAAACCTGACCGAGTGATCTGAAACTATGAAAGGAATGGCTCACTCGCTTGCCCAGATGGCGACGCTGGTGTTGGAGGTACAAAGCTCTATAGCGTCTTCACACTTTCTCTCACATCGGACAAGGGGCTTTACAGGGCATCGTGAGCTTAACATTTTCTGTTGGGGCCATTAATTGGTCCTAACGACCGAATGACTATGTGAACAAAAATCACGTTCAGACGCACTCAAAGTTGATCCAGTGGCTAGGAAAAATCAAACATCTGAGAAGGACACTTCAAATAGCCGTTGCTGTTTTTTTTACCCTTGGAGAGGTCTATATTGTTTACTGTCTATTATTATGATATGAGTTAAGTGACGATATGATAAAAGCAACCATTAGCTGCACGTCTTTATATTAAGAAAAATTTTACGAGATCTCAATAGGCGGACATTGCAACACGTGGTGTGTGCTCACATCAGCTGGATTCTGAGAAGTCATTGTTGTGGGAGGGAAGTAAGACCTTGTTTAGTTCGGAAAAAAATTTGTTTTTGGCTACTGTAGCATTTCGTTTTTATTTGACAAACATTATCCAATCACGGAGTAACTAGGCTCGAAAGATTCATCTCATAAATTACAGGTAAACTGTGCAGTTAGTTTTATTTTCGTCTATATTTAATGCTCCATGTATACGACCAAATATTCGATGTGACGGGGAATCTTAAAAATTTTTGCAAACTAAACAAGGCCTAATGTTGATATTTAGTGCTGCCACAAAGCCGCCGCCACCACGGCACCGCCACAACTCCTTCTCACTGCCGCAGCCGCCATGTCTAGCACCCCTCTTTTTCTTCATATTGGATTGTTGTATAAAAAAAATAAGAGAAGACCTATTTTTTTTAAATTTTTTTTGTAGATTTATCAGTTACTTAGGGTTTAGTCCAAATAAACTTTTTGACAAAATAAGATGATTTTCGGTCAGGATTATATATGTTTCCTGCGATGACTTCAATGATTGTCACGATGAGTTTCCCCTTACACGCATCAATTTCATCCGCACGACCAAGTTGTAGCCATTATTTGCAAGGGAGGGGTGCTTCTGGGTGCCCCAATGAAAACAGCTACTCCGAGTCATCGATCTCATCGTCATTGGTCACAGAGTGGAATTAAAGGTTGGAAGGTGATGAATCCGCATCCTACGCTGCTCCGACATATTTAATGTTTTGAGGTTGGTCGTTAGATTTGGTATAAGGACTACACTTTGACTCCGGTGTTCGAGTGATGTCATTAGGGAAGAATATGTGGTAGAATTTAGATAGAATATTGTGTATTTTTTATTTCAGATTTTTTTCATATATAATTTGGAGTTGTGTTGTGCCGAGTTTTAGTATAACGCTCCTTTCCTTCGAAAAAAGTAATGTTGATATTTCTGCTAAAAAATAATTTCAGTTGAAAGAAAACTCTAGTGAAGACTCTAGTATCTCTGCCGCAAACTACACTTCCTACAATTATTCTACACGATAATAAAAGCACTATATATATCCACAACAAATGATGAACAATGTAAAGGAAATACATTAACCTTCCACAAATGAAGAGGAGGCATTCTTCCATGAATGAAGAGGCTAGGAAACATTCTTTCACAGAAAGAAGGATTCACTAAGTGGCCCATAAAAATGTGAAGGAGTGGACAAGAGGTGACAAGTGTTGCCCAAGTAAGATCAGCTATTTAGGAGGAGCGATGAAGAAGATGACCAGGAGTTTGTCACTAACAACAGAAAGCGAAGAGTTGAGTGCTTTAATTGTGTTGAGAAGATTGATCTTGCTAGGGACTATTGGAGTGCACAAACACACTCCAAAGCAGTGGCCGAGGACGAATGAAAAGTAAGGTATGACGTAGGTGACAAACGAAACGATGAGTTGCAGTCAACGGTACAAATGCTAATAGAACTAAAATGCTCTAGTAAAGCATCCAGCGTACTCGAGGTGTGGCCATAGCCAGACCTTACCATGTGAAGCTCTTCCCCTGCTCCAAAGGAAACGTGATTACTACAAAGGATGTTGTCCTAAGTAGTTGGCTCAGCGAAGAATAATTAGTGGGATGCATAAGATGATGAAGCTTACTTCTTGGAAGACCTACAGTCGTGGATTTGTAACCATGTCTAATGATTAATGGTCAATGTGTCGGACTTTTGTGGTAAACACTCAAGACATAAGGGGTTTATCTTTGTTCTAGAGTTGAGCCCTATGTCTAGGAGAGAGTTGTTCACGTTAGAGTGTTCAAGAGAGTTTTACAACAGAGGTAAGAGAACGAGGAGCAAGTTTTCTAATGGCTAGTCGAATTGATCTGGGTTTTATTGATTGTTTTTTCCCATCAATTCCACTACAGGGTTCTATCGATTGTGTATATTTAAACTTAAAATGTGATGCTATCATATTGCTTATGTGTGTGCTAAATTAAGTGTTGTATAATATTTCTAATGTTCAAAAGTACTATCCAAGTGTTGCTGACATGGAAAGAATATCTCTTTTCTGGGTTATGCCTCTAACGATGAAAAGGATATAATTATCATTTCCTCTAACGTCTAACATAAAAAAAAACTGATATCACGCGCCAATGGCATATAAGAGAAACAAAAGAAAATACAATTTAGAGGCAACGAAGGAAAGTTTTGATTTTCAAAGGCGGACAATAAAAGAAAAGTTATAAGTTAGGGGGTGTTTAGTTTCCCTTTCATTCAAAAAATATGGATTTTGGTGTATCATTTTGTATAATAGAACTAAACACCATGCAAAATTTTTGACAAAAAGATGGCTATTCTTTATTTTGGATTTTGGTCTCAAGAGGGCAAAAAAACCTAAAAGAGTCACAAGAGGTCTTCATAAGTGCAATAAATTATGTATTTTGAATGAAACTAAACATAAGCCTAAAAATTTTGATATTTTGTATTCCACCATTCTAAAGTAGTTAACATTTTAATTTTTGCGTTATATGGGAAACTAAACACCCCCTCAATCATTTTTCTCGAAGAGACCAGCTTCCTTCGAAGGCTTCCAATTAATTGCTTGGATGCCAAGAAAATGTAACAACTTCTGTCAAACCTGAGACACGATCAAATCAGCGGTGGTCGTGTCTCACCTGGGCCGGCCCGGCCCTGCTGGCACGCGTGGGGTGCAGACTGCGGAGGGAGGGTGGCCCAAGTTGCAATTGCAATGCTTACTTCCTTGACGTTTTGTCTAAAGTTTGAGATTCTCAAAAAAAAGAAAAAAAAAACTGATTTCTTCCCCTTCGGCCGCCACCTCGGTCGCCATCTGCGCCGCCCTCGCGCTCGCGCCCCGCCCTCTGCATCTCCGACGAGCTTTGTCCCCGCGCCCTTGGGAGAGCGAGCGAGGGAGCTGCTGCAGCGCGCGCTTCCTCGCCGGACTCATCGACCTGTCTGTGCTCCTGTTCGTGCACCATGGAGATTGGCGCCGGTCGCCGGAGCTGCCTCAGGATATCCTGATGGATATACGTTCCCTTCTGGAGATCCCTGACCTAGCTCGTGCAGGTTCCATCTGCTCCATACCTGGAACTCCGCGTGCGTATACCAGCATCCGTCGTGACATCGGCCAACCGAAGAAACAGCAGACACCATGCCTCCGACCTCTACACCTCACAAGCAGCTGGTGAGAATGTTGCTTGCCGGTTCCTCTCATGGCTGGGTGATTACTGTCGACGAGCGGTCTGAGATGCACCTTGTCAATATAATCACTCGTGAGCAAACCGCACTCCCTTCCGTGATCACTTTTGAGCAAGTGGCACCCATCTGTGAGACTATGACAGTACTGGTGTAATATGTAAGTATCATTATTACTCAATGAACAGCAACACCAGGTCAGTTACTCGACCGCCCGTGACTCTTGGAAAGCTGCGGTACCACTTTTTTTCAAGACAGAGTTACACGCACGCTCGTAAACACGAGCGCACACTTACTTCTATAATATATGCGCAGCATCCTATCTCTATGAGTACCTTTAAGTCGGACCAACAAATCTTGAGGTTAGTGGGGCTCTCTACAGAATGCTCAAGGCTAGCTAGGGACAGCCGGCATCTGAAAGTGCTACCTTCATTTGAAAATCCTTTGCACCACCAAGAGTACAGATGTTCATGTGGTTGCTCTCACAAGATAGACTGCAGACCAGAGCGCTCCTAATGCAGAAGAATGTTATTGATCAATCAACTTGTGAAGTCTGCGGGCAACATGAAGAAACTCAGGCACACATCTTCTGCTCCTGTGGGTTGGCAAGCCAACTTTGGAATTGTCTGGGTATCGATGCTCCCCTTCAACCAGACAATGTCCTCTCCTGGCCGCGCCAGGATATGATCCCAAGTGAAGGCTTCTCTACCTTCATCGCCCTGTGCTGTTGGCAATTGTGGAAGTCAAGAAACGAGAAGGTTTTCAGGAATCAAGCCACCGGATTGCATCAGCTACTGCAACAGTGCTCGGCAGTTTCAGTTCAATGGGGGTTCAGACTCCAACCATCCAAGCGGCATATTGTGCAAGCATGGGAACAAGCCTTCGAGTCGGCAAGACAAGGGGAAGGATGAGTGTCTTAGCTTACTAGATATCGATCTGAACTTATTTCTGTACGTATCTAAACTTCATTAGTCTGATGGAGATGTAAAAAGCTCGATGACATTAGAATATTCAGGGCCAATATGAAATACAAAAATCAGGTGGGGAGCGACTCCCCCCGTTGTCAGTTAAAAAAAATCTTGAGGTTGATGAAATCACCACATATGCCTTACTATCAACAGACACGTCGTCTACCACTGAAAGCATAGTATCGTTAAATCCTCGAATAAATTCACGAAAATGAGAGCATCCATGTCAAGTCGGTACATCATGATTCATGAGGCATTTTTGTTTTATGATGGTGCATCTGTTGGAAGCTATATTGTAGTGTTCATCCACAATCCAGGTGGTCAGATTGCATTTGCTAGGTTATTAGGTGATGAGAAGTGGACACGGCTGCCATCTCACAGATATTTTCAGGACTGTATCTACGAGGATGGTCTACTATATGCAGTGACATCATTTGGTGAAATTGTCGCCTTCGATCTTAATGGGGCTGTGGTCACGACAAAGATAATTTTGGACAGGGTAAATAAATTTTCTGGTAGGGAAAGGTTTTACATTCAGGCTCCATGGGGTGATCTGCTGCAAGTGCGGAGACCAGAAGTGTGGATAAAAAAAGAGGCGGATGGGCATCAGCACCAAGCGACCTTTGAGAACAAAATCAAGTGGATGGAGATATATAAAGTTTGTGGTGTGACAAGGACACTAGAGCAGATAAATAACTTGGGATCATGTATTGTTTCTCGGGAGTAACCAGTCACTGTGTTGCCGTGCTAAGGAATATCCGCAGCTGAAACCAAATCATGTCTACTTTACTGATGATGTTAGTTGTGTAGAATTCAGCTGCAAGCGGGGCTACCGACTAAACAAGCGCATGGAAGAAATCATCTTCCCTCGGCCTTGGTTGAACTGCCTCGCATGGTTCATCATACCAAATCCCATGAAAATGGATTTGGCATTGCACATCTAGATGCAACTATTACTGTATCAGCAGGGTCTCTTTAATTTTGAAGAGGCGAGTTTTCATGGCTGAGTTGGCTTGTAGACTTGTACTGAATCTTGGGTTTTGATCCTAAAACCACTTTGTAAACATGCCTTTAATAATTTTCTGTACTTATTCGTAAATTTTTCCTTTCTTTTAATTTAATAATTTTACAAGATACTGGACTTAGCCTGTTCGCTTGAGCTTATCTACTAAATCTACTAGCCATTCAACAGTGTTTTTCTCTCACAACAAATTAGCGAGTAGTATTTTTAAGCTTGCTTTGCTGCAAGTTAATGCATTCTGTAACAATAAAAAATTATTAAATGTATACCTGTAGACAGCTTGAATTCCTCCACTTGTTCTTCCAATGCGATCAGCCGGTGAACGCATAGCCAGTTTTTTTTTTAATTGAGAGTCATTGTGAACACTAGTGGGCCTAGCCGCCTAGTTACCAGCCGAGTTGTGAACACTAGTGGGCCTAGCCCAACCCACGAGTCCGACGCCAGTACACTTCCCTTATCTCCTGCATGGCCGAGCCCACCAGCAACCATGGCCGCCCCTCCCCGGACCCGTTCTTTTCACCTTCGCCCCCTTGCCTTCAAACCCTACCATAATCCTCATCCATCATTCGGTCGGCACAAGGTGCAGTAACAGTGTAGCACCAACCGTTAGATAAGGCAGACACGCGCCATGGACGCATCATTGAGACCTCAAATTTTACACTCCGTGGCACCGAACACCACTTATCTTGGTTCCGGTAATAATCCACCCAACCACCCAGTCAAAAAAGCAGGACACAAGCACGCACGCACGGATGTTGTGTCTCGAGATCGATTAACCCTCCCCGTCAATAAAAAGTTGCTGTTTGTGCTTGCCTACGGTATATGTCTCATCAGTCGTTATATCCAGATGAGGCCTGTCCTGTCCTCCGGACTATCTATAAGTCTAACCGCCCCCCGGGTTAAGAGGCCTCTGCCTGTGCTTAGCAAACAAGCCAACTGATCCAGGACTTAATAATGTGCAGGTTACACCTGCTCACTCACCTGATTGCATCTCGCTCATTAGATTAGATTAGACTTGCAGGATCGGAGCAGCGCCGGATGCTTTGCGCTACGTTTGGTAACCTGCTGTGTCTGCTGCTGAGCCCCATGATGAGCGGCGTGCGCGCCACGCTTTGCCTTGCCTTGCCTAGCGTGACCGGAATGTGTCACCCGATGCACAGGACAAGGAAGCAAACAAGCGCCCGGGTCCGGGTCCAGCACAGTGTCTCTTCAAAGCCATCTTTTAGTTTACCCCGAAATTCAAAAACTTTTCAAAATTCTCCATCACATTAAATCTTGTGGCATATGTATCAAACACTAAATATAGAAGAAAACAAAAACTAATTGCACAGTTTATCTGAATTTACAAGACAAATCTTTTGAGCCTAGTTAATTTATAATTGGACAATATTTATCACAAACAAACTAAAATACTACCGTACTAAAATCCGAAATCTTTTCGCAACTAAACAAGTCCTCGTTATCTGTCGAAGCTTGGATCCCAATCCAAAATGTAACAAGACTTTTGGTTAGGCCCATCCAGATCTCATGTCAAATCGTTTTATATGGATATTTGTCTTGTTGCATTATTGGGTCTCTCATTGCCTGACACTGGCGGCACAGAACGCATGTCTGGGAGGAGACACTATTGACGTACCGTGGTCGCTTTTAATGTCTAGAAATCTTTGGCTTGCAGGTGTAAACAAACAGTGCCTCAACTCTCAAGACACCGTGCTGGATCTGGACTGCACAAGCAAGAACACCGTTAGGTTAGGATACAACTCACTCCAATTCACAACACTAGCGCATTCCAAATAAAGGCTGCACGGATCGATCAGGATTCAGCCAGCTTTTTCATGCACTCACCAGTCGCTACTCATGGGCTGAGCTGATTAGTACACAGTGGTTTGCGCCAATTATTACTGCTGGTAATCGAACCAGAACCGACGTTGACCGTGTAGCAACCACTAGCCGGATACTATAATTTTCAGTTCACCAGATCCCATTGCTTGGAATTATTATTAACGCCGCGACCACTACTTAACTGGATCCCACCACCACCCCCATGAAAGTGTTCGACAACAAGTACCAATGCTCCTCCATTTCACCGTGCTCGGCTGCTCATAGAGTCATAGTCATAGCTCCCCACTAGCTGAGCCACCGAGCTCGTCACGCGCGCACGCTTGTTCCAGGCCGCCGCCGCCGTCCGCCGAGGGCCAGGGCATGAAAGCGACGACTTGGCGCGGCGCGCCGGGGACTCTACCCGCCACCGCCAAGAAGAAGAGGAAGAAGAAGGCGCCCGCGCCGCGCGGCTTCATGTGCGGCTGCGGCAGCACCAGATCGGTCTCCGTCGACATCTCCGCTGTCACGACGACGCCGATGAAGAGAGGCGCTTCAACGGCGGTGGCTCCCGCGGGGGAGCCAGCGTCTGCGGCGAAGACAACGGCGGGCCGCGGCCGCGACGCCGACGCCGACGCGAGCGCCGAGGGCACGCCCAGCGTAGACTCGCTGCTGCGGCAGCTGCGGGAGCTGGAGCGTGGCGTCCGCGCGCTGGGCGTCCGGGAGCGGGAGGCGGACGGCGGCGTCGGTGGCAGCGGCAGCAGCACGGCAGGGACGACGAAGGCAAGGCCGTCGCCGCGGCCGGGTCACGTGCGGAGCGCGAGCGTCGTGGGGCGGCGGCTGGACTCCGAGAGCGTGGCGGTGGTGACGGAGTCGGAGGACCCGCTGGGCGACTTCCGGCGGTCGATGGCGCAGATGATCGTGGAGAACGGCATCACCGGCGGCGCCGAGCTGCGGGAGCTCCTGCGGCGGTTCCTCGCGCTCAACGCCGCGTGCCACCACCACCTCATCCTCCGCGCCTTCGCCGACGTCTGGGACGAGCTCTTCTCCGGCGGCGGCGGCGGCGGTAGCCACGTGGCGGCACAATCGCACGGCAGCGGCGGCGGTCGAGCTAGCAAACGTCCACGCGGTCGCGCTGACACGTTGAGTTAGCCACGACCCACAGTCGTCTCGCTAGCTCGTCCCTCTGCGATGCAATGCAACCACTCTCCTCGGGAATTGTTGCTGTCGTCCGTGTCCGAAATACGGCGCGGTGGTGTACAGTGTACTAGTAGATGACATGCCCTGCACGCGTGGCTTTCTGTGCCGTCACCAGAAAACCTGTGACTTTCATTGCGATTTTTTCGTACAGATCATACGTAGCTTTCGCCGTGATTTTTGCATGGTTCGTGCTGTACTGCAACACCGCTGATTGACTACGCGTGTCGCGTGGTAACGTCGGAGGAGAAGAGAAACAGGAATGGCGGCGGGAGAAGAACATGGTGAGGCGGCGATGGAGCCGCCGTTCATCTGGCCTGTTGAGGTCAGGTGGCAGGCAGAGAGCCGGGCGCGAGGGGAATGCCGTGATCTTCGCGACGCTGCTCGTCGGTAGGACGCAAAAGCGCGACAGCAACGAGGCGACTCTACCGACCTGAACCTACTTGCCTTTCGCCGATGGTGACGATCGACTGACTGACGAGCAGGGGCAGCCGGGCAGTGATGGATACAGCGTCGGCGGAAGGAGCAGCCGGCGCAAAAGAGACGTGGGCACGAAGCAGCAGGCCAGGCCTCACTCGCTCGATCGGACGGTGCGACGTCCATCGCGGCATATTTGCCGGCGATCTCAAGGAACATTTCGCTGTCCGTCTGACGTCGCGGCTCTTAAAGCCGCCGTGCGTCTAAACGACGCGTCCAATGTGCGAGTTCTGAAAGACGCATTTGATGCATGATATGTACTCGTGTTACATTATTCCAGAGGTCGGAGAAATTTTTTTGTTTTTGACTACCGTAACATCTTTGTTTATATTTGATAATTATTATCCAATTATAGATTGACTAAGCTCAAAAGATTCGTCTCATAAATTATAGGCAAAATATATAATTAGCTTATTTTTAAATTTATATTTAATATTTTATACATGTGTCTAAAGATTTAATATGACAGAGAATTTTAAACTTTTTGTAAACTAAACAAGACCTTATTATATCATATAAGAATCTGATGGATGCGTCCAAAAAGCTCCCAGATGGATCCCATGATTGAAAATTTGAAAGTTCGAAACGGCTATACTGGTAGTTACAGATTCTTTTTATGTCAGGCCTTGTTTAGTTTCCGAAAAATTTTGCAAAATTTTTCAGATTCCCCGTCACATCAAATCTTTAGACGCATGCATGGAGTATTAAATATAGAGGAAAATAAAATCTAATTGCACAGTTTGGTCGGAATTGACAAGACGAATCTTTTAAGCCTAGTTAGTTCATGATTGGACAATATTTGTCAAATACAAACGAAAGTGCTACTATTTCTATTTTGCAAAATTTTTTGGAACTAAACAAGACCCTACTACTGGAGTATAGTACAGTACCACTGACGGTGGGAAACCGGATTACTATATTGCTAACTTCATTCCGTTGAGGTGTTGACTTCACTATTCTTGCTTTATTAACTCTCGTCGGTCGGTAGGTGCTCCAGCACGGTTTATCGAATCATGTAATCGCTCCGTCTCATGAATCAAGATCTTATACGATCCAAAGTTTGTCTCCACAAGGCAAGACATTGCTTCTATCACCTTTTAGCACCGTCTAACACTCTTCGGCAGGAATGTTTCTGAGTGGTATCTAGATAATTTGCTTCGTCACAAATATGTCATGAAAATCCTAGTGTCCTTTCATGGGAGAATGGGGTAAGTGTGATCAGAATTCATCATGGCGCATGGTTGATTAGACAAGGCAGAAACTGACATTTTTGTGTTCAAGGGTTGCATGCGTGCGGGCTATCACACCAGTGGACCTGAGCTGCTTTTTGGAGCATGTCATTGGATAGCCTCCATCGTAAAATTTAGGAGTTTGAGAGCTTCAATGGGGCTTCTACTTGGGCTCTTATTTTAGAAGAGCTCCCAAATTCTAGTTGGAGGCCCTCAAGAATAGGACCCTGATGCGGCCTCCCTCTCCCCGACGCCACCGCGCCCCGACGCGGCCTCCCTCTCCTCCGACGCCCCGACGCCACCGCCGGCCACGGCCACCCTCTTCCCCGACGCCCCGGCTCCACCGCGCCCCGACGCCCCGGCCATGGTCGCCGCGCTCTACGACAGCGCTTCGGTGCTGGCGTACGTGCTGTCGTCCGCGCCGGCGGAGGCCGCGCGCGCGTCGCCCACGGGCGGCGCCACGCCACTCCACCTCGCGGCGGCCGGCGGCACCGCGGGCGCCGTCGCGGCCACGCACCTCCTCCTCGCCGCGGGCGCGTCCGCGGACGCTCTCGCCTTCTCGGGCCTCCGCGCTGGGGATCTCCTCCCGCGCGCTAACGCCGCTGCTGATAGGGACCGGGCGCTCCGCGTGCTGCTCAAGTCCCCCGCCGCGTCGCCGTCGTCCTCGCCCAAGAAGTCCGCCTCGCCTCCGCCGCCTTTGGCCGCCGCGGCGGCGGCGGCGCTGCCGGTGGAGCCGAGGAAGGAGTACCCGCCTGACCTCACGCCCCCTGACCTCAAGAGCGGGCTCTTCAGCACCGACGAGTTCCGCATGTACAGCTTCAAGGTGAAGCCCTGCTCCCGCGCCTACTCCCACGACTCGACCGAGTGCCCCTTCGTGCACCCCGGCGAGAACGCGCCGCCGCGACCCGCGCCGCTACTCCTACAGCTGCGTCCCTTGCCCGGAGTTCCGCAAGGGCGGTGCCTGCCGCAAGGGCGACAATTACGAGTACGCACATGGAGTTTTCGAGTGCTGGCTCCACCCGGCGCAGTACCGGACCAGGCTCTGCAAGGACGAGGTCGGCTGCGCGCGACGCATCTGCTTCTTCGCGCACAAGCCTGAGGAGCTCCGCGCCGTCAACCCCTCC
>Ga0182004_10003501_pt1 | contig 12480 bp, 18 predicted proteins | sample Sormic07211540_1_FD_120479 | JGI IMG/M metagenome (GOLD analysis project Ga0182004, IMG submission 120479) | Endophyte microbial communities from Sorghum bicolor roots, Mead, Nebraska, USA - 072115-40_1 MetaG | ecosystem: Host-associated > Plants > Roots > Unclassified | place: USA: Nebraska... | reverse complement strand
GTTAGTGTGAGTGTGAGTGTGTTTGTGTTGTGTGGTGTGTGTTGTGTTGTTTGGGCTCTCGCCCTTTTCTCTCTTCTTAATATAATGAAACGCAGCTCTCCTGCGTTTTCGAGAAAAAAAAAGTCACACCATACAGGAGAATTTGTCTGCCTATGTTTCACAGTACTGATTCATTTATTTTTTATATAATTATATTTCATAATCTCTTGCCAAAGCCCTTGTTTATTTTCAAGTTTCCCACCATTTAAAAAGTAAGCTAATATTCATAAGCCTGATGTCCTTTATCCCCATGCCTCCTTTTTTTTCTTATTTTTACATATCTTAGGCCATCTGACTAAATGATATTTTCTTCTAGTCCCCCCTCCTTGCCAAAACAAAGTTTGTCTACGTTTGTCAAGATTATTCACTACTGTTTTTGTCAACATATATATATAGACATTTGATAAATGGGAGCATTACTAAGACTGGAATTAATCAGAGTGGACCTCCCTGCAATGGACATTGATCCTCCTTTCCACACAGCCAACCTCTTCTTACTCTTTTCTTCTAAAGGCACATAATCAATACGGTGCAATCTGCTAGGACTAACAGGAACCCCAAGGTATTTAATGGGAAAATTACCAATCTGGCAATTAAACATTTATGCATAGAATGTGGTCCAATTCTCCACATCATTTATGACCATTATTTCACTTTTATGAAAACTTATCTTGAGGCTGTCATCAACTCATATATATACAACAGTAATTTCAAGTTTCTCGCTCCCTCAATGTTATGCTTAAGAAAAATAATAGTGTCATCAGCGTGTTGAAGAACAGCCACTCTATTATCTATTGTATGATCAATAAGACCACAAAACAAACCATTAGATTGTGCTTTTAAGATCATCCTAGATAAACCATCCGCCACAAAGTTGCATAAGATTGGAGACAAAGGATCCCCATGTTTTGCGCCCTTAAAGCTTTTTATGTATGGTCCAACTAGATCATTCAATTCGACACTAACTATCCCACCTGTAACCACTTGTTTTAGCCATCTACACCATTTGGAACAAAGTCCCCTGGCAGCAAGGCATTCAAATAGAAAATTCCAGCTCACCTTGTCATATGCCTTTTCAGAATCTAATTTTAAAACGAGACCAATTTGTTTTCTTCTCTTGGTTTCATGCAAAATTTTATGTAGGACCATAATCCCACTCATAATATGTCTGCCCTTCATAAAAGCAGTTTGATTGGGATGAATCAATTTATCAGCCACATGCTCAAATCTAAGAGTCAATGTTTCTGTGATCAATTTGTATAAGCAGTTTAAAAGACATATAGGTCGAAACTGCTGTATTTTAGTTGCATCAGACACCTTTGGTAATAGTGTAATTACCCCATAATTTATCCTGCTGATGTTCACATTTTCATTAGAGAAATCCTCAAAAAGCTGTATAATATCATGCTTAATGATTACCCAACATTGTTGGTAGAATTCAATTGGAATTTTGTCCGGTCCAGCTGCTTTATTTTTTTTCATTTGATCTAAACCATTTTTAATCTCTTTCTCAGAAAAAAGGTCTACATAGGTCATCATTTTCCTCCTCTGACACTTTGACAAGTTCATCCCAAAGGCGTTGATCAATATGAATGTTGTGACTCTCCTCTGGTCCAAAAAGGTCAGAGTAATAATCAGTGGAATGTTTTAACAAATCATCAGTTCCTTCTATGATGTTACCTTCACTCTCCAAAGAAATAATAGTATTTTTCCTCTTCCTCCCATTAACTATTCTGTGAAAGTAGCTTGTATTATTGTCACCTTTCAATAACCACTGCTGGTGACATCTAGTGTACCAGAATATTTCTTCTTGATCTAGTAGAGTTAAGGTTTCTGCAGTTAACTTCATTTTTCTATACAACTGGTCCATATTAAGAGTTTAAGACCCTTTATCTCTTCGACATATTCCAAATCTTTGAGTTCCTCAGAAATAATAGCTCTCTTTTTCTTTAGTTCTCCTTGAAGATTAAATCCCCAACCCTTGAATACTATTTCAATAACTTCAACTTTTGTTGAATCCTATCCAATGTGGTTTTGGCATTACATGGTTTCTCCCATATTCTTTTAATAGATGCGAGGAATTCTGGATTGTTAAGCCAGCTCAATTCAAATTTGAATTGGATTTTTTTGTTACTTGGTTAATTCCAAAAGATAGGATCAAAGGATTATGATCAGAAACTTCTCTTGGAAGTTTTTTGACCATAACCTTTGGAAAGAGATCCTCCCATTCTTTATTCATAAGAATTCTATCCACTTTTTCCAAAGTTGGAGTCAACTGATTATTAGACCAAAGTATAGCTGTTGGCATGAACTAATTGCAAGAACTAGAATTGAACTGCCAGAGGGCAGCTTGGCCAGAGAGGCCGCTTGGATTGTATTGAACTTGCAAAATAGAACTCACACATTACAAGGGAGAGGGGGCTGCTGCATATATAGCCTAGAGAGCAGACAGCACCCCAACATGTCCCTGACAAATTCTAACCAACTAGGAAAGCTGTCTACCAGCAACTTGGTTCGCAAGGCACCATATTCAACTTGGCTGCCAAGGAACCTATTAGGTAAAGGAAAACACAATTACAGCAAGGTAAACGGTAACTAGGCTAACACTAGGCTAACCCTGTCAATTCTCCCCCTTAGCCTTGTGTGCCATGGGGTTGATCTGCCTCAAGCCAATTCTTCCCCTCATCTCCTGGAATTTTGCCTTGCCTAGAGACTTGGTCAGAATGTCAGCGAGCTGATCAGTAGTAGACAAATGCTCAGCCTTGATGGTTCCATCTTCCAAGCAGCTTTTGAGGAAATGATACTTGATCCTGATGTGCTTGCTCTTTTCATGGAACACTGGATTCTTGGCCAGAGCAAGTGCTGACTTGCTATCCATCTTCAGTTCCACCACCTCGACACCTCTGCCAAGGAGCTCAGCTAGCAGCCGTGACAACCATAGAGCTTGAGTAGTAGCAGTGGAAGCAGCAATGTATTCAGCTTCACAGCTTGAAAGAGCCACCACCTTTTGCTTGATGGAATGCCAACTGACCAAGCAGCTGCCGAGGAAGAAGAGTGACCCACTTGTGCTCTTGCTCGTATCAACATCGCCGGCGAGATCACTGTCGGTGTAGCCGATGAAGCGAGTGCCTCCTAGAGCCTTGGTGTAGTCGAGGCCGAAGTCAAGTGTGCCGGTGAGGTAGCGCAGGATTTGCTTGACCGCCCCTTGATGCTCGACAGTTGGCTGCTCCATGAACTGACTCACAAAGCCGACGGCGTAGGCCAAGTCAGGGCGTGTGTGCACGAGGTAGCGCAAGCTTCCGATGAGGCGCCGGTAGTGAGTGGGGTCGACCAGAGCAGTCGTGCTATTCTTGCTGAGTCTAAGACGCTCCTCCATAGGAGTGTTGGTAGGATTGCAGCCTTCCATGCCCCCCAACTCGAGAATCCTCTTGGCATAGTGAGTTTGCCTCAGAGTGATCCTGGTGGCATGCTGGTGCACCTCGACACCGAGGTAGAAGCTGAGTGCGCCGAGGTCGCTCATGTCGAAGATCTTCATTTGAGCCTTGAATGCCTCAACTTCATCTTCTGCGGCGCCGGTGATGATCAGGTCGTCGACGTAGACGCCGACAAGGAGGACAGTGCGCCCACTGCCCCGCTCGTACATCGCCGCATCGTGGGCGCTTTGCTGGAAGCCCAAAGCCTTCAAGGTGTTGTCCACCTTTGCGTTCCACGCACGTGGGGCTTGCCGCAGTCCGTAGAGGGCCTTATGCAGCCTGTAGACTTTCCCTTCTTCTCCGGCGACGGTGCAGCCTGGCGGCTGCTGCTCGAATACCTCCTCCTTGAGGTCGCCGTTGAGAAATGCGGACTTAACGTCCATGTGATGGACACGCCACCCTTCTTGAGCTGCCAGCGTGAGGAGGACCCGAACAGACTCCATGCGTGCCACTGGAGCGAATGCATCATCGTAGTCGATCCCTTCTTGCTGGACGAAGCCGCCCGCCACGAGCCTAGCCTTGTGCTTGATCACCGCACCTAGCTTGTTCTTCTTGAGCTTGAACACCCACTTCAAAGAGATGGGGCGGTGACCAGCAGGGAGATTGACCAGCTCCCAGGTGGAGTTCTGTTCCACTGACGCGAGCTCCTGCTCCATTACTGCTCGCCAGGCTGGATATTCCTTGGCCTCGGCGTAGCTAGCCGGCTCTCCAGTGTGCGTCAGGTGGAGCTTGACAAAGAGGCGTGGGGGAGGCTCTAGTGTGGGCGCGTCGCCTAGGATGTTGCCCACCGTGCGGTATCGCAGTGGCTCATCATCGTCATGGAAGGCATCGAGGCGATCTTCATCTTCCTCGAGTGGAGTGGCGAATTCCACGCGGCCACCGTCCTCAGCTGGAGCTAATGAAGCCGCTGGTGTCGTAGACGAAGCAGGGTCCAGCGATGGTGGCGCAGGGGAAGCAGAGTGTGGCAGCGTCGTTAAGTTGGTGATGACGACGATGTCCGAGCAGAGGGCCCAATTGGGATTGCCTCTCTCTCCTCGAACTCCCTCGGAGCTGGACTTGCCGGTGAGGAAGCATCTGGTGCCCCTCCTTGATCTCCTGGCGTCCAGAGCTCGACGGTGAACTCGCTTCCTGCTGCTGCTGAACATCCTGCGCCCGGGGTGGACCAATCCCAGCCACGACCTTCATCAAACACCACGTCACGGCTTACCATGACCCGCTTCATGGTCGGATCAAGAATCTGGTAAGCCTTTGCCCCTTCCGCGTAGCCGATGAAGACGCCCAGCTTGCCGCGGTCATCAAGCTTGCGCAGCTGGCCCATGTCCTTGACGTAGGTGACGCAGCCAAAGACCTTGAGGTGGCTCACCGATGGTGCACACCCATGCCAGGCCTCGTACGGGGTCTTGCCCAGCAAGCTCTTGGTCGGCGATCGGTTGAGCAGATGCACCGCCGTCACGACCGCTTCTCCCCAGTACTTGTCCGGCATCCTCCTCTGCCTCAGCAGCGCACGGGCGGTGGCGACCACAGTCTGATTGCGGCGCTCGACCACTCTGTTCTGCTGCGGCGAATGAGGTGCACTGAAGTGGTGACGAACACCTTCGTCGGCGCAGTAGTCCGCGAACTCGGCGACGGTGAACTCCCCGCCGTTGTCGGTGCGCAGAACCTTCAGCGCGTGTCCGCTCTCCTTCTCTACTTCCACCTTGATCAGCTTCACGGCATCTGCTGCAGCATCCTTGGTGGGCAGGAGAGCGACCCACATGAAGCGCGAGGCATCATCGACCATGAGGAGGAAGTACCGGCGCCCGCCAGGAGTTGCTGGTGTCACCGGGCCGCACAGGTCGGCATGGACGAGCTCCAGCGGGTCCTCGGCGCGGTACTTTGCCTTCTGTGGGAATAGCCACCGTCGCTGGTTGGTGACGACGCAGGTGTCGCAGACCTGCTCTGCATGCTTGATGAGAGGAAGTCCGCACACCATGGAGTGCTGGCCGAGCTGGTGCAGTGCCTCGAAGTTGAGGTGGCCGAACCGCTCGTGCCAAAGTCAGTCGGTGCTGTCCTTCCTTGCGGCGAGGCAGACTGGCTGCGTGGCGTCGAGGTGGAGCACATAGAGATGGCTGGGTCCACGGTTCACCATGACCAGAAGACGCCCACGAGGATCCCAGATGCACAGCACACCATGGTTGATCTCCACCTTGGACCCGCCTTCATCAAGCTGGCCTAGGCTCATGATGGAGTTGCGCAGCGCCGGGATGAAGTAGACGCCCTGCAACACGCGATGCTCTCCATTCTTCGCCTAGAACACGATGGAGCCAATGCCTTGAATCTCCACCCTTGACGCGTCGCCAAACCGTACCGAAGCACGCACTGACGTGTCGAGGTCAGAGAACAGCTCACGTCGTCCAGTCATGTGGTGGGTGGCTCCGCTGTCGAGGTACCAGCTGCTGAGGATGTCCTCGCCATCGTTGTTGACGAACGCATGTGCTCTGGACTTGTCGATGTCGACGTCGGCCTTGGAGCAGATGCCACGGTCCGCATCCAGCTCGAGGAAGCTGTGGGTGAGGAAGAGGGTTGCTTCGCCATCATCGGCCTGCACGACATGTGCTGCTCCGCCACACTCGCGCCGAGGCTTGGGGCAGTCCTTTGCCCAGTGACCAGGGCGACGACAGTTGAGAGGTCGTCGCGTTTGGCCTTGTGGTCGCCGCCGCCGCCTCCTGCCTTCGCTCCTTGCCCGCCACCATCACGTTCTCCTCTCTTGGCGGTTTTCCCCTTTTGCTTCCTCCCACCACGCGGCTGTCGACGTGCTTCACCACTGGAGGATGCAGAGCCACCCGCGCCACCCGTGTCCTTCTACTTCTAGCGCGCGAGCCACTGCTCCTCCATGAGCATAAGCTTGCCGCCGATGGACACAGGCTCATGCGCAGGTTCGTCGTCGAGGTCGTCCACCGTCTTCGACCTCCCGATGACCTCCTCATTGGTGAGGTCCTAGAAGTCGAGCAGCGTCTTGATGGTGATCTTGAGTTGTGCGTACTTCCTGGGCGTAGCACGAAGTAGGTTCTCCACCGCTCACTCCTCGTCCATGTTCCTCTCGCAGTGGAGGATCATCTGCTGCTTCAGCGTGGCGAGGCGGAGGGCGAAATCCTCGATGTGCTCCACCAGGCGGAAGGAGAGGTTCTCCCACTCTTTGCGCAGTCGTTGCAACGTGGCGCGGCGGACGCGGTCAACGTCGATGTGCGCCACGGCGATGGAGTCCCAGGCGTCTTTGGCGGTGTGCTTGTCCGCGAGCGACACCTGCATCTCCTGCGGGACTCCCGTGATGATGGCCTCTAGCGCGCGCCAATCGTCGTGGTACGGGAGATCGTCATACTCGACGGCGTCCCAGAGTTGGCGAGCCTGCATCTTGAGTCGCATGAGCATGCTCCACTCATGGTAGTTCGACTTTGTCAGCTTCGGCCATGGAGTCCCCGCGCCGCCATCCTTGTACACCGTCTGGACCATTGGAGATCCGCGACGGCCTCTGCATCCTCAATGGCGAGCAGGCGACGGGGATTGAGCCCGGCGATGCCTCTGAGGGCTCCGCGATGGGCTCCCATGACCTGGATCAGGGCTCCTCCGCCCGTGCACGTGCGGCTCCTGGTCCACCTCTGCGCGGAGAGCCGCAGCCATGGCGGCCGCCTCCTGAGCTGCTGCTGCTGCTGCTGCCTGCCGCGCCGCCTGTGCTGCCTGCACGGCTGCGGCCTCTGCCGCTGCCAAGCACCTAGCGCGATCGCCTCCTGGGTTCACCACGGCGCCAGCCTCTGGGTAGGCGCCCGCAGCGACGGCGGCGGCTCCAGCTGCTGCTGCTCTGGCTCTCTGGCTTGAGGTAGACATGGCCCCTTAGATCTCTCAATCTAGCTTTGATACCAATTGTTGGCATGAACTACTTGCGAGAACTATAATTGAACTGCCAGAGGGCAGCTTGGCCAGAGAGGTCGCTTGGATTGTATTGAACTTGCAAAATAGAATTCACACATTACAAGGGAGAAGGGAATTCAAGGATTTTCGATTGGTGCATATTCCTCGGTTGCATAATGAAGAAGCCAACCGATTCGCTCAACACGTCTCGGGGTATCAACCCATCTTAGACGTATTATCGGCAGTCAGTGCCAATGATTGGAGAAAGGAGATTATTGACTATTTAAAAGATCCATCTAAGAAAGTTGAGAGGCGTGTCGGGTTTCAAGCTACAAAATATGTACTCCTTGAGGAAGAGTTGTATTATCGAACGATAGATGGAGTCTTGCTTAAATGTTTGGGTGATGATGAATCTAGAAGTTTGATGGGTGAAATTCATGAAGGAGTGTGTGGGGCACATCAGTCGGCTTTCAAAATGAAGTGGATGATTAGGAGAAATGGATATTATTGGCCGACTATAATTGAAGATTGCTTTAAATATTTGAAAGGATGTCAAGGATGTTAGAAGTTTGGCAATATTCAAAGGGCACCCGCATCGGCCATGAATCCCATTATTAAACCTTGGCCGTTCCAAGGTTGGGCTATTGATCTCACTGGCCAGATTTATCCACCATCAAGCAAAGGACATAAATTTATCTTAGTTGCCACTGATTATTTCACCAAATGGGTTGAGGATATTCCTTTAAAGAAAGTAACATCGGCCAACATGATTGATTTTGTGAAGGAGCACATTGTTTACTGATTTGGCATTCCTCAAACGATCACCACCGATTAGGGTACTATGTTTACGTCGGGAGAGTTTGGTGAATTTGCAATCGGTATGGGGATTAAGGTGTTGAATTCTTCTCCTTACTATGCTCAAGCTAATGGGCAGGTCGAAGCTTCTAATAAGGGGATTATTAAGCTCATCAGACGGAAAGTTGATGAAAATCTGAGGAGATGGCACACATCGTTAAGTGAAGCTTTGTGGTCATATCGGATGGCATGTCGTGGCTCAACCAAAGTTTCACCCTATAAATTGGTGTATGGGCATGATGCGGTATTACCATGGGAGATAAAAGCTGGTTCTAGGCGGATCTTTTCTCAGGATCAGCTAAATGCCGATGACTATGCCACTTTGATGAAGGACGAGTTGGATGATTTAGCAGGGCATTGGTTGAGAGCTTTAATTAGTGTAGAAGAAAATAAAAAGAGAGTTGCTAAATGGTATGAAAAGAAAGTAAAGGCCAAGGAGTTTGCGGATGGAGATTTAGTGTGGAAGCTGATTCTACTGATTGGAACTAAGAATTAAAACTTTGGAAAGTGGTCTCCTAATTGGGAGGGTCCTTAACGGATAAGTCGATCTGCTCCTAGCAATGCTTATATTTTAAAAACTCTCGAAGGAGTCGAATTTCCTAGAGCATTAAATGGAAAATATTTAAAGAAGTACCACCCAAGTATCTAGATTGATGCATGAAAGTTTAAATGCCGATAACAATCCTATTGGTTGGAGAGAATGTTAAGTGTATCTGGAGTCATGCATAAAGTTTTAATGCCGATAACAATCCTGTCGGTTGGACCAAAATGACTGAGGTTCTTGGAAGCAGAACTAAGCAAGTTGCCGATGAAGAATTCATAGATTCAGTAGAGCCTGGATGGCTGATATGGCGCGCAAACAAATCTGGTTGGCCTCTCTATTTCTCGAGTATCTTCATCGGCAGAACCCTCCACCGGCTTCAGCTTCTTCATTTGCAGTGCTTTGCGGGCGTGGACATCTCGTTCTTGCTAAAGAGTTTTGAGCACCTCGAGCAACTGGCTTTCTTCTTGCTGAGCTTGAGTCAGGGCCTCTTCCACTTGCTTAAGTTCAGCTAGTAGAGCTTCTCTTCTTGTCCATAGATCAGAGATCTTTTGTTTCAGTTCATCTCCTGAGGACTGTAGGATGCCGATGCTCTTATGTTTCTCATCGGCAGCACGCCTTACTTGCATCATTTCCTCTAAAAGTCGGGCATGAGCAGCCCTATCGGCAAGACGCTGGGTGGCCTTCTGATACTGGAGTTGATGGCTCTCTAAGTGGACAGCTTGGAAGAGGACTTCTTCTGCATCAGCTGGAATTTGACCACGGAGAGTCCTGAATATAGCTTTAGCCGGATCGGAATCATCCACTAGCTGGGCTGTATCCTCGTGTAGCAGAGCTAACAAATCTTCCAACTTGGCTTTGATTTCTGCTGATGAGATTCCAACTGCCTGAGAAGAGCTTGCTTCTTCGCCTTCATCATCGGAGATGTCGATGGCAAAGGAGAATAGGCTGTCTGGGAAATCTTGTTCCTAGAAAAGGAAGAATATAAGTTATTCAAGATTAAATGTTGATAATGTAAAGTCTGAAAATTGGATAACTTACTTGCTTCAGGGAAATTTCCTGCCTCTGACGAGGAGATACAGCTGCTACTATGGTTTGATCGGCTGGGGTTGCCAATGGAATGACTTCAACTGAAAAGTTACAAGGATGATTATAACTTATAAGATAAATTCATCGGTAATAATTCTATGGTCAGTGCTTTACCTTGAGGAGGTATATTGATCGTCTGTTCTGGAGGGATGGCCGATGAGGTGCCCAGATCAGCCAGATTGGCAATCTGTTCAGAAACATCGACTAGTGCTTCTTGCAGCTGGGGTACTGGTCGGGGAGGAGAAGATGTTTCTTGTGTCTGGGTTTCCGGTGGAGGAGATGATGCTACCTGGATCGGAGATACTGGACGAGGTGGAGAGGATGGTGCCGTCTTCTGGCGCTTCGGCTAGGTCTTGGTGCTTTTGGGACCCTTTCTCTTGGTTGGAGCTTGACTAGGCTGGGGGGCATCGGCACTTGACGTTTGAGCGCTTCTAGTCTTAGTCGATTTGCCAATTTGTTGTTACAACAATCAAAATTTCATGAGTAAAAATATGAAAGAGTGCTAATGGAATTTTGGTGAAGGATAAAAGTTACCGATGAGGTTCCTGTTGCAGCCGATGTACCCTGAAAAAATGAAGTGAGTATGCGATGAATTCGGTATAAAAAATTATTATTAAGAGTTTTTACCTTGGAAGCCTGTGCCAGGGTAGTAGCAGCAACCGATGGGGATACTTTTGACCGTTTGGTGGTCGTCTTCTTGAAGTGCACGTTCCGATGCATCAGGGCTGCTAGACTTGGCGCATTGCGGCCGATCAGAAAAATTGGGCCTGATTGAAGGAGTTCGATCGGCCTTCCACTTCTGCTGATTGCCGGTGCTGGGTTATCGACCTGTTGAAATAAAAAAACAAGTTGCCGATAAGATCAAAGATAACAAAGGAACCAAAGTATCGGTAAAAGACATACAATGTTATCGAGGACTTTGTAGTCGGAGTTGATCATGCCACAGTATGTGTGAGCCAATGCGCTGAATAGATGCTCCTTCCATTCCTCCCACCAATGTTTATACAGCTGAGTAATAAAGAGAGCTGGCACTTAGGCCAATAGATCGATATCCGTCGTATCAGCATTTGGCTGGAGTTGAGCTATCTTTATCCACTCAAGTCCACTGGTTATGATCTCCCTTGGTTTCACCACATCGGCATAACAAAGTCTGATCGGCAGTTGGCCAAAAGCTAGTTGGCGAGCTAGTGCCAATGGGTTGTAAAACTCGTAGGTAGGGTTGGTGTTCTTCCCGCTACCAAAAGTATTCACCAGAATTGCCCTTGGAGTGATGATTGCCATCATCAGGTCATTATCCTTGTTAAGAGCATCGTCAAAAGGGTGGAAGGTGAGCGGGAATCTAGTTTCTGGATCTTCATAAGGCATCCATGATCGCTGATCTTTGGAGAGGCCATCATACAAGGTTTGGAAGAATCGGCCGATCTGATTTTCATTGCAGCCGGTGCTAGGAAGAACTATTGCAGCTTGACCATAATTGAGGGGTGAGCGAGTTGCCGATTCATTGTCGGCCAGTTCATAATCTTCGGCAATGTCTTTGGGGAATTGCTATGCAAAGAAATCAAACCGAAGGCATTTGTGCATATGAACATTGAGCCACATGTTGATGAACCACCAGGGGCCTCCTAGGTTGCCGATGGGTTCACCTAACAGGAGTTTCTCAGTCACTTGATGGAGGAGATGATAGGCGGAGCCTAGCAGGTATCGGCCAAGAGGGAATCGGCCGCCATCGGCTAACCTTTCTGTTGCCGATAAGTAGACAGAGGTTGGTCCTACCGATCGGCCGTAGAAGATGAATTTGTCTAGCCACATGTTCAGGAAAGTGGCGTGTTCCCTCTGCCCAACTGGTACTGTTTTATGATACTTCTAGATATACCCTGACCAACCGCCAATGTTGTGGGTTTCTACTTTACGTTCGGCCTTGCGGTCGAACAAATGGCCATCATCGGCAGTTGCAATGTCTAAACCGGTGAGCATGAGGACATCAGCAAGAGTGGGGGAAGCTAGGCCGTGACCGAAAAGGAAAGCATTGAGAGTATCTGACCAGAAGTATGAAGCAGCTATCAGCAGTGACTCATTTCTCTCCATATCAGCAATAGATAGCCTGATGCACTGATCTAGTTTGCGTTCACCCCACTATACTTCATTCGTATTACTAACCCTCAAGAACCAATCCTTCCATCCCTTGCTAGAACTTGGCCAGGATCGGAAGGTATCTTTCCACAGATCTAAAGAAAAGTTCTCGGCTCTAAAGGGAATTCTATTTGTTTCTGCATTAATCAGATCGGTAGGATCCGGATTACCTAGTGGACCGAGGCATTGAAGGTGAGGTTGCTCGGTAGGAATAACGATTTTCTCGCTCAGTTCCTAAAGGTTTGAAGATTGGAAGAACAGAGAAAAAGAAAGAAGAAAGAAAAATGCTAAGTAAGTAGAGTTGCAAAAGATAAAGAGGTGCGGTAAAGAGAGGAAAGATGGGAATAGATTAACCTCAGGGACGACGAAGTTGATGGCCATTTCTTCCCGGAGGAGAAGAAGATCGGATACTTGAGGAACCATTGGGGAGGACATTGCTGAAGTTCTAGGGCTCTTCAACAATGCCAC
>Ga0182004_10003500_pt1 | contig 12481 bp, 17 predicted proteins | sample Sormic07211540_1_FD_120479 | JGI IMG/M metagenome (GOLD analysis project Ga0182004, IMG submission 120479) | Endophyte microbial communities from Sorghum bicolor roots, Mead, Nebraska, USA - 072115-40_1 MetaG | ecosystem: Host-associated > Plants > Roots > Unclassified | place: USA: Nebraska... | reverse complement strand
TGTCAGGACTAAAGTATTCGAGTTATCACCTTTGCCGATAGCAAGGTCAAATCGGCTGGCACGCCTTAACGTTTGAATTGGGTATTAGCCCTTTGTGTTTGCAGACCAGTTTTGCATCAACACTTCTAAAGTGGGAGGATCCTCGGCATCGCCGTCAGAGGTCCTTAGGACAATGACAGGTGCCGGTGGGCCCAAATACTTAGGGGGTTCTGCCACAATAGAAGAGACCCGACGCGAGGGAGAGCCACCAGCCGCTTGGTGGGGCCGGCCCCCTCTGGTTTGGTTTTGCTCCCCCCTTTTAGAAGCTTCCTCCACCACCTCTGAGGAGGCATCTTGGCCGCATGTTAAGTTGGTTTGATCTAACGGCGCGTGTCCACCCACCAGGCTATAAATAGAAGGCCAGACCCCCCCTGGAGGCAAGATCAAGAGATGATGAGCCAGAGCATTAGATAGGGATCCACTAGATATATGCTAGCAATCAATATAGAGACTAGAGAGATAGAGTAGAGGAGTAGAGATTCGAAGTTGTCCTGGCCTGTCGGAGCTTCCTTAGGAGCTGTATTCGTCTAGATTTGGCTCCCTCACCCAGAACCACATTCTAAGGTACTTTTGTATTTACCCTTCTGATTCAAGTAAGCAAATTGTTTGTATTCATTCTTTGGTTTGCTACTCATATTATATTGAGTACTACGATTTAGGTAGCTCCTAGGTCGGAGTAGTGATTCGTAACGTAGATTTGGTGTTTGGGCTATGGTTACTTGTGAATGTCCCCTGATTAGCCGGACATTGGTAGTTCGCATAGGTGACTTTATAGTTGCGTTGATTCATGTATAGTCCACTTCCCATTGATAGGATTGATAGGCTTAGAGCTGCCTGATAGGGGATTACTCTGATCCTTCCCCTCTTCGGGTTACTTGCCCAATAAGACGATACTATACAAAGTTTACCGGGTATTGGAACCACACTACATTAGTATTTCCTCATCATCAATAGTTTCTAGATTGATTGTGCCCCCTTAGATTAAGAATTATAGGCTAGTTCATAAATCACATACTGTCCTTTGGGTTTAATATTAAAATCGGGTTGATCTTGGTGAAGTGTTGATCAGTATATAGTTGTCCGCTTGCGGATAATCTGATTATAATCATTATTAGGGTGCAGTTAATTTATACCAACAAACATTTCTGGCGCCATTGCCGGGGAATGGTTTGCTGATTTTTGACATTAGTCTACCTTAATCTATAGTTATCCTTTAAAAAAATAAAAAAAATAAAAATAGAAAAATAAAATATATATATATATATGGAAATTGAATCTCAACTTTTATATCAATATGGAGCACCATCGGGATTGTACCTCCAGCTAAAAGAATCTTCTAAACCTATCATGTCATCTGGCAATGAGCTACGCCCGGGACTAATCAAATTAGTTCAACAACATATTTTCTGGTAATTGTAGCGAAAACCCCTATTCCCATTTAGCTAATTTTGAGCAGACGTGTTCATGTCTAAGTATTAAGGGCATGGCCGATGAAACTTTAAGATGGAAACTCTTTACATTTTCATTAACGGGTCGAGCTAAGAAATGGTATAATCGCCATGTTGGGAATAGTCAAGGAGACTGGGATATATTACGAAAAGAATTTTGCCTTAAATTCTTCCTTGTAGAAAAGTCGCTAAACTTCAATTTGAAATTATAGGATTCAAACAATTAGACAATGAATCGCTAGGCAAGGCTTGGGATTGTTTTGATGGCTTTGTATTCTAGGCCTAATCTTGCTTTACCAGAACCCATGCTTTTACAACATTTATTTTTAGGCCTTAATGATAAAAATCAAGAATACCTTAATTTAGCCTCGGGAGGAGCATTTATGCATATTACTACTGATCATGCTAAAACTATTCTTACTAATATTTTAAATGATCTCCCCGAAGAAAAAAAGAGTTGTTAGAAGAAGAATCTCGGTTAGCTAAAAATAAACTTTTAGTTGATTCATCTCAATCTATAGTTGAATTAGCTAATGAGACAGAGATAACTCCAAATTCTGAATGAATGTTTGAAATTGAGGATGATTCCTTTCATGATTTTGGTAATACTACATTTTGTCATAAGATTATTCAACCCCAACAATCTAGGGATTTTCATCCTACTTTCTCAAATTCTGATGATTTAAAATTTCTTAGAGAAGTTATATGGGAATTAATCTTTATTTTGGGTGATGAATGGTTAATAGAATCTGAGCAATGCTCTGAAGTAATTCGCTTTAATTCACCCTCGGTTATTATAAAGTTGCAAGTAGATTCACATCCTTTCAAGCTTTATACAATCCAGTTGTAGGAGTCAACATCATATACTTTTGCTAAAGAATTTTTGAGAGACATACCATTAATTCCCACAATAAATTATTAAAGAATTGTTCAGGACACATTATTCCTAGCTTAGGAGTTTTGAGTGCACTTCCTATTGTTATTAATGATTTCTACATTTTGCTAAATTTTTATATATTTGATGTGTGGGATTTTAATGTAGTGATTGGAGTACCCATAATAAAACATCTTCAAGAAGGTCGTAATGGTAAAATAGATATTAAATTTGGGAAAGGATTTAGTTTTTCAATGCCTATAACTCATATAGTAAAAGTTAAAGCAGAACCCCTTCCTGAATTAGATCCAATAGAAGAGGTTAACTCATCCAAATTCGATAATTTTAGTCAACCTGATTTAGAAGATGATACCCAGTTCTTCATTGAAGAAGAGGAAGAGGATCCTATTAATCCTGAACCTTTTGAGGAATCACTAGAGCCACTTACACCTCCTATTGAGCTCAAACCACTACCTTCTAGACTTAAATATGTTTTTCTAAATAGTGATAAAAATATATTGTGATTATGAGTGATAAACTCTCAGACGAGGAGACCTATACACTAATAACTGTTCTAGAAAAACACCGTGCTACCTTTGGTTATTCACTCCAAGACCTAAAAGGGATTAGCCCTGTTCTTTGCACTCATCGCATACCAACCAATCCAAAGATTACACCTTCGAGAGAGCCTCAACGTAGACTCCAGAATATGATGAGAGAAGTAGTAAAGAAAGAGGTCTTGAAACTTTTGCATGCAGGGATTATATATCTTGTACCGTATAGTGAGTGGGTAAGTCGTGTGTAAGTCGTACCAAAAAAGGGAGGAATGACAGTTGTCCAAAATGATAAAAATGAACTAATACCTCAAAGCACTGTCTTATTTAGTTGGAGCTAAAATCATTGTTTATTCAGACCATGCTGCTCTTAAATATTTGCTCACTAAGAAAGATGCTAAACCACGATTAATAAGATGGATCTTATTACTTCAACTATTTGATATGGAAATTAAAAAATAGAAAAGGTGTAGAAAATCCTGTTGCTGATCATTTGTCTAGGATGTATTTTAAAGAACCTCCGGAGTTACCTGTTAATGACTCATTAAGAGATGACATGCTGTTTAAAGTGACCAAGACAGATCCTTAGTACGCGAATATTGTCAACTTTATGGTTGCATGATACGTACCACCAGGAGAAAATAAGAGGAAGCTCATTTATGAAAGTCGTCTCCACATATGGGATCCACCCTATCTCTTTCTGGTATGCTCAGATGGGTTGCTTAGAAGATGTGTACCAGTGGAGGAGGGCATGCACTTCATTCAGAAATGTCATTCATCACCATATGGAGGTCATTATGGGGTATTCCGTACTCATGCAAAAATTTAGCAGAGTGGTTTCTTCTGGCCAACCATGTACGAAGACACCAAAGATTTTATCCAAAGATGTGGGCCATGTTAGAGGCACAGAAATATCACTACTAGAGATGCTATGCCACTCACCAACAATCTTCAAATAGAGCTCTTTGATGTCTGGGGAATTGATTACATGTGACCATTTGTGAAATCACGGAATTATGAGTACATTTTGGTGGCAGTTGACTATGTATCCAAGTGGGTAGAAGCCATGCCAAGCAAGAAGGCTAACTCATGACACTCAAAGAGGATGTTTGAAGAGATTATATTTCTGAGGCTTGGAACACCTACGATGGTTATAAGTGATGGAGGAACACATTTCACTGAAAAAAAGTTTCACTTATACCTACAAGCTCATGGAATATGACATAATCTCGCTACTCCATATTATCCTCAGACAAGTGGCTAGGCAGAAACATCAAATAAACAAATCAAAAACATTCTCCAGAAAATACTAAATGAAATGGGAACTTTATGGAAGGATCACTTACCAAATGCACTATGGGCATACCGGACAGCTTATAAAACACCTTTGGGTATGTCACCATATCAATTGGTATATGGTAAGACTTGTCACTTGCTAGTCGAACTAGGACATAAAGCTCGTGGGCTATCAAAAGATGGAATATGGATTTTGAAGCCGCTGGAGAGAAAAGAAAAATGCAATTATCAAAAGTAGAAGAATGGAGAGAAAAGGCGTATCACAATTCGAAGATCTACAAAGAACGAACAAAGAGATGGTATGACAAGAGGATCAAGAAGAAGGAATTCGCACCAGGAGATAAGGTATTACTTTTTAATTCTAGGTTCAAGTTATTCGGACTTGGAAAATTGAGGAGCAAATGTTAAGGACCCTTCACCATCATGAATTCATCACCGTACAGAGTAGTAAATCTACAATCAAGTGAAGGTACGTTATTCAAGGTAAATGGACACCGACTTAAACTTTATTCAGAACCATTTGATTCAGGAGTAGTTGATGAGATAGAATTTATCCAATTACCACCATTTTAAGTTCTATTTATTCCAGTACGAAGATTTATTCGAAAACACGTCTAACAAAAAATAGGAAGAGTCTAAAGGCACCACGCTGAAGGGCACCCAAAGCGGGCCCCTGGTGGGGCCGGCCGGCGCCCCCTTACTGCCTCTCGTCTCGACTTTCGTTCCCTCTCCTTCTACACCCTTCCTACAAATATTCGTGCATCCACTTGTAATCATATATTCTTTCGTACAGATTGTGTAGTGCCTAGAATCTGTCCTCATCCCGTCTCCTAAAAACCCATATAAATACATACCTAGACCATCCTCAATAGTATCCCATAACAACCATCTAACTCCCTAGGGAAGCTCTCCAATCTAGATCTATTAGCAATGGCAGACAAGGCTGTCATCTCCCATGGTGCGGACTTCAACAACACTCCCAGCGATGACCCGAAGGCCCTAGTCCTCGCTCAGCCAAAGTCTCTCGCTGTTGTGCCACCAAAGCCTTTCGCCGTTGTGCCACCGAAGCACGTCGCTACAATACCCCAGCGTCACGAGCAAGCCTACTACGTGCAAGAACCATCTGATCCTTCTCCTACAAGGTCGCTATCCCCAAGGGTACTCTGCTTCTTCAACCTAGGGAGAATGAACGGCTCTTGTCTGTCCAAACCGACAAGAACGGGAAGCTGATCTGTGCCAAGTACACCACCGCTCGTCTGGTTATCCAAGGGGTTCGAGCTAACCCTAATGAAGTATGCTATGTTGAGCATGTCGCACTGACGCCTAAGCCCAAAAGGAAGAGAGCAACACCAGCACTAGCACTGGAGAAAGTTCCAGAGTAGCCAGCCCCTACCTTACGGACCCTCAACGAGAAGCTTGAAGGCATCTCTGATATTGTCAGGGGGATGGCGAAGTCCAACAATCTAAGGGAAAAGCTTATAGAAGGCATGGATAGGCAGTTAGGGACCAGTTTCAAATTGATCCGCAGCCTCAAGAGCGATAAATATAAGCTTGAAGCAGAGATAGTAGCCCTCCGAGAAGAAATTTAGGGCCTCAACAATAAAGGCTACCATAGTTGCCTAGTTACCTATCAAAAAGGCACCATTCTGCTAGGTTTGGCTAGTTACTTAGGTCAGTCGAGTTGTTGACACCGTTTTTGGACATGAATTGAGTATTAGCCCTTTGTGTTTGCAGATCTATTTTTGCATTAACACATCTTTTGGCACGCCCGGTGTGACCAATCTATCAACAAAATCAACATGACTACTGCTGATCTCGACACGGTGAATCTCATTGTTGTGACAGAAGCTAATCTCAGGGACGAGCAGAGGCAGGCTATGCAAAGGGCTATGGAGGAATACAAGTAGCTTTGCTTGATGTCCTTCAACGTCAACAAGAGCAGGGAAGTTATCCAGAACCAAGAACTGCCAATGACTCAGCAGGTTACTTTTGATCCCAATCCTGGCAAATTGCAAGACATGGTTGATAATGGTATCAATCGTGCTTTGATCAATCACTCCAATGTGTTGTCAATACTGTTTACACAGCTGTGGCTAGAACTTTCAAAGAAGGACAGACACCACCACTATATGCTGGCCCAACCTATCATTAGTCAAGGTTGTCATCGGTTACGGCTCCATCGGCTCCTCTAGCCGTTGCGGGTACAGAAGCTACTTCTCCTCCAAGCACATTAGGGTTGACTAATGGGCAGTCTACTTCGATAAGGCCTAATCCAATGACATCAGAGGGATGGGTTCAGCTTAACACAGATCTATCGGCATTGACAATGTCAAGATCTGTATTTTAGAATTGTCAAGTTTCTCTCAATTGGTGGGGATATGGCATGCCTCCGAAGTTTCTCGCAAATAGTTCTGGAACATCTCAGGTAACGGATTTAGCAGGGAAGGCTCCTATGACATCGGCACCTCCAGTCTCGCCGATGACTCAAATTCATCAGTATTCAACAACTACTACTGCAAGACCTGTTACAAGGAACTCTCAAATGCCGACGTTCAAGATGCCTAATGCAAACTTATCGGCAAATCCGTTGCCAACTCAACAAAGGTTGGTGACTCAGATAGGTTATGCCAACCCAGCAATGACGGCTAATTATCAACCATCGACAGGACATATGCTAATGAATGCCAATAATGGTTGGACAGAGCAGTTGTTCTTTCCACGTGCGACATAGCAGAATTATCAGGCTACAGGATTCTAGCAAGGACAAATGCAGTTCGGTTTTCAGAATCAGAGATCGCTAAATCAGCCGATGAATCTCGCTCAATAGATTGGCGGTCAGCAAGCTATGGCCAATGTGATGTTTCCTGGATACCATGCACCTCATAGACACGTGGAAGCTTATAAGTAGGTACTAGAAATGCAACCCACACATCGGTAGGATGCCGATGCCTATTGGGCCGATAAGATAGCAGAGGTCATGAGAGACCAGTTTGGAATAAAACCTAAGGTTAATACTTATTCTTATCAGACGTCGTATCCTCCTACTTATGATTTAATTCTGCTCCCAAATCGGTACAAGGTATCGGATTTCACTAAGTTCTCTGGACAAGATGACACATCAACCATGGAACATGTTAATCGGTTCATCATCCAGTGTGGAGAAGCTGTTAACAGAGATGAGTTAAGAGTTCGTTTATTTTCATCATCTTTGTCAGGATCGGCATTTACATGGTTTATTTCATTGCCTCCAAATTCAGTCATTACATGGGTGTTGATGCAAAAGTGAATCTGCAAACACAAAGGGATTATACGTGAGAACGTTAAGGCATGCCAGCCAATTTGACCTTACAATCGACAAAGGTGGTAACCCGAATACTTTGGTCCCGACAACAGCGATGCGCCCGGATGACACGACCAAGAGTTATTCACGCGGAACTCGAAAACTCATCAAGCATGACTCGATGAATTATTAAGAACTCGTAAGTAAAAGAAAATATGCGAGTAGATAAAGTCGTCGAAAAAAGTAGATGCAAAAGTAGACGTAAACTTGTGTATAGTATTGATTGATTTCTTACATCGCTACTAGGCCTATATTTATACTCTGTCCTAAAAAGTTACAACCAGATATGACTAGGATTTTAGGTCCAAACCAAACAGAACTCGTACATAAAGTAAACTCTAACAATTACAAAAAGTAACAATCTATCCATTCTGGGTGATCGACACACCATCATTGTCCTCCCGATGACCCCCATGTATTCCTTCACCATCATCGGCATACTATCCTTCATCGGCATCGGCAATCATCAAAATCAGCCATCGGCACCGATCAGCAACCGTCTCTAGACTTAGCCATATCTTCCTCCTGTTGACTTGTCATCGGTATCATAGGCCATCGGCAACCTCCTTATCGGCCAGACACATTACTTCTCTATCTGCCGATCCAACCTTCATTGACTATCCCAATTTGTGTCCAAAACAGTGTCAACACATGCCCCCTATTTTCAGAGTACAAACTCATTAATGCTCTGAAATTCTCTCATGATAATGATGACCCTTTTCACAATTATTTCCTTCTGACAGCAATTAATTACCAAATCCAAATAGCCTTAATTCGGATCTCCAGCAAATACCTCGAATCTCTCAACCACCCGAACCAAATCTCATGGAAACACGCTCATCGGCAACTGTTTGTTAGGTTTGACTGCCGATGTGCCGACCAAAAGATCGTGTACAATGGAATATCTCTTAAAATCATGATTACTTGCTGTCAAATCACCTTCACAATCCCTTGATTATCGTGCGAACAGTTACCATATCCTCCAGAACACCCTCCAATTTCACGGATACGGCAAAGAGATTAGTCAAAAATACCCCAGCTCACTTCAATCTATAAATACTCCCTTCCTCAGCACTCTTTCCCCACCTTGCCATCCTCCATTCCAAGATTCATCTTCTAGTGGTGGCATTGACGAAGAACTCAAGAGCTCAGGTAGCAAAGAACTTCCCCTAGAACCTCCAAGTCTTCGACTCCTTCTTCTTCTTCGGGAAGAAATGGCCGTCAACTTCACCATGCCTGAGGTTAATCCGTTCCCATTCCTTTACTGTAATTCTTTACCTTTTTGCAAGTCTACTTACTTAGCATTTTCCTTTCCTTTTCCTTCTGTTCTTCCATTCTTCAAACTTTAGGAGTTGAGCGAGAAAATTGTCATTCCTACTGAATGACCCCACCTTCAATGCCTCGGTCCAATGGGTGATCCAGATCCCACCGATCTGATCAATGTAGAAACCAATAGGATTCCTTTTAGGGCCGAGAATTTTTCTTTATATCTGTGGAAGGACACTTTCCGATCCTAGCCAAACCCCACCAAAGGATGGAAAGATTGGTTTTTGAGGGTCAGCAAAACAAATGAAGTATATTGGGGTGAACGCAAAATAGACCAGTGCATCAGGCTTTCCATTGGCGATATGGAAAGAAACGAATCAATGCTGATAGCTGCCTCATACATCTGGTCAGATACTTTTAATGTTTTTATTTTCGGCCATGACCTAGCTTCCCCTACGCTCGCTGATGTAGTTATGCTCAATGGTTTGGATGTTGCCACTGACGATGATGGCGAGTTATTCGACCGCAAGGCCGAACATAAAGTAGAATCCCGCAACATCGGCGGCTGGTTAGGGTATATTCAGAAATATCAACGAACGGGTTCAGTTGGTCAGAGAGAACATTCCACTTTTCTAAATATATGGTTAGACAAATTCATCTTTTGCGGCCAATCGGTAGGACCAACCTTTGTCTACTTATCGGCAGCAGAAAGGTTAGTAGATGGTAACCGATTCCTCCTTGGTTGATACCTGCTGGGCTCTGTCTATCATCTCCTCCATCAAGTAGCCAAGAAAGTCCTGTTAGGTGAACCCATCGGCAATCTAGGAGGCCCTTGGTGGTTTATCAACATGTGGCTCAACGTCCATATGCATAAACGCCTTCGATTTGACTTCTTCGCACAGCAGTTCCCACGGGACATCACCGAGGATTATGAACTGGCAGATGATGAATCGGCAAGACGCTCACCCCTCAACTATGGTGAAGCTATTACAGTCCTTCCTCGTACTGCCTCCAATGAGAACCAGATCGGCTGATTCTTTCAGACTTTGTATGATGGCCTTTCCAAAGATCAGCGAGCATGGATGCCCTATGAAGACCCAGAGTCCAGATTCCCACTCACTTTCCACCCCTTTAATAATGCTCTTAATAAAGACAATGACCAGATGATGGCAATCATCACCCCAAGACCAATCCCAGTAAATAGCTTTGGCAGCAGAAAGAACATCAACACCACCTATGAGTTTTACAACCCATCGGCACTAGCTCGCCAACTGGCTTTTGGTCAACTGCTGATCAGACTTTGTGATGCTGATGTTGTAAAATCAACAGAGACAATAACCAGTGGACTCGAGTGGATTAGGATAGCTTAACTCCAGCAAGACGCTGATACGACAGACATCGATCTATCGGCTTGGGTTCCAGCTCTTTTTATTACTCAGTCATACAAACATTGGTGGGAAGAATGGAAGGAGCATCTATTCAGGGTATCGGCTCACATGTACCGTAAACATGATCGACCCCGAATATGAAGTTCCCGATGATGTTGTAAGTTCCTTACCGATACTCCAGTCCTTTTGTTAATTTTAACTTTATCAACAACTCAACCTTTTTCATCTCAACTGGCTGATGACCTAGCACTAGCGGTGAGCAGAAGCGGAAGGCCGATCGACCTCCTCCAATTGGGTCCAATCTCTTTGATCGGCCACAATGCGCCAAGTCTAGCAACTCAGATGCACCGAAACATCCGCTTCAAAAAGACAACCACCAAGCGGTCGAAAGTTTCTCCATCGGTAGCGGTTGCCACTCTGGCACAAGCTTTCAAGGTAAATTCTCAATTTTCCCTATCATATCGATTTCATCTCATACTTACATTATCTTTTCAGGGCACATTGGCTGCAATGGGAACGTCATCGGTAACTCAGTTTTGCACCAAACTTTAGCAAAACTCCACCAATACCTTTTCTTATATCTAACTTATGAAATTAGGGTTTTTATAACAGTAGACTGGTGCATCGGCAAAGAACAAGAGCACTCAAGCATCAGGTGCCGATGCCCTCTAGCCCAGTCAGGCTCCACCTAAGAGAAAAGGTCCAAAGAGCACGAAGACCCAGCCAAAACGATGGAAGACAGCACCATCCTCTCCACCTCGTCCAGCATCCCCGATCCAAGTAGCACCTTCTCCTCCTCGATCGGTGCCCTAGCCGCAAGAAGTTCCTTCTCCTCCGCAAGCAGACCCAGCCGATGTATCTGGACAAACCATCGACCCAGTCGATTTGGGCACATCATCGGCTGTCCCTCCTGAGCAGACAATCGCCACTCCCCCTCAAGGTAAAGTACCGATTACAGAATAATTACTGATGATTTCTTTCATAAAAACCATTGTAACCCTTGGTAATTTCCAGTTGAAGATATTTCATCAGCAACTCCAGCCGATCAAACTATAGTGCCAGCTATATTTCCACGCGAGAGACAAGAAATCGCCTTGAAGCAAGTAAGTCACCCGATTCATCAGATTTTGCATTGTTAATACTGAATTTCGGGTAACTTATCTGCTTCCTTTTCTAGGAGCAATACTCTCCCGATAGCCTATTCTCCTTTGCTATCGACATCTCTGATGACGAAGGTGAAGAAGCAAGCTCCTCAAAGGCGGTTGGAATTACATCCGCAGCGATTAAGACCAAGCTGGAAGATTTACTAGCTCTGTTGGATCAAGACACAGCCTAGCTAGTGGATGATTCCAACTCGGCCAAATCCATATTTAAGACTCTGTGGCCAGATTCCAGCCAATGTTGAAGAGATCCTTTTTCAAGCTGCTCACCTAGAAAGTCGTCAGCTTCAGTACTAGAAAGCCATTCAACACCTTATCGATAGAGCTACTTATGCCTAGCTTAAAGAGGACATGCTACAAGTGAAGCATGCTGTCGATGAGAAGCATAAGAGCATCGGCGTTCTGCAATCCTCAGGCGCTGAATTGAAACAGAGAATTTCTAATCTATCGGCCAAAAGGGAGGCTTTGCTATCTGAACTCAAGCAGGTAGAGGAAGCTCTGGCTCAAGCCCAATAGGAGGAAAGCAAACTGCCCGATGCGCTCAAGACTCTTCAGCAAGAAAGAGATGTACAAGCCCGCAAAGAGTTGCACATGAAGAAGAAGCTAAAGCCGGTGGAAGGTTCTGCCGATGAAGACACCCGGGAGGTAGAGGAGGCCAACCAGATCCGTCTGCGCGCATTATCGGCCATCCAAACCTTGCTGAACCTGTGAAATTTTCATCAGCAGTTTGTTTAATTTCTTTCTCAAAAACTTTGATCATTTGGTCTAGTCAATAGGACTGTTATCGACACTTAAACACTTTATACATGGCCCCAGATACACTTGATATTTTGTCCAACCGATAGGATTGTTATCGTCACTTAAACTTTTACGCATCAATCCACATACTAGGGTAGTATCTCTTTAAATAATTTCCATTTAATGCTCTAGGAAATTCAACTCCTTCGAGAGTTTCTAAAATATAAGCATTGCCAGGGGCAGAGCAATTTATCCGATAAGGACCTCCCAATAGGAGACCATTTTCCAAATTTTGAGCTTTTAGTCCCAATCGGTACCAAATCTGCATCGGCAAACTCTTTGGCCTTTACTTTTTTGTCATACCATTTAGCAACTCTC
>Ga0182004_10003499_pt1 | contig 12482 bp, 2 predicted proteins | sample Sormic07211540_1_FD_120479 | JGI IMG/M metagenome (GOLD analysis project Ga0182004, IMG submission 120479) | Endophyte microbial communities from Sorghum bicolor roots, Mead, Nebraska, USA - 072115-40_1 MetaG | ecosystem: Host-associated > Plants > Roots > Unclassified | place: USA: Nebraska... | reverse complement strand
ACACGCAAAATAAAAGCATGCAGTGCAAAGTGCGCGTTTTTACTGCGATGTATACATACTGTACAGATAGGAGTAGTCCGTCAATCTAGGCATTATTATTAATCCAATTAATCCACTAGTACTAGTCAATCCCGTGTTGCATCTCGCATGCAGGAGTTGCTTCTTGTTGCTGAAAGAAACATGACTAAATGTTACCGAAGGTGTAAACGGAGTAATTTGCTCAACAACTAGTAGTGGGTTTTGTTTAACCAGCCTGGGAAAGCGTCCGGGCAAAGGCCTTGTTTAGTTCCGAAAAGATTTCGGATTTCGGTATTGTAGCACTTTCATTTGTTTGTGACAAATATTATCCAATTATGAACTAACTAGAATCAAAAGATTCACCTCGCACTGTATAATTAGTTTTTGTTTTCGTCTATATTTAACACTTCATGCATGTGATCTTGAAAACTTTTTGCTTTTTGGGTGAACTAACCAAGACCTAAGTTTAATTGCCGCGCGCGTCTCCCGAGGCTGACTACTGGAGCCTTCGACTGCGGCGGTGCGGCCACGCGGCACCCGCCCCCGCACTCCGATGCCTGCGTGCATGCATGCACGGTCAACGCCGCCCACCAATGCCTGCGGGGGCGTAGGCTTCCCTGCCGCTGACCTTGCTTCCCGTCGCTAGTGTCCACACTGGTCGGTGGTGTGGGAGACGGCCGATCGGGTCGAACCGGCCGCTAGGGCGCTGGGCGGGCACGCTAGCTGCACGTGCGACCACGAGCGGCCGGGCCGGCCGGTCGGTCAGTCAGGTGTGGATCCGGCGGCGGCTGTTCAGACTACACTGTGACCCGGGTAGCTTCGTAGAGTAGCATGCCGCTGCCGGTGGTCAAAAGGAGCGGACGAGAAGAGCCCACCGTGTCAGAGGGGTCGAAGCCGAAGCCCAGCTCTGATCGATCAGAGATCTCGATGCGCCTGCTACGCGTTAATAAAAAATTGAAACGGCCACTCGACGGTAGGTTATATATTAAGAAAATGTTTTTGTATTTAAAATCTATATTGACAAAAAAAACACACACGATGCAAATAGGATCAGAAAAAACGAACTCCTGGCAACCTAGTTTTCCCTTTTTTTTTTGAGAATATCTTGGCAACCTAGGCCTTGTTTAGTTCGCAAAAATTTTCAAGATTTCCCATCACATCGAATCTTTGGTCGTATGCATGGAGCATTAAATATAGACGAAAATAAAAACTAATAGTTTATCTGTAATTTGTGAGATGAATCTTTTGAGTCTAGTTACTCTGTGATTAGACAATATTTGTCAAATAAAGCCGAAAATGCTACAGTAGACAAAAACCAAAATTTTTACAAACTAAACAAGGCCCTAGTACTGTCATATACTCTAGTCTGCGAAATCATCAAAATCAAAATGAAAGAAAAAAAAAAGAAATAGACACCAACGTGGGTGCACTTTGCATGATATATATCTCCCTCCCTCCCTCCGGACTTGGGCCACCAGCCCATTAGAGGCCCTTCAGGCCCACTTCAGTGTTGTCATGGATAGCTTTAGCTTCTGCTCAACGGCAGAGTATTCAGCTTGCAGAGCACTCGCTCGCCAACGTCACTGCTTCTAACGCATTCTTCGTCATCAAGGCCTTGTTTATAGTTGCTGTCCCAAAAAAAAAATCGAATCACTGTAGTATTTTTGTTTGTATTTGATAAATATTATCCAATCATAATTAATTAGGCTCAAAAGATTCGTATCGCAAATTACAGGCAAACTGTGCAATTAGTTTTTATTTTCGTCTCTATTTAACGCTAGATACATGCGTCTAAACATTCGATGTGGCGAGTAATCTTGAAAAGTTTTTAGTTTTTTGGAGGAAGTAAACAAGGCCCAAATCAAAATATCCTAAATGTCGCTGCTTTTACAATTATGCATCGTATGGGTACAACGAAATTTATCAAAGCGAATTACGCCTTCAAATAGACGTGATGCCAACTACGACGTCGTTTTCTCCCTAGCTGGAAAACAACAAGCTGGAAACCATTTCCGTGCCAAGATATATCTACCGCCAGTAATTTCTTGAGGAGATGATTTACGATTAGACGTGTCTGTTTCATCTTTTTTTAAAAAAAGTTATATATTCTGAGTCCAGGGCATGACGGGGCTGTTCCATTTGATCGGGTCCACTTAGCAAGCAGCCAGCGTTTCCCAGATATCCCCTCCCCCTTGACGTGTCAAATCGAACGAGATGATAAAAAATAAAATGTGGGAGAAAACGACGTAGTAGTTGGAGATAACTGGGAGGAGGATAATTGTCATAAGATGAAAGAGGACTCACGTAAAGGAGATAACTGTCATAAGAAAATGACATGCTCAGATGGAATGAGTCCACGGTGTAGTCCGTGCACCTTGCTCATTCATCTCATTTGTAACCTTCCTATCACATTTCAACCACCACCGACAAAGGTGAAAACTAATCCATTTTGGACCCCTCCCTCTTCTCTACATCGTCACAACCCTGTTGGAGCCAAGAGTGAGAGGTCCCACCATATAGCTCTAGATTTACTAGTTAGCTTTTAAATTTCTAGTCTTCACTCCGAGTGATACACACTGAGTAGTTACTCTTGGCTTGTCGTCTTTGCTCGACCTATGCTAGCGTCTTAGGGGAAACACACAAATATGTGCGCATTCTCGCATATGTGGCCTCTACCACCTATATGGTGATTAGATTTTAAGATGAAGCCATGGGAGATAAGGGTGATTACAATGCGTCCAACTTCTAGCGTTAGCATCCCCACATCATCCTTTAGTGCTAGAGGTCCTCGACATCTTTTATCGCCTCACATGATCCATGGAATAATTGAGGTAATTATTAATAAAAGGAGAGTTATCCTTCCTTGAAGGGGTTTTAGTTCGATGCAACTCATGGGGTGATTGAATGACTTTGAAAACAACATTGTCCATTGAGCATGTTGTTGGGCAATAGGGTTGTTGACTGAGTTGATCTCAAGCACTTCATGGTCAACTCTACCCAACATCCACATCATGTCGTAGATGGATTCCACTACCGGCTCCAAGAACCCTTCCAACTTTAGCTTCTTCAAGCGAGACCCTTCTAATTCTACACCTTTGGAACCAGCGAACGGGGAGTGTTCCCTCTGGATATGGCATGGTCAAATTCTTTATGTTTCGACACATGGTTGGTGCATATATTGTGTTGGGTAGTGCCAAATTGTGTGTTTTTGTTACTACTTGTTAACGTATTTATGCTTGTATAAAATTCTCTAAAAAATGACTCATTTGTTCTATTATCTGAAATTAAGTTTGAGCTAACTTTGACACTTAACTATTCATGCAAAATTTCAGCTTGCCTAGATATAGCCACCTGCTTCATCACCAACTTTAAAAATGAAAGACCACTATTTTTTTTCTCAAAAAGTTAATTTTAGGTGGTTATATGTATTTGGAAGGTTTGGAAAAATCTAGTTGGGTGGACAAGAATTTGTAGCACCATATTTGTACCATATTTGCAATAATTTAGAACACCTATATATTAATCGCCTAAACTAGGTGATACAAAGTATGCTCCATCTACAGTCGAAGTTGACCTCTTTAGTGTTCTGGGAGGGCTGTTTGGTTGTGCTTCTAGGGCATGGGAATTGGTATGGAGCTTAAGAAGATTGGGCAAGTTTTTGGGTGGTACAAATTATGCTCCATCCATCATTGACGTCAGCCTCTGTAGGGTTCTGAGAGTAAGTGTTTGGGTTTGATTTGCGCTTCTAGGACTTGGAAATTGGAATGGAGCTTAAGGAGTTTAGGAAAGATTTAGGGTGATACAAATTATGCTCCATCCTTATGGCTGACAACGACCTATTTAGGGTTTTAGGAAGGGGTGTTTGGGTATAATTTGTGCTTCTAGGACTAGGAAATTGGAAGGGAGCTTAAGGAGATTGAGCAAGATATGGGGGTCATACAAATTATGCTCCATCCATGGTCGACGTTGACCTCTTTAGGTTATGGGAGGAGGTGCTTGGGTCTAATTCGCACTTCTAGAACCTAGAAATTGGAATAGAGCTTAAGGAGATTGAGCAAGATTTGAGGTGATACATGCTTGATCCATGGCCGATGTCGACCTCTTTAGGGTTCTAGGACAAGAGTGTTTGGGTCTGATTTGTAGTTCTAGAACCTAGAAAGCGGAATGGAGCTTAAGGAGGCTCCGAGCATTGTGGGGGGGAGGGGGGGGGGTTGACACACAGTGGACGGAGCACAAAGGAGAGGTGTCATTGATCGTGATGATGAAGGATAGGCAATAAGCCATATGAAAGATAGTGGAGAATAAAATAAATGTAAGCCCAATCATTGACCGTGATTGAGCAAATGTTGAGTACCATGTAGCCTCGTCAAAAAATGTTAGCTTTATGGTAATAAAGCTGGGGAAACCTTTTTTTTAAAAAAATGTAGCCTCGTCAAGAGGAAGAAGATGAAGTAAAAATTCAGAATCGAAGTTTTAGCATCTCCTATAATTTCATGTTGTAACTAAAGAAATGTCACTAACATAATAAAGAGAAAAGTCACTAAAATAAATGGAGAAAATTACAAGGCAAAAACTACAATAATTAACAATTGGTAATTAATAATTTACAAAAAATCAAACGGACTAGTAGGGTGCAAACCGACGCGCACACCTTTCCCTTTCCAACATTTCCGTCCGCCCACCATCGTCGAAACGGCCAAAGCTCCAAATCCGCGGTTTCCCTTTCTCTTCCAACATTTCCGTCCGCCCACCATCCGAAGTTCGAACCCAAACGAGACACAAGGCGGAACCGAAAAGTCAAACTAAAGTCAAAGCGGCGGCGGTTAGGCGGCCACCCACCCCCAACGCCGATGGACGCGCCCCGCGGCGGCGGCGGCGGCCACACGCGGCGGCCGGGGATCTCCGGCGCGGCGGCGGACCAGCGCCGTGCGGCCGCTGCGCAGGCGATGGCGCGCATGGAGGAGATGATGCTCGCGCACGCGGGCGCCGCCGGCGAGTTCAGTATCATCCTCGACGCCCCTCTGCCTTCGCTCCAGCAGTACCGCCGCAACCCCGCGCCGCCGTCGGCTGCCCCCTCGATCTCCAAAACCAACACCTCCCCGCTCCGACGCGTCGCGCAGGGCGGCGGAGGACGCGACGACGGAGTCCCCGCGCGCTTGCGCCGCGACGGGAGCGGGCACGACGCCCTCGGCGACCCGGACACCGCCGCGCGCACCTCTCGCCGCGGCGCTGTCGACGGAACGGGCGCCGGTGCGGCACGACCGCGAGCGGGTGGCGCGCGCCGCGAGCGCGAGCAGGAGGAGACGGTAGAGGCGCCGGTGAGGCTGACGGACCCGCGGAGCGTGCGGAGGCCGGTCTCCCGCGGCGCGACGCCACCACCGAGGTCCACCGAGGTGAGACGCGCGGCGGCTCAGGAGGAGGAAGAGCGTGCCGTGCGCCGCGAGCACGAGCAGGAGGACACGGTGGAGGCGCCGGTGCGGCTGACGGACCCGCGGAGCGTGCGGAAGCCGGTCTCGCGCGGCGCAACGCCTCCATCGAGGTCCACCGAGGTGAGACGCGTGGCGGTTCAGGAGGAGGAAGAGCGTGCTGTGCGTCGCGAGCGCGAGCAGGAGGAGACGGTAGAGGCGCCGGTGCGGCTGACGGACCCGCGGAGCGTGCGGAGGCCTGTATCCCGCGGCGCAACGCCTCCACCGAGGTCACGCGTAGCGGCTCAGGAGGAGGAAGAGGAGACGCCGCTTCAGCTGCTGGCGCGCGGTGGGCGGAGCTCAAGCACGACGAGGCCTGCAGAAGTGCCGCAAGCAACAGTAGCGCCGCAAGCTTCAGAGGCCGTCGCTGCTGCCAGCCTGCCTGCCACAAGGCCCTCTAGTCGGCGGTCGAGGCGGGACGTCGGCGTGAAGCAAGTTGTGTCTGAGGTAGCGTCGAGCGTGGACTCCGACGTGGAGAGCATCGGGCGATGGAGCAGCCGAGGGAGCGACGACGGTGGGGATGAGGCAGTGTTGTTGCCCAGGCCATTGGCGGCAGTCGTCGCCAGAGACCGGAGCAGGAGCAATTCGCCCGCGATAAGTAATGTCAAAGATGATAGCTTACCATTTGTTATCTCAAGCAAATTGTTTGATATTGATACAACTAAGAATTTAGCTTCATCAAAGAAAGAAACAAGTCTAGAAAAAGTATCACTCTGTTTTGAAATGAGAAGATTTGTTTTAATTTTTAAACTATAAACAAATTTATACATACAAAGCATATGATATAAAAGGCACTAAAGAATGTATAGTTGCTGAAGTTGTGATTCGGGTCTGTTCTCAGCTTATTTCAGTAACTTATTTCAGTAACTGGTGACTGATAATTGATTGCATTGCTGTTTGTTATACTGTTTTTCCTTCTCTCACAAATTTTAATTCCTGGTAACACGATATATAGTTATTTAAAGAAATGGTACTGTTTAATTTGATGTTTCTTGCTGGTACATTCTTGTTTCATGCTGCTGCTGCTGTTTTGATGTTTCCTTTTGATAGAATTTATTTTTTATGCTTCATCTGAATATGAAGTTTTTTGTTTCCAATAGTGAAGGCGATAAGAGAAGTTAATTCTTGATCCAGACAATTACCTGTCCTTTTTAAATTTTTTCTGAAAATATTTCTGAAGAACTAGTCGCAACCTCAGATGCTGAAGCAATCCTATTGTTCTCAAATAATAATGTGTTTTCAGTTTGCCTATGAAACCGCGCACCTTATTTCCTCTGTCATTGTTTACCTAGTTAGGTCGGAATGGTGTGGACTCAGCTGCAGCGAATCGCGCACCATCAACAGGAAGGTCAACCTTTGCACCTCCAGTTGGCGTTAATGTGAGGCCTCTACAAGCTGTGGAAATTCCCAATGGGACACCTAGGGATAGAAGGTGAATTGTCAAGCTTTTTTAGATAATTCTCTTGGTATTGCATTGTCATATTGCCAGCACGTCATTCTATTAATGATTTTCTGCCCCAGTTCGTAGTTGCGACTTATGGTTTTTCTGCTACATATGTAGATTGTAGAATTTCATACATTGTACTTGAGAGACGAGCCACTTTCTTCACTTGATTGCATAAAAATTTTTATGTTCCTTTACAAATATTGCTTTGGAATGTCCTTCATAGACCCCCAATGTCTTTGTCTTGGCATACACAAGTGTGTTCCTATCTTTTTATATTTAGTTTTCCTCGAAAGTATGAATATTTTAATCAGAAAACTTTTTTCTTCTGTTAATGTTCATCATAACGTTGCTAATGTATTCATCATCGCATAGGAAATTAGTCTGACTTCCTTCTCAGTATGTTTCATCATTACTGATATAATTCTAGTCTATCTATAAGTAATAACGAGATTGCTGGGATTAACGGTTGATATTTCACCGTGCTGTAGGGCTGTTTATCCAGATCCCACTTTTGCCCAGTCCACACGGTCACGGGACTCACATGACAGTTCAACACTAACAGAAGAGGTCTGTTGCAAAGCTTACTGATCACACCTTCTACATTCTATAGTTTTCAGATGCTTTTGTACAGAACAATTAGTGAACTTACACAGGGCTTTCTTCAGTAATAGTAAGATAACATTTTCCAATTAAGAAATATGACAAATGCTGCTTTTGTTTTTCAGCTTGAAATGCTAAAAGATGAGAATGTAAATCTCCTGGAGAAGGTGCACTTTCTTACTTGTATTCTAACAGATTCCACGAATCAGAAAATATAAGTGTTTTCGTTTCATAGTAAACTTATGTAATACTCTTCTTAATTCAGCTTGGGCTAGCAGAAGAGAAACTTAGACAATCTGAAGCCCGGACAACGGAGCTTGAGAAACAGGTATTCTTTTTGGCATTTCAAGCATCTGGTATTACTGTCCCAGATTCTGCTTCATTCGTATTGTAAAACTTGATATAATCAATAGTTATGCAGCTTCTTCCAGAGATCTGAGATTTTGATACTGTGCTTGATGAGTTTCTCAACATGCATCATACTAATTCACAAAAAAAGCATCATACTATTGGTTCATAGCTTACCGTTTCAAGTGTTCAATCGGTATTTGTAGTGTTAAGATTGTATTATTGTATACTGGCACATAATCAAGAGGTTATACCAGCCTTTTCTAACAAATTTATTATAATACCATACTACCATTTTCCATAAGCGTAGGTTTTACGTCTAAATGATGCCTCTCCAAATATGAAAGCTCATTCAGTCTGGATTGAGTTTAAATTATTTGCTACTTCGTTCATGTGACCATTGTGATTGGATAATTTGATTATGTAGAGCACATATGGTATCCATTTTCAATCTTTGTTGCTGCAATATCTTTAGGTTGCTAATCTCGGCGATGGGTTATCTATGGAAGTAAAACTTATGAAAAGGTATTTGGAATGTATTTTTGGATATTTTACACATTGTTTCCCCTATCACATTATACATGACTTCCAACTTACGGATGCAGGAGGGAGGAGATGCTTGTAAGAAAGGAGGTACAGGTTTAATTTTGCATGTTTGTCTGTTTACGTTAATAGTGATCATTTGGATTTTTCTGAAATGGAACTGAACACATGTTAAATAACATTGCTATCCATTCTAGAAGTGTGATGAATGATGCATTAGAATTCCCTCATTTCGTTGTATGAAGTGGCCCAAATCCATGCTTTATATAATCTAAGTTTTGGTAGAATCATTGCTACTCTAGGAAATTTCTTCACCTGCTAGGTGTTACAAGAGGACATGATGTTCATACATATTTTTTTTCCTGATTTAAAAACAGCAAGAGATAAGAAAAGCTCTTATATCCAAGAATGGTAAAAGTGAGGAACTCACCGCTCTTCAACAACAGCTACAGGTAAGGTGCTAACCTATGCCCTACAATAAGGAACATTTTGAGTTCAACTATAAGTTGTCAATATTGATGTTTTCTGTTCTAGTCTGCAAGAGAAGAAGCATCTGCTGCTGTGAAGAAACTCAAAGAAGCTGAATCCGAAACACAAGAGTTACGTACAATGACACGCAGGATGGTCTTAAGCAAAGAAGAAATGGTTAATTTCTTCTATCATTTTTCCTTTTATCCAAAGATTCAATCAAGCATAAATGTCTAGTTGCTTGTGGAAGTGCTGATTTGAAGCACATAATTATTGTACAGGAAGAGGTGGTCATGAAGAGGTGTTGGTTAGCCCGTTATTGGGGCTTGGCTGTCCAATATGGTAAATTCAGAATAAGACAACCTTTTTATTTTGCAACGAATTCAACTGAATGCTGGTTTTGTTAGCATGTAGGGACTTATAACATCAGTCTCCCTAAAATTCCTGTCATTGTTGAGTTCACAGTAACACTGTTATGTTTCCTTAGTTTCTAAACTCCCGTCAGAAAGCAGTTACCGAATTCCCCTTAACGTATTTACTGATTGATGTATGCTTTGTTTTTTTCCTGAGTAAATTCTTGCAATTCTGCAGGCATCTATCCAGATATCTCAATGTCAAAACATGAATACTGGTCTTCACTTGCACCTCTTCCGTTTGAGTATGTAACATCAGCTGGACAGAGAGCTAAGAATGGTTCTGAAACAGAAAGTAATGGTTTGGAAGACGTAGACAAGCTTGTTCATGATTTGACTGTTACAGCAGGGGAAGGCAACGTAGAAACCATGCTTGCTGTTGATAAAGGACTTCAAGAACTAGCTTTCCTGAAGGTGCTTACCTTTTTAACTAGGCTTTCATCCATATTTATTATCCATATATATAAATTCAGCAGTTCTCAGCACCTTAGGTAGCCTGGTGCTGTAGATTTTCTAGATCAAACTTTGCCATTTACTTTTTTCTGTTGTCACTTTTCTGATGCTCCTAATTATTTTTTGGAGGTTGAGGATGCGGTACTTTTTGCCCTTGCCCAACACCATCGTTCTAATGTTGCTGGAGCAGCTGATCCAGGTTTCTTCTGTTGCTTTTCCTATTTGTTATTGATAATGTACCAAGAATACTTTGCACAAAAGATCATTATATTGTAAATTATCATCGATCAGTTGACATAATTCCTTTCTTGCCCATCTGAGAAGCTAACTCACGTTTATGATTTGTTGTTTCACGTATGCAGATATTAAATCATCTGGTGATGAAAAATTCACTGAAGCATTTGGTACTGTTCTCTCTCTCTATTTTCTGTAACCATCATATTAATAGCTAGCTATCTGAGTGATGTTCTTTCAACATTAGTTGGCTGGTTTGCTGTAGCATCACCCAGTGTCATGTTTGTTCTGTTGGGAAACATTACAAATTCTCAATTAAATTGTGCAGACTTAAGCAAGGAGGAAGAAGAAGATGTACAGTTCAAGCAGGTACTGTCCCCATTCCTTTTTCTCTGAGCCGGACTTAAATCAGCAAGTTGGTTAATTCTCTGCGAAGTTACTAATAAAATTCATTTTGCTTCATGGTGACTTCGTTGTCCCTTGTACGTTTATTCCTTTATTTATTAGTCTTGCACGTTTTAGTATATATGGTTTTGTATTTTTTTTCTGTTCCAATTGACTAGAACAGAATTTGTGTTGACTTTCAGTTCTCGGTTGTTGGCCTAAGGCCAATGTATTAACAAAAGGAAAAATGAAGTGTTATATATCATATCACAATTACAATCAGTTCTGTAGAGCAAAAATTGAGCTGCATGAGGATGCACAATATGAGTTACAGAAAAAAAGAAGTTCAATAGACCTTGGTTATATAACCAAAGGGGTATGACATGTCAGATGCCTAGATTATGTAAATGCTAATGTTCTTATGTGGTGACCGACTGACTGGTGACTCTGATGCCACTGCCCAGGCTTGGCTGATCTATTTCTGGAGGAGGGCTAAAACCAACAGCGTGGAAGAAGATATTGCAGAGGAGCGATTGCAGATGTGGATCGATCGACACGGCCAGCAACCAACGTCACATGACGCTGTGGATGGTATGTTTTTCCTGTTGCTAATTGCTTTCCTCCTTTTGCTGGTCTTCTTATATTATTATGCTTCTGGCTGGTGCCCCACTGAACATCGAAGCCACAACGGTGATTGTTGGTCGTGAAAATCAATCCGGCCAGAAATGACTTGTACCTTGAGCATTATTATATTCTCGCAGTCGAGCAAGGCATCCACGAGCTGAGGAAGCTGGGCATCGAGCAGCTCCTATGGGAGCTCTCCCGCCATGAGGCGAACCTCACGAAAGACGAACCGTCGGATGTCGAGGACCTGACCTAACAGCCTCAGCGGACGACGGCGACCATCTTCCGAATTGCAGTTCAGTCACTCATATATTTGTATATCATACAGAAAAGAGAAAACTGGGACATTGTAAACATTTTTGTGGTTTTGGTTTTCAGCTTTGTCACAAAATGGTTCATTGATTCTTTCCCCCCATGTACATAACTTCCACCCTACTTTTGTGTTAGTAAAAAGCAGCTTGAAGTGTGCAAGTGAAAGTGTTTTTTTTTAGAGAAGTGAAAGTGTTTTTGTGCGCATGGTGAAAGGCGTGATAGATAGAATGGTTGTTGATTGGTCAGCCGACTCTGCATATACTCCCTCCATATAGAATTTAGAAGTCGTTTTGGACAAGATTTGGGTCAAATATTAGAAATATAAATCATCAAAGACTTTTAAATTATTGAGTTTGCAAATGTGAAAATTATATGAAAAAAAATTGTCTTGAAAAATACTTTCACAAAAGTATACATATATCATTTTTTCTTAAATATTTTTTAAAAATAAGAGGTTAAAGTTATGTTTTGTAGACAGTGTCGCTGTTCTAAACAACTTTTAAATCCTATACACAACATACATTTCAACAACAGAAAGGAACAGACAGATCATATATATTCTGGAGCCACATGAAGAACATTAAAGCAACACTTGATTTGTCTAACAGCAAGAACAGGTGTCAAATCAAACCTAGTGACGCACTTGCAGTGTGCCTTATACAAAGCTGAAGAAATCAGTAAGTCGGTAATACCAGAGCTCCCCCCCCACCCCAAAAAAAAGAACCAAATCTCCGTTCAAAAGCGCAGATAAAACTGAGCCCAACGAGGCCCATTGCCCGCTTTAGTTGGTGGAAAAAGTCTACTTTAGGTCCCTCAATTTTCATAAAAGTCTAATTTTCATCCCTGAACTCTAAAACCGAACAAAATACATCCCTCAACTTTTAAAACCGTGCACATTACGTCCTTGTTTTGCCTTTTTCTTTATATTTATTTTGGCTGAATTTTTTAATCACAGTAAATCATATAAAAATCATAAAATAGAAAACTCAATTTTGTTGGACTTCAGATCAGTAGATCTACACATTGAATATATAATATAGTATGTTCTAGTACAAATTTTTTTGATGCATCTTTAGATCTATATTTTTTGTAATTAATTAGACTAATTATAGCTACATTTTCTATGGTCTAATTGTGATGAAATTTATATGGTGAGCTAATTATTCTATGTTT
>Ga0182004_10003498_pt1 | contig 12483 bp, 10 predicted proteins | sample Sormic07211540_1_FD_120479 | JGI IMG/M metagenome (GOLD analysis project Ga0182004, IMG submission 120479) | Endophyte microbial communities from Sorghum bicolor roots, Mead, Nebraska, USA - 072115-40_1 MetaG | ecosystem: Host-associated > Plants > Roots > Unclassified | place: USA: Nebraska... | reverse complement strand
TCCCGTTGTTGATGGTATATAGAAAAATCAAAGATGCAAATATCTGGTTTATAGGGAAAATAAAGATGCAAATCAATGATATAATAATATTAGATAACCACCGATGCATATATATACATATATATACAATACACAATTTTTATTGTAAGAAATCCAGAAGAGGTCACACTCACACACACAAACGGTTGAACACGGAGCCATGCATGTGCGTGTGGTTATTTGGTAGCCACGGGGGCGCGGCAGAGCGGACACGTGGTGCTGACCCGGAGCCACGTCGCTATGCACTGCTCGTGGAAGGCGTGGCCGCACCCCGGCAGGAGCCGCCCGGCCTCCCGCTCCCCGAACTCCGTCAAACACACCGCGCACTCCGCAGTCTCCGCGCCGGGCCCGGCGGGCACGCCGACGTTCAGGACGAAGAACACCGGGAGCAGAGACGACGACGACGACAGCGGCATGGCGCGGCGGGGCGGAGGAGAGGCTGCTGCTGGCAGCGACGTCGTCGACGCACCAGCCGCTGTTGCCGGCCGCCGCCGCCGGGAGGACGGGGACGATGCTGATGCGGCTGCTGCCTCTGCCTGAGCGGCGTCCTTATTGTAGAGCCAGAGGAAGCGGCCGGTGAGGTAGAGCAGGAGCAGGACGAGTCCGGCGGCCGCGAGGCTCTGCAGGCCCATGTCGTTGAGGAGCGTGTACGCGTCCAGCACGTCGTCGTCGGCGGGGCTCACGCGGCCGGAGCAGGATGCAGCAGCTTCTTCAATTCGGTGCCGTCGTGCGTCCTCCGATCCATATAGCTCGAGTTGGGAGAAGATGGATATATAGACGACTCCAGGTCGTCCCTGCTCCTGCATGCAGACGAGACGGTGGATGGACAGATCATCAGAATCAGATAGAGAGAGGACTTTTAACATGCATGCGAGATGCTTTCGCACGTCTGGAGAGAACACATGCGGCCTGATGCTGCGACTGTGATGCCGGTGCAGAAATGCGACTCCATGTGTCCGTGTATAATAAGCACAAGGCTATCTCAGCCATCTATATATATCTGACTACTATATATCTCCCTAAATACACGTACTTCATATTGGTAGCCATTAAATATTAGTTTAATCTACAACGTTTTCGTAGTAAGCAAACTATATATGGCTGCAGCAAACACATCCTCTTATGTATATATCCCGGGGAAAAAATATATATACAGCGGTGTCACACATGTGTTATTGATAACATGTTAGTGCGACACCTGCTCTCTGCTTGACCTTGACGGGACGACGTAGCCGCAGCCGTGTGATGTGGTCAGGACTGCAAAGGGATGCATGGATTTCTGTAATTCTTCTAGGGGTGGCTTAAAAAAAAACAAGCGAAGCTGAAAAATATTATCAGCCCGTGTGGAGCTTCATCACACTCTCTGACGCCCAACCCGGTACAGATGTATGGGCCGTCACGACGCCCGCCGGGTAATGAGTTGGCTGTCTTTTGTTGGGCCAGATCTGGACTGCGTTACCTTTCTTGGGCTGTCAAAGAAGCCCACCTAGTTTTTCTTCTCTACTATTTGGGCTTTTCGAATGTACAGCACAGTACGTACTTAGTCTGTCTGTGTCACACAAAAAAACCGGCAGAGCCTGCATGCAGGGTCTGGACTGATGTATGGTATGGACGTATGGTATCTATGTTACATTACATACACGTCCACACATGACATGTACACCAGTCACTGACGTACATGGCATGCACGTATGTCCGACATATATGATCCTGATCCGTGCCTCCCTCGTGTGGCGCGCCAATGCAATGCAAGCTGGCTCCGATCCCCCGGCCCGTGTTATATTTGTTGTACGTATTTGCTGTATTGCAAACGCCCAATCGCATGTGAATGTACGACGTTGCAGAGAATATATATACACACAAGGAGCCTGAATCCCCCTGCACCGGCTGCATGCTACCATCGCGTGACATCGACCGGCAACCCGTAGCGTACGTAGCTACTCCCGGCCGACGACCGAGAATCCTATGACCCCCTGGCCCCTGACCCTGCGTATGAGACATACAACCAAAATTATGTACAACATATATTAATTCAGAAATTACTTATATATGTAGTGTATATATGACGGTTTTGCAGAGAGCGAAGATTGCGCGCGTTACGTACGTACTTATATATTGCTTTTTGATTTTGAATCAAGGTAATTAATTGCATTGACATGGACGTATATCTCACATGCACGCAGATCACACCCGTAGTGATTATAATTTCATAAAGAGTTATATATATATCTCACAAGTTGGAGCTAATAATGGATCCACACTACTAACAATACTCAACTCGACTACACTAGTTGCGATCGATTGCGATGACGCGGATGCATATATGTGTCTATTGTCTTCATCAGATCTCACATGCACAGTCATCACATATATATGTGTACACGTTTCAATCATATATCAAAGAAATAAGACGAAACACAGTGTCTGTTATACATATATGTATGTAGGCCAAATGGGATCATCACTTGCTCACCTGCTTAATTTGTCAGTTGGCGCATATTATACTAGCCAGCATACATGCTAGCTTATAGCAGTCCGAGGTCACGAGATACAAAACTCCATGCAGGTAGGCGAACGTAGCCACAGTACGATTCTTAGTCGTCACTCCAGGCCCATTGCATGCATGCATGTACGCTCACCCCTTCTTCCTCCCCGGCCCCTCTGATCACTGGTTTTATGATGAGTTCGTTTCTGATCGACGACGCCACTCACCACCACGCAGTGATAGCTTATCTGTGTATTCTAAAACCGATAAGAAAAAGGACTAAAGTTTCAAACATAAATCTTTTTAATTATTAAACCTCTACCCATTGCCGCCTTCCGCAGGCTGGCGATCGTTCATTATCCTCTGTATAATTCGAATGCTGTAACCCCCGCCGGGTAACCGGTGGGCAACATTTGTTCTTTTAATTTGAGATGGTGGGGAAGCTCCCCCCGTTTTACTTCAAAAAAAAAACCTCCCAACCCTTTTGCAACAAAGACTAGAATTCAAAATAACCTGCTGCTTCGTGGGAGTTTTAACTTGAGCTTTATCAAACACCTCTTCGCGTGCGCCTTTAGCCACATTGCACTAACTCAAATAAGAATATGATGATTTTTTTTTATTAGTACCTAGTTATATACGTAGACACTCATATATACAGACGCACACTCGTCCCTATAAACACACGCACACATTCCCTACCCGTACAGTTTTTTTTTTTAAAAACCATGCATTGAGTCCGTCTCAAAGCATATATATATATGGGTCTAAGGTTAACTAAAACCAACATGTATAGTTCTCCAAATGAATCTAGCAAAATCACTATACAAGAAAAGGTATTGTATTATTTCATTTGTTGTATTTTAACTAAATTGTACTTTGTAAGACTACTAATCAAGCCAAGTATTGTGAAAGGAGAAGTGGGCTTCATGATATCCTCATCGACTCTGGCAATGACGAGGGCAATTCCATGGCGACTACATTCTTTGTGATCAAGTAGTGGTGGAGAAATTTGGGAGGCTTGGTGAATTGGCGGACTCAATTTGGTCAGGCCTTGTTTAGTTCGCAATTGTTTTTTTGGTTTTTGGCTAGTGTAGTGCTTTCGTTTGTATTTGGTAATTATTATCCAACTATAGACCAACTAGGCTCAAAGGATTTGTCTCGTAAATTACAGCCAAACTATATTATTAGTTATTTTTTTTATCTATATTTAATACTTCATACATGTATCTAAAGATTCAATGTGATGTAAAAAATTTTAGGAACTAAACAAGGCCTGAAACAAGGTCTTTCTTAGGGATTTTCTACGCTATGTACTTACGCTGAACCGATCTTGTGTTTTGGCGGGAGGCATAAGTATATCCATTTATCGTGGTGAGACCGTCTCTGATAGGAGATTCATTTGGGAACTCAAACCCAAAATGCCAAAATGGGTCTCCAACACAATATCTATAGCCTCCAATAGAGTATCGATACAGAAGATCCATTTTAAATATCAGGGGAGACATAACCTAAATTTGAGTATCCTCTCTTATCGAGACTCATTTGTAGAGACTGTTGTCTTTTAAGTCTTGTTGTTGGAGAAGACTAAAAATAGATATAGAATCTTTTACCTATAACGTTATCCAAAGAACAAATAAGTCTTGTATTTTAGGTGACGATTGTTGGAGATATTGTGACATGTATATAATGGCTTCATCAGAAGAACCGGAAAAATACTTTAAATCTAATCTAACTACTACTAATGTTCAGAATTTCTTTCGATAGGCACATAGAAAGTCATTTAACTATATATATAAAAATAGCGAATCATTTCAAAAAATTTCTGAAACTCCCAGCAACAACATATATGTCGTCTATTGTATGTGATTTTTTTTTACGATAGGTGAGACAATTTTTACGATAGGAGGAGAGAAAGGAGAATGAAGGGGCTAGTATTTTGTACTGTAGCTAGGTTGCTGCCTGCCGAACTTGGGCCTTGTTTAATTCACTCTGAAAACTAAAAAGTTTTTAAAATTCCTCGTCACATCGAATCTTACGGCAAATGCATGAAACATTAAATATAGATGAAAACAAAAACTAATTACGCAGTTTGTCTGTAAATCGCGAGATGAATCTTTTGATCCTAATTAGTCTATGATTGGACAATATTTGACACAAACAAATAAAAGTGCTACAGTAGCAAAATTCAAAAAAGTTTCGCATCTAAACAAGGCCTTGTTTAGTTTCCAAAAAAAAAATTTACAGTTTTTTTCCGTTACATCTAATCTTACGGCGCATCTATGGAGCATGAAATATAAATAAAAATAATAATCAATTGTATAGTTTGCCTGATCTTTTGAACCTTAAATCATGATTGGATAATATTTATTAAATACAAACGAAAGTGCTACAAGTTTCCATTTTATAATTTTTTTTGATCTAAGGCCTTGTTCAGTTCCCAAAATTTTAGGTTCTTGGGTACTGTAGCATTTTCGTTTTTATTTGATAAATATTATTCAATCATGGACTAACTAAGCTTAAATAATTCATCTTGCAATTACAGGAAAACTATATAACTAGTTTTTATTTTTATCTATATTTAATGCTCTATGAGATTCGATGTGACGGAGAATCTTAAAATCTTTTGGAAACTAAACGAGGCCTAAGAGCAACTCCAAGAGCCTGGTTAAAATTAATAGTCAAATTCTATTGTTTAGCCATTTTGTAAAATAGAAAAACTTCTTAAAAAAGAAGAGATCCACAACAGTCTTGCTATTTTACAAAATCATATAGCTTAGTGTCAGTAGTTGGCTATATATGGTCAGCGAAAATTAAGAAATAGCCAACTTTCTATTTTACAAAACTAGTTAACACATCTATTAGAGTCTATCTTTTATTATACAAATTTTAAAATAGCCACCACAACAAAAAAAAAAAAAATCAAGCTGTTGCTCTAAACAAGGCCTAGATGGATTCGATCGATCGCGCGCTGGCGATTCCGCGTCCGCGGTCACGGGAGGACGCGATCGAACGCGTTTTGGCCACGCGGCAGGCGCGGTATGGCTAGCTGGTGCATGCGCACGCCGGCCGCATGCATGCGTCGCGTGACAATAATGTGAGAGGACGAAGGACGACACGTGATCGATCGTCCATGGCTATGATCGGAGGTGTCATGTGCTTTTTAAAAAAAAAAATTACGAGGATTATTCGTGCCGTGTTGAGTGAGTGCGAATACACGTAGTCGTCAGTAGCTAGCTGTTGAATTTGTTCCCTTCGGATTTATTAATTTACTGTCCATATGCATGATGCATGATTATTCGATCTCGTTGTCGAGAATATTAACAAAACCTAGCTGCGTATGTAGTAATCGAGACGTCCCTCTCATGTCAAATGAAATATACAGACACATGATGATATATATAGTACATAGTACATAGTACGGTGTATATACAATATATATATATATATATATGTAATAATAACCAGATAATGACCCTAACTAGCTAGCTTTGCACTGCTAGTAGCTAGCAAGAGGACGCACGCAAGATCACTCATATATACACGGCCGATACTTTCCGGAGACACGCATGGAAATCCGCGACCACATGCATATATATATATATGCATGCGCGGATCATATCGGACGACGTGCTATATGGCAACTCGCCGGTGTCACCACCTCGATCAGCTAGATCGATGCATGATCACCTCTATACATATACGTATAGTATATGCGTGTGTATATACGCCAAAGAGGCACAGACCCGTCCTTTAGACTGGATCGATGTCTACGATCGAGCACGGCCCCCCCACTTCACGAGGAGATTCTTCCCGTCGCTATATAGCTATACACACGCGTTGCGCGTATATACATATTCGTAATTAACTTCAACTAGTATATCAACCCGTACTCACACACCGACTAGTTGACTCTAAGTAGTAGTAGATGTTAATAATGTTTACCAATCACAGCTAATAAAATTTACTTATATTAAGTTACATGCTTTTTTATTGTTCAATTAAAAATAACATCTAGCATTTCTTAATATGCTTGGATTTACTTATCCAAGAATTATGTGTGTAGAAATATTGCTTTTTAATTTGTTAAAAGATAGTGTTCTTACAATTATACTATCAATATAAACATGTCAACCATTTCAATTAAAAAATATACATTTATTTAAAGTAACAATTTGTATAAATTATATGTCATGATATAAATACAAATTTCAAGAATTCTTTAGTATAATTAGTATATATTCCACTAAGAGCACATTTTTCTTTTCATGATGGTTGCATTATCCAATATAACCTATATATACTTTCCGTTCATGCATGCATGTGTACTTGTTTTGCAAGTGACGACACAACATGTATGTTTACTTTTATTTTTTAATATATCAAAATTAATAGCAATGAGTAATCTAGAAACAAACACACACACACAGAGAGATAGATTTGATATCACCTTTTTTTAAAAAAATTATAATGCCTCGTATTTTAGATGAAAATTGATTTGGTTGTATAGATTATCTATCATAATGGCAGGTACGGAAACATATCCTGTGCAACCCAGCTTTGTGTGCAACCTATGCAACCACCAATTAAGGCCACATGATCTAGATCCAACGTCTGAGGTTTTTTTCGCTTAAACTCTCCCATCTGAATACACACGGGTTAGATTTAAACCCATAGGTGGAGGGGTTTAATAAGTGAAAAAACCCTCAGACGATAGATCTAGATCCTGTGGCCTTAATTGATGGTTGCATAGGTTACACACGAAGCTGGGTTGTATATGATACGTTGCCGGCAGGTACATGATTGGATGCACAATTAAGGTTAGAAATTAGATTATGTTTACTAGCATATATATGAAGTATGCTATTTTTCATAATCGCAGAGGTATGTAATTACTTACAAAATAGAAAACTTCCAAGGGCTGCTATTAGTTAGAGTTTATAGGATTTATACTTTTTTAAAACCTCTCACGAGAATTAACGTGCGGTGGCTCCGTCCGTCGTCGGGACCTCTAAGATAAGATAAGATCATGCGTAGCTCCAATACACGCAGGTACACAATACAATGGGCCATCACACTATCTTTGTACGTACGTATGTTTGTACAGGTCCCCTGTCCAGGCCCCTGCTATGGCTATTTCATCAAGCTCGCTACCTCTGTGCTAGCTGTACGTCGTTGTAGGCTCATACAAACCTCTAGGTGTTTGTGGTGAGAACAAGACATGCAGCCCGTGCGCCGGTTTGATGAGAACGAAAGAGCTGAGGAACCCGTGTGCTGTGGCACTGCATGCACTTGCAGCAAAATGGCTGCGCAAGCTTACAATTACTAGCTCAACATGTATTCCAAGCTGTTCTTGGGGCCTCTAGCAAATAATGAATAATAATCCTCCGTTCCAGCTGTGCCACCTCTCCCCTTGCCACGGTGGCACGATTAATTTCATGAGCGAAGTGCAATGGCCATTTGAGTTTTTTCTCAATTAGTATCAACCAGCTGGTCTTATGTTCAATAGGAAAAAAAGTAGGTCCAAAGTTATGATTTCAGTCCTTCGCTAATAAAAGTGTAAGAGTTTTATTTTTTGAAAATTACACAGTACAACATGCCCACAACACGCACGCGCACTCACCCTATGAACATACGTACGCAAACCCTACCCCTATGAACACCTCCAAGCCGACAAATCTAGAGATCCACAAAGTCACCACTAGCGCCTCGTTGTCGACGGGGACGTCACCTACCAGTCTACCACTAAAAGCACAATGCTGATAAATCCTAAATCTAGAAAAAAAAATGAGCACTCGTACCAAGTTGAGGACTTAAATCCGGGTGGACAGATTACACCACAAGGAACCTAAACAAGTGATTTATGATTAGTTCGCTCCTTCCTTTGAGAGTTTATGGAGAGAATCTGGGAGAAGAACCCAATTGCACTTCATGTAAAGAAAAAAACTTGAGTCATACACTAGTCACCTACTCGTAGGTGAATAGGAGATGGCATACTCGTAGGTGGATAGGAGATGGTAATGTCCACATTAAATTACCCAGGTGTAGCAAGTCCATACAAACCTATATCGCAAGATAAATTCTAAACTTGCACTCAGTCTATCATCCGCCATGAGAAAGATAGTGCACTTATGCTAGGTATGCCAACATACTAACCAGATCTAGAGTGGCATTGCGGCAAGTAGATCTAGTGCGGCTTGGTGTGGGTGTGGTGGTGGCACAGGTGTCAAAGTAGGAATGCACAGCTTGGCACGTATTAGGATGACAACGTCTAGGCATCTCAATGCATGTGTTGGGGAGCGACATGACAACTCAAGTGTCATGGGAAGCATGGCCAACAGTTCATTGATGTTGTGAGCCCCTCTCTCGTGGTGTGTCAACCTCCTCTATACTCCGATGTCGTGAAGCGGAGATTGGTCTTCATCTCTCCTAAGGCAGGTCCGGCGACCTTGACCTTGTAGATATATAAGGGGCAATGAGCTTGGTCTTTACCTCTTCGTGCCGCTAGTGTAGTGATCCCTTGCAAACCCTAGAATTGGTCCATGAACCTCTACTTGTTAGCTTCAAATGAAAACCTGCATACACACCCATGGATACATAGTTGAACCCACAATCGAGCATCATTTCTTAGCCTATTTGCGTCATTAAGCATATGAGCGCTCATCTTAAACCTACATCTCCTCCTCACCCGCCCTACTCCCACCGCACCTTGCCTGCCACCAAGGCTAGCCCAAGGTGACCTCACCACCCACCCCTGCGTTCCTTCCCTAATCCCAATCGACCGATCTCTAGCGATTCCTTGTCCTGACCACCTGCTCGGTGGTGCTCCCTTCATCTCGCCACCAACGCTGGCTGGGCCCCTTCCCTTCTAAGCACACTGACCATGGAGCCTACCCCTAATGTGAAACCCTAACCCAAATAAATCCCATTGTCATTGCCGCCTCGTCCACCGCCCCCTATATAGGAGCATGGTATCAATATCCTGAGCGCTGCAACCTATACGAACAGTGTAGATATGCATAATAGTTTTGTGATAGCTCCATGTTTCATAACACCCCTCTCTCTCCCTCATGCCCTCCCATACCATTTTCCTCAAAAAAAAACAAAAAACAATATGGTCACGTGAGTGGCAACCTTGGCAGGCCACTATAAAGGGCATGTTAGCCTATATATATATCCTCCTTTGACGCAGGCCACACAGCCCTAGCTCTTGGACTCCGATCCGATACATACAACATACCCTGTGTTGAAGCGACAGAGCGAGAGATCGTCTTGAGAGGATCGGAGAGGTTCCCGGATTGGATGATGTCGTGGGAGCAGCGCAAGAAGGCAGCGGCCGCTCTACATGAGAAGCTGCAGATCCTGCGCTCCATCACTCACTCCCGCGCGGTAATTAGCTCTAGACACCTAGCCATGCATGTACTAGCTAGTGTTTGATTCTGCTCCCCTTTTTCATGTGTCTTCGTTTCTCCTGCAAATTTTGCTCCGATCCGATCCAATTGAGCATCGAACCAGCTAGTAGTAGTCCAGTACTACACAAACTCCTAGCTATCTAGCTGCATGTGCCCTGGCCATATGTTCTTTTAGTTACTAGTACTAGTATGTTTGAGACTTTGAGGCTTTGAGCTAGAAGTATATATGTAGCAGCCAGCTTGAAGCTTACTTTGGTCTCAAATAATGTTTGCTAGAGATAGAGTACATACAGCAAGGATCAGTACCCAAGCATACTGTAGTAACTGAAAGAGCAAGCAGAGGGCGACACGTAAGACGATGGTGTAAAGTACATGATTAGATGTCGTCCTAAAACGAAGCAGTAAACAATCTTTAGGCTCAGCTCCGGCCCTTGAACAGGTGGCATGCAGGATGTGACTGGTGGACCTGCACTTGCATTGCATGCACCAGCAAACAACCTGGGATTAAATTGTTTTTGCTGGTCACACACTGTGTGCTGCACAGCTGAGCGACGCCTCCATAATCATGGACGCGTCGGAGTACATCAAGGAGCTGAAGCAGAAGGTCGTCAGGCTCAAGCAGGAGATGGCGTGCGAAGAAGCAGAAGCAGCAGGCGCTCTGCTCAAGCACAGCTCCTCCCCCTCCCCGGTGGTATAGTCATAATAACACACTTGACAGATGATGATGCATCATATCGAATTATCGATGGATCCAATCTAACACAAGTGTATGTACATCGATCAGGTCACTGTGGAAACCCTAGCAGGGGCAGGGAAGCACGGGTTCCTCATCAACGTGTTGTCTGACAAGAGCTGCCCCGGGCTGCTTGTTTCTATCCTGGAGGCGTTTGATGAGCTGGGCCTCAGCGTACTCCAAGCCACGGCGTCTTGTGCGGATACATTCCGCCTCGAGGCTGTTGGGGGAGAGGTAACTAATTAATAATAGCACACCACGGCTCACAATCATGCATGCATGCCTGCCGGTGCTCCGACGATCATCATGCATGTTCAGTTTGATGATGCGTATATATACCCACTGATACGACTGAACTATATGTAATAATGTGATCTTATGCAGAACCAGGTGGATAATGTGGATGAGCATGTCGTGAAGCAAGCCGTGCTCCAGGCCATGAGGACCTGCTCATCACAAGGCTGTCGCCAACAACAAGAGTAGCGCTACTAGCTAGCGTGTGCCAACATCTCTCTTGGTGTTCTGTTACCTTCTGTCCATGATGATCTGAAGAAACAAATCTTCAGAGAATCTGTAGCGTATAATTAATCTCCCATGTACTATTAATTAATTGGCACTATATGCACTACTGCATGTACCGTGTAGGGTAACATGCCATGATGTATGATGTTTTCTAGATACGTAACTTTTTGATATGCACTTAGATTATATGCTATGTTTATAATGAAAACAAGGGTGCATTTTTTTCCTACTCCCGGAGCCGCTACTCTCATCTTTAATAAACCACATATCATACATATGTGTGCATACACATTTATCAATTTGGGTATGTTTATGTACTTATCTTACAATATCCTAACTTACTACATGAAACTTTTCTATGAACCTAATGTTTTAATATATTATTATAGTACTATTACAATATTATATAAAATAAGTATAATCATATACTCTCTATATATACTTGCATATTTAACATACATACTACACTAGATGGTCTCGTATAATCATATACTCTGACTAAATACACTTCGTTGGGCCTTATACACTCTAAATATAGAGATATACACATGGAAGTAACAACTCGCTAGGAGAGGAAATAGTTTCCCATAAAAACAATTTAGAAAAGTTAAAATGTCTTGCAATTTAAAATGGGAGAGTACTAAACTACTCACACGACGATTGTGACAGGTGTAGATAGAAAAGAACACTGTGCATGCAATCATGGGAGCGCATCCGTATGTACATTCTCTTGCTTTTCTATATATACACCACTGTACTGTAAACTTACCAAGCCGAGTGTCTCTCTCTCTCTCTATATATATATAGACACACACACACAACAAGCAGACACACGCTATTAGTAGTACTGTTCCCTGATAGATCCCTGCCAACAGACTGGTAATAATAAGCTAACGGCAAACTCCTGATGATCGAGATGTGCATGCATGATTGAGTAGTGTTCCCTGATTGTTTGAGGACCATGCAAGATCTGGTACTAGCAGTAGCTTATCCCAGAACCCAGCACGCACACTACAGGAGACAGCTGCTTTGCCGAGTGCCTGCGGCACTCGGCAAAGGCACTATTGCTCTCGGCAAAGGCTTTGCCGAGTGCCGCATTCGGCAAAAGCCCCTCGGCAAATTTTGGGTCGGCAAAGGTTTCTTTGCCGAGTGTCTTTTATCGGGCACTCGGGAAAGGCTTTGCCGAGTGTCTTCCAGGAGGCACTCGGCAAAGAAAAGTTACCGTTACGATGGGTTATAAACTAACGGTAGCTTTGCCGAGTGTCTCCAAGAAGGCACTCGGCAAAGAATTTTTT
>Ga0182004_10003497_pt1 | contig 12484 bp, 14 predicted proteins | sample Sormic07211540_1_FD_120479 | JGI IMG/M metagenome (GOLD analysis project Ga0182004, IMG submission 120479) | Endophyte microbial communities from Sorghum bicolor roots, Mead, Nebraska, USA - 072115-40_1 MetaG | ecosystem: Host-associated > Plants > Roots > Unclassified | place: USA: Nebraska... | reverse complement strand
GGATGGGACGGGACGGCGCCGCGCCCGCACGTCGCCCGGCCGTTTGGTCCGTCCGGCCTTTGCAGTTTGCACGCAACGCGCGGCGCGGTGGGATGCCGCAGGATCGGCGCTCGCTTCCGACTCTCGTCCTCGCCGCCTGCTCCGGCGGCCGGCCACGTCTGATTCCTTGTTTGTTTAGGCATTTTTAGATTATTTAAGGCCTTATTTATTTTCAAAAAGTTTTGCAAAATTTTCAGATTCTATGTCACATTGAATCTTACGGCACATGCATGAAGCATTAAATATAGGTAAAAAAAGATAACTAATTACACAGTTTGCATGTAATTTGCGAGACAAATCTTTTGAGCCTAGTTAGCCTATAATTGGACAATATTTGTCAACTACAAACGAAATTGGTACTGTTCACATTTTGCAAAATTTTTTGCAAGTAAACAAGGCCTAAAATTTCAAAATTTTGCAAGATTCTTTGTCATGGCCTTGTTTAGTTCTGAAAATATTTTGAATTTTGACGCTGTATCACTTCCATTTTTATCTGACAAACATTGTCTAATTATGGAGTAACTATGTTTAAAAGATTCATAACATGATTTATAGACAAATTGTGCAATTAATTTTTATTTTCATCTATATTTAATACTTTATGCATGTGCTGCAAGATTTAATGTGACGAGAAATCTTAAAAAGTTTTTGGTTTTTGGGTGAACTAAACAAAGTCCATATCGAATTTTACAACATATACATAGATTATTAAATATAAATAAAAAATAACTAATTGTACACTTTAACTATAAAATCATGAGATGAATGTTTTAATCCTAGTTAGTTCATTACTGGACACTGTTTCACAAATACAAACAAAAGTGTTAAGGTGTCAAAATTTTAAAAATGTTTGCATCTAAGGCCTTGTTTAGATGCGAAAAGATTTTGGATTTCGCTACTGTAGCACTTTCATTTGTTTGTGGCAAATATTGTCCAATCATAGACTAACTAAAATCAAAAGAATCATCTCGCGATTTATAGTTAAACTGTGCAATTAGTTTTTATTTTTCTCTATATTTAATGCTTCATGCATGTGTCGAAAAATTCGATGTGACAGAGGATCTTAAAAACTTTTTGGTTTTTGGGTGAACTAAATAAGGCCTAAACAACGCCTTAGTTTTTTTTTAATACTAAGGCCTTGTTTAGTTCGCAAAAATTTTCAAGATTTTTCATCATATCGAATCTTTGGTCGCATGCATGGAACATTAAATATAGACAAAAATAAAAACTAATTACACAGTTTACCTGTAATTTGTAAGATGAATCTTTTGAGCCTAATTACTCCATGATTGGATAATGTTTGTCAAATAAAAACGAAAGTGCTACATTAGCCAAAAACCCAAATTTTTGGCAACTAAACAAGGCCAAGTCTCGAGTATTTAGTTGGGGATGTTAAAGTTTAACATAAAATGTAATATGTTTATTTATTTAACAGTTAGTGTTTAATCATGGACTAATAGGCTCAAAAGATTCGTTTCTCAATTACTCTTTAGCTGTGTTTTCAGTTTCATAAATAGTTTATATTTAGTACTTCGGCTTTATTTAGTTCCCCAATTTTTTTTGGTTTTGGGCACTGTAGAATTTTTGTTTTTATTTGACAGTTATTGTCCAATTACGGACTAACTAAACTCAAAAGATTCATCTCGTGATTTACAGACAAACTGTATAATTAGTTTTTATTTTTGACTATATTTAATACTTCTTGCACGTGCCGCAAGATTCGATATGACAGAAAATTTTAAAAAGTTTTGATTTTTGGATAAACTAAATAAGACCTATATATATATATCAAAATATTCGATGCGAGGGACGATAAAGTTTAACAAAGGACCAACTAGCATAATGAGCGGCGAGTGCCGGTCAAACCCATCAGCAGGTCAGGTACAGGCGTACTCCAGCACAGTACAGTGCCTGAGCCTCACTACGACCAGAGTTTGCAGTTGTTGGAATGGCCGGCACGGAGGCACTGTAGCAGCTTGCTGTGCGCGAGGCCAGCAGAGAGGGGCGTGGCGCGTAGGAGCCTGCTGGCCTGGTGCAAGTGGAACCGGCACCCGATCACATGCGCCACGAGAGCATATTGCTCCTGCACGCTCGTCCAGTCTTTCTTGACCAGTGAAAGACTACGAGCCGCTGCATGCCTTGACTGCCTTTTTGCATTGCCGATCGAGCGCCCCAGCCCCACGCACCGTCCGCTCCGCTCCGTCCGTCTGTCTGTCTGGTGCATGCAGTGGATTCCGCTGTCTGAAGCCCGTCCTCCCAAAGTACACACGCACGCACGCACGCCATCGCGGGGTAGTAGTATACATACACGATACCGTGTACTACGTACGTAGTACGTGCATACAACGCTAATACGATACGACGCACGTACGTGCATACTACGTACTACGCCTCGGATCGGATGTTGCCGTCCGTCCCGGACCCGGATTATTCCGTCCGTCCGTCCGTCCGTCCGTGCACAGCTGCAGGTGGTCGATCGGTCAAGGAGGAGGACGGACGGACGGGCTCGAGGCGGTCGAGACCGGCCTGTCGGGCGGTGATGGATGGGGTCGTTTTGTGCCACTCCCACACGTCCACGTCGCGGCGATCCCTCACCTGGTTACCGCGACGAGCGTGAGCATGATGACGCGCAAGAAAGCGACATGACGTGGGGCGCCATGGTTCGTCCACGTGTGTGGGGTTATATAGCTTCGTGAGAATATATATAACTGTAAGTATCTCGCTCGGGATGGAATATTTCACAGAATATTCATGATGCTTGTGGACATCATTTTACAGATAAACCACGCTGCGTGCGTGTCATCGTCCATGGTCCTTGGAGTTGGACCGAGTAGGAGGAGGAAGTCCGTGTCACGTCGAAAACCAAACACCGCTACTCCATTCCACTCTCCTCCCACTAGGCACCGTTCATTTGGCTGATAGATTTAGCTTATATTAGCTTATAGTTTAAACAAACACGTTGTGTAGAAGAGGAGGCATCCGTTCATCTAGTCAGGGCCATGATAAAAAAATATTATTTATTATTAAAAGATTACTATTAAATGACCGATAAATTCAGTTGATCAGCTTAAACATTAGAGCATCTTCAACGGTTTTGTATTTTATCTTTGTCAAAACATGGAGTTTGCCAAGTCTCAAATCAGTATGGGAAGGAGAAAAAAAGTTACCTCCAATGATTTGGCAAAATTGAGTTGATAAAACCCAAAGTATGGACCTAGCTGTCGGCGTCTAGACTCGTGGTCTAGACACAAACGAGCATAAGTATGCGTGACTACCTAGGCCCGGATGGTGATGCAAGTGGAACACAGAGAATTTATACTGGTTCGGACCAAGGATGCCCTACGTCCAGTGAGATCAGAGGTCAGTATTGCCTTGCACCCAAAGGTGCTTGTAGTAGGGGGTACACTCAGATTGTGAGAGAGGGCTAAGTCCCAAGTCTCGGCTTTGTGGTGGACAGAATACTGGTTGCTACTCTGTGAGTGTGTGTGGTGATTGTGTGTTGTGTGTATGGATGAACCTTGTGAACCTGTCTTGGTCGTGAACCCTGGCTCCCCTTTTATAGCCTCAAGGGGAGGCAGGTATTTACATGAGGATTTGGAGATTTCCTCTGCCGAGTGGAGGAGTGACAGTCCCGACCCTGTAGGAGCTTGCCCATCCCGTCCTTGAAGTATGGTTGACAGTATGGTTGTTCCTGTGGGGGGTTGCCGAGCCCTGTTGGAGTCGTGGGGGTCGGATCGGTGATACTGCTGCTTGTCCTGTTAACAGTGGGAAAAGACAACAAACATTGACGCTGATTAATCTCCCCCATTCCTCTTTCACTGTGAGGCAGTACACCACAGTGAAAGAGGTAAGGTTGCATAGTGAAAGAGGTAAGGCTACAGTGACCAAGGTGGTTGGAATTGTCGCCACCATGCCCTGCTGCGATATGGGAGTCACTGCGCCTGTCACGTCGTGAGTACGGGCGCCGTGCGTCGGAAGTCTTGCCCTGATCTGGTGGAGCGGCGTTTGGCGCCCGAGCCCTAGAGGGGTCGGGTGAGACGGAACTTGCGTCCGAGGCCCAGGGGGTCGGGCGAGTCGTGGTTTGGACCTGAGGCCCAGGAGTCAGATGAGCTGGGGCCCGTGCCCTAGTGATTGTGGATGATTTGCTTTGTCCTTTGCGTTTTTTATTGCTCTGATTTGGATATACCTTTTTATGGTACCCAACAGTAGACCCCGAGCCTTTGAAGGGGTGAGGTCACCTCTTCAAAGGTTCTCTTCTAAGGGTCCATTGTTGACCGGGAACTTTTTTACTTTTCTCCGGAGGGTGCGCGCGAGCGCACCCGCCAGGTGTAGCCCCAGAGCCTTTTGGAGGAATGGTGTTATTCCTTCAAAAGCTTTTACCCCTGAGTGATACAGTCGGGAGTATTTGAGGGATAGGTTGCGTGTTCTTTACACGTAGTGCCTGTTCCCATGGTGCGAGGAAGCCCCTGAGCCCTTTCCCCGCAAGGGTCGATCAGGTTCTTTCTCGTCTTAGTAATTACGTCCCTCATTCATCCTTTCGCTCGGAGGAGGGGTGGGTCGCGCCGTACTACCCTCGTTGGGCGAGTATCGACGTTCCCCGGGAGCTGCAAGCGGGTAAATCCAAGTGGATGTCCGAGCCCTATTCGATAAGGGTCGGCTAGTGGCCTTATGGGCATATCTGAAAATACCCGAGGGCAGTCACGGTGGATCTCGGAACCGTTCGCTAGGTCCCGAGGGCTCGGTGCCTCCCTCGATGGGATCCCACTCGCGTGACACCCGCATGGGTCTCGGATATGACTGGTAAAGATGCGCCGACCCCCTATGGGGCTCGAACCTTGGCCTCTATTGTGCTCATCTTCAATCATCCCTCGCTCAGTCATCCTAAGGCGACTGTTCGAACATGTTTTGCAGGTCAGTCTTGCAACCTCTGGAACGTAGGTGGCCATGGCATGGGGATTTTTGGCCTCGAAAGGCTTTTTTAGACTTGTTTGCAGTATCGGGGTCGGGCGAGACGGAATCTGCGCCCGACGGGAACCGCCTTGCGATTTTCGCTCGGGGTTAGCAGGGGGTCGGGCGAGACGGAGACCGTGCCCGACGGAGACCGCCCTGCGACCTTGGTCAGCGGGGGGTCGAGCGCTGCTTGCCCTGGAAGGAACCGCCCTGACATAACTTTTCAGAGCGCTCCTTTTGAGGCGCGGCGCGTGGGGAGTCGAAACGGCCGTGCCGTTGTGCCCTAACCGGACGGGACGTTTCACTTGCAAAATTAATGCGCGCGTGCGGCAGGCGTGAGAATCGGAGGGAGTTGGCGCTTCGAATTTTTCACCTGGTGGGAAGTGGGCGACGGTTGCTCTTTTTCCCCCTTAGTCTTCTGCGTAGGTGGTGCGGCCGTGGTGTACTCTCTCTATAAAAGCAGCCGCGGGGGACTTAGTTTCTTTCCTTCTGCTCCTGCACAAAAAAGCTCTTGCCTCCCGCCTTTCTTCCTGCTGCCATCTTCTCCTCTTCCGCCGCGTAGACGCCCCACTTTGCCAAAAGCCATGGTCGGCGACGATGCGTGGCCGCCCTGCAATGTGACCAGGTCTGCGCTGGACGCCCGCGTAAAGGCCGGGATTCTCCGTCCCCTCACGGACGTCGAGCTGCCGGAGTGGATCGTCCCCTCGGTGAACGATAGGGAGCCAAACCCGCCCCCGGGCTATGTCGTTTGCTTCCTGTCGTTCTTAGACCGGGGGTTCGGAACTCCGACCGGTCGCCTGATCCGGACGATCCTTCATTAGTATGAGGTGGAACTGCACAACCTCAACCCCAATTCTGTGATGCAGGCAGCCGTCTTTGCCACGGTATGCGAGGGGTTCCTGGGGGTCCCTCCCCATTGGAACCTCTGGCTCCACCTCTTCAAGGCGGAGATGGCCGCCCGCTATGAGGGAGGGGAGAAATTTCCCTTGCGGGTTGGCGGCTGCACGCTACAGCTCCGCCAGCAGCGATCTTCCCAGTACATCTGGAGCGTGATGCCCATGTCGTACTGGGGGTGGCAGAGCGGATGGTGACGGCGGGCTGCTCCCAGCGTACACCAAGAAGATGGTGACAGAGTGCCCCCAGAAATGGGTGTGGGGCGCTCCTGCGGAGGAGCAGAAGAGGCTCGCCCCGCTTCTTGCAGGGCTCGGGAAGCTGCGTGACGCCCAGGTTACTGCGGCCACGGTGGCGACGGCGTTCCACAAGAAGAGCTTGCTCCCGCTAGCGCAGCGGCGGGCATTTATGTTTGAGATGTCCCGGGACGTCCCTTGGGCCGGGACGAGGATGTTGGCAGAGCCGATATCAGCATCGAATATTGCCGCCCGGGTCGCGAAGACGACGCACCTAGACCTGAAGAATTCTCGGGTGGTGCCGATGCGCCCTGACAAGGGCTATATTTCTCTGGTAAGGTGCTGACTTCTGCGCTTGTTTCCTCTTTCTCCCTGCTTTTTTCTTGATCGTTGCTTGTTTGTAGAGGATGGGGATCGTCAGGGATTCCCTGCCCCCTGTCCCAGAGGATAAGGAGATCCGGGCCAAGAATCGGGCCCGGAACGAAGAGTAGAAGAACGCCAAGGAGGACCAGAAGGCGAAGGCTGCGAGGAAGGCGCAGCGGTGGGAGATCTCCGCCAAGAACCACCGTGAGGCAGAGAAGGCAGGGGTCGCCGCGCCCGACTCTCCTGAGACTTCGGTCTCGGAGATTGAGGGCGGGGGAAGCAATGCCGACTGGCTCGATGAGGTGGCGGAGGAGGAGGACGTAATCCCCGCTGCCGGCGGGGGGATTGAGATCCGAGAGGGGTCGAAGGCCCGAGGCGGGTCGGAGGCCCCCGAGGGGTCCCAAGCACCGAGGGGCGGCTAATCCGTCCCCCACATTGTTGTAGATGTCGAGGACAGCGCCCCTCGGGAGGGCCCGGTCTCCGTGGGTCCCCAAGAGGTGGAGAAGGCGTCGGGGGGCGAGTCCGAGGTGCCACCTCAGCCGGAAGCGCCGAAGGGCCCAACAGAGCCCCGCTCGGCGCCCGGAGTGGAGGCAGGCGACTCGGCGGAAGCACCGCAGACCGAGACCACCGTCAAAGTCCCTACGCCATCTACTAGGGAGACGGGGGTCCGGCCAGCGGCTCCTGACGCTCCGGGAGGCCCGCAGGGAGTTCCGAGCTCCCAAAAGAAGGCAGCTCCCCGAGCGAGGTGTGTGTAGGTTTCCTAGTCTTTCCATTGATTTTTTGTTTTTTTCTTTCTTCTGACTTGCGTCGTCCTCTTAGCCGGAAGCAAAAAGCAGCGCCAGTGGCGCTGGCCCCCATGAAGGCCGTAAAGAGGGGGGCACACTCGACCCCTGGGTCGTCGAGGCCCAAATCGCCGCCCCCCTGAACCGCGAGGAGGGGGAGCTCCCCCATGGTGAGGAGGGGCGGGTGGCCGGGCGGAAGACGCCGAATCCCCCGACGGAGGAGGGGAGGACGCCGAAGCCCCAGGAGGCAGAGGGGCGATCCCGCCCCCCGAGGCTATTCCCCCTGCCGGGGACGTCAGCCAAGGGTGTCATGATCGTCAGGCCGAGGGGGCCTGACCGAGGGGGCGCTCAGTGTGGTGGCCACAGAGAGGCCTCACGGGAAGGCGCCAGCCCGGCCCGGGGCTCCAGCCAGAGAGGGAGGAGGGAGGATGGTCTGGGGCCAAGATCCCGTGATCTGGCCCAACCCTGACGACCCAGAGGGGAGGGCCAGGTTTGTGCTGGATGACCCGTCAGAGTCTTACCTCTGGCGGGGACTTGAAGAATGCGGGCGCGCGAGCGTCGAGGCGCTCAACCGGGCGTCCGAGCTCGTTAGCCGCGATATGTTTAAGTTCACCTAGGTATGGTCTCTGTCGCTTTGTTTGTAGGATGCTTGCGTTTCTGGGCCAACCCCTTGGGCTGATGTTTGATTCCTGAACTTGCAGGCGCTCCAAGCCGCTTCCTTGGAGAAATCGACATTCCTCCGAGGGGAGCGGGACGCTTGGGCGGCCTGCGACGACGAGAAGGCTGCGCGTGAGGCGGCCGAGGAGGAACTCGCGAAGGAGTGCGAGGTCTCTGCCGAGCTTCGGCAAAAATGCACGGCCCTCGTGACTGAGGCTCGGGAGGCCCGGGAAAAGGTCGCTCCTCTCTGGAAAAGAAGGTTAGCGACCTGACCCAGGAGTCCCAAGAGCAGAGGGCGGCGGCCGAGAGGTACAAGGGCGAGGTCGCTCGGCTTGAGGCTCTGCTCGCCGAAAAAACCTTGCCCTGAACCAAACTCAGGCTGATCTTGCTGCTGCTCAGAGTCAAGTAGCTCGCTGGCATCGGAGCTTGGCGGAGAACGAGAAGCGAGCCGAGGGTAAGATCTGCATCTTCTACCTCTGCATCTCCTGACTTTTCATCACTTTTTTGTTATGCTTTTCAACAGAGTCAGAGAGGAAGATGGCCGAGGCAACTTCTGCTGCCGAGGCCTTGCAGAGGTCCCTTGACGCCGAGGTCGCGAACCGCTCGGCACTAGAGGCCGTAGTCACCTCGGCGTGTGAGGGGCTCGGGGTGTTGGCGTCGGGGTCGTCACCGCAGAGTCAAGTTGAAGCTCTTTACTCCCGGGCCGGGGAGAAGATGAGGGAGACGCTCCACGCCGGGGTAAAGAAAGCCCTGGCGGTGGTGAGCTCTCACTACGTCGACATTGATCTGCCGGCAGTTTGTGAGGGCTACGTCCTCCCTGATGATGAAGTGGAGGCCCAGGAGGAATTGCAGAGGCTTGAAGGCACGGCGACCGCCCCGGGAGATGCCTTTGGCCGCCTTCTTTGACGCCGAGGTGGAGCTTCCCCCCTCGGTGCGCAGGGGCCTGCGCAGGCAGGGCAACAAGGCCCTTTAAGTTAGATTTCTTTTTCTTTTTGTAAATGTTAAGGCCAGTGGGCCTTGTGTTGTGTATATACAACTAAGTATGAATGTTTATATGATTGTTTCTTTTAAGCTTTTTCTTAAGTATCTTGTTTTCTTTTCCCTTATACTGACCCGACCTCGGCAGCGCGAGGTCGGGTGATCTATTTAGGGTCTGCACTTGGTCAGAGTTGCCGAGCCTAAGTCCTTTTCCTTTTTTCTTAGTAATTTTTAGAAGTCCGGATCCGCCCCCCAACCCTAAGGTGAGTAGAGGTCGTCTTTGCTCGTGAGCGCGGATCTTTCCTCGGGCTCATGCCTTAAGGTTTAGGGGACGAATCTTCGGTTTCTTAAATCTTTTTAGGAAATGGGAGAAAGACCTTGGGTCGGGGTTCTTTTGACTTGTGCGAAAAAGGAAGAAAGATTTGGATTTGCCACAGGGGGTTCCCCCCTATGTAGCCCTCGAGGAAGGCTCGGACTCTGCAAGGCAGGTCCGAGGCTTACTCAAAAGAAACGGTCATATAATTTAAAGTTTCATTTATTCTTTCAAGGTGATGAACAATGGAAATATTTACAAAATTCTAAGGGTAAAAGCGACGTAGCTGTTCTATGTTCCACGCGTTCTTGAAGATCTCCCCTGCTTCGTTGGCGAGCTTGTAGGTGCCGGGTCGGAGGACTTCGACAACGACGAAGGGTCCTTCCCAGGAGGGTGTGAACTTGTGACGACCCTTGTTGCTCTGCCTGAGCCTCAACACCAAGTCGCCGACTTGAAAGGCTCGGCCTCGGACTCGTCGTGCATGGTATCGGCGGAGGGCCTGCTGGTACTTTGCAGAGTGTAGAAGGGCTACATCTCTGGCCTCATCCAGCTGGTCCAGCGCGTCTTCTTGAAACGTTTTGCAGCTATTTTCGTCGTAGGCTTGTACCCTTGGAGACCCGTACTCCAGGTCCGTGGGGAGGACAGCTTCCGACCCATAGACCATGAAGAACGGGGTGAACCCTATGGCTCGGCTTCGAGAAGTCCTTAGACTCCAGACCACGGCCGGTAGTTCTTTGAGCCACCTTTTTCCGAACTTGTTCAACCGGTTGAAAATCCTAGGTTTCAGACCCTAGAGGATCATGCCATTGGCACGCTCCACCTGACCGTTGGTCTTGGGGTGAGCCACTGCTGCCCAGTGCACACGTATGTGGTGTCTGTCGCAAAACTCTAGGAACTTTCGCTCGGTGAACTGTGTGCCGTTATCGGTGATTATGGAGTTCGGCACTCTAAATCGGTGGATGATATCCGTGAAGAACAGCACTGCTTGTTCGGCCTTGATCCTTGTGATGGGTCGGCCTCAATCCACTTGGAGAACTTGTTGATTGCGGCAAGCAAGTGGGTGAAGCCCCCGGGCGCTTTTTGCAGAGGCCCGACAAGGTCGAGGCCCCAGACGGCAAAAGGCCAGGTGATGGGGATCGTCTGCAGAGCCTGAGCGGGGAGATGAATCTGCCGAGCATAAAACTAGCATCCCTCATAGGTCCACACGATCTCCGTGGCGTCGGCCACGGCGGTGGGCCAGTAGAAGCCTTGCTGGAAGGCATTTCCTACCAGCGTTCGAGGCGCGGCGTGGTGGCCACAAGCCCCTGAGTGTATGTCCTGCAGGAGCTTGATTCCCTCCTGACGTGGGATGCAATGCATAAGGATACCCGAGGGGCTGCGCATATACATTTCTCCGTCGAGGAGGACAAAGGTATTGGCGCGACGAGCCACACGCCTTGCCTCAGCCTCGTCTGAGGGCAGAGTGACATCGACGAGGCGTTGCAGCAAGGCGTAGCGCCAGTCTGGCGAGTCGTCAGGTGCAGGTGGCTCGGGTTCGATGTCCATGGCCTCCTGCTCCTGAGCAGTGGAGTCCTTGGGGTCGGGGCCTGGTTCGCTTGGGGGTTTATCTGACCCCCCGTCGTCCTTGTAGTCGACAGAAGGCTTGTAGAGGTCGCTGACGAAAACATCCGGGGGAACCGTGGCTCGCTCGGATGCCATCTTGGCGAGCGCGTCGGTGGCCTCATTGTATTTCCTTAACATGTGGTTAAGCTCGAGGCCGTCGAACTTTTCCTCCAGACGCCGTACTGCCTTGCAGTATGCATCCATCTTGGAATCATGACAGCTAGATTCTTTCATGACTTGGTCAATGATGAGCCTAGAATCGCCTCGGACGTCAAGCCGTTTGATCCCAAGTTCGATCGCAATGTGGAGACCATTGACGAGGGCCTCGTACTCCGCCGCGTTATTTGAAGCGGGGAAGTGGAGTCGAATCGCGTATCGCATCCTTACCCCGAGGGGTGAGATGAAGACGAGACTAGCGCCGGCCCCGGTTTTCATCAAAGACCCATCGAAGTACAAGGTCCAGCACTCGTGTTGGATCTGTGGTGGGGGGAGCTGAGTCCCAGTCCACTCTGCCACAAAATCAGCTAGGACTTGGGATTTTATGGCTTTCCGAGGCTCATAGGTGATCCCATCACCCATAAGCTCTATAGCCCTCTTAGCAATTCAACCATTAGCTTCTCGGTTCTTAATCACTTCCCCTAGAGGGAAAGATGACACTACTGAGACCGGATAAGACTCAAAATAATGGCGAAGCTTGCGTCGGGCCAAGACTACTGCGTAGAGTAGTTTTTGGATTTGGGGGTATCGGGTCTTTCTGTCGGACAGTACTTCACTGATGAAGTACACCGGTCTTTGGACTGGTAGGGCGTGCCCTTCTTCCTTCCTCTCGACCACAATGGCTGCACTGGCCACCTGATCAGTGGCTGCGACATAGAGAAGCAGTGGTTTCCCCTCGTCGGGGGGCACCAGAATGGGAGGGTTGGTGAGCAGAGCCTTGAGCTTGTCAAGGGCTTCCTAGGCCTCGGGGGTCCAGGAAAAATGCTCGGATTTCCTAAGTAACCTATAAAGAGGTAGTCCCTTCTCCCCGAGGCAAAAGATGAAATGACTTAGGGAAGCTAGACACCCCATGACCCTCTGTACTCCCTTTAGGTTACGAATTGGGCCCATGTTTGCGATGGCCGAGACCTTTTCTGGGTTGGCCTCGATCCCTCGCTCAGACACAATAAACCCGAGGAGCATGCCTCGGGGGACCCCAAAAACGCATTTTTTGGGGTTGAGTCTGATCCCCTTTGCCCTGAGGCATCAGAATGTTTCTTCCAGGTCAGCAACTAGGCCGCTCGCTTTCCTGGATTTGACAACAATGTCGTCTACGTAAGCCTCTACCGTTTTGCCTATGAGGTCCCTAAAGGCCTAGAGCATACATCGCTGGTATGTAGCCCCCGCGTTCTTAAGGCCGAAAGGCATGGTTACGTAGCAGTACATTCCGAAAGGGGTGATGAAAGAAGTCGCGAGCTGGTCGGACTCTTTCATCTTGATTTGGTGGTAACCGAAATAAGCATCAAGAAAAGATAAAATTTCGCATCCCGCGGTGGAGTCAACTATCTGATCAATGCGAGGTAATGGAAAGGGGGTTCTTAGGACATGCTTTATTTAAACTAGTATAGTCTACACACATCCTCCACTTCCCATTTTTCTTTTTGACTAGTACAGGGTTAGCTAACCACTCGGGATGG
>Ga0182004_10003496_pt1 | contig 12484 bp, 10 predicted proteins | sample Sormic07211540_1_FD_120479 | JGI IMG/M metagenome (GOLD analysis project Ga0182004, IMG submission 120479) | Endophyte microbial communities from Sorghum bicolor roots, Mead, Nebraska, USA - 072115-40_1 MetaG | ecosystem: Host-associated > Plants > Roots > Unclassified | place: USA: Nebraska... | reverse complement strand
GGATATTGCTGCTGCATTGGACTATCTTCATAATCGATGCACTCCTCCTTTGGTACATCGTGATCTGAAACCAAGCAATGTCCTTTTGAATGATGAAATGGTTGCATCTCTCAGTGATTTCGGGCTTGCAAAGTTTCTTTCTGTTGACTTTTCAACAGGATTCAATAACTCATTGAGTGCTGTAGGACCAAGAGGATCTATCGGATACATTGCACCAGGTGAGCACATGTTTCACTCTTGTTTTTATTTTAATCAGAATGAATTGTACTTCTGTATATGATATTTGTCCTGTAAATGATGCTTTGGCATCTTATCTATATTTTTCCCAATTTTCTGAAAAAGTTAAGTGGAGGATTTTCTTATTAAGTTTTGCACTACATTGCAGAGTATGGCATGGGGTGCAAAATCTCAGTTGAGGGTGACATCTACAGCTATGGAATTATTCTTCTGGAGATTATTACAGGAAGGCGACCAACTGATGACATGTTTAAGGATGGAGTAAACATCCGCAACTTTGTGGAGTCATCACTTCCACTGAATATCCATAACATTTTAGAACCAAATCTCACTGTATATCATGAAGGTGAAGACGGAGGACAGGCAATGATTGAAATGCAGCACTGTGCCATGCAACTCGCAAATATTGGTCTAAAATGTTCTGAGATGTCACCCAAGGATCGGCCAAGAACAGAGGAGGTTTATGCTGAAATGTTGGCCATCAAAGAAGAATTTTCAACACTGTGCTCATGGGGAAGTATATCTATGTTACTGTAATTCATATAGTACCTCTGTAGCAGACTTCGCGTATGGAAAAAGATTTGTAAAAGGCAGTTGATCAAATAAATATGTAGCCAGGGACAAGTAAGTATTAGTGCTTTTCCTAGTATAGTGCTTGGAAACGGTACTAAGTGCCAACCCTGGCTATAGTACTAAGTGTCAATAACAGTACATATGATCGCTTCTACCACCGCATGTTTAGTTCAGAATCACCACATGTTTTTTATGTGACCCCTAACTCCCTAAGCATCATAACCCAATTGTGTGATGACCTAAAAATTCGAGGCCTTTTAGAATAACTTGAACTCCCTATGAAACATTAATGACTGATACAATCAAATTAGTGATGTTATACTAGCCCGAGTGTTAAAATACAACACACTCCAAGTCTTAGTTAGAAACTGCAAAGCATGATGCCCTTTTTTCAAGCAACAACTGATGAAATAAACTGAATATTTTAGACATCTATATAACATGTGGTTCAATCATGCGTTCCTGGCCTCCCACTTTGCATTTCATAGCACATATTACCTATCTTTCAGTATGCGAAAAATCAAGATGACCAACCTTCTCTGAAATTTTGAAATCTGAAGAACAGAACAAAATTTCACATAACTGAACAACACCATGCCATTTTCACTAAATAACAACCTCTAAAGTCTAAACTACAATGTCAATTCCAATAAATAACAAAATCATTCATATAAGGAGCCTTCAAAAAAATATTATGCTCAAATGTTGATCTTTGTAGACTGTTTTCTTTCCCTTGGTTATAGCCTACTTCTATCTGACTCTACTTTCAATTTGTTTCACTGTGGGTGTGGGATATGGACTCCTTTTTCTTTGAAAAATGGGAAAATAGTGGACAATTTCAATCTGTATAATGGTACTAGTTCCTCTAGTTGCAACAACTGACAGCATACAACAGTAAACCGTTTTATTTGGAATGGGCCATGTAAACAGCATTTTATAAACCTAAAGCAATGTGAACCCGTGTACTCTCCTCACTCGACAGGTAGGCTGCTCCCTACTTCCCTCATACTGAAAGGTCGCAGCAGATCCAGTACACCAAACAGAGAGAATTGAACATAAACATCACCATCAAAACATTAAAAAGAAAACTTGCAAGTCATTGACAAGACTAAAATGCTGAATACCACTCGTAGCAACAAACCATGTCATGACATTATTATTATCCCCTACTTTCTTTCTCTAGTGCTACAAGCCATACATGGATTTTTAGACTGAAATATAACTAAAAATATTTAAAACTGTGTATACTACAGAATTTCATAAGGTATCGTTCGACCAAAAGCACGTGCAGCCCTTGATGTTTATTAGAAGCCAGCAGCCACACCAGTTCTCAACATGTGTACATTCTCACAAAAAAAAGCTAGCTTGATTAATTTTCTCTGCCCATTAACCTGCATTCTGTTCCCCCCATGTAGTTTCGAAAACCAACACTATAATCCTAGCCAGTTGCACAGTTCTCACATAGCAAAGCAAATTCAACACGGCAAGCTAGCTTGTAATCAGTTCGAATCCCAAAAGCAAAGGAAAATCTCCAGGCCACTGACCTCGGGGTCGGGGCCGGCGGCGTGTCGGAGCCACAGAGCAGGGGAGCCGGGGGGGATCCGTCAGAGCCACAGGCGTCTTCCTCCTCTCCGGCCTCCGGGATCGGGTGCGCTGGCCTGTGGCGCACCTCGCGAGCGTGGGCTCGGGTTCCGCTCCAAGGAAGTCGGGCGGAACTCGGCCCTCCTCGCCGGCGCGGCTCCTCGCGGGCATGTGACCATGGGCGGCGCGGAGCAGACGCCAGAGGCAGCGGAAAGCTATAGTTTGTGATGATGTATAAAGTGATCATCGAAGGAGACAAAATCTGTGACTTTTTCGTTTGGCTGTTGTTACTCATTCTGTTGTGACAAGATGGCAAGATCTGAATGCTTGCTGAGTTTTTTTTAGTGCTATGTAAAAGAATCCAATAACATATGCAAGAAAGTACCTAGAGATTACGATGATTGGCATTTGATTCAAGGCCTAATTTCATAGGACCCAGCAGAAATCATTTCAACTTTTGCTGCTTTCTTAAGCACAGAGCTTTTCTTCAGTAGTATTTACCCCCAATCAGTTGCAGATCCTGACTAATAATGGATTACACAATGAAGAAATCTTTTGCATATATATATATATATATATATCAACAACACTGGCTCTAGCTACTATTATTGCCACACAGACGTAAGTAGCCACGTCCGGTACACGGGTCCTTGTAGCACCACGAAAAACATACCCGTGTGGCGCCAACACTCTGCCATCATAATCTACACTGCCACGCCAAAAGGTACTCTCTGCTGGTCTCTGCTTCGGAAACAGCCTCTTCACACACGTGCTCACAAATTAAAACATTGTCAGCTTTCATCAGCAACTTCTTGGTGGAGGTAGTAGTACTAGTTTTTGCCGATCCGGAACGTTGAAAGCCTCCAATTTTTAAAGATTCAGCTAAAATATTTTTTTTTTAAAAAAAAAAGTCTTTTCATCTTACTCACGTACGTACTCTCTCGTTCTAGGCGACGGAGTAGAGAATTGGCAAAGGAAGTCGTTCACACGTCGTGGAGTGGTTTTTTGACCCGTTTGCCTCTGTTACGCCTGGCTCCGGTTATCCGCACGCTCGCCGTCAAGCTAGCAGTAGGGGCACTTGAACACGAAAGCAACGAGCGTGCACAGCGCCATGCAGGTCAAAGAAAAAACTTACCATTCGAACTACAAAAGTATTGTTGTATAGCCGACACTCGCAGGTCTATTTAATAAAAGCAAACAAGAAAAACTTCTTCCTAAATAATGACTCATTGATAAACAGAATCATATTGTAAACGACCTCTAAAAGCTATACGGAGGGGGAGTATATTTTTATTTGGCTCTAGGACTACAGTCTCTACCTCGGAAAGTATACATACACCATGTACACTTTTGGTCATAACGATCGAAGATTCGCAGAATGGCAGTTGAATTCAACCGTACCCTCCAATACAAAAATGTCAATAAAAAAGGGCAAAAATTTCCACGTTCCCTACATGGTCTTGAAGCCTTGAAATTTCAGATTGGATCGGACCTCGTCGTGGTGGCGGCGACACATCACGCGTCGACTCTTCTCTCTCTCTTTTTTTTGGGCCTTGTTTAGTTGGTGAAGAAAAAAATTTCACGACACTATAGCACTTTCGTTTGTTTGTGATAATTATTGTCTAACCATGGACTAACTAGACTTAAAAGATTTGTCTCGTAAATTTCAACCAAACTATGTAATTAATTTTTATTTTTATCTATATTTAATATTTTATGCGTCTAGAGATTCGATGTTACGGAGAATCTTGAAAAATTTTGGATTTTGAAATGAAAGTAAACAAGGCCTTGGTTGTGTTTTCTTTTCGTGGAAATTGAGATTTGTGAGATGAGAAGTCAGAAGAGAGGAGAATCTCAGGAAGGTACGCCCGTCCTTGGATACGTACGGCCGGCCACGCTTTTTTAGGTGGGACCCACGGTCGGACCGTACGGAAATTCTACGCGATGCAACTTGATTTGACACTTGGACATGTGGGGCCGGCCCACCTGCAGCGAGAGCAAAAGCGAGGAAGGAATCCTATGGAATGGAAGCTTCCGCATGGAGGCGACTTTTTTGTTCTCGGCCCCTGGGAAAAACATATATTACTACAACAGATGAGGGCTTGGATTTCTTTTTTGTTTTTTTTCCCCTTAACGGCTTACTGTACTTGTTTTCTGTTTAAAAAACCATTCGAATTTTAGATAGATTGCACCCAATTTTGAGACAAACTACGGAGAACGATAATAGCGTACGTATATGATCCCTCTATTATCTAACCTTGTGTTAGACCTGGTGCTACACACTAATTATAATAGCATGTACACATGTGCGATTGTATCCGATTTCCAAAGGCATACAGTGATTGCGATTGTATCCGACTTTAGCTGGGACGTGTACTGCAACTCAACTGTATATACGTATGGCATTGTTGTCAAAAAAAAAAAAATGTACGCATGGCACTGCAGCTGCAGCACAGCACGTACTACTTGTACAAGTACACTAGGCGAGGCTATCATTGCATTATCACAAGTTCTCAGGGACCTGTTGGCGAAAACCACACAGACAACAACGTCATCCCACTACACCCGGGCCCATCTGTCAGTTACCTCAGTCACACTTCCTGCTTCCTGCTTCCTGCTTCCACCACCATTAATAAACAACGCAACACCCAAAGCTGAATGAAAGCTCCCCTCCCATTTTCTCTCCGGACCGCTCCACCCACCAGTCCACCACCCGCCCTCCCCTCCCCAGCTCCCCTCGCCCAGCGCATCACACCAGCGCGATGAGCCACGGCGACTCCGGGTCCAGCTCCGGCGTCGGCACCGGCGCGGGCGTGGAGTCGCTCTCGCTGGACCTCCTCGCCCACGCGCTGGCGGGCGTCGGTGACCCACGGGACCGCAAGTCGTGCCGCCTGGCGAGCCGGGGCTTCGCGCGCGCCGAGGCCGCGTCCCGCCGCGCCGCGCGGGTGCTCCGCCGGGAGGCGCTCCCGCGGGCGCTGCGCGCGTTCCCGGCGCTCTCCTCGCTCGACCTCTCCGCCTGCGCGGGCCTCGACGACGCCTCCCTCGCCGCCGCGCTGCCCGAGGCCCCGGCGCCGCTGCTGGCCGTCCGCCGGGTGCGGCTGGCGCGGGCCAGCGGCGTCGGGTGGCGCGGCCTGGAGGCGCTCGTGGCGGCGTGCCCCAGGCTGGAGGCCGTCGACCTCTCCCACTGCGTCGCCGTCGGGGACAGGGAGATGGCCGCGCTCGCTGCGGCGGCGGGGCTCAGGGAGCTCGTCATGGATAAGTGCCTCGGCGTCACCGACGTCGGGCTCGCCAAGGTCGCCGTTGGCTGCCCTGGCCTCGAGAGGCTCAGCGTGAAGTGGTGCCGTGAGATCTCCGACATCGGCGTCGAGCTGCTCGCCAAGAAGTGTCCCCAACTGCGCAGCGTTGACATCTCCTATCTCAAGGTAGCGTCTTTTTGTGAGTGGGATGAGTTGCGAGAGAATCACCGCACTTTGCATTACTGATTACAGGTGTTAATATACAACGAGTCCACTACCAGCCGATCCTATAATCTAGGCATGGAGGGATCAAGTCAAAGAGCTAAGAGTAAGAGCTAGTCTACAGCCGTTACATTAGGGAAGCTAACTGTATCCTAACCATACCCCTCAGTCTTGACTTTGGAAGGCCGAATGCAAAGACTGGCTTTGAACTCCTCGAACAAAGCTGCTGGCAGCCCTTTAGTCATGATGTCTGCTAGTTGCCGCTGAGTGGGTATATGCAGCACTCTGAACTGACCAAGAGCAACTCTTTCCCTGACAAAGTGTATGTCAATTTCGACGTGCTTAGGACTGAGAAATTTTGTATACTTATTACATTTGCTGTCCCAATCTCAAATTTGGTTAGTAGCGTCAGTAGGACTGAGAAACAATTTTTGAGATTGCTCTCATCAAATCAATTGATACTGTTTGTGAACGGACCACCGGACTTCTCCAGAATTCGTAGCATTCAATGATGTGTGGACTGACCGAGTACAGCGAGTGAAATGCTTCCATCAGAAATTGTTTGTAGGAAGCCGTTTCCATTATAAATTATTCGTATTATTTGTGTTTGGGCCAGTTCTCTCATGAATATTTGATGCATTTTCAGCTTTTCCTTGCTGGTAAAGTGTTGTTGCTTCTTACAACAACAACAAAAATAACAAAGAATATTTTGTCTCGACACAGCGTAAATCAGGAGCTCTGTGATCAGAAATGCTTAGCACCTTGACATTGCTTGGTCAATTCTTTATGTTAATTTTGGTTCTTGATGTCAGAATTAAAGTCCATTGGAATTCTGTTGAATGAACTTAGGTTCTGTCAATAAGTCTACTATAAATTTCACTTAGAAGGGTATGGTTCACTCGTCCATTTGAATACGTACATTGTATATAGTATATACCTAATGTGACTTCATGGTTCTGATTGTTTCTTGTTCGTATCCAAGAATGCTCAAATTTCTTATGTCTTGTTTCCTAGGTGACCAATGAATCCCTTAGATCACTTTCCACTCTTGAGAAGCTAGAGGACATAGCAATGGTCGGCTGCTTGTTTATAGATGATGATGGTCTACAAATGCTAAGTATGTGCAACTCGCTTCAGGTATAACACCTTGCAAGGATGCAGATCTCGTATGAACTTCATACTGTAAACTATGATGCCAGCTTTTCTTCTGTGCCTCTGTGCTTACTATATTTTCAATCTCACCTGTTTTAGAGTATTGATGTATCGAGATGTAACCATGTGTCTTCTCTGGGCTTAGCTTCACTCATAGATGATCAAAGATTTCTCCAAAAAATAAATGTTGGACACAGTTTGCATGTGAGTAGAGTTCCTTTCCTTCTCTTTGCCTTTTCAGAACAAACGATACAAACCCATGATTTCATTTAAGCAGTAAGATTCCCAATTCCAGTGGTTGTTCACCTTCTGTGATCGCACTTACAGGAGATAGAGACCTGTCTTCTGAGCAAATTATCAACAATAGGAGAAACTTTAACTGTTTTAAGACTCGATGGCCTTGAAATCTTTGCCTCAAATCTTCAGGCAATTGGTTCTACCTGCAAGAATTTGGTTGAGATTGGGCTTAGCAAATGCAATGGCATTACAGATGATGGTATCGTTTCACTAGTTGCTCATTGCTGTGACTTAAGGACTATCGACGTGACATGCTGTCATCTTCTTACAAATGATGCCCTTGCTGCAATCGCCGAGAATTGTAGAAAGATTGAATGCCTTCAACTGGAATCCTGCCCTTTTATAAGTGAGAAGGGACTAGAACGAATCACAACCCTCTGTTCCCACCTTAAGGAGATTGACCTCACTGACTGTCGCATTAACGATACAGGTAACTGAAAAATAGCAGGACCATTTTTTTTTATAGGAAAAGTTCATTCCTAAATTTGAGCTCATCATTTGAAATCACACTTTTTCAGCTTTGAAGCACTTGGCAAGTTGCTCGGAACTGCTGATCTTGAAGCTTGGCCTCTGCTCTAGCATTTCTGATGAAGGCCTTGTTTATATTAGTTCAAACTGTGGAAAGCTTGTGGAACTTGATCTATACCGGTAATCAATGCTTATATTTATGCTTCAGAAATTATTTATTGATTAATCATTGCTCTCTAAACTAAAGCACACTTGTTTATCTTTCCCACAGTTGTAGTGGTATTACTGATGATGGGCTGGCAGCTGTAGCTAGTGGCTGCAAGAAGATCAGGGTGCTAAACTTATGCTATTGCACCCAAATCACCGATGCTGGTTTGAAGCATGTAAGCGCTCTGGAAGAACTCACAAACCTGGAGCTGAGATGCCTGGTGCGCATCACGGGCATCGGGATCACCTCCATCGCCATTGGTTGCACTAGCCTGATAGAACTGGACCTTAAACGCTGTTACTCTGTGGATGATGCTGGCCTGTGGGCTCTTTCAAGATACTCCCAGAACCTTAGACAAGTAAAGAATTTGACAACTTCAGCTTCTCCTTTTGTAATTTGTGAAGCGTCAGGGACATTACAGGTTGCTGTCCTGTTTGTTTGCAGCTTACTATCTCCTACTGTCAAGTCACTGGCCTGGGCCTGTGTCATCTGCTGGGCTCACTGAGGTGCCTCCAGGACGTGAAGATGGTTCACCTCTCCTGGGTCTCCATTGAAGGGTTTGAGATGGCGCTGCGAGCCGCGTGTGGGAGGCTGAAGAAGCTGAAGCTGCTGGGTGGGTTGAGGTCTGTGCTCTCCACCGAGCTGCTCCAGATGCTGCAGGCTTGTGGCTGCCGTGTCCGCTGGGTCGACAAGCCACTCGTCTACAAGGGATGAGCTTGAACTGGCCTGGCAAATCAAGGAGACAGGCATCCTTGAGGTCAGCAACAGTACCCAGCTGACACTGTAGAAGATCATGTAGGTGAGACTGATGGTGTTTGTAACCTGTTCTTCAATGCAATGTGCAAACTTTCAGAGTTCCCACATTATATGATTACTGTCCATTTTCAGAACTCGTCTCTGTAACTGGCATTTCTGGCCTGAACTTTGTAAGATCACCTGCATCTGAATTCAAAGTTTACCCCCACTTTGGTCCATTTCTTGCCTGAATATTTGCAAACAGTCCCCAAACTTCTCTAATTAGATCCCTATAAACTGGATCGTATTTATTTAATTATTTTAACTGCATATAGCATCGTGTATTTACAACCAACACCCTGGTTGGAATCACAACCCGATAATTAAAATATTGCCCCTGCTTATTTACAAACATCAGGGACAACCAAACAGCAAGCATTCAGCATTCTCAAGTTTAACATTTGTTCACTGAATTCTTTCCTCTAACACGTAATCCTGCAGTACTGCTAATACACAGCCAAATCCAAATATAACAGTAGTCGTTCCTTCAAGCCTCAGCAACAAACGCTAATCTTTCTGCTCCTCCTGCGATGGCTGACGATACAATCGGCACAAATCTGGATTCAAGCCTAAACTCATGAAGTCATAAGTAAGTTCAAGTTATCTATACTATCAATAGTCAATACTGCCTATCAGTCTTTTTCCTTTCTGTTTTCTTGGGGCTCATCAGTTAGTCCAACCGGTTGTCAGTGTCATCCTCATCCTCTGCAAGCTTGTCGATCAGCATCTCCATCGTCTCGATGTACCTCGGCATGTAATGGTCTCTGATCATGGTTCTTGCCAGCCGGATCTTGCCATACATGCTGCGAGGGGTCTCATAGATGGCAACTACCTCATTCTGGTGGCATTGCTCACCGGTGCTCAGCTCTTCCGGTTCTGGCAGCTCAACCATGTGCATGATTCTGCCCGGAGGGTACAGCTGGTGTGGCTCCTGAGAGGCCATTCGCGATGATCGAAAGGCCTTCAGAAGCTGATCCATGTGTTCTTGGTATGTTGCTTTCTCCTCTAGGTCAGTCTCCACAGCATCTGATCTCTGATGATTGAGTTGTCCAGGATAGCATGAGGCTGGTTCTCCTGCAGTTGTTGGCTTCTCAGTGTTTTGCTCTGTTCCTCTGTATGCAGACATCAATGCTGGAATGCCCTGAGTGGGGTTCACCAGAGACTTCAGAATTTGCGTATTAACAGCGACAGAAGACCAGCAGGACAGTGCAGAGTGCTTCTGTACAGCGGCACACACATTTTCTGAAAGGTTCAACTCATCCTGGGATGCCATGAGGAATCAATTCAGTGAATTACAAATAAAAAAACATCAAGGAACGGAGACTAGCCACATCAGTAAGGCACTAATATAATGATTTACTTCAAAGAACATGGTGTTTAGGGTTTACCATAGAAGTGTGGTCAGAGTCAGACCCTGCGTTCGATACAAAGGGAATGTGGGATCGCATCAAATTCACAGAGCTATTTACGAAACCCAAGATTCTTGTTTGCTGAATTTGTTCTTGGAGGTCTGGAGCCCATGATGATGCCATAACCTGCAGAAGATTTTTAGACAATTTAAAGGCTATTATTGGAGATAAAATGTGTTTGATAGTTCAAGATGTCACTACTATAGTAGTACTACTTTGAAACTCAGGAAACATGGGGTACCTCTGTGCGAAGGTTCGCAGAGGAAGCTTTGCTGAAAGATGGCACAATGTCGTTTTTGTTGACAACAGAGGTAACGAAGTCTTTGCCTGACTCAGCCAAGTCCCAGGTCATGCAAGCCGCTGTACAGGAGCACTTCAAAGTGTTAGAATACCATAAGAGCACATCTGATAACAGGTGTTTATTGGCACATCTTGCAACCAGATACCAAGAAAAGGGAATGTGACAGCTTTGTTGTGGAAACTTATGATTGGTCCTACATAGTACTCTGTTTTATATTAACTACTTTTATATTTCAATACTAAGAAATCCTATCAGTGTATAGTGTTGACAAGAATCCATGGCAGTGAACTTTTCTGTTCTTAAGTTAGCATGCCATGATTTTATTTTATTACTTTTTTTTTTGGTTGTTGATATTGATGTGTTTGACAGCCAAATCTTAATTTCTACTTGAATTTGTACCTGGTCCAAACGCAGTACATGAGGATGATGATAACCTATTGTCCTCGCGTAGAATGTATGTTAATATCGCAGCAATACCAGCTCCCATTGAATGCCCAATGATCTAAAATTAGATTAAAATAGTGCAGCTCTGTTAGCCAGAAGCAAATTCGAAGCATTATTACCTATTTACTTCAGCTTCAGATATGCAGTATTTTTCAATTGAACTTTCCCAATATTGATTGCTTAAGAGGACAAACAGACACATTATTACTCATATTAGGTTCACTGAGTTCCTTGTAAACTAAACAACCAAGTACTAGGGATCATTTTTTTCAGTTAACCAAAATAAATCAGTAACTGATATTAACTTAATATCGTAATAACACCTGTTGTTTGACAACATAAATTAAATCCCCATCCACATCTTTCATGGCGTACACTGTAATTGGATCAGAAACTGTTAAATTACCTTTACTCTGTAGTCTGGGAATTGTTCGACTGCTTTCCTTAGGCAGGGAATTGCCTGATCTGCAATCCAACGAGCGGCAGCAACCATTCCACAATGCGCATATCCAGCCACTAAATTGGATCTACGTCCATCTTGTAATAATACTGAATGATGGAATGGAACTTCTGCAGCAGTAGCGGCAGTCAGACGATCCTTAGTGCTGGTCGCTCCCCGAATGAAAAGGAGGAAGGATTTGGTACTTCCATCGCGGACAACCGTGAATGCAGGTTTCATAAACTGAATAGAATAACAAAGTTCTATGAGGTATCTCCACTTGCAATGTATGGTGTAGAACATCAGCTGATTCAGAGTAATGCAAACCTGTGACTTCGACTTCCTTATGAGAATGTCACTCTGTCCATAACCACCAAACTCTAGAAACACTTCATATGGTTTCTTTGAGAAGAACATGCAGAGTCTGAGGTATCTGAGAAGTCCAATCAGCTCCTGCCTTACTCCAGGACCATCCAGGGGCACAGAACTACTGCCAGTGTACTCATGCTGAAGATTGCCCTGGAAATGAGCGTTAATGTGAGAATGCTTTTCAGATATGTCTATCAAAGAATATCACCAAAGCAGATGGCTGAAATCATGAGTTTTCACTAACAAATCATATGGATTAACGTTGATTCTTTACATCTCACCAGAGATATAGCAAACTTTTTGGTTCCTTTCAAAAAAAAAGCCTGTCAGTTGGAAAATCAGGCAATAAAATTGCATTTTTCTGAAATTGAAAAATTGGGAAGGCTTCTACTCCCTCCGATCCAAATTATAATCCGTTTTGACTTTTTAGTACATCCATTTTGCTATGCGTTTAGATATAATAATATATCTAGATACATAGTAAAATGGGTGAACCAAAAAAGTCAAAGCGACACTGGAGTGAGAAGCAAAGCTAGAGAGGGTAATTTGTCAGAAATAGAAATTATCCAGAATCCTTTAGAGCTGCCAATGCAAGTTGTTTAGTTGCCAAAAAATTTTGCAAAATTTTTCAGATTCCCCGTCACATCGAATCTTTAGACACATGCATGAAGTATTAAATATAGATAAAAATAAAAACTAATTGCACAGTTTGGTCGAAATTGACGTAACGAATCTTTTGAGACTAGTTAGTCT
>Ga0182004_10003495_pt1 | contig 12484 bp, 5 predicted proteins | sample Sormic07211540_1_FD_120479 | JGI IMG/M metagenome (GOLD analysis project Ga0182004, IMG submission 120479) | Endophyte microbial communities from Sorghum bicolor roots, Mead, Nebraska, USA - 072115-40_1 MetaG | ecosystem: Host-associated > Plants > Roots > Unclassified | place: USA: Nebraska... | reverse complement strand
TATTAATAAACCAATACACAACAAAAAAAAGTGATATTTTGTACAAAACTTTGAATAAGACGAGTGGTCAAACTTGATATTAAAAAAGTCAAACGACTTACAATTTGGAATGGATTGAGTAGAATACATTGTATTTTAATATAAATTTTAGAAGTCACAATACAGTTTATTTTGGAACGAAGGGAGTACTACTCTAACTCTATTTGTTGCAAAAAAAATGCAATCCTTACTTTCCAAAATATCAAACGGTTTTAATTAGCCAAATCTATGAAATATACTAATGTTTATGGTACCCAATAAATGCTATTAGGTTAGTTATGAGACATATTTTCATAGCAAGTCTATTTTGAGATATAAATATTGATAATTTTTTCTATAAAATTAGTCAGACTAAAGTTTGATTTACACGTCCAAAATATAGAATTGCAATCTTTGTTCATAAAAGGGAGCACTTTAGACCTCTTCCCGTGCTTGGCCACCACATTTGGATAATAAGCGAATAATTATTTTTCCAAAAACTACACGTAAGAGTGATTGTACCTCGTGTATACATTATTTTTCAAAAAAACTACACTTTAGACCTCTCCCCGTGCTTGGCCACCACATTTGTTGTATTGAATGAAGATAATTGTTATATAAAAATTATAGTTCTCGACGAGATCTACTACTTTCTAGTTTTAAATTTTTCTATTTGAAGTCATTAAGATTAAGCCTGGGCATTCGGGTTACCCGATTTTTTCGGGTCGGGTAATGAAAATTGTTACCCGATATTAGTCCCGAAAAAAATAGTACCCGCAATTTCGGGTACCCGATAATTCAGGTTCGGGTTCAGGTATTCCCGATTTACCCGAATTTTAAAAAATAACACACTATACAAAATTTCAATAGCAATTTATATATAATTTCAGCAGCAATTTGTATAGAATTTCAATAGCATTTTGTAAAGAATAATATATTACTATCACTTATTCAAACAAAGAGAATTATGTTCTAATAAATTGATAAGTTCTAATATTTAACTAACAACACATGATAAATACAAAGATATAGACAAATATTTAGGTAATTCGGGTACCGGAGGATATTACCCGAATTACCCAAACTAATTTCGGGTAATCAAAATCACTATCCGAATTTAGGATCGGGTACCTCCGGTCCGGATCCAGGTAATTCGGGTAGGGATAATGGGTATCGGGTAATTTGCCTAGGCTTAGTTAAGATACTAAAAAAGTAATTGCATATTTATACCAAGAGTATTTTTGACTTTTCACACCTATAGTTTGACACCATTAGAGCCTAATCTAACAACAGTGGCATAAAGGGCAAAATAAAATTTAGAGTAGTGGCGCTGAAGTCCGCCAAACTTTTTTAGTAGCTCACATGAAATTATAATCTTTTTTAATGGCTCACAAGGAATTCCCTCCAAAAAAGAATGCAATCCTTATTTTTCCCAAAATATCAAACGGTTTCAATTAGCCAAATCTATGAAATATACTAATGTTTATGATACCCAATAAATGTTATTAGGTTAGTTATGAGATATATTTTTATAGCAAATCTATTTAAAGATGTAAATATTGATATATTTTTTTTATAAAATCAGTCAAACTTTAGAGAGTTTGAAACGTCCAAAATCTACAGTACCATTGCAATCTTTTTTGGACAAGAAAGCATTTAGACCTCTCCCGGTGCTTGGTCATGACATTTGGACAATAAGTGACAGAATTATTTTTCAAAGAACTACGCGTAAGAGGGATTCTACCCTTGTGTATAAGTTACTTGCAATCTATGTTTGGATGGGCTCCTCACTAAGAGCTTCTTTGGACAAGTCGAAGCTATTTTAGAGTAGCCATAGTTTGCAGCTTCTTCAAAACGTCTCTGGCACCTCCTTTCTCCAACTCCTCTTTTTTCGCAGAAAAAATGGCTACACCTACTAAACTGTTTGGTAGAACTCATCTGGAAAAACCGGAGCCGGAGTGGAGCCCTACCAAATGAGGCTTTACTATTTAATCTACAAATGAAGCTTCCATGTTATTTCTAAAGCATATAAAATATCACATTAATGAGGAAAAATAAAATAAAGTACCCGACTACTGCCATTACATTGAGATTTTTTTAGGAATTCCTTACGTAGAGATTAATCCATACCCTTATACTTGCAGAACCGTGTTAATGATACTTTGACATTACCTATAACATAATATAAAAATTATATCTATTTCTCTATTTCGATCCATGCCATGTTAAAGAAAATGAACTCACTTTCTTTGTTGCACCCTCATGCACGTAATAAGAGGTAAAAAAATTACTTGGTTTGATAAACAAAAGATACCTTGGTGGTGTCGGCCAAGTTATTGATATTTATCATACCTTAGACTAAAAGAAAATCTAAAGTTGCATATCAAAATATCTATTGATGTCAAATATAATGAAAACGAGAGGTTTTTTTTTCCATTAACTATTGTCCAAGTTTGTTTTTGTCATTCAACTCTAAAAGCAAAAATATATTTGGCCACTGAAGATTGAACTATCAATATTGGACAATTTTAGCCTTCTAGATGGTTACAGAAGGTGGTATCATATTTTTAGAATAGTAAAAATAGTTTATTTTCTAAAAAAATAACAAATTTGGATTTGTTGCTATTTATTATTCCCATTCCTTGTTTTTTATTGCTCATAATCACTTATTACTTATTTAAATCATCATTTGTACACTATATTATATTCGAATCTACAGTAAACTATGGGTAAACTTAAGATATGGGGAAAGACCGAAAGACACCAATCTTGTAGGTGATAAGCTCCACTGCTTATAGATCGTATTTAACCAATACAAACTATTATGGCATCATACTAGCCCTCCAAAAATATTTTTTACAATTTAACTCTTACATAGTTTGTACTCTAATTTCAGTATGGGGGCCATCTCTACGTTGAATATAGCACAAAATTGTTACTTTGAATAATGGACATGACTAAGAGCAATAAAACACTACGCACAACTACAAATACCTCCAAATTCAGTGCTAGCCGACAGATTATATTATAAGAAAAAAAAGTTGGTTGTAGATCCATTTTTAATTTAAAATGAATTAATTACATATGATTTTTTACAAAACCAATCGATTTTTGTTTTTTTGGGCAAAATACAAAAAAAAAACACCTTTGAGCTTGATGGCCCCGCTTGTTTGGTATTGCTAGTTCGATGGCAAAAGGGAATTCTAAATTTAGAGTTATATGGTCAAAATCAGACTTGAAAAAACAGTTGAACGGTTTAAAATGGACTTCTCCCAATATAAAAAAAGGAATAGGTGAATGTGAAAAGTTGAAATAACTAAAGGAAATCAAAGATATTAACCGATACCGATACATGATAACGATCAATTTTTTTTCATATATATGGAAAATACAAACGCTCATTAAAAAACACTAGTTTAATTTATTGTCCCCATTGCACAAATGATGATATATCTAAAATGTCAAAATAGTTCATAAATCGAAACAGACGGAGAGTAACCAAAATAATGCGGACTTTAATAATTACTCACTGTCTCTAAATATTTATCGTTTTTGTTTTCTCATAAATAACTTTGACTAAGTATATATTAAAAAATATTAATATTTATGGTATATAATTAGTATCATTAGAAAGATCTTTAAATTTAGTTTTTTAATAAGTTTATTTATAATATTTTATAAAAATTGAATCAAACTTGTGACATACACTATACCAAAACGATAGTATTTCATCTAAGGAGGAAGCACTAGGCCCTGTTTAGTTGCAAAATAATTTTACAAAATGGCTACTGTAGCTTTGTTTGTATTTGATAATTATTGTCTAATTATGGACTAACTAGGCTCGAAACATTCATCTCGCAAATTGCAGGTAAACTGTGCAATTAGTTAGTTTTTAATCTATATTTAATGCTTCATGCATGTACCATAAAATTTGATGTAACGAAGAATCTTGAAAAAATTTGGAAATTGTTGGGGCGAAAAGTTTTTGGGTACTGTGGCACTTTCGTTTGTATTTGACAATTGTTGTCTAATCATAGAGTAACTAGGTTCAGAAGATTTGTCTTGCAAATTATAAACAAATTGTGTAATTAGTTTTTGTTTTGGTTTATATTTAATACTCCATATATACATCTAAAAATTTAATGTGACGAAATTTTGAAAATTTCTAGGACTACGCCCTCCGTTTTTAAATAACTGTCATTTACGCTTCCCTAGAAACTACTTTAGTTACATATATATTAAAAATATTAATATTTATGATATATAATTAGTATCGTTAGTTTTGAATCTAGTTTTTTAATAAATTTATTTAAAGATATAAATGTTGCACGAGTCAAATTTATGACACGTAACAATTAAATAGGGCCTTATTTAGATCTAAAAAATTGTACAAAATAGATACTGTAGCAATTTTGTTTGTATTTAACAAATATTATATAATCATAAACTAACTAGGTTCAAAAGATCCGTTTCACAAATTATAGAAAAACTATGTAATTAGTTATTATTTTATTTATATTTAATGCTCTATAAATATACTTTTTAGCAAAAAAAATTTAATACCTGCGGGCCTGAGAGTTTCTCTGCGCTGACCTTGACGGATCGAACAAGACTGCCTGCGGCATTGTTTAGTTCACCCCAAAAAGCAAAAAGTTTTCAAGATTCCCCGTCACATCGAATCTTGTGGCACATGCATGATGCATTAAATATAGACGAAAACAAAAACTAATTACACAGTTTAGCTGGAAATCGCGAGACGAATCTTTTGATCCTAGTTAGTCCATAATTGGATAATATTTGTTACAAACAAACGAAATTGCTACAGTACCGAAATCCAAAATCTTTTCGGCACCAGAGTACTGCAAGATGCAGATGCACGCAGAGTCGCACACAGCACACGGTCAGGTACACGCACGACGACGACGACGCCACAGGTCCAAGCCCGTGTCGTCAATTAGGTCCGAACCCCGAGGCCCATACACATGATGGACGGGAGGACAGACTGACACGTGGCAGGAGACCTTTTCGCCGGCCACGATGATGGCGAGCTGACCGGCTCCGCAGCAGCTGCTGCCTCGGGCTTGTTTACTTCTAATTTTTTAAAAATAAATAATATAGTTTTTTTGTTTTATTTAATAAATATTGTTTATTTATAAATTAATTAGATTTAAAAAATTCTTCTCACATATCATAGATAAATTATATAATTAGTTATTTTTTATTTATATTTGATGTTTTATATATGTACTGTAAAATTTGATGGGATCACAAAAGTGAAAAATTTTGTATTTTTTTTTCTAGAACCGTGGCTTATCGCAGCAGCTGCCTCCCTGAATGCCGCTGCCAATCGTCAGCCGGCAAGCGTCGACGTCTGACAAGAAGCAGACACTGTGAGACCACTGTGCCAATTTTTTTATCTATACTTTTGTTTACACCGTTTGGAGGTGAGAATATTTTGCAACCCTAAAGTTTACTCTCTATTTTTTAACACATGTATAAAGTATTATAATAAATTAGATTAAATAAATAACTAATTATATAAATTGCAACTATTTTGTGAGACGATTTTTTAAATCAAATTAATTCATAATTTAACAATATGATGCTACAGTAAAGCTACAATAAACATACACTAATAATAGATTAGTCAGACTTAATAAATTTGTCTCACGTATAATTTATTTTATTATTACTATCTAAACACCTGATGTGACATGTACTCCCATCTGACAGCCGATGTGACACCCCGAAATTTAAACAAGGCCTAGAAAAAACTTTCTATTAGGGTCCCTTTAGATCCCTTTATTTTGGAATAATTGAAATCTACATAATGGATTAGACTATTCTTAGCTTAGAATTTGGCATTCCATATTACTTTCTAAAGCTCACAAATAAGCTTATCTCAAATTTATAAGATGTGAGACGGAAATTGATTCTATACTCATTATGCTATAATTCAATTCTCTAACTTATAGCACACTCTTCAACACACTTTCCTACAATAGAAATGAGCATATAAGTATGTTCCTTTTATGTCTAACAATAAATATATAAATATATTATATATATATAACTATATATTAGCTTAATTAATCTATGTTAAATTGTAATTATTAGAATAAATTCAATTTTAAGGATCCAAACGGATTTAGTACAATTTTAAGTCTGTTCGTTTGAGCTTATCAACCGAATTAACCAGCCATTCAGTAATATTTTTTATACCAAATCAGTCAAAAGTACTTTCTGCTATGACTTATCCGTCAAACAAAGTACCGGTACATACAGTACTCCACTGCATGCTTCGGTACGGAATGTCGACCTTGTCAGGCAAACTGTGTAATTAGTTTTTATTTTCATCTATATTTAATGTTCTATGCATATACCGCAAAATTTGATGTGACGGAAAATCTTGAAAAAGTTTTTAGTTTATAGGTTGAACTTTAACAATTAGAATCCGGCAATTGGGCAACCAAACATTGGGACAGCTAGGCCCCACATGGCCATCCAAGATACTCCTACCCCTCTACAGTTCAGTCCCAAGTCCCAACACTAGATAAAGTTCGACAGAAAAGCTTCTACGGAAGTGTTCTGGCCTTCTGGGATACCGGAATGGGTAGACGCGAGGCTGCGCCCAATTTTTTTTTTAATTTGCATACAGAAGATGAGTGGAAGGCTGGTTTTGCCCAGTGTAGATCCCACTAGCTGTCGTGGTACCTGTGTGAAATGATAAGATTGCAATATTTTTGAGACGGGCAGAGTAAACCTCTACGTATACGGTTTAATACGAGCAACCAATCATTACCTAATATTTTGTTCTTCGCCCATTTAAGAATTATCATTTTTATATACAATAAATTTCTAAGAACAAATAATTTTTCATGGAAAACAATAAATTTCGCTACCTTCGAGAATCAAATCTAGTCAACTAGCCACATGATTTGAGAAAGTGATTCTGATACACACAAAAAAAAATCATTTCTAATAATTCCTTTCGAAAAGGAACATTTCTAAGAACAAACCAAAATCTGAAACGTTAATCTAGATCTATAGCAAACGCATTCTTAACGCACACAACTACTGTGATCTGGTCAACGGCCTTAAGCTTTATACTCCCAACATGCCACATAGTGTCATCTCACTTTTCGAGAAGTTAAAAATTTCCAACTTTGACCAAATATATTATATATATGTGAGAAAATATTGATATTTATGATGCATAATTAATATCATTAGATAAATTGCTAAATATATATTTTTATAATAAATTTATTTAGAGATATAAATATTTCTAATATTTTTTTATAAATCTAGTAAAAGAGAGAGTATACTACTGTATGCTGTTGAATTTCCCTGGTTGCGACACTCTTTAAGGACGACGGAGAGAGTACTACACTATGCTGTTGAATTTCGCTGTTACATTACGTACAGTACAGTAGAATACATCGTCTGCAGTCTTGCAATGGAAGTGGTACGCTTTGTCCATCTACCTATAGTCCTACTATACACTACTACACTGGCCTGGTGTCACTGCCATGAGGTTTTCTGATGAGCGGCGGTGACCAAAACTCCCAGCTGAACCGACCGCTCACAGCTTCTCCACCGGGAAGCCGATGACGGGCTTCACCTGGCGCGCCATGGACCGGAGCTCCTCCACCTCGTCGGCCGTGAGGCTCCACCCCAGCGCGCCTGCGAACTCCCGGGCCTGCTCCGCGTTCTTGGCGCCAGGGATCGGCACCACGTTGCCCTGGCACACCAGCCAGTTCAGCACCACCTGACGACCAAGTTATACAGACAAAGCATCGCTCATCAGCAATTCACGTATGATCATGAAGAAACACAACTGAGTACAGTAATACTACTGTGCTGCTCGTCGACTCTGTCAGTCAATTGATGCCCTAATAGTTAAGGGCAATGAGCCAAAAGTCCCCAGAACCCAGACAGCATGTCAGTCTGGAATTGGTGGATTGCTTGCTAATGTTTCATGACCAGTTCTGGTTGCAGGAACTGTTGTCATTATTCTGTCTGTCACTAATAAGTTTGTTTCTTGTAAGACATGTCTGAGTCTGCACATGTGAATGTATAGTACTCCTATTTGCCAATAGCACCGACACTTTGCAAGGAGCCAACGACAAATCATTGTAGTACAGTTGAGCTCTGTGTATAGATATGGATGGACAGAGCACCTGGGTTGAAGTCCTCCCGTAGCTTTCTCCAATCTCCTTGATCCGGTTGATAAGTGGTTGGAGCTGCATGGCATGGCATGATCCAGGAGACCTTCAGTGAGTAGACAGTATCTAGGAACGAACAAACGATCATGAAATAGTTGGAAATGTATGCAACCTTTGTCAGGAACTCTGGTGTGTATATCCGTCCTCGAGGACCTTTAGGGGGATTCTCCGGAGTGTATTTTCCTGTCAGAGCACCTGAGCCAAGGAAATTGATTGATACATCAAAACAATACATGCATGATTTCATACCACATAGGAAAGCTGAAACTCGATCAAATTAGCACCCACACATTGAACTAGGGGATAAGTTATGAATTAGGTTTTATTTGTATACCTAAAAAAGGCTAGTGAGCTTAGTTGAGTTCACCAACTAAAACAGGTACACAGTTCATAGGTATACACTCGCAGAACATCAAAAAGTGTGTGGAGAAGAAACAGGTCCTACCTTGGGCGATTGGGGAATAAGCGATTAGAGTAACGCCAAGCTCATCGCAAGCCGCCTTCACCCCGTTTTCCTCCGGGTTCCTGTATATCAGACTGTAATTCACTTGGTTCGAAGCGAGTGGAATCCCCCTCTTCTTGAGGCGCTGGTAGGCATCCCGGAGACGTTTTTCTGGTACCCAGGTATGAGAAAAACGAAATTGGTATGAATTAATTTCACTGAAATAAGTAACCAGCACAATAATAATCAGATCACATATTATATTAGTGTTGGAGTTAGACAGCAACCGCTGTAGTTTGAGACTCCAACAGCCTTTACAAGGCCCTGCTCGACAGCGTCTCCAAGGCCATCCAGGTAATCTGAATCATGATAGATCAGTGAATTTGGTGTACTAATTAAAAACTAAAGAGGGGTTCATCAGTACTTATGTGTTAATTATTTTTCTTATACCTTCGTTGCCCCATATCCCTGGCCTGAAAAGGATATGCGAAGAGAGGTTAACTGATAGAGTACACAGAGAGAAGGGTAAAAGAGAGTTGGTTGAAAAAAGGCTGATGAGCCAACCAATGAAGTTGGTAGAGCTCAACTGAAGAGACGCCAAGGCGATCCAACGAGGCCTTCAACGCACAAATGACGCTCCCACGACCAAACCTCCATGGAAGAGCTGCAAACTTTGTCGCGATAGCCACGTCTACCTGTTCCTTCTGTTGCCTTTCCTTGATAAATCTGATGGGAAGAGAGAGCTTCAGAACTGACACTGCACAGACTTAAATTAAGGTATAAATAGATCCATGAAGAATGGTTCACGACATACCTTCCTAGTAAACTTTCTGAATTAATCGCTCCTGATATCTGAATAGCATACATTTTTAAATAGTGTTAGATTTTACCTTAATGAAGCGGACAGCAGTATCAAAAAAAGGTTTTCTGTTTCTTACCCCTGCTCCATACACTTCAGCAGTATCAAAAAAGGTTATTCCACAGTCGATACTCGCGTCAAATGCTCCTTTAGCGGCCTTCAGTTTCCTATCTGGTATTTGTTTGAGAGTGTTCACTCATATCAAAAGGCAGTCATTCCAACGTTTTGTAATGTGAAGTATTCTGAGCTGAAGAGCATCTAATTTAAAACAAGGAAATGCCAGTTTTGACAATTATATCAGGTTGATTTGGATTTTGGTCAAAGCAGCAGGCATTTCATATGCACTGGAAGTATGACCAGAATTTCAGGCCAACTAAAATTTCTTCCAACGAGATGCTAGGAATAAGGAGCACAAGTGTAGGATGGTTTACCACACTTTCTGGCCCTGGATCCTGGGATGGGTTTCAGTTTCACCGTGTGATTTCAACTTCAGTATCGAAGTAGACTAGTAGCACCAACCCATCATACCAATACACTTGTAAGGGTTCAGCCTACCGCGGTTGAGACATAAATACCGGAGAGCACCGGTAGGACCGAAAATCGGTCAAAATATGGTTGAATTTTTCAAGATATTTATAAAATTTTAGCTAAAATTTGGAGAGAGAGAGAGAGAGAGAGAGAGAGAGAGAGAGAGAGAAATCTGAACGAAATGAAGCTTCAGTATCGTAGGACAGGTGTACCAACTACCAACCGATACCAGTACGCTTGTTTCTGAAATGTCATACTAATCTGAAGCGAATTCCAAAGCTGCAGCAACCTTAGCTCGTAAAGAAATGTTTTGCCCTGCAGGATTCGTGATTCAGGTAGAAGGCTGGAGGATTCAGAAACTCAGGGGCTATACTAAAACAATGCTGATTTTTATGGCATTTATAAGTTGGTGGAAATTTCAGAACTGTAATAATTCTTGTTCCTGGAAAGAGGCTGTCGCGCCTAGCATGTAATCTTGCAGCTAACTAAGAGTACAGGAAGAAAATTTGAGTACGAGATCCTGAACCAAGAAGAAGCACGCAAACGTACGTACCGTCCCACTGGAACTCGTTCCAGTAGGTGGTGTCGCCCCAGGACCAGGCCCCGACGCCGAGCTTGGTGACGGCGACGCCGGACCCGCCCAGCGCCACTTTGCCGCCCTCCTCGTTCGCCGTGGCGGCGGCAGCGGCGTCGGACGCCACTGCTTGGGGCGGCCGGAACACCCGGCGCCGCTGCTGGCCCCGACGGGTGAGCAGGAGCGGCTGGCCGCCGGCGGCGACCTGCAGAGCCCCAGTGATCATGTCGGCGGGTAGTGGCTGCTGGCTAGCTGGTCGCGCGCGCACGGGGCTCGGGGCTCGCCGTGGGGCCGTGGAGGTGCGTTGCTGGTGGGTGGCGAGTGGCGGGGAGGAGGGGTGGGCGCGAGGGATTTGTTTGGCCGGGAGACGGAGAGGGTGGCGTCAGGCGTGCAACGTGGACTCGCTGGAGGCGCACGTGTGGGCTGGGCCGTAATTGCCGCCTCTCGGCCCACTTCCCCTTACAAATTCCATTTCTCTCTCTCTTTTTTCTTTTAAAAAAAAATCCGATGCGTTACAATAGAAGCAATGAAAAATTACACAAGATATTTGATGGCCAAGTAAAAAAAAAATCAAGATCAAGATTATGGTTATTCAATTTTTCGCAGAGATAGTCGTTCGAACATATGTCATGATGAAGCAAAGTCAAGGTAGCAGTGAGGCCTTCAAGATATTTTGATGGAGAGAACCAGCGAGATCGACACCGGCAGAGTGAAGGAAGCTGTTGCCTCCAACCAGAAAAAAAAAAACTCTCTTGAGAAGCAGGCAAGCAGCCCAAAGCCCTAAACTCGTACATCAGATGATCCGGGAGTGGCCCAATCAACTATGGCAACACCATATTTGTGAATTTTTTTTTTAACTCAAATATTAAAAACCAACACCATTTGTGAATTTATTTAACTCAAATATTAAAAAAGTTAATTGGAGATGCGAGGAGTTGAACCCCGTACCTCTAGAAAGCTCTTCATAGTGCTCTACCAAATGAGCTACATCCCCAATTTGCATTTATTAGCATTATAGGAATTTATTTTTTCTTTATTAACTTTTATTAGAAAGAATGTATATGTATTGCTACAGTTGAATATTAAACCACTATAGCTATTTTAAAATAGTTTTATCTCCTTAACTATTATTTGATAATTTTTTTTTGTGTTGCTACGGTTGAATATTAAATTCCACCATGTTTAAAGAACCACAAGTGATAGTATATCTAATTCTAATCTCTCATCCAAATTGGCGAGAACTTTTTTTTTTTGAGATTACGGTTTCCAATTTAGGTGCTACATTTTCCTCTGAAGTTAGAATTTATTTTGTTTTAAGTTATTACACTATTTTTTTACTTAAACACTTTCTCTTTTATGATTTTCATTCAAATTAAAGACGTTACAATCTTTCTCTTTCACAATAGGAGCAAGTATATTTTCTAGGATTCAAACTGAGAATCGTGTGGACTTTTTAGAATTTGAACCTACATCGCTTGATAGTGAGTTTGAATTACTGTAGAAAGGTCACACAAAAAAAAACTAGGGCAAAAACAAACAAAAATATAAAATTAAATTGTCTGGTGCCTTCAAAGACACCAGGCAAATAAATGTTTGCCTGGTGCCATGGAACAAGGCACCAGGTGAAGAATAACGGCAAATCGCGCCGTCCACGGGCCCGTCACGGGCAGATTTTTTGCCGGGTGTTTTATTTTACCAGGTGTCGACACCGGGCAAATTTTATATATTTGGCGGGTGTCTTTTTTTGCCGGGTGTCGGTGTCCAGAAAACACCAGGCAAATCATATTTTGCCGGGTGTTTTTGTTTGCCGGGTTCTTCTGGGTAGGGCACTAGGC
>Ga0182004_10003494_pt1 | contig 12485 bp, 6 predicted proteins | sample Sormic07211540_1_FD_120479 | JGI IMG/M metagenome (GOLD analysis project Ga0182004, IMG submission 120479) | Endophyte microbial communities from Sorghum bicolor roots, Mead, Nebraska, USA - 072115-40_1 MetaG | ecosystem: Host-associated > Plants > Roots > Unclassified | place: USA: Nebraska... | reverse complement strand
TAGTATTATTAGATTCATCATAGAATATATTTTCATATAATGTGTATTTTATATTATAAATGTTGTTACTCTTTTCTATAAAGTTAGTCAAACTTTAAAAAGTTTGACTGGCACGGATCCTAGGAATTGATTCTTTCGTGGACGGATGGAGTACGCAAGCTGAACTCGTCGTGTAGGCAACCACCACCACCTTGCTAATTACTGTACTGTAGGATGCTAATCTTTCAGCCATGACATGGATTTGTCATTTGTGTGTCTCATACTACGTATGAATCGGATACCTTCACTACGATGTAGTAGTACGATGACATCAGAAGACGGGCAAACCTCTAGCTTAACTGACATCGTCAATCGCCCTCGTCTCGTGGTTGCAGCGGTGCTGAGGACGTGGCGCTGATCGAGTACGCCAAGCTGACGGGGCGTCCGTTCCGGGTGTTCAGCCTGGACACGGGTCGTCTCAACCCGGAGACGTACCAGTTCTTCGACCAGGTGGAGAAGCACTACGGCATCCGCATCGAGTACATGTTCCCGGACGCGAGCGAGGTGCAGGAGCTGGTGCGCACCAAGGGCCTCTTCTCCTTCTACGACGACGGCCACCAGGAGTGCTGCCGGGTGCGCAAGGTGCGGCCCCTGCGCAGGGCGCTCAAGGGGCTCAGGGCATGGATCACCGGCCAGAGGAAGGACCAGTCCCCCGGCACCAGGGCCAGCATCCCCCTGGTCCAGGTCGACCCTTCCTTCGAAGGCCTGGATGGCGGAGCTGGTAGCTTGATCAAGTGGAACCCTGTGGCCAACGTCGACGGCAAGGACATCTGGACGTTCCTAAGGACCATGGACGTCCCTGTCAACACCCTGCATGCTCAGGTAGTAACTTCTTTGCCTAATTTTGCAGTTGTTGCAGCACAGCTTCGATGGTTGACGACAGTCTCTCACCTGCCGTGTCCGTGTTCTCTCTGCAGGGCTACGTGTCCATCGGGTGCGAGCCGTGCACCAGGCCTGTCCTGCCGGGGCAGCACGAGCGGGAAGGCCGGTGGTGGTGGGAGGACGCCAAGGCCAAGGAGTGCGGCCTCCACAAGGGAAACATCGAGAAGGACGGCCAGGCGGCGGCCCCCAGGTCCGCCAACGGCAACGGCTCGGCGGGCGCCCCGGACATCTTCGAGAGCCCCGCCGTGGTGTCCCTCACCCGCGCCGGGATCGAGAACCTGCTGCGCCTGGAGAACCGCGCCGAGCCGTGGCTCGTGGTGCTGTACGCGCCCTGGTGCCCCTTCTGCCAGGCCATGGAGGCCTCCTACGTGGAGCTGGCCGAGAAGCTGGCGGGCTCCGGCGTCAAGGTGGCCAAGTTCCGCGCCGACGGCGAGCAGAAGCCGTTCGCGCAGGCCGAGCTGCAGCTGCAGAGCTTCCCCACCGTGCTCCTGTTCCCGAGCCGCACCCCCAGGCCCATCAAGTACCCGTCGGAGAAGAGGGACGTCGACTCGCTCCTCGCCTTCGTCAACAGCCTCCGGTGAGGCCGCCAGTGAGCGAGAACCATCGTTCTCTGTCAGTATGTACTTGTACCGTGTTATGTTGGCGTCCATCTTAGGTGCTGTATGTAGAGACTAGAGAGGGAGATGGGAGGGAATTGGGATGATAGAAACACATGGAGGGGATTCAGGAAAAAAAAACAGATGCAGGTTATCCAGACAAAAAAAAATCCAGATGCAGGCGTTGCATGTTTAGTTTATGTAACTGCAGAAGGAGTCTGAGGTCCTGTGTTATTTGGGAGCTGAGAGGAAGAGGTTATTTGTGTGTGCTTATAGCTAGTGGCGAGTGGCCATAGAGTATTGGAAGGAAAATCAAATAAGATAATCAAATAAGAATCGAAGTTCTGAGAGTTCTTGTTTGTTCATGTTGGTTGTCAACTATGTAGACAGTACAAAGCGAAGGTTTTGCATAATTTATTTATTTAGAGTTTGTGCGTCGCTTCATCAGGTTCCTACACATGTTTTTTTATTTATTCTTTCAATTAATTAGTTTCCTTGCATTGCCCATTGATTTTTTTTCTTTCAAAATATTTCTCCTTTCATTTTCTTCTTCTTTCATTAGTTCAAGTTCAAGGCTGATGGACTTCATTCGCTGCTAGGTGCTAGCCTTAGCAACGATGAGTATGCAATAAGAGTTTCCAGGATATATGTAGCAGGCGAGCAAGAAAAACAAGCCGCATATCAGCAGCGACAGCATAGGCAGTTGTTCTAGGTGATACAAATGGTTAGAGGCGGTAGTGTTTTTCTTAGTTGCTTGTTGCCGTTAAGTCCCTGTTCGCTTGAGTTTATCTGAATCTACCAGCCATTCAACAGTGTTTTTCTCTCGTAACGGATCAATGAACAATACTACATAGCTTTTATAACAAATCAGCAAACATGTTTGTTTGAGTCATTAGTGTTTCCTCAAGAGTTCTTCATTGCCATTGAAGGTTACAGGAGGCAAGCGAGTCCAGGATTTGTAATTGCAGTGGGCTTTGAAAATTGCCGATGTTAACTTGAGAAAGAAGACATTAGATTCAACAAAATTTAATTATGAAAAAGACTATCTAAGGAATAAAAAAAGGAAAAATTGTTGAAATTATAACTCTATGTGTAGTGTCTACTTAACTCGGTAAGGTTTTTTTTAAATGCACTCCTATCCACTTCAATCCACGTGTGTACAACTACATCTAAACAAGCTCTAACACTGACTTGCCTCTTCGAACAAGCTGGTAAAGATCTTGGAGTGAGTAAATGACTGTGGAAGAACTAGATTGCAACAATGTTGGTTTCAATCAGGTTTATACGGTCCCATAATGAACCGTTACCAACCCAACCCGTACGCCGTCTCGAATACCGTTTGTCGTGGGCTGGTTCCTGGGTTGGGCCAGTTTGTAACCGAACCATATACTGTACAAGGCTACTCGCTACCATTACCTCAAACACAACCCTACAGTTCCTTCAAGTAACGCATCCAAATGAGCCCAATTAACACAGCAGGCCAGTCCAAGCACAGCCTGCTCCGAAACCCAGGTTCGTCGTAGCTGGCCCAAGCCCCAAGTGCCGAGTGCCGTGCTGCACATCCAAGCCCGGCCAACTTCGACACGGAAGCCCAGCCACGCGCATACAGCAGGTGGATAAAACTCCACGTGGCCTTCTTGACGCCATCATATTAATCCCGTTGCGGCCTTGCGGGCCCCACGCCCTCTTCTTCCCCAGCCTCATCAATCCCTATTCCCTAGCCTCCACCGCAAGGCCTTGTTTAGTTCGTAAAAAATTTCAAGATTTTCTGTCAAATCGAATCTTTGGTCGTATGTATAGAGCATTAAATATAAACGAAAATAAAAATTGTACAGTTTACCTATAATATGTGAGATGAATCTTTTGAGCCTAGTTACTTCGTGACTGGACAATGTTTATCAAATAAAAATAAAAATGATACAGTAGCCAAAAATCAAAAATTTTGCGAACTAAACAAAGCCACTAGTACCGTCAAATCAGAGTGTTTCCCCTGGCCCTGGTCGCCCAAACCCCGCCGTGAAAATCACCCCACCAGAACGGCAAAAGCGCCCCCGAAAGCCACACAAACATTTCCCCTGCCTAGGCTAAGGCCGCCGGGGGAAGCGGGGAAAAAGATCCTATCCCAATGGCTCTCCTCCCCCAAATCCTCCACTCTCCTCACCCCCGCCTCGCCGCCGCCGCCGCCTCCCCCTCTGGTGCATTCTGCCGAGCACCACGACACCTCCATGCCTCCGCCTCCCGCACCCGGGGCCGCCTCGCCACGGCGGCGGCGGGCGCGTCGGGTCCCGGGCCGTCGTCGCCGGAGCCGTACCCACCAGAGTCCGACGACGGGCTGGTGGAGCTCCCGCTGTTCCCGCTCCCGCTCGTGCTCTTCCCGGACGCCACGCACGCGCTGCACATCTTCGAGTACCGCTACCGCATCATGATGCACACGGTGCTGCAGACCGACCTCCGCTTCGGGATCGTCTTCGCCGGCAACTCCGGGTCCGCCGCCGAGGTCGGCTGCGTCGGGGAGGTCGTCAAGCACGAGCGCCTCGCCGACGACCGCTTCTTCCTCATCTGCAAGGGCCAGCAGCGCTTCCGCGTCGCCCGCGTCGTGCGCACCAAGCCCTACCTCGTCGCCGCCGTCCAGTGGCTCGAGGACCGCCCGCCCGCCGAGGCCCCGGCACCCGGGGAGGACGCCGAGGCGCTCGCAACCGACGTCGAGGCCCTCATGCGGGACGTCATACGCATCGCCAACCGCCTCAACGGCAAGCCCGAGAAGGAGGTCGGGGACCTGCGCAGGGGCCTCTTCCCCACCCCCTTCTCCTTCTACGTCGGCAACACCTTTGAGGGGGCGCCCCGGGAGCAGCAGGCGCTCCTCGAGCTCGAGGACACCGCCGCCAGGCTGCGCAGGGAGCGGGACACGCTGCGCAACACGCTCAACTACCTCACCGCCGCCTCCGCCGTCAAGGACGCATTCCCATCCTCGCCGTCTTCGGGGTGAGGTGAGGTGAGGTCGTCACTCGTCAGCTAGGAATGGATGGATGACGATAAGGAGTTTGTGGTGGAGGGTATAGGACTAAACTTTGTTATCACTCTTTGAAGCCCTTTTTTCCCCTTCTCTTATTATATTTTCTATGGCTAGGTTCTACTGCATGTGGTTAGCATTTTAGCGTGTAAAATTGTATAATTTGGTGTGTGTCAACTCAAGAAAATTTGGAGCTGTGATATATAGGTCCTTGATAAGGATGGGAATTTTGCTCTCAGAGAGACTCATGCTTCTGCGGCTAAATTGGAGCTGAATTGAAGCTATCTTTTACTCATTGGTCAACAGTTGACTGTTGATTTAAACTATTGCCAGTACTTGTAGAATGTTTAATGGAATTTTATTGTCTAGGATAGAATAGCTAGGATGAGAACTGAAGCAGTAATAGTTGCTACTGACCCGCCTTCCAATAATTAAATCATGACATTTGAGGGTGATGCTATTGATAATTATGTGTATCTTGAGGAAGCATGCAACCGGTATGAAAGCATTCTGAGGTTGTGAAAGTTTGCTTTCTGACTGAAACTTTGTTTCCAACCTTTTTCAGATGCATGTTAGAACAGTATGTTTTCCCCTAACATTGTCAAAGTAAAGTTATGCTTTGCTCCAATGAGGAAGTTCTACCTAAGAAATTCTGATGTTATGACTTGGCATCAATCTATCCAGCCATCTACTATTATTAGGTAAGCATACTATGATAAAGTTGAAAAAAAAACAATATTTGCAAGGAAATATGATTTGTGCATATTAGGTTCTGAATGTTCTCGTGGATTTGTTACCAAGGATAGAAACATTTCAGCTTTGCATCACTTCTTTTCATTTTGGTGCTCTAGATGAGTCTGCTGGTCTAGACATGGCAACAGTTCATAATTGCGCCCTTGAGGCGACAAATGCTCAATCTGAGCTTTTAGATTACTTATCAATCCATGTATTCTCGCTATGTTTGTACTTTTACGGGACAAAGCATTCATTTCCATAGAGTTTAGTTGTGCAAAAACTAGTTCTTCCGATCTTTGAAACTAGGTCTGAGAGTCTGAGACAAACCTACGCTGGATCCTGTATTCCTATAACTGGAACAACCTAGTCCATACCTCTGTTCCAAATTATAAATTACTAAATTATAAGTTGTTTCGGCTTTTTGAGATACATCGATAGTACTATGTATCTATATAGACTATGTAAAACGTTAGGAACAGTCCATATCAACCAATATGACAAGGTCACAGTGTCTCCCAGCAAAGGCCAACATGTAGAGGGGTGACTGGGGCGACTTTCAGATATCATCAGCAAAGGCCAACATGTAGAGGGGGTGACTGGGGCAACTTTCATATTCATATATCATCAAACTTCATCGTTAGGCCTTGTTTAGTTCCAAAAAAAATTTGTAAAATTTTTCAGATTTCTCGTCACATCGAATCTTTAGACGCATACATAGAGTATTAAATATAGATAAAAATAAAAATTAATTACACAGTTTGGTCGGAATTGACAAGACGAATCTTTTGAGCCTAGTTAGTCCATAATTGGATAATATTTGTCAAATACAAACGAAAGTGATATTATTCCTATTTTGCAAAAAATTTTGGAAGTAAACATGGCCTTAGAATGCCAGAATGGAAAACTGGAAATACATTGAATAGGGAGTGGATAAGGCCGTCGCCACTATGACAGGCAAGTAGCGCCACGTCTACAATGACGTCCAACATGCTGGGAACCAGCCATTGCCCCAGGCGTGGCGTGACTCTAGCGACACAAACTTCACTGTGCTCTACTGGAACCGCACACCGCGCTTGTTGAACAGCCGGAGCAACCGCTTCAGCTCGTCGTTGGATACCTTCGATGGCCTCTTGCCTGCGAGCTCGGCGGTGTCCAAAGCTCCGGCAACCCTCTCCTTGAACGCCGCGACCTCTTCCTCGCTGAAACCAACCGCTCTGTTGCTGCCATCGTCGGTTTCCCCACAATCATCCTCGCCACTGTCGCCGTCAAGCGCACCGAGGCTGACACCACCGGCACATTCCTCGGCTCTCTGCGACCGTCCGAACAACTCCATGACCATCCTCTTCTGCTTGAAGATGGCGCCCAGTGTCTTGTTCTTCTGGCCGAAACACGCGCGCGTGAACGCCAGCCACTCGCTGACGTCGACCCCCGGGGCGATGCCCCGCGGCCGGATCTCGACGAGGGACGAGTCCACCCGGGGCATGGGCACGAAGTCCCTCTTGCTCACGTCCATGAGCAGCCTCACGTCGGCGACCAGGCGCACGTTGGCCGCCAGCCGGTTGTACTCCCCGTCGCCCGGCGTGGCCACAAGCCGCCGCGCGAACTCCTTCTGGAGCAGCAGTGTCGCCGTCCGGAACCGGTAAGGGCCGAACAGCAGCTTGGCGATCAGCGGCGAGGAGATGCCGTAGGGGATGTTGGCCACGCAGACGTCGAACTCCGGGAACTCTACCTCCACGGCGTCGCCCGCGATCACCTGCCAAACGAGACGAAGGAGGAAACGTCGTTCAGTCAGCAAGCGATTTCCTTTGAGACATTCTGTCGATCGAGTGGCGGGCCTGCGTGCGGACGGACCGTGAGCTTGTCCGCGAGGCCGAGAGCGGCGGCGCGCGCGGTGACGGACTCGACCATACGCGGGTCGATCTCGACGGCGACGACGCGCGCCGCGTGGGACGCGAGGAGGCGCGCGGTGAGGTTGCCCGTGCCAGGGCCGACCTCGAGGATGGCGTCGCCCGAACTGATGGCGGCGCGGCGCACGATGGCGTCGAGGACGCGCGGGTTGGTGAGCAGGTGCTGCCCGCGCGGCTTGTGGAGCCGGAAACGCCCGTCCCACGCCTCTGACGCGGACGCCCCCACCTCAGGCGACGAGGAGGTGGTGGTGGTGTAGGGGTAGGCTTGGCGGACGGCGCAGCGCGCCCAGAGAGCGGAGACGGCTCGCTTCATGTCTCAGCTCAACGCCAACCGCGGCGAGCACTGTCTGCACAGTGCTGCGCTGGCCTGCTTGTGCCGCCGCGGATTCGAGACTATTCTCTCGCGCGCGACGAGGCTGTACACTCTCTTGCAGGTTTATACGCCGGTGGCTTATAAAAAAAAAAAGATATCGTTGACGCAGGCACATGCAATGAACGGATCAACGGAAGGTCGGAAGCGAACCTGTTAGAGAACATATACGGATCCAAAACATACAGAACATAGGTTTGCTACATGCATGTTGCTGTAGAACACATCTAGACAGATATCGCAATACAAGTGTTGTCTTGGCTAGTGCTTTTAAGGTCAGATTGTTGTCCAATGTGTTTCACCTAGCTTGTCTTGGTCCTGTTGCCGAATCTGCCACTTATTCGTGTTTTTCTTTCACAATAAATCAACGGATAATACATGCTTGTTTATAAATTTCTTAAATTAGCATATTTATTAAAAAGTTCCACCCTTCAGATCTCCACCTTTTTCACTAGTGGAGATGCCCTTGTCGCCTACAATTCAACTGGGAATCGCAGGAGATTTGATGTCTCATCTTGAGTTAGCATAGGATAAGAAAAATCTTTTTAATGATGAGGTTTTGCTTTTTGATGTGTCCAACCTTGAGATGGCGGCAAGGCTCCTTTGGTCGTTGTTCCATGCCTTACCTCTAAATGCCCTTTCTCATTGCCCGCTCCATATCACCGTCTCAATTCTCGGACACCTTTAGACGGGCTAATTACGCTGCTAGTACGCTACGTTGTTGCTTCTCTTAGAGTTGATACTGGTTCGGTCACGAGTTGTTTATATGTGATTGTTTAATTGTGAACTTTGTGAGACTAGTTTTGCCAAGATCGTGTTGGTTTTAGTAAGCTTTGGCTTATTAAGACCATGTGTTGTAACTCTTCTTTTCTTTTTATAAATTAATGAAAAACATGCGTAGACCAGTCTTATTGGGGTTTCACCAGGATGTCATGCACATTTATTAGAGCGTCATGTCATCAAAAATGCACTTTTTGCATTAAACGAAGAGGAGAGAGAAGAAAGTAGTGTCACCATGGTGAAACTTTACGGGCGTTGTTTCTCACGCGGTCAAACGGGATGAAATCCCCACTCAGGGCCAAATCGTTTCACCATCTTGCATGTGATCCAATCATTTTGCAGCAATTAAATGCTTTGCTTAGCCTAGGAAACAACAAAGTAAAATGCTCTATTGCTGGGGTTATTTCATAGATGGTTTCATTTCAATCTTGATGACATGTTGGTATGTGAAATCGTACAGCGACACTGTCCATTGAGACTGGCCTTACACATGTTAGCGGAAATTTTTCCCACCGGAACGGGGAATAATATATCGAGCAGCGACGCAAACATTTATTATGAGAATATTTAGTGCAGTACAAGGAGGTTGTGCTCTAATGGAACCGCACCCCCCGTTTGATGAACAAGCGGAGCAACCTCAACATGTCGTCATTGGACAGCATCGATGGTCTTTCGTTGTTGAGCTTGGCCGACTGCAATGTTCCAGCAATCCTCTCCTTGAACACCACGTACTCTTCCTTGCTGAAATCACCTTCTTCATCACAGCGATCATCGGCATTGTTTACGTCATGAGGCGCATCGCGGCCACTGCTACTGGCATTGCCGATGCGTTCTTCATCTATCCGAGACAGCCTGAAGAGCTCCATGGCCATCTCTTTCTGCTTGAAGATGGTTCCTAGGGTCTTCTCTTTCTTCTTTCTCTTCTTCTTCTTCTCCTGCTGCTGCTGGAGCTGGTGCTGTCCGAAGCACACGCGCGCGAACTCCAGCCACTCGTCGAGGCTGATCCCCGGCTCCACCTCCGTCGGCCGGACCTCCTTCATCCGGATCTCGACGAGGGAGGAGTCCACCCCGGGCACGGGCACGAAGTCGTTCTTGCTCACGTCCATGAGCAGGCTCACGTGCGCGACCAGGCGCACGTTGGTGGCCAGGTGGTTGTGCTCCCCGTGGCCCGGCGCGCCCACGAGCCGCCGCGCGAACTCCCTCTGCACCAGCAGCGTCGCCGTCCGGAACCGGTAGGAGCCGAACAGCAGCTTGGCGGTTAGCGGCGAGGAGATCGCGTAGGGGATGTTGGACACGCAGGCGTCGAACTCCGGGAAGTCGACCTTCATGGCGTCGCCCGTGGTCACCTGGCAACGGAAAACTAAAGACTCGTCATTTGCTTTTGATCATCATCAGCGTTTTCCCTTTCGATCGGGGGCATCGGATCGATCGATCGAATGGGATGGGGGTGGGACTGTGGGAGGAGGGCGCGCGGGCGGAACCGTGAGCTTGTGCGCGAGGCCGAGGTCGCGGGCGCGGGCGGCGACAGCGGCGGCCATGCGCGGGTCGATCTCGACGGCGGCGACGGAGGCGGCAGGGGAGGCCAGGAGGCGCACGGTGAGGTTGCCCGTGCCGGGGCCGACTTCGAGGACGGCGTCGCCCGGGCGGATCGCGGCACGGCGCACGATGGCGTCGAGGACGCGCGGGTTGGTGAGAAGGTGCTGCCCCCGCCGCTTGTGCAGCCGGAAGGACGGCCCGTCCCACGCCTCCGACGCCGAGGAGGAGCAGAGGCGGCAGCTGTGGCGGGCGGCGCGGCGCGCGGAGACGACGACGCGTCTCATGTTTGTTGTTAAGTCCGGTCCTTGGGCCTCCGGCCTCGATGCCAACAGGCACCGACCAGGCGACCACTGATGAAGCTTTCGCCTGCCGGCGGTCTGCGGTCCTGGTGCCGGACTGGCCGGTGCGGCGGATTCGTGCTAGTGGCCGACGGTGTTGGCTTAGTCGCTCGCTCCGTGATAGGGTAGCATGTATGCGCCTATGCGGCCCGTGCAGGTGGCGCGGGTTCGGCTTCGGCCACTTGTGCGATCCATCCTACTCAGCAAGTTCTGGGCTGCTAGGCCACTTGGGCCGCATGCTGGGTGTGATTGATTTTTTTTTTGAAGCAGTGTGATTGATTTTATTGTACTTCCTTTTGATTGAAAATTTTTAGCTAAGAAATGCCAAGTTCTGGAAAACTTCATCTGTGTGACTGTGTGTAGACAGAGACCATATCCTGCTTCCTTAGCCATTTTGGATTATTCAAAAAAATGGAGATCCAACCTATGAAAAATTAGACGATTTTTTATTAATTAAGAAGAAAAATAGACATCTAAATTCAAGCTGAGGGAGAGCTTTTTTATCATGCCTCTTACTCAAACAGCTGAACTACACTTACTCACTCAGTCCAGCCATTTTGGATTATTCTAAGTGAAATTTTGATGCCAAATTTATTGCACCATTGCTATAAGAGCAATTTTCAGCGGCATGCTTCAAATCAGGACCTTTGTTCGATGCCGTGTTAGAGATGCTCTAAATTGTAATGCCTACATCATGGCGATGTCTCCTCCTTACTCATAAGAGATAATTTATAATTTTTTTCTTATATCCAAACAGTAACAAAAATATATGTTGTCTAAAAAAAATCAGATACATGAAATGTAGGAGAATTGGCATAAAGTGTAACAGATAAAACCCATCGTTCACACAAATAGTGTATACACTTTAACGGTTGGGAGCTCAGAGAGAAACAAGAAGAAGCCCATCCACTAATAAGCAATTTGTATAATAGTTAAAAAGTATGACAACCATTTTCTAACTAATTAGTTCCATATTTTTAACATATTGGTTAATTAAGGCTTTGTTTGTTTTAGCTATTGACGGAGCCTAATGAAGGTGAAGCTGGGATGTTACCCCCTTGCTTTGTAACAACCCCTAGCTGTTGCTGGTGGTGCTACTATGAACGAATGACGAGCCGCAAGAGAGATTGCAGCCACAACAAAAACTTTAACTGTATAGAACATCCTAATTTTTGCTGATCCACAAAATGGATTTCAAACAATAGCCTCTCAGAGGACAAAGCAGATTATTATTTGAATTGAATGAGAACTGTCAATCAGTTTTTTTATTATAAAAGGGATTCTCTTAAATAAATTAGGATATCAGAGCCTGAAAAAACTAGCTTCTCCTACTCCACACACATAAAATCCTTGCTACATCGTCGATCTAGAAAACATAAAGAATCATTTTCAGCCATATAATGACTTCTCTCAAAAAATCAATCCCACAAAGAATCAAGAGCAGAAGGAGCTATACATTCACTGACTTGACCATTATTGGGTCATTAATACATATACATATATAATATGGGTATATACATAATCAATCAAAGGGACAAATTGTCATTTTTTCAATCTCGTTCTTTTACACAAAGAAAAAAAACTACTATGTCCATTTTAAATATATGAATCATTTTGACTTTTTTACACAATTTTTTCTATATATTTAGACATACTCCCTCTAATTTTTTTTTAAAAAAATACAATTCTCACTTCGTGAGAAGTCAATTAATTTTAACTTTGATCAAAATTATATAAAAAATACTAACATCTATAATACAAAATAAGTATCAATAGATTAATGGTGAAATATATTTTTATAACAAATCTTGTTAACTGTTAATACTAATCATTGTAAACTTAGTTAAAGTTTAGCAAATTTGACCAGCACGAATCCCATAATTATAGTATTTTTTTGAGACGGAGGAAGTATGTTATATCTAGGTTGTAAAATTTATTTATAAAAAAGTCAAATCTGACTCATAATTTGGAGGGAGGAGTATTATTTTTTTATATAGAGAAAACAAGAAAAAACAACTTTGGAGCTGTATCCCAACTCCCACAGTTTCAGTTCCGTTTCTCTTCTGCACTCTCTACTCTCCCCTTGTTTCTCCCCTTTTCCTTTTTGCCTTTTCCACCCCGCCACACCTCTCCCCGCAGCACCGGCCGTAGCACTACAACACCGGCAGGCGACCCCCCCCCCCCCCCCCCCCCCCCCCCCCCCCCCCCCCCCGGGGGGGGGGGGGGGGGCGGGGTGGGGGGGGGGGGGGGGGGGCGGAGGAGGGGGGGGCGGCGGGGGGGGGGGGGGGGGGG
>Ga0182004_10003493_pt1 | contig 12493 bp, 16 predicted proteins | sample Sormic07211540_1_FD_120479 | JGI IMG/M metagenome (GOLD analysis project Ga0182004, IMG submission 120479) | Endophyte microbial communities from Sorghum bicolor roots, Mead, Nebraska, USA - 072115-40_1 MetaG | ecosystem: Host-associated > Plants > Roots > Unclassified | place: USA: Nebraska... | reverse complement strand
CACATTCAACCAAAATAAACTTATTTTAAGTTGATGCATAATGATGTGCTTAACAAATATGCTTTGCAATGCTTATGATGACATGATCCAGTTTTAGTGTTCGTAACATCAGGGATGTTACAACCTGTGGCTCCACCTGTACCGAGGTGAGCTGTTCCGCGCTCCCGGCGGGACCGCTGGGGTGAGGAAGCTGGTGCGGGCCAGCTGCCTCAACCTAGTGCAGAAAACGGGCAACACGGAGGAGCCTCGAGAGTACATCCCCATTGGGCTGACGTCTAACCATGCCTAGTGGGACTCTCAGTGGTTCTACCTCCGCAACGACGATGACCTCTTCCCCGCCTACACCGGGCGGTTGATCTCCGAGCGCCTGGAGAACTAGAACTTTGGCGTCGTCAAGACTCTCCTGTCCTAGCTCTGTGCCCTCCCGATGCTCTGAAGAAGTTGCGTGAGGAAGGTCTGACCGCCGCACTCATTCTCTCGGCGGTCCACCATCGACGGGTGCTTCTGTTGATCTCTCGGCCATTGAGGATGGACGAGATGGGCCCTGTTGTTTCGTCGCGGGACCTCGAGACATGCCGGATGTCTAACGAGGCGCCTTCGGATGAAGAGGTTGCCGCTAGGGTTAGGGCGGCCGTCGCAAGCGACTTCTAGCCGGAGTAGGTGAACGGCTTCCCCATGAAGCCTGAGGAAGGCTACTATGATCTGGTAAGTCCCTCGAGTTATCGATCTTTGTTATTGGCTTTGCCGTTCTCTTTCTGATTTCTCCGAGACTTATGCCTATTCTAACAAGGGCCGATCGACGCTCGGTCCTCTAAGCCTCCGGTGAAAGAGGACGACGCCGAGCGTGAGAAAAGGCATGCCTCCATGGAGAAGCATAAGTCCGTAAAGGACACAGAGAAGAAGAAGGAAAAGAAGAAGAACATCGAGTAGCAAGCGCTCGAGGAATGTCGAGCCATGTCGAGGCATGAGGGGGAGCCTGAGGAAGAGTCCCTAGATGAAGACCATAGTGACAATGATGACGATGATGATGATGATTCCGAGGGGATGGCGGCTCGCCTCGATCGGGCCCTGCAAGGCCTACCGCAAACAGCTGTCCCCTCGTCGTGCGTGGGGGCCTCTAAGGGGCCGCAAGGCGAGCCCCACGATGGGGGCCAAAAAGAGGCATCACCCCGCCGCCCATGCAGCGACACGCCCCCTGCCCCCGCCCAGGGTCGAGCCGTTCCTCCGCCGCAACCCCTTCCAGCGTCCAGCCCAGGCCGTAAGGTCAAAACCTCGACGACGGGGCCGCTGACTCGAGGCCGTGCCGCCGCGGTGGCCTCAAGCCAGGGAGAAGGACATCGGAGGAGTGCCGGTCCCAACGTTCGTCAGCCAGGGAGAGTGGAGCCGAGGCCCGCACCTGTCGTGGAGAAGCCGGGGGCCACGACGCACGGCAGCTTTAGGCTTGCTGGTCGTGGGACCGGTAGGAGGGTCATCCTTCTCGTAGGGTAAGGTCTTCATACTAGGATTTCGTCTATGTTGTCTTATTCGTCCACCGGCACTCACTATCTTAGGCCCTTTCTTCCTTGCTCAGGTTGAAGAGGCCATTGGAGCAGGCCCAGATATCGATGGCTAAGAGGCTCAAGGCGGGGGCAAGCACCAAGGCTCTGGGTAAGTGGCTCACTCCTCTTTTTGTGGGGTTGGCTCTACTTAGTACAGAGACTCCCTGTGACGGATGTGCCGTTTTGGGGCGTATGCAGGTTCTCCCGACCCTCGATCGCCCACTGGTGATGACATGACCCCGCCTCGACCGTCGGAGGGTGTGATGGTTCTGGAAGCGTCTTACCTCCAAGGTTAGGAGGGAGCCCCCGAGCCGCCCAAGTCGAGGGGAGTGGGCGACCCCATCACTATTAGTGATGAGTCCGGGGGCGGTCCGTATTCGACGAGCACTCATGTCACAGACGAGAGGGTCGAGATCCTTCAGGTCAAGGGAGGGACACCATGGCCCATTGGGCTCCATTCCATTGAGGTAGTGAACAGGAGGAAGGACGAGAAGGAGCAGCAGAAGAGGAGGGAGGAGGAAGAGGGAGAGCAGCGTCGTCTGCAGGGTCAGCAGCAGCAAGAGGCGCAGGTTCAACAGCAGCAGCAGCAGGCGCAGGAATAGCAGCAGCAACAGCAGGAGACGCAGGAGCAGCAGCAGCAAGCGCAGGAGCAGCAGGGGGAGCAGTTGCAGCTCGAGGAACAACTGGAGCAACACCGACAGCAAAAACTGCAGGAGCTTCAACTGCAGCAGCGGCAGTTGGAGGAGTTCCCCGAGCAACAGCAACCGCAGGGGCAGTGACCGCTGCAGCATCAGCTCGAGGAGGTGCAGAGGCCTGAGACAGGGGAGGAGGAGTGATGAGGACATCGCCACGCTAGATATGTTGACACCATCATCTTTTCCAAGTTGCAATTCATCTCCAACTCAGCTACCATGTCACTCTCGGATTCAGCAAACATATCATTAGTGTTTTGATCATAACTTCTTCATACAACATCGAAACAGGGTGCTCTTGGACTCGTTGGAAAGGGGACAACAACGCCATCATTTTGGATCTGGTCCCAGCTCCAGATCCTTCGTGGATTAATCGTTATGTTCATGCCAAGGTGCTGCATCACCTATTTTTGGCCAACTTTGTCATGTATCGAATTCGGGCCTTAAGCCCATGCTGTGGACGCCTCCCCCTAGTCGTCTCCAACCCTAGGTCGTTTCTCCTTTATATTCTACACAGCCGCCGCTGTTTAGACTTGGGTTGTGTTTAGAGTTTAGTTTTCTATCGAGAAACTGAATCGTTCATTGTAACTGTGGTGACAAATCCTTTTACAGTGATCCAGGGCCCCCGTTCTTGATCTCCTCCACTGTGTCGATTAGTCCTTTGGAACTGAGTTTTTGAACCCTCATTGAATATTCGCGTCATTTTCATCTGCAATTTTAGATTGCGTGTTTATACTTTCTTGCTTGTGTTCTTCGATTTGCTTGCAGGAACAACCTTCTTGGCGAGGTCAATCAAGTTGTGTTTGGTTGATAACCAATAGAGCAGTGGTGTAACGGTTGTAGCGTTTGAATCGTGTTGATTTGAAGCCGGATCGCGAACGTCGAGTTCTCCACAATCAAATTTATCAACTACCTCTCGGAAGATTGGGCCTGGTCACATCAATTGCAGATATCTCAGGTTTATTGCGAGGTATAATCTCGTTTGCCCTAGATTCATATTTGTTCATTACCTACAGTCCACAAAAAGCCAAAAAAATATATAGTTTAATTTTTCTGCTGTCCTATCACCCATTGTGCCTTGCAATTTCGTTTTTAGATTTGCTTTGTTGAGTTTGTGTCCGTGGTTGAGTCTAGTTGCTGGTTTTGATTGTGTTCATCGTCGAAGTTCATTGCACCGCTGTTGTTCTTAGTTTCCGCCGCTATCTCATACACTGTTTTTCCAAACAACAAGTCGAAGCCACCACATTACTCGACTTGCCCCGTCTTGTGTGATCTCTCGCCGCCGCGCTAACCCTAGATAGTTTGCCAGCCGCTGTTATTTTGCCTGCTTCGCAGCCCTCCTTACAACATCAGGCGAATACCTACTGCAGTAAGTCACAGGGACGATTCATCATGTGATCGATGTTGGAGTTTAGGGACGCTTTGCCCTAACTGCCGCCGCCGCCGCCGACGCCGACGCCGTATTGTGTCTTCTGAAAAAACATAACTTGAGATACCTTCGGTAAAACAGGCATAACTTTTCGCTCGTTTATCAGCGAAATCTGAAATTTTTACAGCAGCTTCTTGACATCGTTTGGACCCGGGTTTCAGCAAAATTGCCAAAAAAAATTATGGAAAATAAAGAAAAAAAATTAACAAGGGTTTTGCACGCTTTTCAGCGAACTTGCTAAATTTTTGTAGACCACATCTGACCTCAGTTGCAGTTGCCAATTTTTGTGGTTATATCTTGTGTGATCCTTGTTCTGAGAAAAATATAAAAAATAGTGAAAAAATAAAAAATTTTGGTTCGTAGTAGTGCCTTTTGGAAAAATCGAGGAAAAAATCAGGATAAAAGAAAAATCTGCTCTATTGCTTGTTTATTGAGTTTCTTCCATCATACCTTGTTTTACCTTGTTGCGTTATGTCTAGACACATCTTAGCCACCAATTATGATTTGTCCTTTGGATACTTCTTGAACTTAGCTAGCTCTGCATTCGAATATTGCTAATCCTTGCTACTCAAATTGTGCCTGTCCAAAGCTCCATATATACTTCTGTCAGCCAAGGTTCATCTTGCAACTGTTTACCCACGCTCAACAATATATTATTTTGCCAATTTTGTTTTTGATCCTGTTTGGCTTTGGTCAGAACACTTGTAAGACGGTGGTAAGCCGCTTCTGATTTTGTATTCCACTTTTACCACCACCACCACTTGGTTCCTTTTAGTTGATAGGGATAATCCTTTGCTGTTGTTTTTCTCTATTTTCTAACAATGGCAGGATCTCCGACAGATTTCAATGATTTTGTGTCCAAGGGTGAACTTACAGCGTTCATCACTGAATAGTGCAATCTTATAACCCAGCTGACACGCAATGTGAACAATCTAGTCACCCGCATTGAACGGGTTGAGCAACGCCCTCATTCTCATCATGGTGATGATGAAGATGCAGATGGAGATCTATCTGATCAAGCAGATATGGATGATAACGGTGATGCATGCAACCGTCACCGCTACAACTTCAATCGTCGCGGTATGGGAGGTAATAACCATGGTAATAATGATCCCTTTGCTAAAATTAAATTTAGCCTACCTCCTTTTGCTGGTAATGTTGATACTGAGGCATATTTAGATTGGGAGCTTGTTGTTCAACAAAAATTTGATTCCCATAATGTGCCTGCTGAGCATAGAGTTAGACTTGCTACTAGTGAGTTTACTAATTTTGCTTTGTTTTGATGGAGTGATCTTTGCAATACTAAGAATGCTGCTGTTGTACCTCAAACTTGGAATGCTTTAAAACAACGTATGAAATCTCATTTTGTTCCTCCTTATTATCAACGTGATTTACGTCTCATACTGCAAACTTTAAAATAAGGAGATAAAAGTATAGAAGCATACTATCAAGAATTGCTTATTGGTTTAGCACGTTGTGGTGTACATGAAGATGATGCTGATGCTAGTGCTAGATTCTTTGGTGATTTAAATCATGATATCCAGAACATTCTTGATTACAAAGAATGGCGTACTTTTTCCCAAATGTATCATCTTGCTATAATGGCAGAACGTGAAGTACAAGGACGCAGGCAACACCAGACTTTTAGGTCTAATAATGGGAGAAATTTTCAGCAGCGTTCTGAGCCAGAGACGCTCACACTCACACCTACATTTTCTTCTAGGGTAAGTAAATTGTCTAATGTGCAGCCCCCACAGCTGAAGAAAGGTGCCACTCTAGGTGCTTCCACTAGTTCGTCTTCGCGCAGTGCTAAAATCGTTTGCCATCGATGCAAAGGCACGGGACATGTCATGAAAGATTGCCCTAGTCGTCGCACATTCATTGCTACCAAGGATGGATATGTAAGTGCTATTGATGTCGAAGATGATTTAGCCCATGCTGCTAACATTGCTGCAGATCACACCGAGGGCGATCACAACATGGAGACCATCGTCATTGACTCCATTGCTGCCTCTGCAGGCTACCCTAGCCTTCTTGTGCAGCGTGTGTTGAGTTCACGTGTGGTACATGAAGAAGATAAGCAGATTCAGCGTCACAATTTGTTCCACATATATCTTATTGTGCAGGGTTGTCGTGTGCTCACCATCATTGATAGCGGGAGTTGCAACAACTTGGTGAGTTCAGATTTGGTTGAGAAGCTTGGCTTAACCACATGACAACTTTCGTATCCATATAAACTTCAATGGTTCAATAATAGTGGTAAGACTAAGGTCACTATATCAGCCCGCATTAGTTTCTTCACAGGTTGTTATCATGATACTGCTGATTTTGATTTTGTGCCTATGCAAGCTTGTTCAATTTTATTATGACATCCATGGGAATTTGATACTGATGCTTTACACCATGGTAGAACTAATACATACACTTTTATGCATAAGAACAAGAACATTACTTTGCTGCCTTTTTCGCCAATGGATATTGTTAAACATGCTAAAGAGATTAACAATAAATCTTCCATCGACATTGATAAAAATAATGAAAATAAGTTACATGGAGGTGCTTTACTTGCAACAACTTCTACTACTACTGCATTATGTGATAATCCAGATGCATCATGTTATACTATGCTTTGTCAACCTATTATGTCTTGTGCATAGCCTGCTGTCACTAACCTTTTGCACGAGTTTGTTGATGGGGAAGAGTCGAGGACGACTCCAATTTTAGAATGAGGGGATGATGAGGACATCGCCAAGATGGAGTCGAGGACAACTCCAATTCAAGAAGGGGAGGATGATGAGGACATCGCCACGCTGGATATGTTGACACCATCGTCTTTTCCAAGTTGCAATTCATCTCCAACTAACCTACCACGTCACTCTCGGATTCAGCAAACATGTCGTCAGTGTTTTGATCATAACTTCTTCATACTACATCGAAACGTGGTGATCTTGGACTCGTTGGAAAGGGGACAATAACACTGTCATTTTGGATCTGGTCCCAGCTCCAGATCCTTCGTGGATTAATCATTATGTTCACACCAAGGTGCTGCATCACCTATTTTGGGCCAACTTGGTCATGTATCGAATTCGGGCCTTAAGCCCATGTTGTGGGCGCCTCCCCCTGGTCGTCTCCAACCCTAGGTCATTTCTCCTTTATATTCCACGCAGCCGCTGCTGTTTAGACTTGCATTTTGTTTAGAGTTTAGTTTTCCATCGAGAAACTGAATCGTTCATTGTAACTGTGGTGACAAATCCTTTTACAGTGATCTAGGGCCCCCGTTCTTGATCTCCTCCACGGTGTCGATTAGTCCTTTGGAACCGAGTTCTTGAATCTTCATTGAATATCCGCATCATTTACATCTGCAATTTCAGATTGCGTGTTTATACTTTCTTGCTTGTGTTCTTCGATTCGCTTACAGGAATAGCCTTCTTGGCGAGGTCAATCAAGTTGTGCTTGGTTGATAACCAACGGAGCAGTGGTGTAACGGTTGTAGGGTTCGAATCATGTTGATTTGAAGCCGGATCGCAAACATTGAGTTCTCCACAACCAAAGTTATCAACTACCTCTCGGAAGATTGGGCCTGGTCACATCATGGAGGAGCTACCGGTTTACGTCCCTGTGACTCCCGCGTGGCTTCGTCCTGGGGGGCCTGTTACCATCCCTACCGAGCCACGACGGGAGGACGGTGTTGCAGCGTTGGCGTGTGCCATGCGCACACTGGCGGATCCCCGCTTCGAGATCAAAGGCACCCTCTACGGCATTGAGGGGATCGCCCCGGGGTTCCTGGAGGGTCGACGGCCATGGGAGGACATGGCCGGAACTTCGGGAGCCGACGGGGAAGAGGAGGCCAGGGCTTCCGATGGCGGCGAGGCTGGGAACTGGAGGTCTACGGATGATGACGGGCGGTTTCCCTCTCTCGTCGATCTGTTCCTACGCCATGGAGGCTCACTCGAGACGGTGCAGGAGCTTATCCGTGGCGTCAATGCGTGCACGGAGGAGGAGCTCAAGCACTGGGGTCCAGGAAGGATCCGCCTTCGAGCCTCCACGTCTCCGGACGAGCCCAACATCATGATGGATGATCGGAAGGAGGCAGAGAAGTGGGAGCACCTCCAAGAGCTTCGTATCGGGATGAAGCATGTCGTGGGCCTCATGTCCGACATCATCAACAACGGCCTGGTCCAGGCCTTCTTTGTAAGGATTCCTATACTCTTGTTGCTTTGATTTTCTCGCTAGGCGGCCAGTATGCTTATCGCCTCATGCTTTATTGCAGGACTTGAAAGAAACATCCCGGGTGAAGTCGGGCTTCATTCACGTGACAAGGGGCGGCTGGGAGCAGATTCCTCTTCTCAAGGATCAGCTCCTTGAGTCACAAGAAAAGCTCCTTAAGGCATACAAGGATCTTGCTACGGCTCTGGAGGAGAAGAAGGAGAAGGAGGCCACTCTGACCGACGCTTGGAAGACCTTGTCTAGCATGAACGACAAGGTTTCCCGGGCAGAGGAAGACGCCCACGTTGCATGAGAGGTTCCTGAGAAGGCAAAGGAAGAAGTAGGCCAGTCAAAGAAACAGGCTATCTCGGTCGAGGAGGCGGCTGCCAAGGCTCGGGAGGAGGCTACGCAGTATAAGGACAAGGCCGTCGAGCTGGACAAAGGAAAGAGCCTCGTCGAGTCGAACCTTGCTGCCGCCTGGAGTGCTTATGGCGGGGTAAAGGAGGCGCTCTTGAAGAGCAAAATCGGCTGAGGCGCCATGGAGGAAGCTGAAAAGAAGGCCCATGAGGACCTTGAAGCAGAGCAGGCCCACTCTCGCAGCCTTTCTGACGATGTTGATCGTCTAAAGAAAGCGCTGCAAGAGAAAGAAGAAGCTATCCTACAATCGGGCAAGTTGATCGAGGACCTGCGGGTCAAAATGACGGAGCTGCCTCGTTCCTACAAGGAGATCAAGAGGGCCAACACTGACCTGGTTCGTGAGAATACGACTCTTGAGGAGAAGATCCGTGGTAAGTCTTTCGTGCCCTTGTGTTTCTTTTGTTTTTGTGATGCAACTTTTTTGTCGCTTGAGTCCTTATCTCAATTTCTTCAGGGCTTAAGGATGATCTGCTAGCCGCCCAGGTCGACGCCCAGTCTTTGAAGGCTTAGCTCGAGGGGGAGGTTGCCTTGACTGGTCGATTGAGGATGGCGATCAACGACCTCTCGACCTCCTGGGAGCTCGAGCCTACGAATGAGGTGGGGGAGGCTGCTCGAGGCGACGCCCTGGTCGGCCAGTTATGCTATCTGGGCACCACTCTAAGGAATCGAGTGCTGGACGCACTCCATTCTAGGGTGAAGCGGGCAATGGCGGTTGTCTGCTCGGGCTTCTCCTATGATATGGGGGTGGTGTCCCATGGCTTCGTCACCGATATTTCCAAGACCGATGCTGAGAATGAGGAGAGGCTCCATGCCTTGATCGACGACGCAGAGGTTCTTGGGGAAAGGCTGGTGAAGCTGTTCGAGCCAGAGGTACTCCCTCCTGAGACCGGCGCGGGCACGGAAGATGGTGGGGAAGGTAGAAGTGAAGACTAAAGGCCTGCGAGCCTAATCTGGGTACTTAGATCCAATTTAATATACTTAGTGTTAAACATTGTGGCCTAAGTGGCCTTGGAATTTCTGGTTTCTATATATTCTTGTTGCTTTTATGCTCGAATTTCCTTTGCTGCCTAAGTTTGTGTTCCTCGATCGATCTTTTGTTAGGACAACCTCAATTACCTCGAGGGTGGGGGAGTGAGTAGAGTTACCATAGCCCGGGGGCATAGGGGTTCTCATGCTCGATGTCCCTTGGCCCTTAAGGTGCTCGAGGCATCTTTACTACTCGATCGTGCGAGATTTCGTTAGGGTTTGAAAGGGAAGAGATATCGTTGAGGTTTTTGAAAAATCATTCAATTGTTAGGATCCAGTGGGGGGGGCTCCCCCCTGCTAGCCCCCGAGGGAGTGTTGACTATGATGGGTCATAGTCGAGACTTCCTCCTAATATCGAGACTTAACTGGTAATAACATGCATTACTTAAAAAAGTACTTTCGTTTATTCACATATTCATTCATAGGGTCTCGGTACAAGATGTGCATGAAAATGTAAAGCCTCGAAGCTCTAGGGGTAGAAGCGACGTAGCTGTTCGATGTTCCATGCGTTGGTGAAGACCGCCCCCTTTTCATCCGCGAGCTTGTATGTTCCTGGCTTCAAGACCTCGGCCACCACGTACGAGCCTTCCTAGGGTGGAGTCAGCTTGTTGCATCCTTGACTGCTTTGCCGTCGACGTAGGATGAGGTCGCCCACGTTGAGGTCTCTTTTGCGTACGTGTTTGTCGTGGTAGCGTTGAAGCTTCTACTGGTACCTTGCTGAGTTGAGGAGGGCCATGTCTCGAGCTTCCTCGAGCTGGTCGACCGTGTTCTCCCGAGTTTCCTTGTTTGTCTGTTCGTTGTAGGCTTTAAGTCGAGGTGACCCATATTCGAGGTCTATTGGAAGCACAACCTTGGAGCCGTAGACCATGAAGAACGGGGATATTTCGTGGCTCTGCTTGGCGTCGTTCTTAAACTCCACAGAATTGAGGAGAGCTCATCGACCCATTTCTTGTCAAACTTCTTCAACCGGTTGTAGATTCTAGCCTTGAGCCCTTGCAAGATCATACTGTTGGCACACTTGACCTGGCCGTTGGTTCGAGGGTAAGCTACCGCAGACCAGTTCACACGGATGTGATGCCGGTCACAGAAGTCCAAGGACTTTTTGCCGGTGAACTATGTGCCATTGTCGGTAATGATGACGTTGGGAATCCCAAACCGGTGGATTATGACGGTGAAGAATAGGACAGCCTGCTCAGAGCGAATGTTTGTGATGGGTCGAGCCTTGATCCACTTGGAGAACTTGTCGATGGCCACCAACAGGTGGGTGTATCCTCCCGCCGCCCTCCGGACGGGGCCCACAAGGTCGAGGCCCCACACCGCAAACGGCTAAGTGATGGGGATCATCTGCAGTGTGTGAGCGGGGAGGTGGGTTTGCTTGGCATAAAATTGGCACCCGTGGCATGAGCGAACGAGCTCGATGACATCAGCGATGGCAGTTGACCAGAAGAAGCCTTGTCGGAAGGCGTTGCCAACGAGGGTTCTTGGAGCCGCATGGTGGCCACAAGCCCCCAAGTGTAGATCCTCAAGGAGATTTCGACCTTCCTCTATGGTGATGCAGCGTTGCAAGATCCCGGTCAGACTTCGTCGGTATAGCTCTTTGCTTTCGCCATAGATCACGTATGTTCTGGCTCGTCGAGCGATACGACGAGCCTCAGCTCGATCTTCCGGTAATTCACCTCGGATTAAGCAGTCGAAGAAAGGCGTGCGCCAGTCAAATGGTCGACGGGGGCATTGAGGAGTTTGCTCGACCTCCATTACCTCTACTGCCGTCAGCGGGGCCTCGATTGAGTCATTAGGCTCAGGGGCAGAGGTCTCGATGCTAGCCCCCGTGCCTAGTTTGATGGATGGTTTGAGCAAGTCCCTTTAGAATGCGTCTGGTGGGACAGTGCCTCAAGTGGACGCAATTTTGCCAAGCTCGTCGGCCGCTTCGTTGTATCGCCGTGCGACGTGAATGAGCTCGAGGTCGTGGAACTTGTCCTCAAGTTTGCATACTTCCTTGCAGTAAGCCTCCATTTTTGGGTCATGGCAGCTTGAGGCTTTCATGACTTGTGTTGGCATTTCTTAGCGTCACTACTAAAAATAGACCATAGATCCATCCTTAGCAATGGCACCAAAAATGTCGGGTGTTGGCATACCGTAACTATCACTACATCAGAGAGATAACCCAAGGCAACTCGAGGGCACCGGCCTTAGCACTGCAGTCTGGTAACAATAATTAGGAATGCCGGATTGACCTTCCTAACCATCCTTACTTGTGATATGCAAAGCTGTGGCTCTACGCTTGAAAGTGCACAAGGATTACAATCTTAAGTAATGGTACTTAGGTACGCCAATTGTCGAGGATATCAATAGGGGGTATCCCAACCAACATCCATAACGAGGGAAGTCGTGAGCAAATCCAAGCTCTAACTCGACGTCCTAACCTAAACCTACAATCACCAGGGATCGATATCAACCACAGCCTCGAACACGAAAGCAGGGTCCTGCGAATCCACAAAGGCTCGATAAGCAGCGACCGTCGAATATGGAAAGTAGCTCAAGCGAATCATTGGGCCTCGAGCGTAGAAGCGCCTCCCGCCGCATGTCGTGGGTACGGAAGCACGGGCATTTAATGCGTCTGCCATGTTCCCACCTAACCCGACAGTCACGGGAAACGTGATAGGAAACGAGCACCCATCAAATCTCCACATTTTCCAACTTTATCCTCCGAAATGGACAAAGGTACGACCGGGTACAGTACAGCAGGCGTGATATCCCATCATGATACCCCTCGAGGCAACCGAAGTCAGCGCTCCTACACCGTAAGTCCACTTACGCACCTGACCCTCGAGCGAGCATGTCCCTTCTGTTGATGCAAAAACTGATCTGCAAACACAAAGGGCTAATACCCGATTTAAACTTTGGTCCTGACAACAGCCGATTTGACCTTACTATCGGCAAAGGTGATAACTTGAATACTTTGGTCCTGACAACAGCGATGCGCCCGGATGTCACAGCCAAGAGGTATTCACGCGGAACTTGAGAACACGGCGAGCTTAAGTCGACGAATTCTTAAGAACTCGTAATGAAAAAGGAAAAAGTATGACGAAGTCGTCGAAATAGTAGATACTGGAATATGAGTAAAAACTGGTGTTTGATTGATTGATTGCTTGATTACATGGCCCTTGGGTCTATATTTATACCCT
>Ga0182004_10003492_pt1 | contig 12494 bp, 10 predicted proteins | sample Sormic07211540_1_FD_120479 | JGI IMG/M metagenome (GOLD analysis project Ga0182004, IMG submission 120479) | Endophyte microbial communities from Sorghum bicolor roots, Mead, Nebraska, USA - 072115-40_1 MetaG | ecosystem: Host-associated > Plants > Roots > Unclassified | place: USA: Nebraska... | reverse complement strand
TGAGTTCTCTACTACCTTACCGTTGCTAGAGGTTGAGGTTTTGAGCTTTGGGAGTTCTCTATTGTTCTTGGGCTTAGAAATGGAGTGCCTAGCAGCAGCGCCCCGACAGTGGGCTGAAAATAGGCTTAGAAATGGTGGTGGCAGGTTAAGGGATGATGGGGGACAATGGAGCAGATGGTGGAAGACAATCAGATGAGTAGTAGAGCTGACAATGGGGTGAAGTGCCTAAGACTTTCTCCTTCGATTGGATTCAAGGGAGAGCAAGGTGGAGCAGCTTAATTATTAGATGTAGGGGTGGGTAGGGTGGTGTGGCAGGGTGGGTGGTGGGAGGGCTGGCTGATGACGGATAAGCAGCTGGAACCGGGGCTACGATGTGCTGGTGCCTGGTGGAGTTCATGCGAAGGGAGAAAGAATTGCATGTCACCTGTGTTATAAAGTGTCTGCCGCTACTTACAATATAAAATCAGTATTCTCTTTTTGACGTAAAACCCATAGATAAATTAGAAAATCAATTTCTCTATGATAGGAAATACCTACACAACAAAAGCACCAACTCATGACGATGAAAATGTCCATAAAGGAATGGACGATGCAACTTCTCATTGTGATCATAGGAGTCCAATCTATTTACGAACTTATTAAGGCGCCGTTCAGTTAGCATGTTCCGGGCCTGGTTTGGACAGGAATGATTCCGGCGCTACTTAAAATACTGAAGAAATGACAGGCCAGGAATGGTTCCGGGGCAGGATCATTGATAACCGAACGAGGCCTAATTGTTTCATATCAGGAGAAATGAAGATAGCAATTTGTTTCCCAAGAATATAAAATATTTACATAAACCATACGCTCCATATTAATTTCAAAAAAAAAATGCGCTCCATATTTTCAAAAAGAAATGTACTAGAATGGATCGCGATCCAACTTTCGAGCGGGCCTCCATGAGAAACAAACTTAGGGCCACGGGCCCACGGTACGCTGTCGGCCTGTCACAGCCCAACTCGTCGTGGAGGACGAAGAAGTACCGGCCACCGTCGTCTGCTTGCCCACGCCGCAAAGAACGCCGCCCGCCGGACCCGACCCGACCGACCCTGCGGCGCGGCTCGCTTCGTTGGTTATCTGTGTTGAAAGGCGACGCAACGACGGCGTATCTGATCTCGCATAGCACCGAGGCCCCCCGGAATCCCCACCCTCTCCGCTGCCCGCGAGCATCCCGGCTCCGCCGCCGCGTCTCGTCTCTGTGGTCTGGCATCAGAGTTCCGGGAGAATGGCTGCTCTGTCGGCAGGCGCGCTGGCTCCGCTCGCAGGTTGCAACCGCTCAAGCCTAGCACCTTTCCTTCCCCTGATTTATCGTCTTTCTTGGTTGCCTGGTTCGTTACTCTTCCACCCAATTTCTTTTGTTCGCAGGTCTGTCTCCTCCGCTCCCATGGTGCAGCCCGTCTCCGTTATACTGCCGAAGGAGTCCTCCACTTCTCAAGGTGCTGTGTCATCAATGGCTCTAAAATTACGCGCTGTTTCCATATGTCGTCAGTTTTACATGCTTTACATTTTAGGTCGCCATCGCCAAGACGCGGCCAGGGCCAGCTGTTCACCAATTTGCTCCTGCAAGCCTCCGAAAATGTGCGGCTATGTCAGAACATGGACGTCAGGAGGTCCTGACCAATGAGTACCAGCTGGATGATGATGAGCCGCTTTGGCTGGCAGTGGTCAGAGACCTTTGTATTGTTAGGGGTTTGAAGGGATTGGTAGCTTTCTTGGCTGAGCAGCCGAGGCAACTGAAGCACCTGGAGTGGCCGGGCTTTCAGCACACGGTATGCCCCTTGAATTTGACATTTTTGAGATGTTTAGAGAATTGCCATTGATGCATTGCTAAATATAATGTGATTTGCTGCCCATATTAGGTTAGTATCAGCAAAGACAAGAAAAGTGCATTTTTAGCTTGTCTGGATGTGTTGAATTTGCAGCATATGTTGTGCAGGAGCACGTGCGAAACAACCTGAACTAATTGGTAATGTATTGTGGCAGAGTGGCGCTGTAGGTTGTTATTGAGATTGAAGTACACTGTACACATTTTTATAACTATTCTGTAAAATCCAGGGGGCAGCCATCTAAATGATACATGAGATGTGGATAAATTTGATTGGGAACCTGAATTACCTTCAACCAACAAGTGTCAATATGTGTTTATTTTAATAAGGGGCTGAAGTTTTCCTTGTTTTGATTCCTTTCTCGATAAAGTGTTAAATTATGTCCATATCCTGACATCATTATTCTAATTTTCACCAGACTTATGTTTACCGATGCCAGTTTTCTCAATGAATCTTGAATTTATTGGCATGCCATATTCATATGCATCATAGATGGGCAATGTGCATTCTAACTTTATGAGTATAAATATGTCTCCAGATGCATTTTTGATAGCTTCACATTCAAATGTTACTTGTAGAACTTGGTCGAATCCTGTGTAATTCTTTGACTGTGTCTAATAGGCACGGCTGGATTATAGCTCCTTCAAATGCAGGGCCTTAGCCACCTTATTGTGATCATTTTATGCCTTAATTTTAAATACTTTGAAGCTTCTGCATAAAGAGAGAGAGAGAGAGAGAGAGAGAGAGAGAGAGAGAGCTTTCCTATGCTTACCTCTTGATTTAATCAAATTGTCATCATTGGCAGATGAAGACGGCTACACTTACTCTTGTACTGGTAGCTGTGTTTATTGTTGCATTGTCAACTATTGATGCTGCCCTCTGCTACATGCTAGCCTGGCTACTTCGAAAATCTGCGTAGAATTACGGTATGCTACTATTTCCTAGACCTGAATCATTTACAACTCCCTGGTCCATATTACATTTGACATCAGAATGCAGGCGATCTGGTCTCTTATGATTGATAAATTTAATAGTTAAACACAGGACATTTTTCTTAATATTTTGGGTGTTGCTAGTGGTACACTGGTACCTTGCTATTCATGTTATTCATCTGAAGAAGTAATTACAAATAGAATGCCTTATGTTGTTCGCCATCAGACTTGCAGAATCAGATGAAGTGATCATTAAGGACCACATCTCGCAGTTACACTGACTTTCTGCTAAGTATTGCCATCTGGATGCTGTCGATGTACTGACATGTGATTCATTGATCAGCAGGAATATCCATGTATTGCTTGAATATGATTTAGCCAGGCTGGATAGTAGCAGGCACCAGGCACTGCAGCTGGAATGCAAGCTCTTGTTGTCGTAGGGGTCAGCAATGTTATGCTGGCTGGAGGTAGCAGGAAGGTGGATCTTGCACGGTGTACCACTTTATTTTGAGAGTACCTGAGAAAATCAAAAGAGATGTCCTGCAAATAGTGCTGATGCCTTGTGATGCAGACGCTTATAGTAGCATTTGAAAGGAAGGTATCTGGTTTCAGGTGGAAGAAAAGAAGATATAGTTGTCGTGTGAAGCAGTTAAGTAGGTCTAGCCAAAACTTGTAAGGTTTAACAGAGAAAAAACACATCATGGAGAGGATCAGAGAATTGTGTGTAGTGATTTGTAACTTCTTTTTTATGTTAGGCAAACTCGCTTGTAACTTTGCTGGTCCATCGGCTAGGATCTGGAGAAAATTATTTTTAAGACGTGTGGTCTACTTTATAGTCTTAACAAGCCATCCACTCTGATTTCTCATTAGTATTGGGTTGGTGTGTCTTAATCAAAACCAGGTCTGCTGTCGAGCTGCAAAATAGAACTTACATGCTTTGCTAGTTATGCTAGGCTGCAAAATTCGATTTTATACATCAGAAGAAGGGTGCAGTCTTTGCATGACATGGTTAACTGCTGTACATTGCATCTCTGTATACCAATGTGAAAATACTACTGAAGGGAAGTTTCCTGATTCATTTCAGCCTACCCCTTTCGAGGCTCAGCAGCTAGCTACTCGGATTTAAAATATGAACTTCACAGATCCTAGTATGATACAGAAGTCATCCAAAAAAGTGGTACATGCGAGAGTTTTGGAAGGAATAGATGTCAACATTTCATGCAATAACGCTACTGGCTTCATCACATAATGTGCACATTTATAGTTGATCTCAGTTGTGATTCGAGGACATGGATACCACAACTATCTGGTGATTTTCCTGCGACTGTTGTTTTGGCGTTCGAACCGAAAGTCACAGAGATGACAGTGATAAATTCTTCATCCAGGTACTTTCCATAATCCTCTCCTTTTCCATTGTTAAAAAGAAAATGTTCGCTATAAGTGCTTCCAAATTTGACGCTGTGATTGTGCCTTACAATTAATTAATATTGATATTGATCCAATGATCCTTATGATCAATTCAAGAATCAATTAGAATGTGGTAGGAAAGGGTGGTGTCATGCTACCAAAGCCACAGTGACAGTAAAGCTGATGCAATATGTTCATTTTCATCCATCCTCTGCTTATTTAGAGACATTAATTTTGATCCAAACAGTGCATTCCCCATAAGATCATAGCACCAGGCAAGCATAAAAAATCAGATACACAGAATTGCAGCTCACAGAAGACAAATATGCTGTTTCACAAGATATGGACTTTGTCTTTGTTCGTCGCAAAATGGGAGCTCCGGACGCACATCACCACATTGGGAAAACGAGTACTGAAGTAGTAGATTCTGCACACACATTTTTTCATAGCACCTGTACAAATTTGCACACACAAACCAATCACATAACTTATGATATATTACAGCTGACTGCCCAAATCCAAATCACTCCCTACATCTTTTGCCTAATTGTCAATCTACAAAGCCAATAGCTTGATACAAATCAACTTCACACCCAACCCAACCCAAACCAAGTCAACCTATCAAATACTTAGTAGTCGAATACGAGCTAAATATATGACATCAGGAATGTACATGCCAGTGCAAGAACTTCGTATTATGGTGCCCATTTACAATACTCAATACTTCGTCAATCAGACCATTCAATCGTCCTGCAAGAGGAAAAAGCAACACAAACAGTTACTTTAATCAGTGATAAAATTGCCCAAGGTTGTTAGAATTAAGAATGAATGCATCTGAAGTCTGAAGTACCAGCAGTATGGTGTTCATCCAATAGAGGGGGATTCCGGTTCAGAGCCACTGATGGATGTAAATGTTGACAGTGAATCGTCACCAAAGTTCAAATGGGAAGTCGATAGGCGACTTAAATCGCCAAAGTATCTATTATGGCCAGAGTATGATCTGGGCGTCAAAAGCTCAGGAGTAGCACTGCCAAGAGATGATCGACGAGGAGTTGGAGTCTTGAGTCCATTAGTGTTTCCATTTGGCCGGTACCCATTTGTCTTCCTACTTAAGCTGCTCGTTCTCTTTGGGCTTGGTTTAGATCCAAAGATGGCTTCTTTCTCTGCAAGTAGGATACTCTCCAGCTTCTTCTGATCCTGCAAGAATGCAAAAGTCAATTTAAAAGGTCCTATCATTTGAGAACTATCTTCAATCATCAAGTGTGATTGGGTAAGCTATTCAACCCGGTATCGTCGATTTTCCTCTTCTTTCTGCTGCCGATGAAGTCTGTACTCTTCAAGAACAGATATTAGGCGCCCCTATCAAGGCACATGCAAATCAACAAATTAATCAAATAACTTGTGCATGCACACATTGGTCATCCAATTGTAATGCTTACCCCATCATAGAGAAAGGGTTTATTTCTTGCATTTTCCCAAGCAAAGGTTCGGTTTATCAGGTTGTCCACCATACCTGAAAAATTTCTGGGTCATGAATTGAAGTAATTGAAATCTAACATAATTTTACAGCACACATATTGAAACTTACTTGGGATTTTTCTAACCAAAATCCGTGCCTTTTCTGCCCGTTTAAGGTTTATATGAGCACCCCTTCCAGCACTATACCTCTTTGGGTCCTGCAAAAACCCTTTGGTGTCATTTTTCATGATTTAGCTGATTACAGGTTTCTCATGGAAAATGATACTGATTAGTCCATTGCCATCTTTCCAGCTACACTGAATTAGGTACTTTGTGTGTACATAAATGGTATGTGAAACATTTTAATTCCATTCTAGGGATGCTTCCAGTACCTGGTTATATTCTTGAAGCCAAGCATCTTCATCACAAGCAGCAATCCATTTATTTATCCTGTCCATTATATCTTTCCGGCTAAGAGACTCTTCTTTCGCTTTTAATATTTGTGACTCAATATTCGCCAGGAGCTCAGAAGGGTCGATGAGGCCTGGATGGAATAGGCACAAGAATATTATTACTTGTAAAAAAAAAGAACATGTCAATATACTTGCAGAGCAGGATGCAAAAAGAACAACCAGAATCGATCAAAGCATCAGTTTGTTCAGGGGCTGTGCTGACATCAGGTTCTATATGTGCATTTTGGCAGATCTCTTCTAATTCTGCCCTCCTTTTCATAACAATTTCCTTTAGTCTGCTGGTTTTTAGTTTTGTTAACCTCTCAACCTCAGCTTCCATCTGGATGAGAAATGAAAATCGGAATTATTACAGTATGCTGCAAACAAAGTTTAAAGACCCAAACAACAGCAAAGAGGTAAAACCTTATCAATTGTGTCCTTGGAGAGAACTCCAGGTGATGTGATTCCCTCCTCAGGTAATATGAGAATGCTCATTACTTTACTAAATTGTCTCTTTTCTTCTTCAGGAGAGTCCATAAGTTTCCAAAGCTGACATAATGATTCCATTGTCTCTCTCACCTGTCAGTAATAGATCATTTGGAAATGTGTTATGAGCAATTGAAAAGTAATAACTTAAGCGAAGAGAAAGGAACCTCGGGAAGACCTTGTGGATTCTTGACTTTCGTTCTGCTTTTAGCTTATAAATTGTAGTAGCAAGGCCCTCTAGTGTGCTATTACTGATATTTCTTGACTGCTCAATACCATTCTGATGTAAACTGGGATGAACTTCATGTACAGTACTTCCAAAATCAATTCCAAGGACTCCACATAAGGAATGCACTTCATTTATATACTCCAGAACCTTGCGAAGACGCTCAGACTGAAAAAATGCAAACAGGGATCAGAACTGCATATAAAAGACTCTTCGGAAAGTGTACCAAAAAACATTCAGAAGATATATTATTCTGAGTGAAATGTGACAATTTATAGATGACCAAGCATTCTTTAGCATCTGTATTAGCGCTTTCTTTTTCTGTAATGTATGCAGAAGAAGCACCTGTACTAACTCTATCAACCAGAAGTCATGCAATTAGCAATACTAATACCAAAATCCTCAGGAAAAAAAACATTTAAAAAAAAATCTTCAGAAAAGAAGACAGGCAGATTCAGGATGTATACCTTATCTTTCTGAAGGGCACGAAGCTGTGCTTGGTAACTATTAAGCTTCCTTGTTGACAAATCATGTTCCTCAGCAGCAAGACTGCTCACATTACCACCCTGATCGTTATGTTCACTTAACTCAAAGCGGATCTTCTCAATCTGCGATCTAATATCTGAGAACTGCTTGACCCTTTCCTCTTTCTTGCATTTCAAGTTCTCCAGTACTGGGATGACAGCCGCAAGTTGTTCCTTGAGTGGTACAACGCCCTTGTCTTTCTGCCAAAGATGTTGAAAGGTTATAAATTCTCGGTCAGACATCGCACTATCAAGAGCTGTATTTCGTATGACAATAAACTAATATCTGCAGAATATAGTGCAATACAAACTACTGTGTAACATTGATACTCTCTCTGTTTCAAATTATAAGTTGTTTTGACTTTTTTGGTAGATCCATTTTGCTATGCATCTAAATATAATAATATGTCTAGATTCATAGCAAAATGAATGAACCAAAAAAGTCAAAGGAAGTTGTAATTTGGAAAAGGAGGGAGTACTGCTAACTCAGACAGTGTAGAAAGAACTGACTGAAGCTTGGCATACTCCCCTAGTTCCCTAGCTTGTAATAAAGACTGAAGAGAGCCTTGAGCAATCTTAAAAATCAAGTCTCCTCAAGAGGCTTCATATATCTACAATCTATATTCCACTTCAACAAGAAGCAAACCATGCATGTCCATATGATGCAACCAACCTAATTAGTGCGTCACCTCACCATCAGTCCATCACCATGTATAGTTGTATACCTTCAAGTACAGCTTGTGCTCCCCCAGAGTTGCCATCAGAGATGCAACTTCAGCTTCTTTGGCAGCCACTGACTGGTGCAACTGGACCCTAGTCCGATTGGCATCGTCCACCTTCCTGCGGTAGACTTCCAAGCATTCTCTTTCGATGTCCAGCAACGCCTTGTTCTTCTCGGCCTCACTTTCTCCTACCTCTGCCCAGATTTGCTGATTGCAAGATCCAACATTGCATGAGTTAATGAGCAAACACTAGAATAGTAGACTTAGATTAAATACAGATAAAATGACACAGGCAATTTCAGAGTACATTTTGGTTAGTATGGCCTAAGTCATGAACTCTCTGATCAATAGCATATTAATTTGTAAAGGTAAACAGTAAAGCTCAATTGTCCCATCTTTTAACTGTCTGCTGCACTCGTAGAGCCAACCAAAATTGTTTTTTCGGCTGCTGAAGAACCATAAAGGTGAAAAAGGAGAGCCATCCATAATAAAGCTACTGCACTGCATCAAGGAATTCGCCTGCCGAGCAGAGCAGTTCACCACCCGGAAAAGGAGAATACAGAAAAAAAATCGCCGTGCATAACTCAAGGGGGCAGAAATTTTTTAATTTTTCTGCAACCATGGAAAATAACCTAAACAACTGGAGAAACCATGGAACACACAGCTCTGAAGCTGCCTGTGTCATTTTATCTGCAATTAATTTAACTGAAGAAACTAAAAAAACCTGAAAAAAATTTACACACAGAGATTCGAGACAACTAACAACTGAAGAAACCAAAAAATGGCGATAAAATCTGTAGAATTGCAATTTTTCACCCAGTAAACGAGACAAAACCTGAAGACGCGCAAAGAGAGGACGAATTAACGAAGCACACGAGGGAATCTCGGATACGTAGTGTCAGCAGTGCCATTTAACAAACACGTCGGGATAATTATGGCAAAACGGGTTTCTAAAGCAAGTTGAATGATACCTGAAGCTCCCTGAGCAGAGCACCACAGCTGGGACCTTCCATGCCCAAGCCCAAGCCAGCACCTACGCCCACCATTGAAGAACTACTAGAGCAGCTGCGAAGGAGACCTTCACTCTCCAGTCCCCCAGAGACCAGTAAGACGCCGGGAACACGAGCGAGGAGAGAGAAGTGAAAGGAGGAGCGGGCAAGGTTCAGACTCCCTGACCCATGGGCGCTCAGCTACGGCCTGAGCTAGCTAGGCCATGAGCAAAGCTGCAGATGAACTTTCTAGCTTCCTATTCCCTCGACGCCTTGGGATTTGGGATAAGAGAACAACACCAGGAGGTTACGAAAAAGGAGACACCAAATGCCAGCAGCTCGGGGGCCAGAGAAGCTCTTTTTCATGGTGGTTTTTGGAGTTTTAAGCCATCTTTGTCTCCTTTTTATTTTGTCTGTGTGTTTATGAGAATTATGCAGCTTTTCTCTTCATCCGAATTTTGGTTGGTTGGGAGTATTTGCTAGGTGGTTTGGGAGGCTCTTCACTAGTTTATGTTGGGGAAGGTAGTGAGCCACAGCGCTGAGAAAGTGAGAAGTGAGAGAAGAGATGGTGGAGGGTAGAGGGCAATGGATGGTGGCCTTTGTTTTCAGTTATTTAATGGTGAGGTAAGGTGTGCACCTGTGCTGTGCATGGAAGATTCCCTCAAACTTTTGTCCAAACTACTCCACAGACGTGGTTTGGGTAGAGTGATCTTAAACTAAAAAGATGTGATCAAGCAGAAGATGCTAGTGCACCAATGCACCATACTACCGCGAATTGAAGCATTACAGGCCATCCTAGTTACAACGAGCGTTACCGAGCTAACATTACGTTCGTAGTTTTGTATAAGAATGTCCTCTTAACCTGGGCTTCATGTTTACTGTACTTACCGGCAAAAATTCTGAAAAAAGCCTGTTTTGATGGCCCTTGGTCAGATTGTGAATGAAGGAGGGGAAAAAAGGGGGGAAGAGGAGAGCAGCAAGTTGCAGAAAAGATCACTGAATCCTCCTGACCGCGCCGGGCGCCTTGATGTTGCGACTGAAGGTACGCATGGGATCATGTGAGGCTGCTACAGTGCCCATCTTCTCCGGCATCTTTCCGTGTTTGGGGCATGCAAGACGGTGCGCCGGAAAAGGCATCCGCAACCTTACTCGCGTGGTATTGGTACCGGCACTGTCCTCTGCGAAAATCCGTGCAAAATGCCAGGGAAACCCCAAGAATTAGCCTCCCATAATGCAGCTCATCATTCCTCGCACGAACTCACTCACGTACGGCTCGTCTTGATTGTCTACAGGTACCGAATCACTGTCATCATATAACGCAGTAAGTACATTTGTGCATAGTCTACAGGTACAGAATCACTATCGCATTCCCAACTCGCAACGCAAGCATTATTGAGCCATGGAGTCAAAGGCGGCCTCCTTCAGGCTTCAGCAAACCATACGCATGCGTCCGTTTCTTGCACCCATGCATCGACCGGCAGCAGATTCAGGTCAACTCGCTAAGCTGATCAACCTCCCTCATCATGCATGCATGCGTGCGTGGATGCATATAATGCATTCGTTTAATCCTCCTACAGAGAGCAGTTCCGTCTCTTCCGTGCGAGCGCTTAGCAAAAATCTGGAGCGATTAGGTCTGCTTGATTAATCATGCGCGTCGACGTCGTCAGCGCAGCAGCTGATTGGGAGGAGGAAGAATATAATGGATCCCGCATTCCAACGCGACGAGGGCAAAGGGCTTGAGGTTGACGCCGGACCGAACGCACGCACGCCCACCACAGTGACCCCCCCGCAGCTTCAGACGGGTCTGCGTCGCGTATGCATTGCACTGCTGTCTACTACTGTCTGCATTGCATGGGATGAGCGAGGATAAGATCATCTACAAATCCTTATTATGGCTAGTGATGGGAGCTACATAGCATCTTGTCTTGTTTTAAACATGGGAAATTGTTCACCGTTCTCCTCTTCTCTTTTAAATACAGAATTTATTTATAATATTGCATCCTGAATTTGTGTAACAAATAAATAGATAGTGAGGCACTACAACTACAAAGGCGGTTGAATGAGCAGTGGAAGGATCAGTTTTGGAGATTATTTTACCTGATGATGGACAGGTGGAACCGTGGAATCGAGTTCTTTGTCTGCTCTCAGCTCTCAGACGTAGCTCTGTCTGTGTGTTGGTGCCTGCCTAATGATAGCCTCCCTTTTATTATTTAATTTTTTTGTGCAAGATTAAAGTGAGAGACGCTGAATTGGGAGTCAATTAGGATGGCATGATGAGTGAAGGTGAAGCTGTCCCAGCCCTGAACCAGCAAGACGCCAACAAAGCGCCATCGAGCGAATTCAGGGGGGGGAGAGCTCAGAGCCGACCGTGATCTCAACTGAAGAACGGTGTCCCCTCCCCTCCCTGTCCGTAGCTAGCTGGCTGCCTACTCGCTACCACTCCGAAGTCTTCACTAGAAGAGCAGGCTGCAGGGCCTCTCATCCCAATCAGGTGCTCCTGTTCTTCCTTATCCACTCATGAACTTATCTGCACAGATACTACTGTCATCATTGATCCGAGCTTGCATTCTGACGGCCCAAATGCACAAATGATTGCCTAATCCCGTCAGTGCATGCATGCATGGGGCTGGACCATCGTATCGTCTGCACTCTGCGTCTCAGGGGATTGTCTACTCTCTACTCTGTGGTTCTTCTTTAATTACCTTTCCTCTTTTCTTTTTCCCGTTGCATAGGATAATGTGTCGGGGTAATGACACCAAAGTTGAGAGATTCAAACTTTGAAATGCCCATTTACCTAAATAAATGTTTTGTATATCTACAACCCTACCTCCTTTTTCCATTTATTTAGGACTGCAAGTAGCCCCCTCCAAGTAATTAAGTTGCGCGTGACTGTCAGTTGAGACACGGACCCAATGCGCTCACCCGGTGATGCTCATGCACGATCTGCCGCTTTGCAAATTGGATTCCAGCAAGCACCGAATGCAAAGATTAAAGAAAAAATTGCGTGCCTTTTAACTGTCGGTGGTGGCCTTTGCGTTGCGAGTTGGGAGAAGGAAAACAAAAGGAAATGACCAAAACGGAGCCCGTGGCCACTGGGACAGACACCAACAGATGAGCTTCTCACGTCCGGCGAGGCCACTGGTTGGAGCTCAGCGTCCCCACCGCTCTCACATCCTCATTCCTCACAGCGCGCAAACTAGATCCAGCAGCGATCCGACCGCCGTAAACATAAGCGCCGTGCTGACACCGGAGAGGGGGCACCGAACGGACGGGAGCCTCCTCACCTGTTGCACGTCGGCAGGGACGAAAAGTCGGGATGCAAGCGGGCCTGTCTGCAGACACCCTGCACGACGCCGCGTCACCTGCCTCCAGAATCTGCTTGCTCCGCAGGACCCGCCAGCTCGTGCTTTGCTAATCGCCAAATCCTGTTAGG
>Ga0182004_10003491_pt1 | contig 12495 bp, 7 predicted proteins | sample Sormic07211540_1_FD_120479 | JGI IMG/M metagenome (GOLD analysis project Ga0182004, IMG submission 120479) | Endophyte microbial communities from Sorghum bicolor roots, Mead, Nebraska, USA - 072115-40_1 MetaG | ecosystem: Host-associated > Plants > Roots > Unclassified | place: USA: Nebraska... | reverse complement strand
TTGTATTGTATTGTATTGTATTAATGATTCCAGACATTGGTTGGATGCCTGTGCTATCGATGCCTGGATGTTGAATCCCAATTGCCTCTTCGATTCTCAAGCCGGCGTGCCACAGAAGTAAGGAAAGCTCCTAGCATCACTACATGACTACATGTCGTTAGAAGCCTCTGTACACACATAAAAAAATGGCTACCCTTTGAAAAATAATGTTTTGGTACTTTTCTGCATATTTGTTCATGAACATTCATTGTCCCATACTTCCTCCGTTCTAAACTATAAGTCACCTTAATTTTTTTGGTGTATCCATGCATTTAGATATAATAATATGTTTAGATACATAGCAAAATAGATGAATGAAAAAATCAAAACGACTTATAATTTAGAATTGACGAAGTACCTTTCTTGGAGTAATGAAGGCAAAATTACCACTTATACTGTGGGTACGGCCTTTCCATAAGATTTTCATCATTTTGTAGTTCGTGTAGCACCTCAAACTCAGGCTAATATGCTTCATTTTCTTTTCTTTTAATTTGAAGCTAAGCTATTCCAAATGCACGATTTTGTTCAGGCCTTGTTTAGTTTCTCCAAAAGCCAAAAAAAATTTAAAATTTTCCGTCACATTGAATCTTGCAGCACATGCATAAATCATTAAATTATACTAAAAAATAACTAATTACACAGTTTGTCTGTAATTTGCGAGACGAATATCTTTTAAGTCTAGTTAGTCCATAATTAAATAATAATTGTTATATACAAACAAAAGTGCTACATTGTCCCAAAAAGTATTCATAAGGGAAGTAAACAAGGCCTCAATCGTTGGATTTTTATTTTGAGCAACTCTTTGTCATATCTCTGTCTGTAGGCAACAGGAACTTAAGGCATAGCAACAACAGTTCAGTCTTGATGTGGCAGCAGGACCTCATCAGTTTGAGGTTAGCAGAGGAACTGATGGCAGCATTGTATGACTGGTTTAAACCATTCAAAGCACGGATTTAGTATATTCACCTGTCTTGATTTGTTGATTTGATAGCTCACAGTCTCGAATACTTAATTAGAGCAATGCTATGGTACTCCCATTACCTACTAGATAGGAGGTAATGGCTTAAAACAATCACAACCATTGATTTATTAGATTTTCTGAATTAATTACATAAACAAATACCAAAGAAAATAAAGAAAAAACTGCCAAAATCCCGTAATCACCTGGAAAGGGACCCTTCCATATCCGTGATTTTACATAGGAGCAAGGCCCTTCCTTTTCTTTCGTTTGCGCGTGTTGCACAACGCACCATGTGTAGCAGCGCAAGGCACAAGAAGCGTTTTTTTCATGTGCACCGGTCTATTCACATATGAAAATGTTATTGCACATATTCTGTTTATTTTTGACAAATAAATATATAGAAAAAGTCATGGAACATAGGCCTTGTTTAGTTCAAAAAAATTTCCAGATTTTTCATCACATCGAATCTTGCGGCACATGCATGAAACACTAAATATAGATTAAAAAGATAACTAATTGCATAGTTTGCCTGTAATTTACGAAACGAATCTTTTAAGCCTAGTTAGTCCATGGTTAGACAATAATTATCAAATACAAACGAAAGTGCTACAGTACTCAAAACCAAAAAATTTCATCAACTGAACAATAGTCAGCTAAAGAAACATATAGGTTACATGCGGGAAAAGGATAAGTAGCTAACACATTAATTGAGTCTTCAATTTTGGTAATCTAAAATATGTTACACACTAATACGTTATATATGTAGTCAAATGTGATGTGCCTGATGCTAACTTGATTAAAGCTATATTATATAATTATGAGGATCTTCTAAATTAAAATATGTTGCACGTCAGCTAATGGAAGGTGGGAACGAAACGTGCTACAACGTGTAGCTGTCACGTACAGGAGAACAAAAAGTTGCATGCTAATTAAATTGACTGTCATGACAATTTATACTAATAAAATTTTGTAATGTCTAAAGTTGAAAAATAAAAGAATTTACCATATCAAATAGATCATGCATGTGCATCAATTAGATCTAGAAAGAAGATTTTTATATCTAAAACTTTCTTTAACTATCCTATTTCACATATTACCTCCTAGTAAGTAACATGTACTCCGTAAATGATTCTAACCATCTGATCTTATTAAATGAAATGCTCATAGTTGTAAGGGAGTACCAGAACAAAGCCCACTTAATTAACAAAACATTTATGTTCTAGCATCCTCTGTTTGCTCAGATAATACCTCTACTATCTTATTTGTGTTATTGCCCATGATCTGATCTGAAACTGAACCATCTCTACTTTGTTTTAGCAAGTAAGGTCAAAAGGTGAGTGAAAGGTCTTATGTTTAGCAATTTTGAGTTATGTTAGTTGCATTCATGCACTGTGAAATATCATCTCTATTTTGCATCTTTTAAAAATGTGCTCATGTGCTTTTTTGTGGTAGCCTAAACTGATGATTGATAAACATCATATCTATTTCAGATACAAAATCATGCTTATAGGTGAACAGGAAAACATACACTTACGTGGATGTTCTGTGTTTTGTTGTAAATTTAAGTGGGTGTATGTGATTGTAAGTCTTGTATATATGACATTATCGATTTTAAAATAACAGTTGGGACTCATTCATGGATGTGCTACAATGAGATTTGGCTTTTTATGAGGACAAGCGAGGACTCGGTTGGCTAGTCCTGACTGAGGCCGAGCAGCTGCCCACGCTGCCCCGGGTGCCTCACCTTCTGAAGAGTACCTGTGCATTAAAAAAAAAGGCTCTGTATGTGTACGGTAAATTGAATTTATTGTAATTGTTATATGTATGTATGAATTTTCAAGGTGGATGATTGTGGCTGGTGCGGTAATAAATTATCATGACGGATTTTAACGGCCCAGGCAAACATATTTTGTGTTGGTTCGAATACATTTTTGTGGTGGTGTCAGTGTCACCCTCATGAAGTATATACTGTATTGTTGTGATTTTTGGTACCCTCAAGAATTAGTTTTATGATGGCGGGCTCTATGAAATACCGCCATGATAACACCAATGCAAACCTGATGATGGAAGTATTACTTTATTTCCGTTGTAACATAGTACTGATCTCCTTGATAATCGTATTCGTATCATCTCATCTAATTTTGATACAGAAGGAGTACTACTGCTTACCTAGCTGATGATTGGCTTTTATCGGGAAAGTGATGGCGAACGAGTGGGTTCCAAATATGACCGTATTTAATTTATATATTAGATAGACACAGGCAGGGATCGGAGTACGGGACTTCAAGGAGATTAGATTAATGGCTCATTAATGGCTCGTGCCTCGCGCATTACGATTATCTATGATATACTATATATCATCTTTTGCGTTTACTCCAGCTGCTGCACAACATACGTGCATGATTTGATTTATCAAACAATATAATCCCTGAGTTGCCCGCAGCTTGCTGCAAATTGTTCACATTCCTTATTCAGATCCTGTAGGGTTTTCAAGTCAGTATGAGATTGATCACTGAATCATAAATGCATGCAAGGACAAGGAGCTGAGTTTTTAAGTTTTAATTTATTAGTGAAAGTGATCAGATCGTGCACCACGAATAATCAGATCGACCAGAGGCTGATCTGGTGAATCGAAAATACACCAACGTGTGAGCCTTTCACGTAATAATTAATAATGGGAAGAAATCGATGTGCCGTATCATGCAAATGTACTTAGTTTGGTCTGCAATAACCAGGCGAAGTGAAAGTGATGTTTTGTCATGATCCTAGTCTAGAGAAAAAAAAATTACTAGAGTTAGTCATATGAACTAATGTGGCCATCGAATTGATGATATGTGTCTATGCTCAATCAACGAATCCATGAGATGGCTGCAGAGAATTCGCTGAAAAAAACTACATCTCCCTTATCCATTGAATGATTGTGTATGGACACATGTTCTCAATCCATGGTAAGTGTCCACAGCTGCTCCATATATAGGAATAACCTCCACAAGTATACTTCTAAATCGATGTTAATTTTATCTCATAAACAAAGATACTATATATACTAACATGTAATTTCTATCCTAACCCAATCATACCATTTATGCATGGGCAACGGTTTCCCCTTCCCTCTTGTCCTATGCCGCCCTCTCAAGCAGTCAATGTTGGAGATGCCCAAGCAAAGTTTGCTTGGTAGATGGTCTCTCAAACGGCCAATGTTGGAGATGCGCAAGCAAAGTGGCTTGGTGGATGGTGTCGAAGTGGAGAGGCCTGAAATCCCCTTCCCTCCTATGTGTTGTCCTCTTCCTCCAACGCCCAATGCATGTGATTCGAGAGGCCCATTGTATGCACCCTCATCTAGGACGCAATGCGGGTGTGTTTGCTTGTCCTAGCCTAGAAGCATTGGCTTTGTAGCTCAATCTAGCTCTAGACGTTCAAAACCAGATGCCTGAGATTGTTGCCTGGACTAGGTAGGTTTCTCAGTCCGTGACACAAATAAGCTCTGCAGGTGGCGATGAGGCCAAGTGGGATGGCGTGGTCCTTGGCAAGACCACACAAGGAGAGTATGGTGGATGGCAGGCAGCGCGACGGTGGTGGTGGTAGGAGGTGACACGAGCATAGCCAGTTTTTCCACAACAATGATGGACAGATCCACGATGATAGAAGTATGATGATGCGTGTGGCAACTAGAGAAGGCAATGGGACCAAATCGTCCCTGATTCCTTGCGGGGAATTCCTCTATTAGGAGACAAAGATGGGGCCAATTTAATCCACATGAGATTGAAAATGGGAACATTTTAGTCCCCTCGGTTTCGTGGAGACGAGGATAGAGAACACCTCTTACTCAAAATTAGGTTCTTGGCCTACCAAATGCTCAACACATAACTTTGTATAAATAGCAAACTAAACTCTAAATTAGATGTCTCATAATATGAAATCTTGCTTATTCAATATATATATTCATTTGACACTATGAATTTGCCTTTGCTCTCTAAATATTATATTTTTGTAATGGTGAGTGGTTGTGGGGAAAATTTCCCTGCACAACAGGAATTTGTCACTGCGGGGGTAGGAATGGGGAGCTATCCTTTGACGGGGAATTTCTCATTAACATCTCTAGTGGCAATTAATGACAGATCCTATGATATGTATGAAACACGGATGGACATGGAATACTAAAAGTTAATTGTTAGCTACTAGCTAAAAATTAGCCTTAGTAGGTGCGCTAACTGTTTAGCCAAGCCTCTAACTCAACGTGCATCTCCACCAAAAAAAAAATCTTAATTTTTTTTCGAACTAGGGGCTATCCCATTTCCATTACTGACAACGGAAATACATTGTTACCAGAGTTTGAACAGACAACAAAGCCAGACAGTTCAGAACAGAAAAGAGAACTAAAATAGTGAAACCAGCCTAAAAACGTTTGACATCATAGCGGAAGCAAAGGACATAACAGTAGCCAAACAAAAGATTCCAGACGACACACGGATCTTCAGGTCGCCTTTCAGTGATCTGAATCCTGGCATGCTTCATCTTCATTGACAAAGTCCTTCATTGCGCCGTCTGATTGTCTCCACGGCGTTTCTTGGCTAGAATAAAAAAAAAATCTTAATTGGGGTGCGCCATGGCAAAACAGGGACGTAAAACTTAGTGCAGTATGCAGTATACTATTCTATTGGAATATAGAAGTACCGGTTTTTATTCCTCGTATCTCATTGCGTGTCTTTCTAAATATAAATCCCAGAAAATCAAGAGTTAGTGATAAATAATTATTTATAGAACAAAACTGAATAAAACCGGAGATGTAGCTTAATTGGTAGTAGAGCACATTCTATCTATTATATAGAGTTGTTTATATAGTACAAAATTGAATAAAACTATGTAGCCCTATCCTATCTTCTATATATTATATAGAGATACGATCTCGAACGGTTTTGAATTCCTCGCGTCTCCCAGTAATGACTAAAATATAGATAGAATAGAGGCACATGCATATATATGGTTATATTCCTTGCATTGCATCTCTGTCCAAATAGTGTATTGTTTTCTCTTCTGCGTGTCGTCTTTGTTGAAAATAAATAATTGTATAAAATATTATCAAAAAGATAGCTGTATAAAATACTAAAATCAGTTGTAGTGCAAGACTAAGTAAAACTTGGCATGTAGTAGCTCAGTTGGTAACGCATTATTATACTATACAAGGTAAGGTGTTTGATTCTCGCATCTCCAAATAAGCATTTTTTCTTTTTCCACGTATCTTTGCTAATTAAATCGTCCTGCAAGATTGCTATAACTAATACTAGTACAGAAAAATTAATGGAGGCGGTCACTTTTGATTATTGGAGGCGGGCATATGCAATCGCCTCCAATGGAAGGTCTCGGTTAATCAAAGATTAATGGAGGCGGTTGCTTTTGTCAGCCTTCGTTAATTAAATAAAATAAATAAATAAAAAGAAAAAAATCCCAAACGTGCCTGGAACTGAGCCACACGGTAGCCTCCCAAGCATCGTCGGTAAAGAGGAGGGGGTTGGAACCACCGCCAAGGATGACCCGAGGGCCGGATCCGCCGCTACTGAGGAGGTGGCTGAATCCGCCGCCACCGAGGAGGGGGTGGATCCACCACCGAGGAGGAGGGGGTTGGAACCACCGCCGTCGAGGAGAAGACGGCTAGATCCGCCACCACAGAGGAGACGGTCGGATCCGCCGCCACGGAGGAGGAGAAGGCCGGATCTGCCACCACGGAGGAGGAGACGGCCGGATCCGCCGCCACCGAGCAGGAGAAGATCGGATCCCCCGCCACAGAGGAGGAGACGGTCGGATCCGCCGCCACAGAGGAGGAGATGGCCAGATCCACCACCACCGAGGTTGTAGGGGCCGGATCCAGCCGCCGACGAGGAGGGGCCCACTGCCATTTGCACCACCGAGGAGGAGGGTGCCGCCAGGCAAGGGGATGAGAGGGGAGCGTCGCCAGGGGAGAAGAGGGGTGCGCCGCCGGGGAGGGAGGGAGGGAGGTAAGGTGGGGGAGAAGAGAAGTGGCTGGCGACCTCGAGCTGTCATGGGGGAGAAGAGAGGGGAGGGGAGCGGTGCGCTCGGCTATGGGAGTGCAGGCGCCGCTTGGCTGTGGGAGGGAGTGGGAGAGCAGTGCAGTGAACCCTAAGTTTGAGTATATATATGAAGATGGTTATTGGGCTCTGACTGGGCTGGCTGAGCCTCGGCCTTTTAGGAGGCAGGCCATATAGTGTGCCCGCCTCCAGAGATAGATTTATGGGGGCGGGCACTATAACGGGATCGCCTTGGAAAATAGGGTATTTTTGGAGATGGTTGTCTTAAGGTGTATGCTTCTATAAATGTATTTTCGGAGGCCGTAAATCACAGCCATTAATCGTGACAGTTGATTTTTGTGCCTGCCTCCATTAATAAAAGGGAATGTCTTGTAAAATCATTTGTGTTGTAGTGTAAATATTATGATTGTAAAATTGGTGACACTGCAAAACTAAATATATAGTAGTTGGGGAAGCTCTCTCGGCAGATCGATCAGAGCACTATTCAAAATTCAACGCATGATAGCGACATGGGGTTGGATTTCCAGCACACGTCCCTGCTGCTGTCGACACTGCAACTGAAACAGTACATATATATATGCTGGTACATGTTACTGAGTATCAAATTTTCAGAGCGAACATTTCATGTTGTTACCCCTCTCTGCTTATTCAAGTGTAGAAACATATTGAGTGATGACTGATGAGTACGTGTTCCATATGCCAATCCTCACAGAACGAAATTGCAGGCTTGACTTGTGCCATCCGATGCTACATATGCTATACTATATATCATTATTACCACTTCGGAACTTCCATCTCAGTCAGAAGAAGGTAGGGTTATGGAACCATTGGTACATGGTGAGAAGATTCTTTTAATTAAATTTATTAATTAGTGCACCCTTCCATGCCGCAGCTGATGAGGTAACTTGCAAGCAAGCAATGCACACAAACATGTTGCTGCATATATAACTGTGTGGAGACTGGTCTGGCATAGAGAGGTTAGGTTATTAGATAGAAAGGTTTGGAATTTCCTTTGCCGTGGCTGCAGAGTCCGGCGACCTAATGCACACCGTACGTTTAGTTTTCACTTGACCAATTAATGCAACTCCATCAAGCAAGCAAACGACGATCGATAGATCCAGCAGCAGAAAACTAACCAAAAAAGTAGCTGGGAAACCAGAGGCATTACGGTTAGCTACTAAACCAAACACGCACACACGCACACGCACTCGATTGCAGGTTTTTACAAGCAACGCGGTGTGATTAATTAGAGCCTGCTTAATTGTCTGAACAAAACAATTCAGAGCCGATCATGGTGCTGATGCTGCACAGGAGTCAGCAGGAGCAGCGAGAGCGAGAGCTTCTGCTGCCGTGCGTGCGCCCGGTCGGCGTCATGGCGATTTTCACGGGGTCGTCGGAGAGGTAGTCGTAGCCGCCTTCGGTTTGGTTTGGAAAATCCTTGTTTTCCCCCATGCATATTCCCATGCCATGCGTGCGCGGTCATATGATCCACATGATAATTGATCCGAGGCCGTCAGGCTGCTAGTAGCTGTCAGTTTTCTGAATTCGATGGAACACGTACGTTTTGTGCTGTGCCAACTGTTTACCTAGCTTGGGTGGCTGCAAATCCTCCACAAATCACAGTTGCGTTGATTAATTCGCCATGAATGAATTCAGTCCAGCGGCCACTAGTACTTATCAGCTGTATTTTTTCTGCCAAGCAACAATGTTTTTTCTCAAAATAAATCAGTGAATAATATTTTTAGCGATGGCTTATCGGACAAGCAAACAGGTTCAGTTAATTTAGGCCTTGTTTGCTTTCAAAAAATTTTGCAAAATAGGAATAGTAGCACTTTCGTTTGTATTTGACAAATATTGTCCAATTATGGACTAACTAGGCTCAAAAGATTCGTCTCGTCAATTTCGACTAAACTGTGTAATTAGTTTTAATTTTCATCTATATTTAATACTCCATACATACGTCTAAAGATTCGATGTGACGGAAAATCTGAAAAATTTTGCAAAATTTTTCAGAACTAAACAAGGCCTTATCTTGTCGGATGATATCACTGTTATCATTAGAGCCTCTTCGCTCTTAAGTCTAAAAAATCATAACTAATTACTGTTCGCTGAATTATTGTAAGAGATAAACATTGTTGGTTGATCTAAAAAATCATAACTAAATACTGTTTGCTGAATTATTGTAAGAGATAAACATTGTTGGTTGATAGAAAAAATACAGCTTATAAGATAAGCGAACAGTCGTTCCAGATTTTGGGTGTTTAAGTTGTGTAAGTGAAACTCCTCTAAATTTGAGTAATTAAGGTGGCGTTTAGCACGGCTCCTCACGAGGAACTTCTCTAGAATAGCTAGAGCCATTTTAGAGAAGTCATAATTTGTGGCTTCGCCAAAATGTCTCTAGCTTCTCTGCTTTTTACTTAAAAATGGCTTCTCCAGAAAAATATTTGGTAGGACCCCTCTAGAAGAACCAGAGCCGGAGCTGCAGAGGAGCTCTAGCAAACAGGCCTTAAGCTGTGGTACAACTATTCGTGCATGGAGCATCTGCAACACAGAAATAGTAATATTTATAATTCCAAATAAATATCATTTGATTATTTATGAATTAATTATATTTTATAGTTTACATATTTGATGTTATAGATTTTTATAATTTTTTCAACAATTTTGGTCAAACTTAGATGTTTTAAGTTTTCAAGAAAAAAAAATAAAATGACCTATAATTTGGAATAGAAGAAGTATTAAGAGGGGAAAAACAAAATCAATAAAATGGCAACGAAATGACACCTTGAGTACTATACAGTTCTAGCAACCGGACTGCTCGTGACCTCACCGCTTGCATGGAGGGCCTTGTTCAAGCATAATGTGCGGTCGTTGGAATCGGACACCAGACGGACAAAAATGTCTAGAGCAAAGCAAACAAATGAATTAACCCGAAATGTGAGATCTGAACTGGGAACTGATGAGTTGTAATAAGCTCACTGAGATGGCTGTAGCGTGCTCATGTTTGGATCTATTAGCTGTTAATAGCTACTATGTAGTTAATACTAGCTGATAGCTAATATTAGCTACTTAACTATTAGAAGTAACTGTTATTCTCTGGTTTGGTTGAATTACTAGTAAGATAATTATTGGTGAAGTATCCAACTAATAATTAGTTACACTATTAGCTGGATCCATCTGGACCTAATTTAAAGAAGGTAAGTACTAGTAGCTAACTATTAGCTCTATGGATTTAAACATTTCCTTAAACATGACCTTAGTTTCCAAGTTTAAGCCGCGTGACACTAGCACAATGCTGAGTACAACTACGGGTGTATTCGTTTGGTTAAAAAGTCATGGCTAAAAGACTATTCGTTGATTTATTATGAGAAAGAAAAACACTATTAAATAAATGACAGATTTAATAAATAAAATCAAATAAACAGGCTCTACATCAACCAATTCGTCGAAGACGTCGTAGGTTTGTTTGGAGCGTATGAAATCTCACACGAGAACGCTATAATTTTAAGGTTTGTTTGGATCACATAGTAATTTCAAATAAAGATCAGTTTGGTTTTCTGAAGGAAAAAAAAAACAACGAACTCAAGGACAAGACAAACACAAAAATCGTGTTGCAAACAGTGTTTTTTTTTTCGTTTACCGAAGCATCAGCCATGGTCAGCACAGGCAAGAAGCCATGGGTCTGGTCCGTCCATTCTCCCTCCGGCGGTCCGGTGAAACCGTGAAAGCCAACAAAGATCGTGGGGGGTGATTCATCAATGTTGATGATTGATCTTGGCGACATCTTGCTCTGCTTCGACATGTGTCGGTCGCCGGCGGCGTCGGAGAGAGAGAGAGCAGAGCAGAGAAGACAACCTGCCTGCCGGCCTTGGGACTGCAAGCGCGGCGGGCGCGCCGCCATCAGGACACGGCGCGTCCACCACACTGACGCTGCCATTGCAACGCTACTCCCTCCCGCCCGCCCGGAGGTGAGAGGTTGGCAGGTGGTGGAGGCCGCGCGTCCGTGTCCGTCCACCTGTCACCTGCCTCCTCAGTCCTACAGGCTCACGGCGGCATGCCACGTAGGCAGACCTGCACCTGCACCTGCACCACCACCACACCGAGATGGCGAAATGCCAGGCGAGCATGAGCAGCCTGCAGCCGGCCGGACGGACGGGAAGCACGCACGCGCCACGCAACACACAGCAATGGCAGTTGGCAGAGCAAAACCCCCCCGCCCCGCCCCCACACCTCTATAAAAACCCTCCTCTCCCGTGGCCCCGTCCTCGTCTCGTCTCGCGTCGCCGCCACTCAGATTCACCGCCGCGCGCGTCTCCTCCCCCTGCACCACCACCAGTACACCGTTCATCGAGGAGAGGGACGGGACGGGACGGAGACCACCATGGACATGGAGAGATCTCAGCAGCAGAAGTCTCCGACGGAGTCTCCGCCGCCGCCGTCGCCGTCGTCCTCCTCGTCCTCTGTCTCCGCGGACACCGTCCTGCCCCCTCCCGGGAAGAGGCGGAGGGCGGCAACGACGGCCAAGGCCAAGGCCGGCGCCAAGCCTAAGAGGGCCCGTAAGGACGCCGCCGCCGCGGCTGATCCTCCTCCTCCTCCCGCCGCCGCCGCCGCCGGGAAGAGGAGCTCCGTCTACAGGGGAGTCACCAGGTACGCACGCATCTCTCGCCGCTGCATGCCTTCGATTCCGGCCGCCGCCCCCGGATCCTGCATTGCCGCCAAGTTCGCTTCTCTCTTTGATTCTTTCCACCGCACCTTCACTCACAGCCGCCACCGGAGTTCCCAATTCCGATCGCATCTCCCCACTCCAGCCCCACTCTACCGGCGGCTGCGCTTCCCCACCACCACCACCCCACCGGATTGCTCCCTCCATCCCTTCCCTTCCTTCCTCCACCCTGCGATCGCCTTGGACCACGAAACCTTCAGTTGCACACATGCATGTCACACCCGCCGCCGCCGCCAGTCCCTGCTCGTTCCACCGCTCGTCGATCGAACACGCCACGGCTGGCGGGGCTCCTCTGCTCCCCGTTTCTCTTTCGTCGCTGCTGCTGCTGCTGCTTCCGCCGCTCCCCAAATTTCCAAGCATCGCTTTCAGCGAGTCAGAGGACGATCGAAAACAAGTCGTTTTCTGATGGCAAGCAGAGTAGAGTAGGAAAAGTTGGTTCATCTGCAAATATTGCTGCTGCCATCCATCTTGTTGGTGCTGCTCCATTAATTTTCTCCCTTCATCTTCCTTCTTTCTTTATCGAGCGCTGTATATGAAGAACTTTTTTTTTTTTTTTTGGAAATTTTAATGCCTCTCATCTGCTTGCTGCTCACCAACATTCATAGCATTGATACGCGTGGCGCTGCATGTCAACACTTGAACAGGCACAGGTGGACGGGGAGGTTCGAGGCGCATCTCTGGGACAAGCACTGCCTCGCCGCGCTCCACAACAAGAAGAAAGGCAGGCA
>Ga0182004_10003490_pt1 | contig 12495 bp, 6 predicted proteins | sample Sormic07211540_1_FD_120479 | JGI IMG/M metagenome (GOLD analysis project Ga0182004, IMG submission 120479) | Endophyte microbial communities from Sorghum bicolor roots, Mead, Nebraska, USA - 072115-40_1 MetaG | ecosystem: Host-associated > Plants > Roots > Unclassified | place: USA: Nebraska... | reverse complement strand
CTGTGTGTGTGCTGTGTGTGTGCTGTGAGAGCTCAGGGCTCTTCTTCTACCTTGGAGCAGGGGAGAGGGAGAGGGGAGGAGAGCAGGTGCTGCTCACCTCGGTGCAGGGTTGCTGTGCCAACAGTATTTAGACAAGGATTCTAGACTTCTTTTTTACCCTAAATACCTGTTTGGAAAAGGGGGGATTGCTGGTTGCTCTTGAAACTTTGAGGAATCAATTCATTATTGATCCCAGTGTCTACTAAAGGTGTTTAGCTTTATTTTCCTGTTGCCTTTTCTCCATGTTAAAAGCATCTGACTGAAATTATTGCTGTTAAAAATACAATGATTGGAACATGTAGATGTGTAAACTTGGTGGAATAAACATTGGCAAAATAACTCTTTTTGGCGTTTTCCTGACTATTAAGATGTGATGCCATATTAAACTAGTAGCTCAAACTTCTCTTTTCAGGCACATGCATTTCCACATTAATTTTTCTGTTTCATGCTACTGCATTGCAGGTTAAGAGTTGAAAATGCTATGCTTCTTGAAGGTGTTGGTACTGTTGAGCGTCTCACTTCTTCAGTGCGTAGACTGCATATTGTGCTTTTGAAGGTATGCTATTTGAACTGACAGATGCAGCTTGTTATAATGGGATGAAATTTTTTCGAAAGCAATGCATGAATGATGCATAATATTTGCTACATCACTGTACAATGGGCCTATCTGCTTCTGATTTTTAGAAGGGTGAGTGTGGTGTTGGAGTGGTATTATTCTATCCTTCCATTAACTGTGGTCTGTTAAGACTTAAGAGGTGTTGACTGGAAATGAGAAATTGCATTTAGATGAGAACAATCTGAACTGATTGTTCCGCATGCTAGGCGATTTTTAAGATATATCACTTAGTCACTCCACCCACCTACACACCCTCAGCACCACCCTTTTTTGCACTTTATCCTCCACTAGTGAAACTTGGGGTCACCATACAGTTTAGTAGTTTGCTGTCAAATACTCAAATCCAGTTGGTAGGTTGTAAAGTTCCCCAAAGTGTCTGTTCTACTTTCAAGTACCAAAAGAAGAGACGAGGTCCTTACTCCCAAATCTTAGAAGAGATATCTCATTGTGCCTAGTGCCTTTCTGCCTCCCCTATGCCGGCCAACACTATTTTACTGTCAGCTCAACTTAGGATGTGTTTGGTTTGAGGAATGTGACTCCAAAATTCACTCCTCACTTCTGTGTTTGGTTTATGGAATAGAATGGGCTGATCTCAATCCACCATCTCATCTCTCACAAGCTAACAATTAGTATAAGAATGAGGATGGAATTATTCCACCAAAATTTATGGGATGAATAATGACCCCACCTCATATAAGATGGGGTGGTTTCTCAAACCAAACACCCTCTTAACTTAACTTGCTTAGAGCCCACTTGTTCCTCTACAGAGACTATTTGCTCACTTTTGAAGTCATTGTGCCCAAGCTTCATGCTGAGCAATATTTGTCATAGTGTGCACACTGGCTGGCAAAGGAAGTGGATCTTGTCTTACGGACTGAACCACTGCAACTGCTGTTGGTGTGTTACCAAAGCTGCTCCACCATCTGTCATTGACAGTATCTAGGAGACAGCCACATGTGTTCCTGTCAAACTGAAGGGTACGTTGGCCTAGTGTACTAATGTATGCAGAGATAAACTGAAGGGTACATTGGTCTAGCGCTCTCAATGGGTTACTGTGATTATTTTTCCCCAGAAGTAAACTGATGCGCTTCAGGGATAATGCATTCATGGAAATTCAACATTCTTTCTAAGCCATTTAAGTTTGATTTCCTAGTTAATGACACGCACGCACCAAATATATATAGATTATTGAGATAGTTGCAATATGGAGGTGCAAGTTAGCTGCAGATGATGTGCCCAATATATTAGCAATTACTACCTCCATTCTCTTTTATAAGGCACAACTTGATATGACACGGTCTCCCAAATTGCACTTTGACCATGTATTTATTTTATTTTATATTATTTATACTTATAAACTTATGATAATTAGATAGTAGATTTAATTACAAATCTAATCATATCAAGTTTATGTTATAACAATTGAAAATTGTTAGTCAAGTTATTGGTCAAAGATTCTGAAGTTTGAATCTTCGTATGTGTGTGCGCCTTATAAAAGAGAATGGATACACGAGCTACACTCGTCTGATGTGTGTTGCCATACTGTTAGGGGTGTAATCTTAGTTGACACTAAATATTCTTCTTGTTGGAATATAAGTGAATTGCCCACCTCTCCCCATCAGCTTGAGCTTTTGGGTTGAATTGGTTGGTGCATGCAACTCAATAGGGTATCAAAGCCAGAGGTCTCGAGTTCGAATCCTGGTTAGCGCAATTAAATAAAATATAATTGTTGCTCGCTCCTATTCCACATCTGAGGCCTGAGGGAGCCTCCACGTGAGGGGGAGTGTTGGAATATAAGTGAATTGCCCACCTCTCCCCCATCAGCTTAAGCTTTTGGGTTGAACTGGTTGGTACATGCAACTCAATACTTCTGAAGGCAGTACAAAAACTTTGATCTATTGTAAAATGCTTTAAGCACTTGGGTAGCATCACACCGTCCCATACAATTATCGAGTGGCAACCTCAATCCATATTTTATTTCAAACATTAATTTTATTAACTTTTGGATGGTATGGCACTTAGGCAGCCATTGGCACGATTGTTTTGGGTTGCATTGCTAGCTTATTAAGTAATTTGTGTTACATAACTAACTTTCGTAGTAACAAATTTATCAGGCTTATGATGATATCAAGTCAGCTGATTCTTTGGAGAGTACGTTCGAAGCGCTCAACAGTCTTATAACTGAAGCAAACCTTATGAAGACAGCTCTTAATGTGGTTCTTCCAGTAAGCTGGTCCGGGGATTCATCAGATGCAATTACATATGAAGCTCTGTGTGATCCGTCTGATTCACCCAAATCAAAGTCCTGGAAAGTAGATCCACTCTCTTCTGCAGGCATGGAGATGGTGGAGCTACTAATATTGGCTGCTGAGATTCTCAAGGAGAGCTTTCTGGTGAAGAAATAAGGCCTCCATGTAAGAACGAGTCTGGCTCTCCTTGTTTGTTTAGAAGCATGCAATTTAATCCTTAAATTAATTTTTGGGTGTATATACTTAAAACTGATTGCTAAAAGTGCACTAGTAGATTATTTCGGATGTAGAGAAAAAGCCAAATGTGTTCTGTAATTTAGGGTTCGCTGATATTGCTGTGTCCTGTGTTGGTACAGTAAAGGGTTAAAGACTTAAGAACCCTGTGTGCAAAATTCAGTTTACAAGCAAAGATCAAAGATAGATGGATGTTTGATATGCATCTGAAGTCTTCGGTATACATATATCAATAGTTTTTTAGAGGATGTCATCATCATTTGATATTACATAGGTAGATTGTGAATTGGGCTTAATTCAGTGGGTTGGTTTCTTGTGGAATTTGCATATTGTTTAGCCTCAAACAGGCACGGGTGATTGTATTTTTTCCAGATTTATTTTAGAATTTAACGACATCTTCCAGTGATTTCTGTTGGAGACCCCTATGACAATTTTATTTTCTTGAGATTTGTTGTCTTAGTTTATCGAGGGTGTTCATAGGGATACATGTATATGTGAGTGTACATGTGTGTTTATGCGTTTATAGTGTAATTTAAAAAATGGAGCTGTTTTTTTAAGTCAATTTGATCAGAGGTAATAATCACGTGGTTAGACGAACATATCATGTGAGCAACTACTACCAAAAAGTTCAACTTCTATTCTATAGTCGTGGTTGCTAAGGTACCGTCTAACGGATGGAGGAGAATGAACGCGATAAATAACCCAGTCATCATTTCATCAAGTCCTAGATTGGCGCTATGAGGGAACTGTTCAAAGTTTTCTTCAAGTAAAAGGAAAACGCAGAACCGCATATTATATTAGTGCGCTCGAAACCTCCACATATATTTTGAGCTCAATATAATGCTTACAAACTTCTGTCTGACCAAAAAAATAAAAAAAATATATACTTGTTCGTTTGAGCTTATCAGTCGAATCTATCAGCTATTCAACAGTATTTTTCTCTCATAATAAATCAGGTAATAGTACTTTCTATCATGGTTGAACAGCCAAATGAACAAGACGAGCCTTGAACAGTTTCCTTGGGAGCTCTTAAAGTTAGGCCTTAGTTGGCAAAATTTTTTGGCTTTGACTACTGTAGCACTTTCATTTGTATTTGACAATTATTGTCAACCATAGATTAACTAGGCTCAAAAGATTCGTCTTGCAAATTATAGGTAAACTGTGTAATTAGTTATTTTTTAGCTATATTTAATGTTTCATGCATGCGTTCAAAGATTTGATGTGATGAAAAATCTTAAAGAAAAAATTAAAAACTAAACAAGGGCTTAGTCACTTTTAGTCACTTTGTTCTAATCACATTGACTAAAGGTGAATAAAAATGTCATTTAGGAAAGTAGTAGCCCAAAGCTTGCTAAAAATGACTAGAAGCCCATCTGGGGACGCAATTTTTTCTCCCTAAGGGTACATGCCATTACAATGTGGACCATTGAATTCACATTGAGATTCGTGCCCACTAAAAAAGAGACAATAGAAAATTATCTCTCCTGCTGGACACGAAACTCAGTGTGAATCTTGTGGTCCACATTGTAAGAGTATGTGCCTTTAGGGGCAAAATTTACTTTACTTCCCATCTAGACACAGGATGCCCCTCATCATTGCCCCTATTCGAGCCCCACTCAAACCCTATCCCTTCACTCTCCCTCACTCTTGCTCACTCCCAGCTCGCTCACTCTCTCCCACTCTCAGTGCTCTCTCCATCACCGCCACCATCGAGCTCCATGCCCCCTTCCCTCGCTCCTCCCACCGTCTCTGTCATCGGATCTACTCCACTCGCCGCATCTGCCATGGACGGCCATAGGAACGAGTATCCGCAGTATTTCTCGTGGTTTTCTTCTCAGTTCAATCCCAGTGGCTCAGAGTCGCCCTAGGCCGACCAGGCGCACCCAACGTCAGGTCGCACGAAGCCGCACACACCACCTCCTCTGACCGGACACGATGCTCATTGTTAGGTCATATGATGCACTGGGAGTCCGATCATAGCGAAAAACTACACCAAGAGGTTCCAGGGCAGACCGAACACGGCTGACTTGTGTGATCCTCATCTTGTGTTGGCGTAGTCCGAGAGCGGACGGGCGTGTTGGACGGCTGCCATCGTTTTTGCGGCCACCGTCATTGGACTACGCCACGCCGTGCTTCCAGCTTACCGACGTTGAAGGCTACCACGTGCATCGCTCGCTCACGTGGAGGACGACATCAAGATCGTGCCAGAGATCACGCCAGAGGAGGTCACGATGGAGGAACTCGCACGGTCGCGCCAGAGGAGCTCACGGCGAACTCAATAGCAGAACTTCGCGTCAAACGGTGTCTCGGTAGAGGCCGTCGTGCAAAATAATACAACGCCTGTGAGGTATCAAACCATGCCCTCCTACCTTGGGCCATGGCGTGATAGCCACTAAAGCTGCGAAATGTTTGTTTCTTGGAGATACACACAATCACATTCATGGTATGTTTGGTTCCCCTTGCTAAATTTTTAGCTAGCTAAAATTAATTTAGCTACTTTTGGATGACTAATAGAACTAAACTATTTTAGTTCCTTTTAGTCAATGTGTTTAGAACTTTAGCTACTAAAGTGACTAAAGTTTAGCTAGCTAAAATTTAGCAAGAGGAACCAAACAGGGCCTTAATAAGGAAAACAGAAAAAAATCCACTCTAATTAATTATTCTTTGGTATGCTAAAGGCTGTCCAAAATAACCTTAATCCCTTGCTCTTGAGCGGGCAAGGCGCTCAAGACGATGATTCTTGCTTCAAAACTAAAGGGAGAGCATCTCTAGGACTCCTCCTTTTTCTAACCTCCAATGATAAAAAAAAAATATTATTTTGAAAGTCTTGTAACTTTAGCAGTTCCTCAAATCTAACCATAATAAGAAAAAAATTCTCGGTCCCTCGAATCATAGCCTCCACTCCTCAAATAAAGGAGAGACCTCTTCTCCTCTAATCCACTATTTTTCTCATTGGAGATTGAATTTTCTCATTCTGCTGCTAGAGAGAAGACCTTCAAAATCACAAAACACGTTTTGTATCTCCTCCAATAACTAGTTTTGGGGGTTGGAGTTTTCTCCTACAGCTGGAGATACTCTCCAACTTCAAAGCTGGAATTTCAACTTCAAAACTACAGGTTTTAGCCCTCCAGCTGGGTGGGCACTTCCTTCGTCTATAGCATGTCTGCTTGGCTTCGTCCAAAACCAAAGAGGCATGATGGTAGGAGAAGTGTTTAAAAAGAGAGAATATCGTCATATTATTTGGTCATTAGCGCACGCTAATCACTTGTTGGTAAAAAAAACTGCCCGCCGTGTGGAGATCGATCAGCTGCCCTGCAATGACAGATCCCAACGAACTTTTGACAGAACACACACACACACACTGCATTAACCAACGTCGCAACAAATCATTGTCCAAAAGACTTTTCATTTACTGAAGAATTTCACCAAGAGCAACAACCAAAGGAATGAAAAAGGAAAGAAAATTGGTAAAGGTACAAACGTTAACGTTAGCCCTCCTGTCCTGCGACACCTCAGGTACATATATCTGCTTGCACGTCTGTCGATCATTGTACATACACACCAAAATGTACGTACGTGCCACTGCCACCTCACTATCGCTCCATGCCATGCCATGCCATGCCATGCGGCCTTTAGGACTTGAACCCGAGGATGTGCGGCGTGCCGGTGAACTTGAGCCACAGCGCGCCGTCGATGAACGGCCCGGCGGTGAACTGCTCGGCGTCCTTCCGGGTGATGACGTGGAACCCAGGCCAGTTGACCCTCTTGCTGGTGCCGGCGCCGGGCCCGCGGTTGTTGTACTCGGCGTAGAAGAGCGTCTTGATGCCGAAGTCGCCGTTCCAGGGCATGTACCCCTCCGGCTTGATGAAGTCGGCGATGGTGCTCTCCATGATGACGAGGCGCGAGAACTCCTTCCATGGACGGCCCAGGTACGAGGGGATCTTGAAGCGGTCGGCGAAGAGCTTCTGGTCGGGCACCAGCCGGCAGTTCTGGATGACGATCCCGGACTTCATGTTGGGGTCCGTGCGCCCGTGCGCCGTCACCGAGTTCTGCTGGTTGTCCATGGGCCGCCGCGTGATGATGAGGCAGTTCTGGAACACCGCCGCCGAGTTGCCGAAGATGAAGTCGATGGTGCCGGAGATGACGCAGTTGCGGAAGAACTGCCGCCTGGCGTGCACGTACAGCGTGTCCTGGAACGCGTCGAACCTGCAGTTGTAGAACGCCGCGAGGTCGCCCTGGACGCGGAGCGCCACCGCCTGGTGCTTCGCCGCGCCGGCCGTGTTGTGGAACCCCATGTTCTTGCAGATGAACCCGGCCGCCTCGATGGCTGCGAATCCACAGAAGATTGTAAAACAAATGCAGAATGGTACGGTGTTATATATTATATATATAAACAAGATTGATTTGCATTGCTGCTCACAGAAGGTGGCGGTCTTCATGGTGGTGATGCCGTCGGCGAAGCTCTTCTGGCCGGTCACGCGGGTATTCTTGGGCCCGTCGCCGTACATGAAGATGTTGACCTTGTCCTTGGCGATCATGACGATCTCGTCGTAGACACCGGCCTTCACGTAGATGACGTACCTCCCCTGCTGGCCCTTGGGCATGGCGTCCACGGCCTGCTGGATGCTCTTGAACTGCCCGCTGCCGTCCTTGGCCACCACGGCGTTCGGCTTAGGCTGGTTGCCCGCCGCCAGCAGCTTCCTCTCCGGCGACCTCATCCACACGGGCCACCCCTTCTCGTCCTGCTCCGACGACAGCAGCCGGCGCCGCGAGTCCTTCTTGAACATGTCGAGGTCCAGCTTCTTCAGGATCCCGCCGAGGCTGTTGGTGATGGCGAGCGCGTTGCTGCTGAGCTCGGTGGCGTTGCGCAGCACCGAGTGCATGTCGGCCCTGAGCTTCTCGTCCACGAAGCCGTCGATGCAGGTGTCCATGAACGTCATCACGCCCGTGAGCCACGTCTCGAGGTCGTCGGACCGGCTGAAGAGCACCTTGATGTCGCCGCCGGCCATATCCAGCATGCCCCTGAGGTCGTCCACGGCGTCCTCGAGGAGCTTCTTGCAGTCCTCGCGCGCGCTCTCTGTCATCTTGTCGCTGGCCTTGGCCTCGCCGATGTTCTTGGACTGCTCCACCGCCGTCTTCACCGACTCCAGCGCCACCTTGGCGACGCTGTGGAAGATCTCCTTGGGGTTCTCGGTTCCATTGGTGGCCTGGGAGAGCGTCTTCTCGCACGAATCCTTGTACAGCGTGGGCGCGCACAGGGACTTGACCGACTTGCCGGACGTGGCAAGGGAGGCATCCCCCGGGACGTTGAAGTTGTCGCCGGCCTTCTTGCCGGAGCGAGTGACGGTGGCGACCACGCCGACGACCACTGCGACGACGAGGATCGCCGACAGGCCACCTAGGAGAGCCTTTGCCATCTTGGGCCGCAAGCTTGTCGTTGAATCGGACGAGGATCAAATTTATAGCGGCCTTGAGGACGAAATGGCTGCGTACGGACGGACGTGGATGCATGGGTTCACCGTTGTTGTGCGGCAGGCCGTGTTCGTTGGGAGTCGCTATATTTTGACATGCTGAAGAGCATCGTCTATTTGAGGTGGTCAATGGGTTTTCCATTCTGGATTGAGGCATATTTGGGTAGATCTTGTCTGCTTCATAGCTGACCACTGTCTTGTAGCACCTTTTCTAAAATGGGTTGTGCTAATTCTGGAGGACGGCATTATGATGAGCCTAAATTGGACGAAGCTCTTCGCCAAATATATTTTTTTTTTCTCTTTTGCGCTTAGCTGTTTGTCTTTGCTCAAGTTGCTTAAAATGATCTTCGCGAAATATAAGTTCCTTACTATGGTTAGCATTCGTCACTGTTTGTTGGTATCTCGTATCTTACCATAGCCATTGGCTTGGACGACGCATCGTGCATTGTGCCTCATTGGAGGGGGAAGGGGGGTGAGTGGAATGGCACGTATATTGCAGATTTCAACACCAGGATATGTACAAGTTTTTTTAAAACATAATTCAAACGTGAACGGTCACGTACATGCACACACACCCATATGAACGCTCGAACATATCTATGCCCCAATTTTTGAATTGTGGTTTTAGCAATTGATGAACACGAGTGTGTGACTAACATGTATTTTCAAGGGGTCGTCTGACATTGCAATCACATGGTGTTCGTAGCCTCATAGATTATTTTGAGTATCGTTCCAAAGATACTCACGGAGATTAAGGACACTATAGCTTAGTGCTCAAAGACGTTCCTCCAAGCGGCTAGTGAGATTTTGGGTTTGCTTTAGTGATGAAAACAATTGGAAATGGTACTATATATGAAAACAAAAGCGATCACTACTGGATTTTTTCTATTTTTATCAAAAATAACTAATGGAAATGGTTGTGCTTAAACTAGAATCATAAAATGACAACTTCTATGCTTTGATAACAGAAAATAATATCAATTGTTGTAGGATTCCCCTATAACACTTTCACCATTTTTTTGAGAGTTCTATGGTTGTTAGGTTTAGAAGAGATATAAGAGCAACTTTGGTGTAGTCCTGAATCGTGGTAAACTGGAATCCAACCATAGATGTTGTAGATTTATAGCAGTCATTCTCTAGTTGTTAATTAGAGCAAATGGACTCTTGGAGACGCACTGAACAGAGGCAAATTGAGGTTCCCTAAGGGATTATTGGAATCTGGATTCTAGAATCTTTATTGTAGATAAAAAATCCCTAGCAGTTTGGATCCTAGATTATACATTGAGATTATAGTTATGGACGCCTTCTTTCTCCATAATGGTCTCAACCATTTTTACTTCCCCCTACTTGACATGCCTGCGAATTGGCACCAACTACAAGCAAACGGGCATACAAATGCATGCCTTCTTCCACAATATGTTCATAATTTGAATATAATCCAAGGGTCTAAAAAATGTGGCTGGCTTGTGGCCTTACTATAGATATTGTAGCAGTCGAACTCTAGTGCTAGCACCAAAAAAACTACTCTTGCAGACATAGGTGACAGGTGCAAATTAAGAGAAAAGAGGAGTGTGCTGAAAGAAGAAACAAAACATGCTATCTTCGGATTACAAAGGTGGGCCGGACCACAAACATTTGTCCGGTCCAAAGTGACTGCTGCTCTGGATGGGCCAGCCCGGAAGAAACATGGCCCGATCCAATGGCTTGACCGTTACTCCGACAGGGATGACAGCGGCGGCGAACCTGTCCCGCCGCCGGCGGCCACCGCGGGCAGTGACGCTCTCCGTGGCCCCCTGTTAGCAGCGGCCGCCCTTCTCAGCAAGGTCCGAAGACCCTAGTACAAGTTACAAGTAGTAGCAAAGACGAATCTTGGGTTCTCAACTTCTGGTCGTGGTGAAGCGTACACATCCAATTTGGGTCCAACATTTCATCTGAATCTGATAGTTACTAGGAGGGGATGATCCTTCTAACACCGCCAGAGCCGCCAGCAGTGCAAGCAGAAATACAGCATCAGTCGTCGGCACAATCCTGATTGGTTTACATCAAAACACGTCTTCCGGCCACGGTTGGGCCACGCCCACGCTACACCGCCCTCCAGCACGTATCTACACCGGCCGCGCGCGCCGGCGCCGGGAGCTGCACGTAGCTAGTACTCCGATCCAAGCGGGGCGCACGTATCAGCCGTGGTGCAGCTGCAGCTGCAGCAGCCGCGAGTAGGCGCCGTCGGGGCGGGACACGAGGTCCCCGTGGCTGCCCTGCTCCACCACGCGGCCGTCCTGCACCACCGCGATGTTGTCCACGCCGCGTATGGTGGACAGCCGGTGCGCCACCAGCACGGCGGTGCGGCCCTTCATGATGCGCTCCAGCGCCTCCTGCAGCACGCACTCGGACTCGGCGTCCAGCGCGCTGGTCGCCTCGTCCAGCAGCAGCACGGCGGGGTCCTTGAGCACCGCGCGCGCGATCGCGATGCGCTGCTTCTGCCCGCCGGACAGCTGCACCCCGCGCTCGCCCACGGGCGTCCGGTACCCGTCCGGGAGCGCGCTCACGAAGCCGTGCACGTTGGCCACCTTGGCCGCCTCCACCACCTCCTCCTCCGTCGCGCCGTCCCTGCCGTACGCGATGTTCTCCAGGATGCTGGCGGCGAACAGCACGGGCTCCTGCTGCACCAGCCCGATCCTGAGGCGCAGCGACTTGAGGTTCAGGCGCCGGATGTCCTTGCCGTCCACCATCACCTTCCCGGCGAGCGGGTCGTAGAACCGCTCGATGAGGGCGATGACGGTGCTCTTCCCGGACCCGCTCGCGCCGACCAGCGCCTGGCTCTGCCCGGCACGGATCCGCAGGCTGAAGTCCTTGAACACCATCACGTCGGGGCGCGTCGGGTACGCGAAGTCGACGTGGCGGAAGTCGATCTCGCCGCGCACCGACTCCACCTGCTCCGCGTCCGGGTCGTCGGGGTCGATGCGGGTCCGGCTGTTGAGGATGGCGAACACGGAGCGGATGGACTCGCCGCCGCGGACGATCTCCGGCGCCAGGCTGACGGTCTCGGCGACGGAGTTGGCGGTGATCACCAGGACCACGAACACCTTGATGACCTTGGAGAAAGTGGACACGTGGGTGCGGACGAGGTGCGCGCCGAACCAGAGGATGAGCGCCTCGGAGGCGTACAGGGAGAGCTGGGAGGCGCCGAAGAGCGCGCCGGAGATCTGGCTGCGCCGCAGGCTGTGCATCTGCGGGACGCGGAGCTCGCTGCAGAAGAGCGACAGGATCTTGTCCTGCGCGTTGAACGCCGCCACCGTGCGGATGTTGCTGACGCCCTCCCCGGCGATCATGCTCGTCTTGGCGTGGGCCTTGGCCGTGTCGCCCGCGAAGCCCTTCATCGACAGTTGCTGCCATTATTACCACACGAAACCGTCAGTCAGTTTGTCAGCCATCATCGTCGTCATCCACATACAGAAAGCAGCGCCTACGTCATCAACGTGATCATTACAGAGTAAACAGTAGCATACACATGCCCGAATTGCAAGCCTGAAAAGGCAGTGTACGAGTGACGCAATGATTCGGCAGTGCATTCGTTCGAAACTCTGAACGTGCTGCCGGCCCATGGACCATGGCCGTCACTGAAAGCGAGATGGCCCATGGACCATGGCCATGCACGCCTAGCATGGGTCACGCAATCTCCATGATTCACCGCAGCAAATTAGGCCCTGTTTAGTCCCCACCCAAAAATTTTTAATCCATCCCATCGAATCTTTAGACACATACGTGGAACATTAAATGTAGATAAAAAAATAAACTAATTACACAGTTTAGTTGAGAATCGCGAGACGAATCTTTTAAGCCTAGTTACTCCATGATTAGCCTTAAGTGCTACAGTAACCCACATATG
>Ga0182004_10003489_pt1 | contig 12496 bp, 21 predicted proteins | sample Sormic07211540_1_FD_120479 | JGI IMG/M metagenome (GOLD analysis project Ga0182004, IMG submission 120479) | Endophyte microbial communities from Sorghum bicolor roots, Mead, Nebraska, USA - 072115-40_1 MetaG | ecosystem: Host-associated > Plants > Roots > Unclassified | place: USA: Nebraska... | reverse complement strand
GGAATAAAACACATAAAATCACATTTTGGGATGAATGACATGCTCATGATGCTATGCTTGATGAGAATGCTTATGAATGTTTTGATAAGGCTAAGTGCATGCTTAACACCTAGGGTGTTACAGTAAGGAGGTACGTCGGCTTGAGGATAAGTTCCATGGCCTCGAGCTCGTTCACATCGCCTGACGCTACAACGAGGCAGCCGACGAACTCGCTAAGATCGCGTCGACTCGAGGCACGGTCCCACCCGACGCATTCTCGAGTGATCTCCACGAGCCATCCATCGACTTGGTCTCGGGGGCTGACGTCGAAACCACCCCCCCCCAACGACCCGACGCCATCGAGGCACTGCTAGCGACGGCAGAAGTAATGGAGGCAGAACAGCGACCCGATCGACCGTTCGACTGGCGCATGCCGTTCCTCGACTGCTTAATTCGATGCGAGTTAAAGATCGTTTCGAGGCCCGCCGTATCGCTCGACGGGCCAAGTCATACGTAATCTACGGTGAAGACAATGAGTTATACCGACGAAGCCCGACAGGAATCTTGCAGCGCTGCATCACCATAGAAGAAGGCCGAAAGCTTCTCGCAGATCTACACTCGGGGGCTTGTGGTCACCACGCTGCTCCGCGGACCCTTGTAGGGAACGCCTTCTGACAAGGCTTCTACTGGCCAACGGCCGTAGCTGACGCCATCGAGCTCGTACGCTCGTGCCATGGGTGTCAGTTTTACGCCAAGTAGACGCATCTTCCCGCCCACGCTCTCCAGATGATCCCCATCATGTGGCCGTTCGCGGTGTGGGGACTCGACCTAGTGGGACCTCTACAGAAGGCAGCAGGGGGACACACCCACTTGCTGGTGGCCATCGACAAATTCTCCAAATGGATCGAGGCTCGACCCATCACGAACATCCGCTCTGAGCAGGCCGTCCTTTTCTTCACCGACATCATCCACTGGTTTGGGATTCCCAACGTCATCATCACCGACAACGGCACTCAGTTCACCGGCAAAAAGTTCTTGGACTTCTGTGACCGGCATCACATCCGTGTGAACTAGTCCGCAGTAGCCCACCCACGAACTAATGGCCAGGTCGAGCGTGCCAACTGTATGATTTTGCAGGGGCTTAAACCAAGAATCTACAGCCGGTTGAAGAAATTTGGCAAGAAATGGATCGAAGAGCTCTCTTCGGTCCTATGGAGTTTAAGGACGACACCAAGCAGGGCCACGAAATACACTCCGTTCTTCATGGTCTACGACTCTGAGGCTGTACTCCCAACAGACCTCGAGTATGGGTCCCCTCGACTCAAAGCCTACAACGAACAGACAAGTAAAGAGACTCGAGAGAACGCGGTCGACCAGCTCGAGGAAGCTCGAGACATGGCTCTCCTCAACTCCGCCAGATACCAGCAGAAGCTCCGACGCTACCATGACAAGCACGTACGCAAAAGGGATCTGAACGTGGGTGATCTCATCCTACAGCGGCGGCAAAGCAACCAAGGACGCCACAAGCTGACTCCGCCCTGGGAGGGCCCATACATGGTAGCTGAGGTCTTGAAGCTAGGGACATACAAGCTCACGGACGAAAAGGGGGCAGTCTTCACTAACGCGTGGAACATTAAACAGCTACGTCGATTCTACCCCTAGAATTTCAAAGCTTTATGTTCTCATGTACATTCTGTACCAAGACCTTATGAATGAATACATGAATGAATAAGATCTTTTCGTCGATTAATTTACTTTTTCACTGGTCGAGATCTCAACATTAGAAGGGAGTACCAACTATGACCCGTCATAGTCGATACCCCCTCGGGGGCTAGCAGGGGGAGGACCCCCCCAATGTCTAAAAGACCAAGTGATTTTTTCTTTCCTACCAGTAAACCTCGCACGATCGAGTAGTAGAGGCACCTCCAGCCCCTTAAGGGCCTAGAGACGACGAGCCTGAGAACTCCTACGCCCCCGAGCTGTGGTAACTCTACTCGCTCCCTCACCCTCGAGGCAATCGAGGTCACCTTAACAAAAGACCGAACGGGGAATAGTGACGTAGGCGGAAAGAAAACAAAAGAGGGCGCGAACAAAGGAATAAGCAAATACTCAGAGATCTTATAAACTACTTAAAAAATACAGTATCACTTAAGACAGAATAATAAGGACTGTATAAGGGGCCTTAGCACCCCGAGCAGGCTCGCAGGCCTTAGCCCGCACCTCGGCCCTCACCACCCTCGTCTACGCCCGAGCTAGCCTTGGGAGGAAGTACTTCCGGCTCGAACAACTTGGCCAACCTTTCCCCAGGGACCTTCGCATCATCGATCAAGGCGTGGAGCCTCTCCTCGTTCTCCGCGTCGGTCATGGAGATGTCGGTGACGAAGCCGTGGGACACCACCTCCATATCATAAGAAAAGCCTGAGCAGACGACCGCCATTGCCCGCTTCAGTGCGATATGAAGAGCGTCCCGCACTCGATCCCTCAGCGTTGCCCCTAGGTAGCACAGCTGATCGACCAGTGCGTCGCCTCGAGCCGCCTCCCTCGACTCGTCTACAGGCTCGAGCTCCCAGGAGGCTGAGAGATCGCTTATCGCAGTCCGTAGCCGACCGTTCAAAGCGACCTCCCCCTCGAGCTGAGCCTTGGTAGAACGGGAATCGACTTGAGCTGCGAGCAGTTCGTCCTTAAGCCCTATAAAGACCAACGCGGAGAAGTTAGGCAACACAACTCATGCCTTTGAAAGAAAACATGATAGTAGAAACATACCGCGAATCTTCTACTCTAGAGCGATGTTCTCGCCAACAAGGTCGGTGTTGGCCCTCTCGATCTCTTTGTAGGAGCGCGCCAAGTCGGTGTTGGCCACCCGCAGGTCTTCGATCGCCTTACCCGCCTGCGCAATGGCTCCATCTTTCTCCAACAACGCTCTCTTCAGACGGTCGACGTCGTCAGAGAGGCTGCAAGATCAAGTCCACTCCGCCTCGAGGCCTTCGAGGGCCTTCTTCTTGGCCTCCTCTGCGGTGCTCCGAGCGATCTCGCCCTTCACACACTCCACCTTCATCTCTTGGTAGACCGCTCGGGCAGAGGCAAGGTTAGCCTTGAGGAGGGCCTTCTCCTTGTCAAGATCGGTAGCTGTGTCCTTGTAAAATTTGGCCTCTTCCTGGGCCTTGGACGCAACCTCCTCGACCGTTGTGGTCCGCTCCCTCAGCAGCGCGGCCTCCTCCATTGCCTTCCTCGAGGCCTCCCGAGCTTCAGCCAAAGCAGCCTCCCTCTCCTTCTTCTCCTCCTCGAGCGCCAAAAGCTCCTTGTAAGCCTTGAGGAGCTTCTCCTATGACTCCAGGAGTTGGTCCTTGAGGAGAGGGAGTTTCTCCCAGCCTCCCCTTGTCGTGTGGATAAAGCTCGATTTTATACGGGAGGTCTCTTTCAGATCCTGCGAATCAGCAGTTGGACAGTAAGAACACAAAATCAAACGATCTATGATAGCTAAGGCCCAAAAATACTTACAAAGTAAGCCGATCCGAGCCCGTTGTTGACGACGTCGGACAGGAGCCCCACCACATGCTTCATCAAGAGGCAAAGCTCCTCGAGGTGTTCCCACTTTTCGGCCTCCTTCCAATCATCCAAAAAGATGTTAGGCTCGGACGGGTCGGTGGAGGCCCGGATGCGAATCCGGTCGGGGCACCAGTTCTCCATTTCCTCCTCCGTGCGCGCCTTAACGCCCCGGATGAGCTCCTGGACGGCCTCGAGCGATCCCCCATGACGTAAACATAGGTCAATTAGGGAGGGGAATCGCCCGTCATCATCCACCGTCTTCCAGGTCCCGGTCTCGTCGGAAGCGCCACCGCCCGACGTCCCGGCTTCATCCTCCTCAGAGGGCTTGTGGTCTTCCCACGGCCGTCGTTCTCGGAGAAATCCGAGAGCGATCCCCTCGATGCCGTAGACCGTGCCCTTGATCTCGGACTGAGGGTCCACCGGGGTGCGCATCATGCAAGCAAGCGCCACCACGCCATCCGCCCGCCCTAGCTCTACCGGGATAGAAGCAGGCGCTCCTGGACGGAGCCACGCCGGGGTCGGAGGACCATAGACCGATAGACCCTCCTCCCCGGTCTCAAGCTCTTGCGACATCGGCGGCACCGGCTGGGACGGTCTGCAGGGCGGCGGCTTGAGCAGTACCTCTAACTGCTGGCTCCTCTGCTGCTGCTGCTCCTGGAGCTCCCGTAGCTCCTCCTGCCTGTCCTGCTCCAGCAGTTCCTCGAGCTAGGCTCCTTCCGGTCGGCGCCCCTCCTCTCCTTCTTACCCTTCCTGCTGTGGCTGCTGCTGCCCCTCCTGCAGCTGATGTTGCGCCTCCCGCTCGCGTTCTTCCTCTCCTCTCTTCCTCTGCTCCTCGACGGAGTGGAGCCCAATGGACTAAGGCGTCCGCTTCGCGACGGAAGAAACCTTGACCTCCTCGTCCATGGGGTGGGCGTCCCTCGAAGGCCTGTCACCACCGGATCCGTCACTTATTGTGATAGGATCCTCCTCGACCCCAGATCGGGGAAGCTCGGGGGCTCCCTCCTGTTCTTGGGGGCGAGGCGCCTTGACCCACTTCGGCGATTGTGGGGTGGACGCCCCCACCAATGGACATGGTGGGGCGCTCTCGGCACCAGCCGACGACCGAGGATCGGAAGCCTGTAAGCACAAAAAGGAAGTCAGCCATGATGATCGACATAAGGGTAACACGATATCGGGAATAAACCGCTAATCTGAGTCTTTGGAGGCCGCTCCCACCTTAACCCTCTTGGCCATTGAGGGCTGGGCCGGTTCGAGCGTCCGCTTCAACCTGAGGGAAGAAGAATGAGCATAAGTAAAGACCGCAGGCCAAGAAAATGCAAAAGCATCGAAAAAACAAGAACCACGACATTGAGACCTTACCCCACAGGAAGGGCGACCCGCCTACCGATCCCTCGACCAGTAGGCTTCGAGCCACCCCGCATCAAGGCTCCGGGCCCATCGCGAACGGGCGCCGGTCTCGGCTCGGCATCTCCCGCCTGGCCGGCGCCTGGACTGGTACTCCCGTGATCCGTTCCCCCTTACTCGAGGCCGCGGCGCGACCACGAGTCAGCAGCACCATCGTCAGGGACTTAGCCCAGTGGCCCGCCTTAGACGCAGGAGGAGGTTGAGGGCGGGGGACGGTCCGACCTGGCGCAGGCTCTGGAGGAGTGTCGGCGTGGGAACGGCGTGGAGACAACTCCCTCTGCTGACTTTCACGAGACCCGCTTGGCGCCCCCTTTGGGACTCCCGTCTGTGGGACATCGACGCCGGTCTGGGGAGGGCCCTCGAGGATCCGGTCGAGACGGGACGCCATTCCCTCGGAATCATCGTTGTCGTCGTTACCATCGCCGCCATCGTCCTCGTCGGGGGATTCTTCCTCAGGCTCCCCCTCTGCCTGGACTTCGCTCGACGCGTCTCCAGCGCTTGACGCTCGAGATTCTTCTTATTTTCCTTCTTCTTTTTCAAGTCCATTACAGACTTCTGCTTTTCTGCGGACTCTCGCCTCCTGTCACGATCGACCTCGTCCTCCTTTACCAGAGGCTTCGAGGATCGAACATCGATCGAACCCTGCGCGAGCAAAGACAAGTTTTAAGAAGGATCGAAGAAAATCCGGAATTGAAGCCATAATCGAGAAAATAACTTACCAGATCAATTGATCCCTTGTCAGGCCTCATAGGGAAGCCGTCGACGTGCTCTGGCTGGAAGTCGCCAGCAACGGCTGCCCTGACTCAGGCCGCAACATCATCGTCCGCCGGAGCCTCGTTAGACATCCGGCAAGCCTCGAGATCCCGGGACGAAACACCGGGACCCATCTCGTCCATCCTCAACGGCCGAGACATCAACAGGAGAACCCTCCGATGATGGACGGCCGAGAGGACGAGAGTAGCTGTCAGGCCTTCCTCACGTAGCTTCTTCAAGGCGTCGAGGAGGGGGTCGAGCCGCGACTGGTGGACTTGGACGACACCGTACGTCCAGTGGTCCGGGCGCTCCGAGATCAAGCTCGCGGTGTAGGCAGAGAGGAGGTCGTCGTCGTTCCGCAAATAAAACCATTGGGAGTCCCATCTGACATGGTTCGACGTCAGCCCCACCGGGATGTACTCGCGCGGCCTCTCTGACTTGCCCGTCTTGAGCACCAGGTTGAGGCATCCGGCCCGTACCGACTTCCTCACCCCTGTGGTTCCAATGGGGGCGTTGAAGAGCTCGCCTCGGTACAAATGGAGCCACAGATCCCAGTGGGGCATCATCCCCAGGTAGCCCTCACACACCGCGGCAAAAACCGCCGCGGCGGTGACGGCGTTTGGCGAGAAGTGCTAGAGCTCCACCCCGCAGTGGTGGCAGAGCGCCCGCATGAAGCGACTCGGAGGAGAGCCCAAGCCATGGCGGTGGAACTTGGCGAAGGAGACCACATAGCCCTTGGGCGGCCTTGGCTCCCGGTGGTCCGCCGCTGGCGCGATCCACTCTGGCCACCACGACAAAGTGCGGGGGCGCAGGAGCCCCTCCCTCTCAAGCTCCAACAGCCGGCGCTCCGTCATCGCGATGGGCGCCAGTCATCGGCGGCGATGAGTCTCACAGGCATTTTCAGGTGGAAGAAGAGCGACTTCACTATTGCTCGAGAGTGCGCGCGTGCGAGATGGCAAGGAAGCTGAGGCAAGAACGGAAGCAGAAGGCGGAAGGAACGACAGCAGGAAGACCGCAGGACATTTATAGACGACAACCCACCAACGTACAGATCCGACGGATACGGTAACTCCTCCAATAAATGCATCGCCTAACGGTCCTTATCTCTCTCACAGACGGGACGCTATGAATTCCGCGCCAGTACAGTGTCGCAACGGTACCCACCTAAAAAGGCGCGCCCAACGGGCAAAAAGGCGAACCACCATGGCCTCTTCCTTCCCTTGTAAGCTAAGGTACGCATTCGTTGCAGCTAAAATCTCGAGAGGTCGCAGGCTGACCCACCAAATGGGTTCGACAGCTGATCCCGAGTGCCAGAGTCAGGGATGCCCCGCGAGTGGTCGAAAGTCGAGGCCCACCTCGAGAATTCGCTGGGGATGTCCAAGGCAAGGACGAGACGGCCGAGAGGAATCCCCCCGAAGGGAGGCATCGAGCCGCTGGACGATATCGAACGAGACCGGTAACCCCGACCACGTCGACCCTGCTTTATGAGGACGCCTCCGGGCTACAGCCGACCCCCTCGAGCGGGGCATGGGTCCTGACTTGGATTACTCGATAGGAGCTCAATCTGGGGGAGACGACGCTCGCTTCACTGGGAGTACGTCGCGACTCCTGTGCAAAACAAACCAATCTCGGCTTTCAGCCCGTCTTCATGATAGACATCGAGAGCGCTTCCGCAGATTAGGCAATATAACCCTCGAAGGAGTCAAAAACTCCTCCAAGGGCTCGGGGGCTACCCCCGTGGGGTCGCTTGCGCCCCCCCCACGGAAACTCGACCACCAAAAAGAGCCTCCACTCGAGCGCAAGCGCTCGAATAGAGACTCGGGGGCTACTGTCGAGGATATCAGTAAGGGGTACCCTAACTGATGTGCATATCAAGAGTATCCATACGCAAGTCGAGGCATCCAACTCGACGGCCAGTTGTGTGCACGGCCCTCGATGACCGCAGCCATGAACACGGAAAGAGCGTCCTACGAATCGATCAGGTCTCGAGCGACAGCCACCGTCGAATACGGAAACAGGCTCGTACGAATCGGAAGGCCTCAAGCGCAAGGACGCCGCCCGCCGCCTGACGCGGGCCCGGGAACCAGGGCATTTAATGCGCCTGCCGCGTTCTCACCTAACCCGCCAGTCACGGGAAGCGTGATAGGGAACAGGTACCCGTCCTGTCATTCTTTTTGTAGCCTTCCCCACCAAACAAGCCAGAACGTGGCGAGACGCAGGGAATGGGTCAGAATGTCCAATCAAGACCCCCCTCGAGACGTCCAAGGTCAGCGCTCTGGCCAGCGAGGCGTTACACGGCGCCTGACCCTCGAGTAGGCACGTTTCCTTCCTAGGGAAGGGTCAGGCGATGAATGACAGCACCTCAACCACTCCGACATAGCTGTTACCACGACGTACAAGCGTGCAACAGATAAACCAGTCCAGGACGGCGCACAGGAACGGGATTCAGGGGCATGCGTAATCATCATCAAAGTACAAGACAAGACGGATCGAGGCCACGCCGGTACGGAGGCCTCGACCGGGTCAGCGCACCATACCTCTATCGACCCCTACTCTGTCGCCTATACATGTACCCTAGACCTCTCCTTGGAACTATAAAAGGGGAGGCCCGGGAGCAGAAACGAGAGACGCGATACAACACAATACACACGTGGTAGAGCTTCCATACTCCATCTCCATCCATCTCACGCCTGTATTCACCCCTGTACAAGCACTTAGGTGCAAGATAATACAAACACCCCCCCACTGGACGTAGGGCCTTCTCTTGCCCGAACCAGGATAAATCTTTGTGTCTTTTCTTGCATCACCATCTGGAAAGGGGAGCACGCATACAAGTTTCACTCGTTGGTGTGACCCCCTAGGGGGAAAACACCGACACTTTCAAACTATGAAGCTTCCGCTACTTGAGAACTTGGTTTGTAATAATTTTAAGTACTCCGATGTATTTGTTGAATGTTGTGAACTGAATGTAATTGTGAATGGTGACCGCTAAACTTATTACGATCTTGGCTGTATGTACGAGTTGTGGTTTGAAATCCTTCGAGATTTCACGGACTACCGGGATTATATGGGCTTAAGCTCGGTAGTTTGACTGTGCGAATGGTCACTATCTGGCTTAATCTCTTATAATTTGGGCGGTTCTGTTACAGCTGGCATCGGAGAAAGGTTTAGCGAGTTACTGTTCATAAGTACACTCTAACTAACCTCAAACTGGTTTAATAAAAGATTATTATTAATTAATGATAATCAAGGTGTTAACTAAGTTTTTGGAAAACTATCTAGTGTGCCATGGTCATATCCTTTATGCCCAGTTAAGGACTCTAAGGTGGCTAGTTAAGTACTGACTTGGGGGTTAATGCATCATATTTTTATTTAATCGCTCATACGGCGTGCAATAGTATGAGTACCATTCATTTGAGTGGTAATGTATGGATCAATTCTTCCTCTACGCCGCGGTAAGTGGGAGCTGTGAGAGCATGATCGGATACACTGCCGATCTAGGGAAGTGTTGTTAGGTGTTGTGTCATGCACACATGTTTGGTGTGTCTGGGAACAGTACCGCATGTTGGGAGATTCCGTCCTAAGAGGCGATGCCATCACTAGGGCGATGATGTGGGTAGTAACACACCATATGCATGGAAGTGGTGTCTATGCATGTGGGGTGTGTAGATTTAATTTTTTGTTCTACATGTTCATACTGTGGTTGGGCTGGAATGAGTTTTCTGCAGGTACACTAACCATGTTCCCGCCTAGAACGCTAGTTACGTTATGAGAGAACGTTGTGTGCCACTGCATATACCGATTAGTATTAACTTTTGTTTCTAAGTTTGTGAGATCGTAAGTTCGCGCATGCATCATATTCATTCCATGGCATTACTTAATTCCTCCCCTTAATTAAGATATGTCCCAATTCCAATTAAGATAATAAAAGATAATCCTCAATCTTACCCAAGGTATTCTCTTTGCAGCAGATGGCACACACTAGGCTCACCGCTCGCAAGTCCACTGGCGGGCGGGCCCCTCGCCATCAGTTGGCCGCCAGGAGCTCGCATCATAAGAGCAAGTTCTTGGAGGAGTTTGGGATGCCCACCTTGCTTTGGAGGGTGCTTAGCTCGATGGGGTATCCGAAGGAAGGGAACCTCGCTACTATTGGAACAGGGAGCAGCTTGGTGACGGGACCCTGGTGGGGATCGAGGCAGTAGTCCCTACCAGTGGAGGTGACCCCGCCTGGGGTGGCTTGGTGTACGAGTCCTGAGGTACCACGCCTTTCCACGGTGCCAGTAGAGCAACTTTTGCAGTTCTGAGGGACATCACGGAGAGGTTTCCACAGGAGCTGGCCCACGCCTTCGCTGGGTTGTTTCCCCGGGGTGACCCCTACACTTCGGTGTAGGATCAGTCCGAGGTGAATGCTCTAGAGAGGAGTGCGGACGAGGACCAGCACAGTGACAGTGCAGCTATGAGTGCTATGTTCGCCCTGATGAAGACCTATGGGGGTCTGGAGCGTTGCTTGGGACGCTTGTCTGGGTCTCTTCTCACAGTTGAGGATGAGAAGCGCCAGCTGCAGCGTGAGTTTGACACTGAGGTTGAGAGGTTGCAGGCAGAGTTGGCCCACATGACCCGAGAGAGGGATCAGGCGGTCCAGAATAACAGTGAGCTGAGTCAGGACCTGCTTGCAGTGAGAGAGCAGAGGGACAGAGTGACTACTGCTCACAGGAACTGCGAGTGCATGCTAGTTCATGTGCTTGGTTAGAGGAATGAAGCCTGGCACGAGGAGGACACCCTAAGGGCCCAACAGCTAGAGCTTGAGCAGCAGCTAGCTAATGCTGAGGAGTACAATGAGAACCTGCATGAGGAGATCCACCAGCTGCATAACTAGCTCCACCCTCACCACCTTCCTGGAGCAGCTGAGTTAGACTCTGAGGACGAGATGGATGAGGATCTAGAGTTGGAGGCAGCTGCTAGTGGAGATGAGGACGAGGAGGGCTCCGGCATGGACAGTGACCATAGCGAGTAGATGCTAGGGTTATAGAGCTAGTCCTTCTCCTTTTGTTGTTGTTGTTGCATGGCATGTCTTGTAATCTGTGGATCTGGGCTGTGTAAAACTTTATGTGATGACGCTGAAAGTCCAGTGTATGTATGCTGGCAATTTTTGGATGTATGCGAACCTTGTTGATCGAATGTTAAGTAACTCGTTAGTGATGTTGTGTGTGGATGATAAATTGTTGTGCCTCTGTTTATTGTGAGAATTTATTTTGCTCAGTAAATTCAGTACGGCATAATTCTACATATGTCTACCGTTGATGGCAACTCCTAAGAACTGCTTATCATTGACGCATGCAAATGGTGCAAACACGTGGCGGGGGTAACAGCAACCCCGGACTTGGAACAGGTACTTCCGGAGGTGGGGCTCAACGGAATGAGGACAGAGCACCATCACCGCCACCACCACCACCTCCTACGTACACTGCGGACGTGTTTTTCGCGCAGTTTCTGGGGAGTGAACGCAACATGGAGCAGATGCAGCGCAACATGGAAGAAGCCCTACGCAATATCGCTGACAATACCCGCCGTGGGGATAACCAGGGCGGCCGTGAAGCCAATCAGTATAGCTCTTTCAAGGACTTCATGGATACCAAACCACCAGTCTTCAAGGAAGCCTTAGAACCGCTCGAGGCAGATGAGTGGATCAACACTATGGAGCAAATGTTCCATCTTCTTCGGATGACTGAAGAACTCAAGGCCGAGTATGCAGTGCATCAGTTGCAGGGATCTGCTGGGATTTGGTGGTCCCATCACCGTACCACCTACCCAGAGGGAACCCCTATCATCTAGAACCGCTTCACCACCGCCTTCCGCGGAAATTACATTCCTCCGAGTGTGGTGGAAATGAAGGTTGGGGAATTCATGAGGCTGTCCCAGGGAACGAAGTTTGTGAAGGAGTATCTACACGCTTTTAACAATCTTGCTCGTTACGCCCCCGAGTATATGAACACAGAAGCCAAGAAGATCGCTAGTTTCCAGAGAGGCCTGAGCCCAAAGATGCTGAAGACCATGGGTATAGGAGCCCGAGCTACCTTCAATGCCTACAACAGTGACTGTCTGACCCAGGAAAATAATAACAACAACTATAGTGCATCCAAGTCTCGTAAGAGGGCTTTTGAAGCCAGGTCATCTCAGTCTAGGGCACCGGTGGCGGGGTGACAGCAGTATCGTCCTCCTGCCCTAGGTGCTAGGTTCCGACCGCCGCAAAGAAGGAACACCGGGCATCCAACGCAGCAGAAGCCGTACAAGGTAGCAATAGCTCCCACCAAGCCGAAGGCAATTCAAGCTACAGCACCTGCCGCCAACAACATGACCAAGGGACCGTGCTATAACTGCCACAAGATGGGGCACTTTGCCAAGGAATGTCCCTACCCCAAGAGGCAGCAGACAACCTACCTAGCTCGGGTGCACCATACCTCAATAGACGAGATCTCGGAAGGAGAACCGGTAATAGCTGGTATGTTTCCTATCAACCAACATCTTGCAGTTGTTTTATTTGATTCTGGATCATCGCATTCATTCATGAGCCAAGCATTTGCACAAAAGCATGACCAAGCAGTTACAGATCTGGGTTATGGCTATCGCATCAGCTCGGCAGGGGCAGATTTGTTGACAAATAGAGTGGTCCGAGGGGCAACCTTGGATATATGTAACCGGGTGTTTCGAGTAAATCTGGTAGTCATGCCTGGGTTAGTTTTGGATGTTATCATGGGCATGAACTGGATGAAAGAGTGGGATGCTGTCATAGATACTGGGAAGAGGGTGTTATCTC
>Ga0182004_10003488_pt1 | contig 12499 bp, 5 predicted proteins | sample Sormic07211540_1_FD_120479 | JGI IMG/M metagenome (GOLD analysis project Ga0182004, IMG submission 120479) | Endophyte microbial communities from Sorghum bicolor roots, Mead, Nebraska, USA - 072115-40_1 MetaG | ecosystem: Host-associated > Plants > Roots > Unclassified | place: USA: Nebraska... | reverse complement strand
CAGTGTCGGCACATGTGCCACGCCGTGCACCCCGCAGGGCCTACACGCACAATGAACCCCATGTCCGTGCCCTTGATCCGCACGCGCCCGTGGTCGCGAAGGTTGGCTCTAATACTATTTGTAACGCCTCAGAGTCCAAACAGCTCAAATCCACTCTGCACACTGAGTGAACCACAGCTACCACCATCTCATTTACGCTTTCGTCCTCGCTTCGCGTAAAAGGATTAACTCGAGGATGGTAAGATGGACTCTAGAGCCTTATATATTGGTCTAACCCACCCTTAACAACCAAGATGTGACTAAACCCTCTACAATTATGTCATAATATGCACATGGGCCACCACGGGACAAATTTCAAATTGGGTCGGGTGTGACAACCCCCCACCCCCCCCCCCTCCCATCACCCCTGCGCAACTCCAGATAAAAGTTTTTTAATATAGCAAATGTATGTAGACATATGTTATATCCACATACATAGCAAAAATATGTAATAAAAAAGTTAAAGAAACTTATAATTTAAAATAGAGGGAGTACTATGATTACGGTTACTAGTAATTTGTTTAATCACAAATATAAAATCATATAAATTTGTCTTAAAGTAAATTTTACTTTATTTCAGACCACCAATATGTAAAGACTCATATTGATTGAAGGCATGTCCGGTACAGTTGGCTTATTGCTGCGTAGTATTGAGGAGCCGGAGTCAACGAAATGAAACTAATTCCTACATTGTTTTGAGAGAAGAGAGGTAAACACAGCTACAGATAAGGGCATAATAAGGCTAAGTCGAAACTGGCGGGAGCTCTGCCAAACGAAGCTTAAGGTTGATGTCAATAGTTTCATCATGGAAATACTTTTTACAATACAGAGCTTAAGGAAATTTCGTATTTAAAATGGTATAATCAAAGTAAGATATTGTAGACCATATCGATCTTTATTAGCTGTTGTAATTGCAGAGTTTTTTTTCTTTTTTGCCAGATAATTCTATTTTATTTGCTTGTTTGTTAGAGCATAAAGCTAAGTTCCACTGCAACTGGAAAATTTTTGTCCACTGCGACAGCATAAAGCTAAGTTCTTACGTAATTTTTAGATCATCGCCTGATCACGGAATAAGAGAAAATCGACTGCAAATTTAGAAGAAAAAACAAAGTCAAAGTCCATTATTGTTTTTCCATCGATTCTTAGTAAATAAAATTATTCAAAGCAACGACCTCTAAAAGTCTGCTAGCTTAATTAACCTATAGAGCTCACTTGCTTGTATCAACACCTAGAGATGTCGCAAATATGTCCCAGAAGATAGCCTGAATAAAGAGGTAATGCATTTTTTTCTTAAAAAAAAACAAGATCATTATGGATGCATTTTTTCTAAAAAAAAAACAAGATCCAAATAATGATTATATACAGCCCCCATAATATAAATCTACGTTCTTTTCTCCGTATGAACATTAGCTAACTCTGCAAACAATTATCCAAATAGTCTTAGCATGTTGACAGTCAAAAAAATGTTTAGTTGTTTCATTAGAGTCACACAAACAACAGTTTAGATAACCAGACCAATTCATTTTAGGCAAATTGTCCGTTGTTAAAATTACACTCTTCTGAACAAAACAAAGCATAATCTTGAACTACAGAGTTAACCTCAGCCTTCATAATAAGAACTTATTACTGAAACGTACAGCCACGGATGTAAACTGACATTCCAACAACTAGCTTATTGCAATTTCACTTGTGCTGGTCATTACCACAAATAAACATCAATTGCTGCATGGAAAACTCTCACCATATATACATGATGCTCCATTACATAGTGGTATTGATCCCTTCATCTCACACCTAATCACCCGGAGAGGGCCCAACATCATGACATGAGCACGTCCAGATATGTACCTGTCGTCAGAAACTGACAAAAGGCCGGATACAGGTGTGGAGCCGAGTCAGATCAAGATGTGCTGAGAGGTAACAGCCAGGCGTAACGTCGTTCATGATTTTGCAAATGGGAGCGAGACAACGAGTTCATACATTGCGCACCTTAGCGCACTGCGCACCCCCGGCCTTTGGAAAGAAACTAACTAAAGTCATTACAGGTCGTTATGATATGATCAAGGCCTGGTCGCGCTGCCGTACTACGACGACGAGACCAGCCGTCACCTTTGGAGGACAGCAAAATCTTATCCCGGCCCTGTGCCACCTTTGGATCATCAGGGAGAGAAAAAAAACCATTGCGATCGATCAGGGAGAAAGCTGATAATCACCCTGTGATTTTCACTTGTTGATTTTGGCAAAAACGTCTCCAGTTCGACTACTCCTAGTAGTCTCAAGTCTGGCTACCAGATCATGAAGATTGGGGTTGGATTTGGAGACATTGCTTGGGTTATTTTCTTCAAGTCTACTCCATCTGTCTTAAAAAGAATAATACACATCTCATTTCCCAGAAGGACTCAACCAATTTAAAATATAATCAAAATTTAAAAAAACAATACAATATTGAATAAGTATCATTAGATTAATTGATCATGTATTATATTTTCACAGTTAGCTTATATGGAAACATAAATATTGATATTACAGTTTATAAATTTAGCCAAAATAAAATTGATTGATTTCTTGGAAAGCAACACTCTATTCGTCAGGGAGGGACTAGTTATTACTCCCATCTGTTCATTTATCTCTATTGTTTAAAACTTGTGTCCATAGATCAAAAAAAACTGATGGCCCACGGGCTTTACCTTAACTTGTCGTATTTAAGTTAATGTGTGTGCGTCTCTTTGTTTCCTTGAGTAAATCTCTGTCTATCGCCATTTGCCGCTAATACTCTATTTCCGGCAACATGATCACACGCCCATATGCAAAAGCCTCGAGTGGTTGCTTCTCATGCAAGTCTTTCCCGCGCCTACAACTAGAGGATAAAAACTCACTGTTAGACAGTCGATCCATAGGTGTTTCATCTGGTATCATTGTCGATCCATAGCCATAAACCATCCCATAGCCGATCCAATAGCATCGTTCACGACCTCATCTTGAACCATACATGTAGGGAAGAAAAACAAGCAACAACAAAGCGTTGGCTGCATCAATCCCAGCCTAGTATCTCTTCATTTTTTAGAGAAGATATCCGAGTTCACATAGATGATCCAAACTCATCTATTGGCATGCTTGTAAAAAGATATTGGGGGAACACCACACACCTATTGTGGAAGGGATGACTTTAATATATATATCATTGTAAATAAATGAATATTGTAAGGTTACACATGGTACTACATTTAGGTTATGTAAAGTCAGTAACTAGTTGTACAATTAGGCCCTTCATCATGATGTTTGCAAATTGGTTCATCGAGAGCACACAGAGGGCATGGACATGGCCCAAGGTGACCATTTGATGGAAAAAGTGAATGTCTATCTTGATATGCTTCATTTGGTGATGATGAATAGGATCGGTCGTCATCGTAGGCAGCACTCATGTTGTCTGAGTAGACAATCATCATTGATGAGTTCTAGATGTGGAGCTTCCAAAGGAGTTGCTGCAGCCAGCAACACTTGACAACTATATGTGCGATTGTGCAACACTCTGTACCCATGATAGAGAAAAAGGCTTTCATTTGCAAGTTTGGCACTTGGCAAAGACCAAGAAACCAGATTGTCTCCAAAGAAGACACTGAAGCTTGACATGGATCGGAGTAAGCAATCAAGGAGGCATCGGGTCCAACGTCGATATGAAGGCCCACGAAAAGGGTACCCTTCACATAGAGCATCCACTTGATCAATGTGAGATGAGGCATCAAAGGTCCATGGGTGAGAAATCATTAGAGGTTGGCCAGGCATGAGATCATAGAGGCATTGAATATACAACTAGAGACTAAAATGAAGACATATGAACTTTTATACGCACACTTTTACCCCTTCGACAAGCTCTTGGTGGGGTCATCACTCCTTTAGGTGAGAAAGTTCTAGTGTCATTCAATAGACCCTTTGGCGCAGACTCCCTTAGGATACCTAAGAGTTCGCTCCCATAGCCGTCACTCTCATGCTCATGTTCAATAATTGTTTGTTACTAAAAGCGGGGTACAAATGTTTCAGCTCCATGTAGTAGTGGTTTCTCCCCCTTCATGCTTGGTCACACTCGTTTTAATGTTTTTGACATGTTCATCATCTTCTTCATTACCATCATCCTCAACTCCACCTTCTTCACTTGAGCTTCACCCAATTTTCTTGCCTTTCTTCTTCATCTTCTTGCACTTGTCACATGAAATGCTTTACCTACTTGATGAACAGTCTTCCTAACCCATTTTCCTTCCTTGACATCTCAAATGTCACAATATTACCGGTGACAAGGGAGGAGTCATGGTGCTCGAGTCTTCCAACTTAATGAAATATAGATAATCACCTAATCAAATTATTATTTTTACAAAAAAAAAATTAAGCATAGTTTGAGCCATTTGAGAAATATTTAAATATGTACTCTTGCTCTTAATATGAGTGAATTTATACTTTTTAGCAATTTTAATAAAAGTGTCTAGAATATTAGAAATATCTAATGTATACAGTTATTGCTTTTACTTAATATTCGAAAAATATTCATGACCAACATTGTTCAAAAATTTGGCTTGTTCCTTATTTAATGCATATCATTCGTGCTATAATCAAAACAAATATGTATATGTATTCGTTATTATATGTATTTGGCTTCACCTCTTAAAGAAAATATAATAACAAATATGGTATGAGCAAAATCCATCCATATCAGACCCGATTATACATCTCTAATGTAGTGTGGTACGGAGTAGATTATTGACAGGTGTGCTCTTCTTTTACCCACCTTTTTTTACCACAAGTTGTCTAGCAGTCTAGATTTAAATAAAATTAATTCTGAGACATAGCACAGCCATCAGAGTGGCGCAGCGGAAGCGTGGTGGGCCCATAACCCACAGGTCCCAGGATCGAAACCTGGCTCTGATATCCTTTTTTTTCTTTTTTTGCTGCTGCTTTCTTCAGTACTTTTTTTTTTGTTTTCTGGCTTCTAGTTTTGCTAATGTCTTTTTCGTCGCTAACGCTGGCTTCATCAGCAACAAAGATTCTCCTGGTTGTGCACGTCACGTTCTCAGGAAATTGCCAAAAAGGCACTGATACGTAATGTCGACGCGACGTGCTTGCTCGCTCGATCGCTCATCGCCGCCTGGGTGCAAAGGACCAAGAACGGCGGGGACAGTGAGCGACCCCCGTCGTCTCACTCTCACGTCGTCTTTCTCGGTTTCTCCCGCGTCCTAGATCGTCGTCGTCGTCGTCGTCTTTCCCCCCGGCCGGCGTGCGTGCGCCACGGGCGAGCACACGAAGATCAACCCGCCAGCGAGTGGTTCGGCGCGGAGCAAAAGGACAGCGCAGGCTCGTGCCGTGTCGCCGTGGTGCGCGCGCGTCGCTAGCTGCCTGCCTTTGGAGGTCGCCGTGACTAGACCACGCCTGACGTCGTCGCCCAAAGCCGCACTTTCGGTTGTCGCGCGGGAGCCGCGTCGCGGTGTCGACCTCTCGCGGGGGCTCGCCGTCCCTCTCCATGCATCTTCCTCCATCTACACGTATACTACTACTCCTGTATTTGCAACCCGTTGAGTTTCAGCAACCCCGCAGAACCCACTAGTGTCGCTTTGTGGCAACGATTGAATTAGTGGTGACCTAACGGCTCATGTTGATTTGTTGTGATTTGTTGATAGAGAAAAATACTATTCTGTTACTTAAAAAAATATATGATTGATTTTTGTTCAAGCGCCTATTTTTTTAATCAAAGATTGATGGAATTATAAACGAATAAATTGGATAGGGAACAAAATCACCCCAACATATCTGCAACGGAGGGAAATATTTTGCTAAACACGCTTGTTGGAGCGCACGTGCCTAAAAACATAGAACCAAATGCTGACAACCATGGATGTAGGAATAGTTTTTAGGTGTGGCGGGAATCAAAGCCATATGATTTAGGTCTAATAAATAAAAATTGTTGTCTGATTAGATGCAAAATTTCGGAAATCTGACGTATAAGAGCATCTCCAAGAGTTTTGTATAATTGAGTTGGTATTTGTTATTGTTTGCAAACTCTCAAAATAAAATGCAAAGTCTAAAAATAGGTCATCTTCAAGAGTTTTGCATAATTGAGTTGGCAATTAACCAAAGTGAATCCGGCCACGATTTTTTTCCTTCACGCGCGCTCGCGATCGTCTTCCCGCGCGACTTTCATTCACGCGTGTAAAGTCGCCGCCGGTTCTCGTGTTTTCCTCACAGGTCGCGCTGCCAATTCTTCCTACTCCCCACCGCTTGTTGCAGATGCCGCCACGACGACTCGTATCAGACTCGCTGCAGGTGCCACCGCGGTGCCAGTCCGACGGATGCAACCTGCCCAGGTACCCGGATCCTCGCGAGTTCTACAGCGGACGGCGACGATGGACCATATATGGCGCCAAGAAAGTCCAGGTCGCGCGGGGGGATAGGAGACGCGCGCGATCGGCCTTTTGCCAAGCCGTGCGCGGCTTGGCGTATATGCCAAGTTTGCTCTCTCATTTGCCAAGTTGCCAAAATGCAAACTCCAAATGCAAAACCATTAGATACCTCTTTTTGTGATTTTTGGCAAAATTACAAGAATGCAAAGTCCAAATGTAAAATCCTTAGAGATGCTAACAGGTCCCTTTGCTAAAAGGTACTATTTGCTAGTCCTTTGGACAGAAGGCTAGAGGGGCATGTGTAAAACAAATTAGGCCTTGTTTAGTTTTAGAAAAAAATTTGGTTTTCGGTATCGTAGCACTTTTGTTTTTATTTAACAATTATTGTCCAACCATAGATCAGACAAACTATGTAATTAGTTTTTATTTTCGTCTACATTTAACGCTCCATACATATATCGCAAGATTCGATGTGCCGGGAAATCTTGAAAAATTTTTGGTTTTTGGATGAACTAAACAAGGCCTCGTCAAGATTACAAAAGAAATTATCTGGTGGGCGATTTAGTTGGCACCGTTGTAAAGATCTACTGAACTGAACACGGTCCCTAAAGGAACAACTACTGAACTCACAAAGTATTAAGAAGAATAAAAAGACTACCTTCCCTTGCTAAATTGCTATAAATTTTGGTTATACTTACATTACATACCACTGCATCTTCAGTTTTTCCTTTTCTATTTTTCTTTAGCTACACCAAACAATACATCATCAACCCGTGTTACAAACAAACCAAGAAACGCAAACATGGAAAAAAAGAGTCGAAGACATGCACAGGTGTGTGCATCATGTGTTGTTGGTTACAGTTCGACGGATTCGTAGGTCGCGGAGTAGTCCGGCATGCGGTGCAGGCACCGGAGCACGCTCTCGGCCACCTGCTTGGTGGCGGCGTCGCCCGTGTGGAACGCGCTCACCAGCAGGCTCGGCAGCGCCCGGTCGCTGGTGACCTCCCTCACGCACCGCTCGCCGCCGTGAGCCAGGAACCTCTCCACCGCCCAGAAACACCTCCGAGTCACGGTCTCGCCTCCTCCGGCGCCAGCGCCGGCGACGGCGCCGGCCCCTCTCCGCCCGTCGTTGCGGCGCTGCCGCAGGGCACGAAGCACGTGCCGCGCCGCGTCGTGCTCCGCGAGCACGGCCACGCCGCTCGTCACGTCCACGTCGTCGTCCATGAGCGTGCACAGCGCGCCGAGCGCGGCCTCCACCACGCGCCCGTTCTCGCTGCTCTCCAGGACGCCCAGGAGTCCCTCCACCGCGCCGGCCTCCACCAGGCAGAACGTGGTGGACGGGGAGCACACGCCACGGTGCACCGGGCAGACCCGGCCGCTGTGCGCCGCCGGCCTCCGGTTGTTGTCGTGCACCCGCCCCGCGTGCGCCTCGCGCAGGCGCCGGAGGATGTTCTTCTTCTTCGGCCGCCGCTCCTCGGTCGGCGGCTGCGAGAGGTTGGGCGACTGGCTGCTCAGGTTCTCAAGACCAACCGCGGCGAGCCGCTGAACCTCGTCGCTGCCGGCGGACCGCACGAGATCTGCGAGCACCGATGTGAGGTTGTGATCCATGGCCGCCAGGAGCACGTCCGGGTCATACAGCGTCGTCGTTAGCCGGACCAGCACGCCCACGAGACCTTCCATATACGCCTTGGCATGGCGGCTTGCCCGTGCCTCGCCGCGCTGCATCTCCTCGATCTTGGCTAGCACGGTCACCACGGCGCCCTCGTTGATCAACGCGAGGTTCAGAGCCATGTGCTGGTACGGCAGCTTCGCCAGGAGCGTAGCCGACATGGCGTGCCGTTCCATGATCCGCCCATGCAGGCCGATGCTCTTGACAAGCTTCCCTGGCTGCCCCGGGGCCTTGCAGAGCTTCTCGGCAATGGTGTGCCCCATCTTCGGGGACAAGGCAATAAGCAGCTTCATTGCGGCGATGACAAGTGACTCTGTCAGCGAGTCCATGAGCTCAATCACAGTCTGGCTGCTGTCCTGCTCCTTCATGACTGAGACCACCGTGGCCAGATGCTTTGGGAGGGCGGTGAGCGCGAGCAGCACGCGCACAATGCTTAGGTTGAGGGTGTCAGGCATGGAGGACTTGAGCATGTGAGCGAAGTTGTATACCGAGTACTTGGACGTGATGACGTGGCCTTCCTTGTTGACGGTGATGGCCTCTGGATCCAAGCCAGACTCAACGATGTTGGCGAGCACAGCGGCAGCCTCTGTCTTAGAGCCCACGGGCTCATCGTCAATCTTTCGGATGAAGAGCTCCTGCACCATGACTGGGACGGCACCTGCGTCCACAAGCGTCTTGGCGTTGGGGTGGTGGGACGAGATCTGAACCAGGACGTCGAGTGCCGCCTTTCGAATTGCTGTATTGCCACTGCACACCATCTTGACGAGGATCTCTGAAGCGCTCCCAGCGATGTTGATGGTCATCTCCTGCTTCTGGACCAGCTCGCCAAGGTAGCTCACCATCTCCATCTGAACATCTTCTGATCCTGTTTTGTGTGTTCATGTCATTGTAAGCTCATGGTAGTGTCATGGACTCATGGTGTGATTTTCATGTTGACAAACAAGTTACAAGAAAACCAGAACCTGTAATACTCACTAAAGAAAGATGTCTTACTTTTGCAACATCCAAAAGAATCTGTTCAATTTTGTCCTTACTTTTGTTCAAACATCAAGGAAAAATTCCTACTGTACTAAAATGACATGTTACAGAAATAGGATGTGACAATGTTTAAATTATTCCTTTTTATATTACATTCAAAAAAAATTATCCATTTATGGTTTAGAGTTTTAACAGGCAGGCAGGCAGAGGATGGCATTATGTAAGCCTAACACAGAGAAGAAAGGAATTTTTTTTTCTATACAAAAGCCAAATCTTACCTTCAACTAGGTGCCTTTCCAGAGGATCCAAGTAGCCACTTTCAGCCATGTACTTGATATTTTTTGGACATTTCTCCAGGTTCTCCAGGATTTCTCCAGCCTTCTCGGCGGCAATAGGATCAGAGGAGCTATTAAACTTCATCGTGGTGAGGATCAGTATGCTCCCAGCAGTAGATCCTATGTTCTCCAACAGTAACTCTGATTTCGAAAGCTCTACCAAGAAAGAGATAGCTGCATGCCTTTCATCAGTACTATTGCTGGATAGCAGCTTTATTGTCCTTGAGATGGCTCTGGTTTTCGCTATGATTTCCTGTATGTCATGAAAAAAAAAAGTATATAAATGCAAGATGATTAGGAGTTGAAGCTGCACTTCAGCAGTATTTCAGTACAACAATAGCATTATAATGTGTAACGATTGGGGAAAAGATCAAAGATGACAAAGGTTGAAATATCTCAGACACACCTTTCCTGCATCATCCTCAACCAACAGGCAGAGGAGGTCGAGGGAGTCACACCGAATAAATGCATCCTTGTGGTCCAGAAGACGTGGTAAGAACTTGGTGATGCCAATCTTGTGCATCTGATCCCTGTTCTTTTTCCTTAGCCTAGCCAGCACCTTCAGCTCATTTATGGCCTCAAGCACCATAGCCTCTGTGGTTGCCATAGAGAGTGCGGTACGTGCGATCCTAACCCGCGTCGCTTCATTCCTTGTAATCCATTCTGCAATAGTGCTCTTCAGCGGAAGATTACTCCTCAGTGTCTTGCTCTGCATTTCCATGTTTGTAACAGGACATATCACAGGTTCAGAGTCATCCGTAAACTTGTCAAAGTAATCCTCTATAGCTTTCCTGTCATAAGTCACACCGCTCTCCGCTGTCACTGGATCAACCATAACGTTGTTGGTGAGAGGGCAGAAGAAGGAATCATACAATGGCTCCACATATTCTGCGACTTCAGGGAGTGAACTGAATGTCTGACCACCAAGCTCATGTGACTCCTGGTACATTCCCTGCAGGAAGTCGACCAGCCTCGGCATGTCACTGTTGTGCAGTGTTCTTCTCCTAGGCCTCTCAACCGCCACAACCATTGGCAGATCTCCCTCCGAGTAGCCATGGCGGTTCCTGACAGCCTGAAGCTGCCCACTGATCGCTGCTGATTCCGCAAACCTGCTGCTGTCGAACATCGTCGATGCTGGTATCTTGTTGAGCTCATTGCTTATATTCTTTATGACCTTGTCCAAGTCCTCGGTTATGCCCAGGAGGTCGTCGTCCATGAGCTGCTGCGCGATCGCGCTACACCTCGTGATGAGGTCCTTGGCGAGGTCGACATTGGCAGCCAGATACTCCATTACCTGCAGCGTGTTGGTTGGGGAACCTTGCGCCTGCTTCTGCACCTCATCGATTGCGGGCAGGGCTCCATGGTGGGCGAGGTGGCTGCCGACATCCATGAAGTTCTCGTGCTCAGCATCGACGGCTGATGCCGCTGACGACATGAGCTCGGAGATGGCTGCTAGCACAGACTCGGCGAGCGATGCCTTCCTGGCCTGCGCTTCACTCCGCTGAAACAAAGGGAAAATGTGCACGTTAGCCACCAAAGATGCTTTTCTTTTTTTTTTTCCCTTTTGGGTTCCTTTTGGTGTGGAAAAGGGTAGTTCAGACTAGGGAGTCGTTCTCCTCAATGAAATACGCGTGAACACGAAAAAAAGACTAGGAAGTCGTAAAGAAGAAACCTACCAACTTTGTCCGATACAAAAGTACAATTCTGCAATCTTAAGGTGACAGGGATTGAATCTAAACAATTGGTGGGTAGTGTATATAATAACACTGCAGGGATGGCCACTTTCCCCCCAAATTCCCAGCTGTTACAGATTGGTTTCGTGCAAGAATCAACATAATGCCATTCACGGCAGGAACTACTCCTGGCAGAGCAGTTTGTACGTTATAGCTGCTGTCTGCTGAACCACACTTTCCAGTTCTCATGGTCCTGGAAGGAACATGAAGAACACCTCTTACGCACGATTGGGGGGGAAAAGGACGACAGAAACATCTCTATACACACTTGCATTGCAATTTGACAAGCTCATCCATCTGGCCCCCCAACACCTTCGAAACCCATTGAGTCCGTCCTAATTTTTCTCAATTGAATGAAATAAGAGGAAGTTGTCCTGATTTGTCGTCGCAAGGTACAGCGAAGCACGTACGGTAATTATAGGAGAGAAAAAAAACAAGAAGAGCAATCTTTGTCCCCCCCAAAAAAAAACTCAGGTAATTTTCCAGCAGAGCCCCGCCTAAACCACTGAAATCACAAGGAAGGAACTGCATCCAAGTAGCCAATCAAGTAGGCAGCAGCAGCAGAACGTACCTGCATCCAATTCCAACCAAGAAGTTGAAGAAACTGGGCGTCCTCTGCTCCCCCCTCCACCGCCGACCAGCTCCTCCCCTGACCGACGACCAGCGGCGGCGGCGAAGCTAGCACCCGGCGGGGAGCATTCTTCTCCCCTCCCTCGTCGTCTTCCTCAGGTCGAAGCCTCACCCAGGCATGGCGCCCACGTCCGCCGGCCCCAAGCACAGCGCCGCACGCAACGCAACACCCGAGGTAGAAGGTATGGAGAGCGGAGAGCGAGAGGGGTGGTGTGGTGGGAGACCGCGCTGGCAGCTCGCAGACCCAGTCAAGCAAGGGGTCACTCTCCTCACACCGCCCCGCCCTCGGAGAACGGAGATTGGCGGAGGTGCCGCCCTTTTTCTAATCACACAGCTCACGCACTCCCCCTTGTTTATCAGCAGCAGCAGGCAGCAGGCAGCGCGTCACTCACTGGCTCTGGCCGGATGTGAAGAATACAAAGATGTTGACCTTTTTTACTGGCTCTGCACGTTTCTCAGTCGGCCACAGCCCACAGAAGGGTCATGAGCCGGCTCGGTTGCAACGCAACGCATACCACCACGCGTCACGTCGACCGGGCTGGCCGGCGTTTTGAGGGATGGATTTCACGGCAAGTCTAGAGTAAAGCTGAGTGATGACAACACTGTGCAAGCTGCTTTTGTTGGCCCGGCTCGTTCTGCATTTGGAGCTCCAGAACCGGGAGAGTACGCCAACGGTTTTTATGGAAAATCGTTTGGAACAATCAATGGCAGGTGGGGCATGCACGGCACCCT
>Ga0182004_10003487_pt1 | contig 12499 bp, 12 predicted proteins | sample Sormic07211540_1_FD_120479 | JGI IMG/M metagenome (GOLD analysis project Ga0182004, IMG submission 120479) | Endophyte microbial communities from Sorghum bicolor roots, Mead, Nebraska, USA - 072115-40_1 MetaG | ecosystem: Host-associated > Plants > Roots > Unclassified | place: USA: Nebraska... | reverse complement strand
GACGATCGCCGGATTTATCAACGATCATGTCATTCCGGAAGACGGCGAGTTCCACTTATACCCACAGGGCTTCAAGCCCATTCCAAACAAGGACGAACACTTGTATGAGCTTTGAGTGGGCGGACAAACATTGTGTAATCATTAACCGGTGGCAGCACACTTGATTATTACTTGTACATAATATTATTATTGTAAATGTAATGTGTATGTACGTATGTGTATAGCTATATAATATGTATAGATATATATATTATACTGATAATATATATATGTAGTTCCATACTTTATTTGTGTGCAATAATGACGCTCTCGTATAGGTGCAACGTATACGGATAATAGCGGCGTATATGAATAAATTGGAGAACATATACAATTGAAAAACCAAAATCAATAAAGAAATGAAAAGGAAAAAGAAAAAGAAAAAGGAAAAAACCCTTTAGTCCCGGTTGTTCATACCAACCGGGACTAAAAGGGGTGGCCAGGGGTGGCGCCACGTCACTGCCCGGCGCCCCTGTAGTCTCGGTTAGTATTACCAACCGGAAACGGCGAGCCGGGACTAAAGGTGAGACTTTTAGTCCCGATCCCTTAGTCCCGGCTCGCCATCCGAGACTACAAGTGGTTTTCGACGGGACAAAAGGCCGACCAGTGAGCCGATCTTAGTAGGATCCATAATTTGTTTACTGCCCTTTATATTCCTCTCACCGTGATTCGCGTTGTTTGTAGCACGCTCCAAAGATAAGCACGATTGTGTGAGCTTGAACTACCATATATGTTCTGTCCGGTCTGTGCGAGTAAGTTCTTTATAATTAAAATATATATGTACTAGTACGGTACCTGGAGTACATATGTGCATATATACTCGTACAATAATAAAGTATGTACAACAGTTTTTCTTAAAACAATAAAGAAATAAAGTATGTACAGATGCTACGAGGCCATCTTAGTCTAGAAAGAATTAGCATATGAATCAATACTGATCCAAGTACGGTACCTGGATACGTATGTGCAATAAATAAAGTATGTACAGCTGCTACGAGGTTTTGTTAGTCTAGGAGAAACTAGCATATGAACCAACACTAACCCAAGATACATTAGCAGTATAAAATTAGTATTTTTACCAAAAGAAGAAAAGAGCATGGAATACTACTCTTCTGAAAAAAACAAACTAGCCTAAGGACATGTACAGCGCAGCTGTAAGCCCCATCGGTATGATGTTCTTTTTACGAAAACCACCCCGCTGTCCCCAGATGAATGAGGAGAGAGAGAGAGAGGGAGCCCAACGTCTCGTGAGGTGACCCTCTCGGCTCGTGCTCGCAGGCGGCCAGGCCTCGCCGCCGGCTGAGAGACGCGCTGTACTGGTGTGTCGTCTTCAAGCTGAGTACACGGGATCCAGGTGTGTAACGCCCGATTTCCCTTTCCTCACGCCAAAATCCTTCCTGCCCGTCCGTCGACAGAACTTTGTTCCCAACATCGGCATCGACGACGTCGAGCATTGCGGCGAGAGCGGAGGACAACGGCGCCTCTGCTACGGCGGAGTCCGACGGCTCAGAAGTGGTGGTGGTGCCCAACGATGCAGCGGTTAGAAAGGTCTCGGGAATGGCAGCGGCGGCGGCGAGCATCACCTCTGGCCGCGGCAACACAGCGAGGTGCAGCACGCAACCCATTCGGGCCTTTACTTCACCCCGAAAGTCAAAAAGTTTTCAATATTTCCAGTCACATCAAATATTATGGCACATGCATGAAGCATTAAATATATACGAAAACAAAAACTAATTACACAGTAAATCATGAGACGGATCTTTTAACCCTAGTTAGTCTATAATTGAATAATATTTGCCACACACAATCAAAAGTGCTATAATAGCGAAATCCAAAATATTTTCACAGCAATAATGGCGCTGCTGCTGCCCATCTCCGTTGGTCAGAACTAAGAATGAAAACAGTACGGATATTTTCGGACCGTATTCGAGACCGAATTCGTTTAGAGGCCTAGTTCAAATGTGTCCGTATTCGAATTCGAATATTCAACATTCGATACCGTATCCGTATCCGAATACTTAAATCCTATATTTATGATGTCGACATCTAATCCTATCTTATCCGCTATGGTTGACATTATTCGTATTTGAATCCGAATCCGACCAAAAATATAAAAACAAATATAATATTGGTGATATCCGCCCGTATCCGATCTGTTTTCATCCCTAGTCAGAACCAATTTTGCCTTCACTTTGCTGAAACTAGAGTTTTAGGTTCTGAGATATTAGAGTTCTTCAAATTTTATTGATTAAGTTAGTATTTGTGTTGTCAGTTTGTACAATAGATGAGTGCTGGATATTTGTAATCTTTGATTGCATATAGGCGTGAAATCATGTTGTATCTCATAGCAACACAATGGTGTACTAAAATAAGATTCATGATTGATCATGATTACATAACCACTTGCGGACAGTTAAACAAATGACTTTTATCTCTAGGTTGTATATGTTGACTATTTAGTTATCTGTGTTGTGGATTTCAAGAACTCACAGATGGACCATTGTGTGTGGGCTGTACATGCCCTAAAGTAGCTAGGTTTATATTTATCTAGAGGGGTTATGTGTGTCAGTGTGTAACGCATAACCAATACACTACTAGAGCCCGCAACTTTGCCGAGTGTTTTTACACTAGGCAAAAAGCCCTTTGCACTTGCTAAATGCTTTATCAAGTGTAGCACACGACAAAGTCCGTTTTTGCAACAGTTTTCACGGTAAAGCGACTTTGCTAAGTGCTTTTTATCAAGACACACGGCAAAATATAAAATTTTTTTGCCGAGTACTTGGGGTGGCACTTAGCAAAATATTTCGGGCCGTCACGACGTCGGCCTGTTAACGGGTATTTTGTCGAGTGGCCAAACCAGCACTGGGCAATTTTTTTTTAAAAAAAACTTTGCCAACTGCTGTCAACCTAGGCACTCGGCAAAGAGGATTTTTTTTTTAAAAAAAAATACTTTGCCGAGTGCCCCAACAATCGGCAGAGTTTTTTATTTTTTTTAAAAAATCTTTGCCGACTGCCCCTATCTAGGCACATTTTCTGATTTTTTTTAAAAATATAAGAAATTCCTTTATTCCAAGTACCTGTAGTTTAAATTTGAAATATTTTGAAAAATTCAACATAACAAATTTAATTAATAAAATATATCAAAAAAGTCAAATTTGCTCCAAATTTTAAAGTAATTTTAAATAATGTCACAAGGCTTCCAAAAAAAATTAGGCCCAAAATTAAAAAATATTTTACCGAGTGCCATGGGGGCATTCGGTAAAAATTAAGGGGCACTCGGCAAAATATCTTTTAAAAATATAAAAAAATTGCTGAGTGCCTAGGTCTAGCATTCGGCAAACTATATTTGGCACTCGACAAAATGTGTTTTAAAAAAATATTTTTTTTACCGAGTGTCTAGTTATGGCACTCGGCAAAATATGTTTTAAAAAATAAAAAAAATTGCCAGGTGGGTACTCGTCAAAATACATTTTTAAATTTTTTTTTTGTCAGCTGCCTAGTGCTGGCACTCGTCAAAATATATTTTTAAAAAATAATTTTTTTGCTGAATGCCTGACGGTTGGCACGCGGCAAAATTTGACGACAAGTGGCCGCCGTCACGGGTCAACCCCCTTTTGCCGAGTGGCAACTTTGCCGAGTGCCTAGCTTTGCCGAGTGTCTGGCACTCGGCAAAGCCACTTTTTACAGAGTGCAATGTTTTGCTGAGCGTGGGGGCGGCACTCGGAAAAATATGGCCTTGCTGATTGCCCCGAAATTTTGCACTGGGTAAAACCTGAGGCACTCGACAAAGTCCAGTTTTCCAATAGTGATACCGACCTCCCTCCGTTCCAAATTATTTAATGTTCTAACATTTATAGATTATAGTTTTTGCTATACATCTAAATATATATTATATCTAGATACCTAGCAAAACTATAAATCTTGAAATATGAAAATATCTTATAATTAAAGTCGAAGGGAATATTGTATAACTGTATAGAATAGAAGAAACCCACTCCACCGTGAGCCTGCTAGCCTATGAGCTGAACACTTTGTGCCCTGTTATTATATATATGCTAATTTATATTACTAATTATGCTTAACTGTAATATTTTGTACATGTGTTCTTTTGTATGTAATATATTGTATATGCCTCTTTTCTGAATTTTATCTCTCTTTTATATTATTATTGAACCAACGTGGATTTTCCAGAGTACGTGAATCCTTTTTATGTTCTTTTAGTTGCAATCCATCTTTACTGTTTGGTTTGCTCACAATGGATAGCTTAGGTGCCTGATTTTTGTGAGGGTGGTAGTTAAGGAGGGAGGCTTCTTATTGTGTTTCAAGCCACTGTACTCACCGATCCTACCATAGAGTTTCAACACCATGATTAGCAAAGTCAGTACCCGATATCCACCACTCCACTTGTTGGATCATCATCCCCAACTGAGGTTCCCCACTGGACACCTAATTGAAGGTGGTTCGAAGGTATGTGTTTTTTTCTAGGGATTTCACACCTTGGCAGCATGACAAGCCTCTACTTCCTGAATCAAGCTAGGACAAAGTTTGGTCCAAAGATATGGTTGTCACTCTTGGAGGTTTCTACCTGACGGTTTAGAGGCTTTGTGCTTCATCGTAGCATGCATAGACATTATCCGGTGCTCCAGAGACACTGTATTGTGAGGGCTGTTATGCTCACGCCGTGGGAGATCGTGAAGAGCAGCTACTAATAGGTGTGAAGAGTGCCAAGTAGTCCGTCTGGATCAGATGCTAGAGCTCACGTTGCACAATTATTTCATCGGAAAAATTGACTACATAATTATTAAAAGAATGACTACATAATTATTCAACCTAACAATAAAATATAACAACAATTTACAATTCATACATCAGCAGCAAGCCACTGATAGAGTTTCACCGCATCAAACCGGCACACGAGTCCTCACACCAAACCACAAATGTTCACTGCATCAAACCCACACGAGTTGAAGACTGAGATTTTACAAAAGAAGAGCTAAAGCGCATGATATCCTCACGAAGCTTATTGTACTCCTCTTCTTGCTGTTTCTTGAACTCCTCAAACTCCCTTTCAGTCTTTTCTGTCTTCCTCTTCAGTTCATCCACTTGTTCGACGAGGGCAGCGGAACTTTTCTGTTCAGCAATAAGCTGTTCCCAAAGCGTTATCTCCTCAGATATCTGGTAAATTCAAACAGTAAACATTAGATTACATCTAGTGGAAGATGGCTTAAATTAAAAGCCCAAGAGATAAGTTCGTATCCGTAGCCTTATTCTACTCCACTAAGAATATATATGTAAGCTTTTCAAAATTTACTATATAAAAGAATATACAAGAAATTGCCATCTGCTCTATGTTACGATAGCTAGCAGTTTCATTCATCTGTAGCCAACCACCAACTAGGACATATCGTCAGACACCTGCGCGTCCTTGACCACTCTGATGAAGACGTCCTCCAGTGTGGCACCTGCCACACCCCACCCCAGCACTGGGAATGCACGCCGCGCCATGTCCACCACCCTGAAAACACCATCCAGCCCCACCTCCCGACGAGGCAAGGTGAACTTCTGCGTGCCAGACAGACTGTAGATTCTGGAAGCACCAGGCGAGAGCTGGTTCACCAGCTCCTGCACCTCGCCCTCGTGTTTTGGCTCCGTCATGATCGTCAGGATCCATGTCCCACCATACCTCGCCTTCAGCTACATCAGCATTGTTACCTTCTTAATGCAAGCAAACAGGCGCCTTAAAAAAACATGAGCAATCGTCAGGTGAGTGATCTTGTGCCATACCTCAATAGGAGTTCCAAGACAATGGAAGTCGCCATCGACAAAGATACCAACACGATCACACAACTCATCAGCCTCCTCCATCGAATGCGCTGATAACGTTCTCGGTTGAATGCGAAGTGGTTAATTTCTTGTTGGTTTTATTTGAAATTGCATACGGAGAAGATGGATCAAGCATCATCACTGAATGAAACTTAATAGAGCAAAGGATTACTTACTGGTAAGGATAATGGTGCAGTTTTTCTTTGCTTGCTTAACGGCGTTCCAAAGGTACCTCCTTGATGCAGGGTCCAGTCCGGTGCTTAGTTCATCCATGTAAACAACCTATTTAATGAGTAATGAAACTGAATGTCATCATCACAGGTTGAGTACTTCTGAAATTTAGCAATGACTATTGTGCGCGCATGGAAGTACTTTAGGGTTGCCTATGAGGGCGATGGCGGCGCTGAGCCTTCTTTTCATGCCACCGCTATACGTGCTTGCAGATTTGTCGCCAAACCCGCTATGGAACAGATTTACACTCTTCAAGGATTCTTCCACGGCCTGGTTGAGGGAACATATATATGTCACGAGTTATGAAAAATGAATTAAATGTATTCCACATTTGCACTGCAAGAAATATAGTTTCTGAATTCCGATGCACATAAATTTGAGTTATATTTAGGTATACCTTTGTTAGAGCGACACCTGTGAGATTCTTCATCCGACCGTAGAACATTAAGTGCTCCCTTCCTGTCAGAGTCTCCCAAAGTAGACTGCAGATACATTGGACAGATTTTGTTGACTGGCACCACTGACAAAATTGCCTTAAAAAATGGAAAAAAAATGCTGGACTAGTTATTTGTGATCGTACTCATGCTGTGGACATACACCAATATTTGCATATATTTCATCCATATCCTTCCTCAAATCCATTCCGTCTATGTACGCTGTTCCATATGATGGCATCTGAAGGCCAATCATCTGCATATGTAGCCCACAAGAACTGTCAGATGGCATAACTGTTGTAGTTCTTTAAAATATATTGCACTAGGATGAAACATTATATGTTAATAAAAAACTAAAATTCCATGATTCATGAAAAAATTGAAGTCCTCAGTGATAAGATTACTCGGCGTAAAACTAATTTAACAAACAGCATAAAATTAAAATCTCATGTATATTATGAGTTATCAGAACTGACCATGCTGATGAAAGAAGTCTTGCCTGACCCACTGGGACCAAGCATCCCGAAACACTGCCCTCTAGGCAAAGCAAGTGACAACCCTCTGACTGCAACCTTGTCAGGGTTTCCATTCTTTCCGGGGTACAATTTCTTCAGATTATCACAGATGACCATGCCCCTCTTGCCCATTTTTTTCTTTAGTAATCGTTCAACCACCTTGCGCTGAAAGTAATGTTCAGTAAGCGAAAGAAACAGAACTATCTTCCAGCTGAAAGGTATTCAGTTAATTTCTATGCTAACCTCTAAGAAAACATCAGGCTTCGCCATATCAATCGACACCCTCGTGGATTTGCTGTTCACTTCGTTTAGTGTTCCTGAAAGTTGTGAACGCTTCGTCGACAGCAATCTGTAGAGAGATAGAGGATTCCATTGCCAGACAGGCCAGTGGTCCAGTAGAAACGCCACAGGAATCAGAAATATCCATTCGGCAGACATTAGGACCAAAACATCTTTGATCCCGTTCAGTAGGTCGTTTAAGTCCGTCCATTGCATCCCAGGATTTCCCAGATAACGCCCTGCATAGGCATACCCTGCAAGGTCGTATATTCCTCGGTAGAGGGAGAATGCAGGAAAAAGCTCCATCGTCACAAGCCATTTATCTGAAAAAAAATTAAACAGGAGTTTGTCATGAGTCATAACCATTGATGTGGTCATTTGAAGCATTTCCAAGTTCAGAAAGCATGAGTGAAATGCATTTACATGGAAAAGTGGTATCCTGGATGTAGTACACAAAAAGTGAATCTGCGAGAAGGCCAGAGCCAAATACATAGATGTAACTAATTACTGTATGTAACACAAAAAAAAATGACCCGGATTAGATTAGTCCATCAAAAGAAGCATATATATAAGGTACGGAATTTCAGCTTTGGTTTACTAACCACTAGCAGTCTTGGTACTTGAGAAGAAAGACGCGAACAAAAATGCAAGCGCAATCTGGAGATTGATATATGTGAAATAGAATATGAATTGTACTCCGTAGTTATTTAATCTGAATATGTCTAGCCCTGCAAAACCATGCATGGTGAGTTCTCTGAACTGCATTACAAGCATATTGACATGTGTTAATATAAATTTACGTACGTGGAGTTAATTATTGGTACCTAAAAGGGACCCAAAAATCATTAAGAGGGTGATGTAAGCTGTTGATAGGCACAAGAAGTAGGCGTAAGTTATCAACCAGTAAGGAGCATTCTTTAGCCCATGCATTTTCATCATTAGTCTCAGTTTATGTTCCTTCTCGTAAACAAGAAGTGTAACTGTTACCTGGAAGTGAACGAATAGTAGGTAAGTAGATTCAATATGTATCTTTATGCAATGGATGTAGATGATGATAACCAAATAAACTCACCGGAAGGAGGAGTTGAACTACCCAGGTAAAGAATAGTGGGTCAAGAAGAGGAGTTAGGTCCATCGTCATTTTAGTTTCAGGCTTTGGCATCTCCTTCAAATAGTCTAAGTCCATTTTTGCATCTGCTCCTAGAAGAAGCTTCAGATATGCCGTGGATGCCTACAATGCAAATAGGTTGCTAAAGTTGATAGCCTCAACGGAAAACCTGAAAAAACTTCTTTTTTCCCCTTTTTACAATAATTAATGAATGAAAGGACTGGAAGCAGCCATTGGACAACCGAAAACAGCACGATAAAAAGTTAGAAAAGTTGCTGTTAAAGAAGCACCATTTTGATTTGCTTTCTAGAATATATTGATTATTAAGAAATTTCTCATTTGAACAAGCTATTCCTCACTTGAGAATTTAGTTACATACATATTGAGAAATTCGTAGGCAAGAAAAAGTACCATGTTAACCAACCGTGGAACACGCAAAACTGTCATGGAACCGTCGTCGCCGTTATCATCATCACCATCATCCCAACTGAAGGTGGAGTTGTACGAAATATATACTTGTAAGCTTGTCATGCTTGTATCAAGGAAGTCATAACCTATAAAAATATGTAGTAAGTTAAGACATGTTCTCAATGGGCTCAAGGGCTTTCATTCCTGACTGCCCTCCTCCCTGGTAGCTAGAAGAGTCTTTTATTTTGTAGTGGTCGTCTTGTGCTGTTTTGTCTCGGGCGCGAATGTGATCCTAGAATCAATCAGGGGGAGTGTTGGTTCGTGCGTGTGTGTGTTTGCGTGTGTGTTGTAGCGTTGTTTGGGCTCTTGTCCTTTACTTTCTTCTTAATATAATGTTAATATAATGAAATGTAGCTCTCCTACGTTTTCGAGAAAAATGTTGGGCAACAATAGTGCCAATGTTGGACATATTGGTGTCCAAGAGGCAAAGCCACATGTTTTAGTATAGGGGGCATAGTTTTTTTCCCCTTAATAAAATAAAATAAAATAAACAAGTTTTTGGATAGTTGTACCAGCAAGGATTTCGTTTGATCTGCCCCACTTATTCGCACCCTTATAACCGCTAAACAGTTGCTGATTTATCACTGATGAATTGTCGCACCACAGCGGCTGAGCTTGAACACACTCTACATCTGTTCCATTTCACAAAGAACATAGTAGGATCAAAGTCAGTTATTACTGCTCATGGAATTAATTAATCTGGCCCCGAGATTTCCCACACACACGCGCGCGTGCGCAGGTATATAATTGTCTTACAGTATTGTAGTGGCAACTCATTATAAGTCGCTGAAACAGTGCCTGAATTCCACAGACACTGCGGCTGGAGCACGTACAGGGTCTCGTTTGGAGCAAAGGCCGGCTCAACGTTCAGTACATGTGCAGGTGGCGTGCTTGAACCCAGCTTGAAGGAGAGGGAGAAATTCAGAACCACCAGAATTCAGATCAGAAAATAAAATGTTTTCAGAACCACCAGAATTCAGAACTACTCACAGGGACTGCAGTTGACAAGTCATCAAAAAAGTTGGAAGAATTGACAGCAGTAACACCAGGTGTTAAAATTGGGAACATCCCCATTCCAAGTCCTGCCAAAAATTCAATTTTTTGGAGGCAAATGCAATGGATTAGTTTTTATTATGTACATTATTCCAGCTCGGAGTGATCTGTTTTCGTGTGCTTATTAGCTCCATTGTTGTATATATGATGATGATACCTTGAGAAAGCTGGCGGTTGCCTCCGGTGAGGAGCACGGTGACCGGGCAGTCCGGCCAGGAGCCGGAGGCTTGGCACCAGAGCTGGTGCGCCTGGGCGTCCGGCACCTGCACCAGCGCCGGCCACCGCTGCGGCCTAGGCACGGCGCAGGTGGGCGCCTGCGTGGGCGTGGAGTACTGGATGCCGCACTCCGTGTCGGCGCATGCGCCCGTGCCGGGCTCGCAGCGCACGCAGGCGCAGCCGCACCGGAACTGGGGCTTGCCCATCTCCATGTCCAGCACGCTCTGCATCCCGAACAGGAGCACGCACACCAGCACTGGGAACGCCGCGATCGTGGCGTTGGCTCTCGCGTTCCTCCTCTGCGATTATCGAGCAATAATAAGTGCAGCATGGCCGATGAGTCACAGAACCATGTCAGCTAGCTATACGTTCACCCAAAAACTAAAAACTTTTTAAGATTCTTTGTCACATCAAATCTTACGGCAAATACATTGAACATTAAATATAGATGAAAAACAGAAACTAATTGCACAATTTGTTTCCATAATTGGATAATGTTTGTCAAATAAAAACGAAAGTGATACAGTGTCAAAATCCACCAAATTTTTTGGATCTAAACAAGGCCTCAGCTTTGATGCCATGCATGCATGGATGGCGCCATCATATCATTACCTGGAAGGAGAGGTTCTTGAGGAAGAGAGCGTGCATCTGTGTCCAAAACCTCGCGCGACCGCCTGCGTCGTCGGTAGCCATCTCTGCTACTGCTGCGTTCATATTCTGCATCACTCCACCTCGCTCCTGAATATATAGCAGGTGCCGGAAGGCTGGCAGGCAGCACCTGCCAGGCCTGATGCGGTCACTGCAGCTACGCCAAAGGACTATGGAGAAAGGTAGAGGCATGGAGTAGAGGACAAGGCTTGGTAATAATCAGCCGGCGAAACATCAGAGATTGATGGCACAGTTAATCAAACGACAAGATCAAAGCAACGGCAAGGAACGGGCAATCCTGATAACCTACACTGTTTGGAATCTTATGGAAAGGAAGATGCAGGCAAGCTCACGACAAGAGCTTCCGGAGAGAATCAAGAACGACCTTCAGCTGCTACAACTAGCACACAGGAGGAGTTGTAGCTTTTAATGTGGAGCTGTTGTGTTTTTCCCTCTTAGTTTTCTTCCTCTTTTTGGTCCTTGTTTTCACTTCTGAAACTTCTATGTATACGACCTTGTTTAGTTCCGAAAACTTTTTGGTTTCGGGACTGTAACATTTTCTTTTTTATTTGACAAACATTATTCAATCATGAAGTAACTAGGTTTAAAAGATTCATCTCGCGATTTACAGTTAAACTGTGCAATTAGTTTTTATTTTCGTCTATATTTAGTGCTTCATGCATGTGCCGCAAGATTCAATGTGACGAGAAATCTTGATTTTTTTTTAGTGTTAACTAAACAAGGCCGTAAATAGAAACCTTGCTTACTACTGAATGAAAAGGCAGAGCACCTGCCAAATTATGCTAAAAAAAAAGGAAGAAAGAAACAAACTTCAGTTCAGATTATTTATTCAACATCATAAAGGATGTTACGGTTACATGTCTACGGTGATGTTTTGGGGTTTAGCATCCACATGTTTAGCTTTGACAACCACCAGCTGATGTATATGTCTGTACTAAATGTGCTAGGGGCCGGCCTAATTAGATTGTCTCGGTATTAGAGTGAGGTTTCATTTATCTAAACAAGTGCTTAGGAATCCCCAACATAAAAATAATCCATATATTTAATTTGAATTTCGAAATACGCAACTTAGCAATACCAAAATTTTACACCTCATGCACCGTTCCTGTTCTCCTAGAATTGGTCCAACAATGTTTGTGTTTATGCAACCACAAACCCACTGGATACTCCTCCTCTCCTAGTTCCCTTTGCCAACCTTGACGACGACACTATTACAGAACATGCCAGGCCTTTGGTCACTTGCTCAAAATGAACAATAATCTCGGCCCAAACAGCGTCCGGGACAAAAACATATTTAGTCCCGGTTGGTGAGACCAACCGGGACTAAAAGTCCCCTGCCCAACGGCTATTGTGTCAGACATCGGCAGAGGAGACTTTTAGTTTCGGTTGGTCTCACCAACCGGGACAAAAGCCTAGCCTTTAGTCCCGGTTGGTACCACCAACCGGGATTAAAAGCTGTTGTCCCGGTCCGTCCCTCCGGCCGGGACTAGTGTTGGAATTTAGACCCGGTTTTTAAAAGAAACCGGGACTAAATGTCCCTTCCCATATTTGAACTCTTCTTCCCGTGGCCGAGCCCATCGATCTTCACTCTTTTGCTGTGTTCTTCATTTGGAGTTGCTTGTTCTTGCTCTCATCTCCGGCTATTGATTCATTTCATCGTTTCT
>Ga0182004_10003486_pt1 | contig 12499 bp, 10 predicted proteins | sample Sormic07211540_1_FD_120479 | JGI IMG/M metagenome (GOLD analysis project Ga0182004, IMG submission 120479) | Endophyte microbial communities from Sorghum bicolor roots, Mead, Nebraska, USA - 072115-40_1 MetaG | ecosystem: Host-associated > Plants > Roots > Unclassified | place: USA: Nebraska... | reverse complement strand
ATATATATGTATATCATCACTCGTAAGGATCGCACGCACACCACACCACCCTTTTCCTTTTCTCAGGGTCTCATGGAGAAGATGGAAACACAGCCAAAAGGACAATCACTTTGTTAATAATCTATATGCGCTGCCAGGTCACCAGGTTCGACGAAAGCTTTTCTGAAGAAAAACAACACCTAAAACACACACACACGATCGACCTGGCTGGTAGTGCTTCATTCCACCAGCAATGTCTATCGTCTACTGCAGTACCTTCCAATTTTCTCTCCCTTTTCTCTTTATTATTATTATTAAAAATGTATACGTTTCCCTGACCATGCATCATGCATTATTGTACTACTCGATCCAACTAGTTTCGACGACGACGCCGATCGTCCGGTAAAAAGTCTGCTCTCGATCGGCAAGTCAAACCGCCCAGCACGGTGTCCGCCTGTCCTCTTCTCTCTGAAGCGCGCGCTGCTTTCCGTCAGAAGGAGTCGCACCACAGGAGTTGCCGCGCAGCCAGCTGAATTGAGCTGAGATGTCGGCATATATATGCTTGCACGCAGCAGAGTGCGCGCCCGCCCTTGCACACCCCGACGTGCGCGCGCTGCCGGCCAGACTCACGCACGCATGACCGGCCGGCCGGCTTATCGCGGGTCGGCACCGCTAGATCGACTGCCGGAGCGCAGTAGTGCAGTGCAGAGGCCACCAAACCGAGAGATCTCGGTTTGACCTGGACCTCCGCCGCGCGAATCGATCGAGTCAGCGAGCACTAGCTATAGCTGGCCGGCCACCCAGACCCCCCCTACCCCCACCCCACCACGCGCGCGGGCGGCTCTTCGAGGGTGCGCGATCCATCCAGGCCGCCGCCCGCCGGCCCACGCCCGCGCCGCGCCTATATAAACCCGCGCGCGCCCTTCGCGGAGCATCGGGCAACCGCACCTCCATCCACTCCTCTTCAGTCTTCACCCACTCTAGCTGGGAAGAACGAGAACGTCGACGTCGACGAAGGTAGTTGGCATCGCATCGAGTAGCTACTGTGTGCATGGCGAAGGTTGTTAGCGTCGACATGGCCGGCGTGGTCGCGCTGCTGTGCGTCGTCCTGCTACTCTTGTCGTCCGCCGTGACGACGACAGAGGCCGCCGGCAGGCATTTGGGGATGGGGAGGAGGGACGACGGCGCGGCCGTGGCTACTGCGGCGTCGGCAGCGGCGACTACTGCTCCTGCTGACACGACGACCGTGACGAGGACGGGGCGGCGGCTTGGTAATAAGGTAATGCGAGAGGAGATGGAGACGGCCACGACGGACGGCGACGGCGCCGGTATCGGCGAGTCCAAGAGGCGGAGCCCTGGCGGCCCGGATCCTCAGCATCACTGAACTGAAACAAGATGCATGCCGCCGGTGCTGTCTGCCGAGATCGACTGCATGTGCGTGAACGTCATCTGAACACAGTTGGATACGAAAAGGGCTAGCGTCTGTGCTCGTACACAAATAAAAAGAAGATGTTGTTTTAGTTTTTCATTACAGCTTATATATTGTAGAACCATCTGCTATCTAGCCGTCACCCTCAGCCAGAGTCATAGACCAGATTTTATATCTGAAAAATAGGTATAATCTATGCAATGGTTCTTCTGAGAGCTCAGAAAGAATAATAATGTAATAAGAGGACTTTATTTTGATCTCTTCGTGTCCCATTTCGTCTGCAGTTTATGTTCGCATTAATTGGGCCAATTGAAGACGAACAGGAGCTGCTCTAGTTTTAAGGCTAATAGTGTTGCAACTGCAGAACCTGTTATGCAGATCAGCAGAGATGTACAGCTAGCGTGCCATGAAAATTTTCAATCTCATACCACCTTCTGTCCTTCTGTGCATGTGTTAGAAATTTAATTAGGTATTATTTGGTACAATTTTACACTAACAGTAGTTATGATTTACTACCTCTAACAATGAAAATTGCTTATATTTGAATGTATGTTTTTTTATCCTTTTCCATTTTCTAACACAATAATAGGATGCATGCATTTTCTGTACTCCCAGGAGTAATTACTCCCATCTTCAATAAACCATATTACATATGTATTCATACTTGTTTATCGGTTTGAGTATGTTCACATACTTATATTAAGATACTCTAGATCTTACCATGCAAAAAATTTTCAAAGAAATTTATATTTTTTAATATATTACTAAAATGAACATATTGTAGTTTATATAATAAGTATAACCATATACTCTATGTATGCATGCATACTTAACATATATACTACTTTACATGGTTTAGTATGATCATATACTTCATCTACATACACTTCATCGGGCCATATACGCTTTAAATCTAGAGATATACACATGGGAGTAACTACTACTGGGAGTAAAAAGGAATGTGCATTTAGTTGAAACCTTCTCTTAAACTACGATGGCTCTTGATGTAGCCTATATCTTATGACATCATGAATCTAAATTTTTCTTTCCAAATATTAGTCTTATTTATTGATTGTAGGTCTTATATCCTCAAGTTAAGTTGAAACTCAAGTACTTATTATATCTTTTAGTAATAATCCTTTTTAACTTTTCCGAAATAAGGAGTTTTGGTTTTAGACTGCATTATTCTTAAGTACTATGATGTCTAAAATGTGCTTTGCATTGCTTAAGATTAGTGGTAGAGCTTGAATGAAGAAATAGGTTGGGTATATGTGCTGACCTCAAGATAATATTAAAAATTAACCCTTAGAATGACGCACTAATTACTCCAAAAAAATCATAAAGTCTATGGAGATATGGCTAAAATGTAGTGTGCACTAACCACCCCCGCTTCTCAAAGTGTTTGAATTTTCATATAGAAGAATTATACATATATTGATGGTTATATTATTAATGTAGATATGCCAAACATTTTAATTAACATGTATAAATATATCCAAAGCAGTAATTTATTAGTAAACTGTATGTTGTTGGTTATAATGTAAGTTTAAATAATTCTTTCCAAGTTTTCAAACTTAAGTAAGATGTATTAGTATCATTAATACATGCGACATCAACGAAATATTTTCATGATTGCAGAAACATATGATATATGGCATAATATGTATGTTTACTTTATTCAAAATTAACATGTTAATATGAATAGGAGTGGATAACGTAGAACCATATACATGCTTTATGTTTATTTATTTAAATATTTTTTAATAAAAAGTGTTAGTCATTTAAATGTAGATTTAAGGGGACACTTTAGTACTTCTAATAATAAAAAGTCATATTATATGAAAAATTAAGTTTACTTAATTAGATCATGTTTCTTCATGAAATGGATGGATAATTTGAAGTATAGATTCGTGGGTTATTACCTTATGTTGATTTACTCAATCGTAGAGGTGGGTAATTATTTATGATCCAATGACTATTATTATCAATGGTGATTTAGAGTCGACAAAATTGATCGCTAGATGTTTTTTTAATTATTTTGAGAATTATTAGGATTTTTTTTCTATTGGGCCTTGTGAGGATGAACATGGTGACTCCATATTAGAGACCGGTAGTTAGAATTTCTAGGATATTTTTTCTAGCATGATGTGTGTATTTAGCCCAAACATAAGCATAAGTTATATAAGTTCTTGCCGCATTCCTTTCTTTCACGTCATGAATATATAGTTTAGCTTCCAACATTTAATCTAGTTGTTGTATTTTTTTAATCTATTTGTCAAGTTAATCGATAGATAGATAGCCAGAGTGTAGAGTACAGGGCAAAAGAGACCATTTATAACAATTATTCCTCTCCTATTGGATAAATGGTCATTTTAATTCTTGCGATGTCCAACGGCAAAAGATTCACACTTTAATAGTGGTACCAGGCACTCCAGTATGGATCAGCAAATTCCACACAAGAATGGTGGTGTAGTGAGTTAATTTTGCCTAATAATTGATAACCGTCTAGTTTCTCCTATAGGTTGGTCACCTTTTTTTTATAAAGTTTTTCAAACAATCTAAGCTTAGATATATCGTTTATGTATATCTTGTCAAATAGTGTAATCGTATTTCATTTTCGCCACACGTACGAGCCGTATGAATGCATCATGGTGAACTTCTGTGGAAACTGAAAAGTGGAAGATGACAATGCTTTCTTCAAAAAGGTAATATATATTCTGATCGTAGATGGCGACCAACCTGCTAGAAATGTCTGTAGCACACAAAAGATTGTCTGCCATGAGAGCTAGCCCTTTGCCGTTTTAGTACCTCTCAGCGTGCGCCGCCATGACAAGAAACCGTATGCCGAAAGGGAATTCATGTCTGATAAGCGCATCTGATCAGGGTGGCCATTAGCCAAGTGGCCTGCTTATAGTTGGGTTTAGTTTTATCAACTGTCCATCTGGCTTGCAAAAACTGCACAAGTGGAGAGAACAACACCATTGTCGGTCACGCGGTACATGCATCGACCTCAAACCCAATTTAAAGTGGCATAATCCAATGCATGTCGATCATGTCACCATTCAGTGAAAAATAAAGGAAGTTAACTAACTGTTTTTTTGGTCTAAAAGTAACACTGTTTTGCCTTGTCGGCGAAAAAGAAAGGGTGATGGATGTGTAGGATTATCAGCAAGTTAGCTTTGGTAAGTCCTTGGGTCACATACTTTTGGATATAGTATTTCTATTCAAGGTATTGGGAAAAGATTGCCTAAATTTCCACTGAACTGCCTAAGTCCTTAGGGCATATACTTTTGGATATAGTATGTCTATTCAAGGCATTGGGAGAAGATGGCCTAAATTTCCACTGAAGAGATAAAGTTGACACAGAAGGTGTTCACCTATATCTTTTATTCATATAATGCCAGTGCTAGTACACTTGCATAGTTGCTTAGCATTTGAGCTCCATATATTGCTTTGATTTGATTCATGCAGTATTGGAAGGCCTGCTCATTACCAAACCCTTTTTCCTCATCATCCACAAGACCACGAGTAGAGATAACATCCATTATCCAAACCCATTTACACAGCGCCGATTGAGACCAAACTAAAAGACTACTTTGAATAATTGTTCTGAAACACAGCAGCAGAATTTAGTATGGTTGTCGTACTTCAAAAAAAGAATGTATGGTTGTGCATGGCCACTGCCCGATGCTCTTAAGTTTAGCTGACTGCTTTGCCGCCCTGTGTTTCTAGTTTCCGCAGGCAGAGATTTAAGATTAGCAATGCCATTGCAGACGAGGATTGGAAGCAAAATGGTTGACGTATACAACGTCGATCAAGGCCCTCATGGTTTCAGACTTAATTTCACCACTACCACTACCGTTTGCGTTTGTGCACGATCGACGCTCTGAATTGGCGGCTGGACGGCGGGTGCGCAGTGGAGATTATATTCGAAGGCCGTTATAGCACACGGAGTCGGCTATTTCTGCATGCGCTGCGATGGACGCGATCACGCATTCACCAGCTCACTCGCTCCCTATATAAACAGCGTTGGTGGTCGTCAAGGGCAGTGCAGTTCAGTTCACCGATCGCAATCCACAGCCACCCGATCCCCGCCACTCTAGACAAGACTAGCTGCCAGTACTACATGATCACTACATCCTTCTGCTGGGAGATGAGGCCCCGCGTTCACCTGCTCGCCGTGATTGTAACCTCGGGCTCGGGGCATTTCATGGAAACGTCAATGGCGCGCATGATGATCCGCGGCGTAGACCCGCCGAGTGAACTGCTACCAGTCCCGGTGCCGGCGCCGGCGCCGCTCGTGGTCGCTGCTGGGCGGGGGAACGCGGTGAAGGCGACGGCGGAGGGCGAAGGCAAGAGAGAAGTCCCGGGCGGGCCTGATCCGCAGCACCACTGAAACTGAATTATTGAACCATCACTAGGGGGTGCAGTGCAGAGTTTAGTGGATCAACCCAATGACCCAAAGTACAGAGTGTAATATGAACACAGTACCTAATAATTTGATCTGCTAAGTTTTGGTACCAGATAGTGTTGATTCGGTTGTGTTGTTTTGTAATCCAATCCAATCCAGTCCAATCTAATCATCATGGCTTATCGCTGACACTGACACCGTACTCGCGCGGCCTCCAGCCCCCGGCGCCTGCCGTCTCCAACCCAACGCCACCTCCGACGTCGCCGGCACGCCCCGACACTGCCGGCACGTACGTCCTCCGCGACCCATAGCTGCACACAAGGATGCAGAGGAACTAACTAGACCTCGTCGTCAAAGATTTGGGAATAGGACAATGCTGCTTCGCGAGCACGTTTAATCTGTTCACGGGAGGGAGTCCATACTCCATAGGTTTATGTTGGTTTCATGTACTAACAGGAGCCGGAGCGCCGTGAACACTGTTTGCTCTTGAGTCTGGAGGTGATTTCTTTGTTCATCTGTGTTCTTCACAGCACGTTTTCTAGGACCCTCTCCCACACTCTGGGTATCAATCGTGCTGGCAGAAAGATCCCTTCTACCATACGCAAAATATACAAATACACCAACATACATAGGTAGATATATTATGAGGTGTCATCTACTCAAAGCGTGTATTAGGAGCCTCTTCTAATGATACATGCGAGGAGTCTACCGGATACACTCCGACACCACCAAGTCCCGACGCGCTTGAATAATACATGAGTAGGTGTGGTCGTCTGAAGCCATGTCAAAAGATGAAGATAAGCCTGCATGATGCGGTGCACACAGCTGTGAGATATAAGACACAGTGAGCCTAAAGAAGGCTAGAGAGCATGAAAGACCTGTGGTGTGGTGGCACCACTAGAGCTCAACGGTTGTCCTATACGTGTTTAGCAATAAAGCCCATGACGTAAAAGATGACAGAGGGCAGAGGAGGAAGAGAACAAGGAGCGGGCGTTAGAGCCTTAGAGGAGAGAGCGAGAGCTTGAGTCCTAGTTTTCGCTTTCACTTTGTAACGTCACCGAGGTCCTTGCTCTCCATTTCCACTTCTACAGTGGAAGTTGAAGTGAAGACTAGGACTTAAGGTTTCGCTCACTCCTCTAACACTCGTTCTTTGCTCTCTTCCTCCTCTTTCCTTTGTCATCTTCACCGAGGCCCTTTATAGAAGTGTCGTGGGCTTTTGCTAGATACGTCAAGGACAGCCGTTGAGCTCTATCTAGTGGCACCACCGCACCTTTGGTCTTTCATGCTCTCCAATCGTCTCCATATACATTGTTGCAACATGTTGTATCTCACAGTTGCGCGCATCGCATCGCGCAAGTTTATCTTTGTATTTCGGCATGGCCTCATACGACCACACTTGCTCATGTATTATTCAAGCGTCTAGAGGTCTGGTGTCATAGAGTATCCTATAGGCTCCTCGCATGTAACGTTAGGAGAGGCTCATATAGGGGTATTTTTATTCTTCCTGTGGTAGGAGGATCCTCCGTTAGCACTACTGATAATATTCTTACCAGTTCCAGAGCGTGGAAGAGGATTCTCCACGCCTATCATCTATGCTTCGGTTGCGTTTCTTTGTTTGGTGCTGGGTTCCTTGGGATGCACCTTTTCTTCATCGTTTTTGTTTGGATCGGTAATGTCTAGCGATGCCACGGCTTGGTTTTTTTTTGACTGCAATTACTGCTTGTTTATTTCTATTTGTATGCGCATTAGCGCACCGGGACTAGTCCACGGGGATCATACTTCAGCGCTACAGCGCTTGATACTCGGACCTCGACTCGAGGTATTTTCTCTAGAGAGAATTCCTTCGTTGCCATCAAAACTTATAGCATTCCTTGGTTGCCATAAAAAATTATAGAATTCCTTAGTTGCCATCAATTCATAGTTTTTTATTCATTCATTGCCATCATTGTTATATAAATTGGTTTTGTTCCCTTAACTGTTATTAGTTTAGCTAATTTGATTCCTTATTTGCCATGCAACTGACGAAACAACATGAGATCCTTGTTCACTTGGAAAGATGCTTTACGGTCTTGCCCCTACCCCAAATGAAGGTGTTGGCTGAGACGTCGCGCATGGATGGATGCTGAATCGAATTAACTCTGAATTAATCCCGATGGCTGTTGTCCCCATCGCCACTCCGCACAGCACAGCAGACGACTTGGCAACTGCAGCTGTTGCGCCAACGCCGCGCGCGCCAAAAATCTTAAAACACTTTTGGATGGTAGCACCACTGAGCGGCCACATGCTATGATACATTATCGCGTGTCGTGTCGGCCTGCAAGCGATCCTAGAGATTTTTGCGATAATGTATCGTAGCATGTGGCCGCTCAATGGTGCTTATCTCCTATCATACAAAAGTATTTTAAGATTCGTGCTCCAGCATAATCTCTACTGTGTTCAACACTTTCTTTCCCAGTGTTTTGCACTCTCTCTATCTCTCTCCCTCTCTCCTGCTGCACATATCTTAAGATTGTTTAAATGGCTAGGATAGTAGCTGCTAAGCATGTAGAGGCCAAAAAAATATGTTCCGCGACACGCCTCACGGACTTCGCGCACCCGAATGCATGCCTGCCAACAATTCCACGGTGTGTTTAGATCAAAAACTTTTGGAATTTGGATACTATAGCACTTTTGTTTGCATTTGGCAATTAATGTTCAATTATAGACTAATTATGCTCAAAAGATTCGTCTCGCGATTTACAAATAAACTGTACAATTAGTTATTTTATATCTATATTTAATATTTTATGCATGCGTCCAAAGATTCGATATGACGAAAAATCTTTTAAACTTTTGAAATTTCGAAGGGATTTAAACAGACCCTCGATTTCCTCGGGAGCCAAACAGCCTGCATGGTCATCTTGTGTTTCAACGGAGGTCACCATTCCATTCCACCAAAGTGTTCTTCATTTCCTGTTGTTTGGATTAACAAGTAAGTATTTGGCAATATGCCTACCGTCCTTTTCCATTCCTACATGGTTGTGGAGAAAATTAAGAGATGGGTAAAACTGTCTTTTTCCATTATAAGTTTTGATGGCAACGAAGAAATTCTCTCTAATCTAAACACTGGATCATAATAAAATGGTCGCTTGTAGCCCTTAAGTGCAAACGTGGTGATTTCTTTTAGTACCACGGTAATGAATGATAACGTGGTGATTTCATAATAAGTTTTGTTGACCGATTAACCATGGATGCGACATTCCGTGTGAGTAACCACAGGATAATGCGAAGTTGTATTTATCTTCTTTTTTTTTTTGAGGAAGTGAAGTTGTTGTATTTATCTTATCAATCAGTCACGCCTCACAGCATGGATGGGTCTTTACCCTTTTGTTATATTGCCCAATTGCTTCTCTACAGAACGATTTGTTTTCACTGTGCATGAGACTGAAAGTAATGCTACTAACTCCTGAAGTACAGATACAAAACTGCTGATTGAGGAGTAATGCAAGTGACAGATTCAACCACTGAAAATTTAGGAAGCACAAACTTCAAGAAGTGATGCAGCAGCTTCACGGTATCATGCTATTCGGAAAATGGGATACCAAAAGTCTCCCACCAAGCCTATGCCGATAACGGTGCAAAGCACTTACTTTCTCTTCATTTTCTACTGAATGTTTCTCGCTCGCATCAGTGCTTCGATTTTCTCAACATCCTCAGGAGCATCTACACCATGGGCATCGTGGTCCACTTTGATCACCTACAATTACGGAATGCAAACGGAAACAAAAATCAGTGCTCTAGGAGGATATCAACTACAGACGGTGAGTCTGTAACCTGCTATGCAACACACAAAAAGATAATGCTACTGCACACATTGGAAAACCGTACAAGTTCATCGTGAACAAACCAGACAAACTCCATCAGAGCAGTAAAAAAACCGGCATTGTCTATCTCATAGATTCTAGAGTTCCATGCCAAAATACCTTCATCCTATAGCTGTTTTCAAGTACTTTCAGTTGCTCTAGGTCCTCTTCCATTTGTAACGGTGTTGGTGGAAGTTCTGGATAGATCTTCAAAAACTTTGAATCAAAACCCTGCGTGAGCGAATACTCGGTTACTTAATTGGTCAACTGCAAGTCAGTTAATCAAAGGACCATGAAGCAAATATAAATAAATAAACATGAGGTAGATAAGATACCGAGATTCCAAGATGAAGAAGATACGGGTATTTTGGATTGACGTTCCCTGATCTGAAATGGTCAAAGTCAGAAAGATTTCGTGTGGAAATACAGTCAATGGAAGAGTTAATAGAACTATTGGTGCCTCACTTATTGAATGGAATCAGCCCTCTTGAAAAGTATATAGCGTAGCCCTGATTATCCACGACACACTTCACTCTATTTGTATCGAATGCATCTTCTGGCTTCAGTGAAGTAACAGCAGTGCTGAAGACTGCATCAGGAGCTCGCTGCAAACCACATTTGAAGTACAAAGAAACAAGGTCAATAAAAAGGGATCAAGAGATCTGCAGAGGCACAGGGTGTTTAGGTGTACAAGGTCAAGGTATAAATGTTATAAAGAAAAGATATAGTCCCCACTCCCCAACTACAAATGCTAAGAACCATTTGATTTAACTGAAGAGAAGTACAAGCAACATCAAGACAGTGTTGTGTAAGTAACTACCTGCAGTGCCATAACTACACCATCTATTATCTCCGGTTCAATAAGAGGCTCATCTCCTTGAATATTGACGACAATGTCATAACGTTTTTCAAGCTTCTTTAGTGCCTCACAACAGCGTTCAGATCCTATGTTATCAAGCAAATGCCAATAAACACACACATTACTGTTTTATCATATAAAATGAAAAGATAATATAACTACAAAACAACACCATTAGTACCATTTTTGCAAGATTCTGATGTCATTATAACATCAGCTCCAAATCCTCGACAGCATTCTGCAATTCTCTCATCATCCGTTGCCACAACTAAGGGGGGAAAAGGCACAAGTGTGAACATGACAAACAAATGAAACCAATCAGTGATTAATATTAGCCATCTTGGGCTTACCAACATGGTCCAAAGAAGAAGCTAGCATCACTCTTTCCCATGTTCTCTGCAAGTGTGAAACACACGAATTTTTAACTGAACACGAAAACAAGAAGTAAAAAAAGGTAACAAATCTGAAGAAGCATTGATACACTTTCAGAAGAAATTAGTTCTGTTGTCAGTATAAAAAAAAAAGTGTCACCACAAGGTGCTGTAGGAATTATACAAATTGCTGGATTGATCGCAGACAAGAAATCAAAACTGGCTAAGCTGACAGCTATACCATTTCCCTTCTCCAAAATGCATCAAATCGAAATTCACTGAACTAATGCCTGACTTTTTAAGGTGAAAAAAACATTGAAGGGTGAGGAATGAAGTCAGTAACCAACATGACAGCTACGGCATAGTTCACTCTCAATTGAAACAGCACAGTTCGATTCGACCTCCCTTCGGAGTCCCAACCGCGAATTGCTGGTACAATTTCCCCAAATTGATTCTCTACCGCAAGCTTCCCTTCGCTCTCTCTGAAAGATGCGACATTACAAGGTCGGAAGAAGGAGGCGGACCTGTATCATGGGCTTGCCGAGGATGTGAACGAGCGGCTTGCCCTCGAAGCGCGTGGAGGCGAAGCGCGCGGGTATGATCCCCACGGCGCGGCTGCGGAACCCGCTCGGTCGCCGGTACAGGTACGCCGCGGCAGCGGCCGCGGCCGCCGCGCCGAGCACTAGCCCGTGGAGTACCCACGCGCGGGAACCCGAGCCCGACGACGAGGAGGAGTCGGACGACGGCGAGCAGATCGGCATCGCGGCGTCGACAGTCGGCACGGCCCCCGCCCCTAGATCCGCGCGCCGAGCTCTGACAGAGTGACAGACACTGACACGGCTGAGGTTGTCAGTCGACAACCCGAGCCTTGACGAGGACGAGGAGTCCGGCTACAGGTTGTCGAGGTACGATCGTCACGGGCCGCAGCCCACTCCCATGTTGGGCCTCAATCAGCTTAGCCCAAATCCGCCATATGCAGCAAAGGTTTTCGGCGGCCCAGCCGGTGTCTTTAATTCGTCCATACTAGTTCTTCTCTGGTTTCTTCAGCTGTCCAGGATAGTCCGATACCGGTGCATGATTGCTTTCTTGTCTTTTTTTCTGGCTTTCTTGTACGTACTTTCGAAAAAAGTTATGTGTTGAAAAACCGTCTTAGGCCTTGTTTACTTGCAAAATATTTTGCAAAATGTGAATAGTATTAATTTCGTTTGTATTTGACAAATATTGTCTAATTATGGACTAACTAGGCTCAAAAGATTCGTCTCGTCAGACCAAACTGTATAATTAATTTTTATTTTCGTCTATATTTAATACTTTATGCATACGTCTAAAAATTCGATGTGACAGAGAATCTGAAAAATTTTACAAATTTTTTTAAGAACTAAACAAGGCCTTACACTTTTGTAGAAACTAACAATGAAGCACGCATTGCAGGAATGGAGCGCCTGTTTGTGAAGAAAGAGAGAGAGTTGGAGAGAGAAAAAGGTAGCTGTATAATGCCTTTTTTACACTACAAAAGATGTAAAAGACTCTAATAGACTTGATAGTTATAGGCGATAATCCTAAAATTGTTTGTTGACTTTTTGCCACGGCTAACATGTCTATATACCT
>Ga0182004_10003485_pt1 | contig 12499 bp, 9 predicted proteins | sample Sormic07211540_1_FD_120479 | JGI IMG/M metagenome (GOLD analysis project Ga0182004, IMG submission 120479) | Endophyte microbial communities from Sorghum bicolor roots, Mead, Nebraska, USA - 072115-40_1 MetaG | ecosystem: Host-associated > Plants > Roots > Unclassified | place: USA: Nebraska... | reverse complement strand
GCTTTTGTAGGTTATGTCAATGCTGACATCATTGCCAGAGAAGGAGAACGAAGCGAGAGAAGTAATAGGGTTATGTCAGTGCTGTCGGAAATTGACCGTTGCTTTTGTTTCCACTGAACGTTCGTGAAATAGTGGCGTCGCAAGAGTAGATGTGGCGGCGCCGATGTTAAGTACGTGCTTTTAGCGGTGTCCTGCTTGTATGTGCTCTACTTGTACGTAGATCGCTGCTGCGCTGGAAGAGGAAGGGAGGCGTAGATTGTGATGGCAAACGGGGTGGATTCAAATGTACGGCAGGTGGTGGTTTCAAATGGACGGCAGGCGGAGTGGATTCAATTTTGAGATGAACCGTGATTGACCTGGAGAGACCGCGGCGTGAGGATTGGTTACGGTGGAGATTAGTGGGCCGGATTAGTGGGCTACAATGGGGTGAGTTTGTTGGGGAGTGAGTTTGTCTGATCTAACAACCCAAAAAGTTTTCAATTATAGTGAAGATTAGCAATTTTAATGAATTATACTATTTTATAATGATTTATATATAACAACTTACAACAAATTTAAAATTCACGAGGTGGTATTTTTATTTCGTCAGCACGCGAGCATCAGAATACCCATATTAAATGATTGACGATCCAACTCTTTTTTCTCTTGTAAAATATTAATAATATTTCAGATGTAAAATATGTGAAACCATGAAACCATTCAGAATCCATGTTAAATGATTCATGATCCAACTCTTGTAAATTATCTGAAACCATGGAACAATTCAGATGTATATGCAACCATTCAGATGCATATGCATATACAGGACCATGCATGTTGAGATCAGAATACTACTACTGGTTTCATATTGCCGTCAGGGACCTAAGCAAGACGATTAGATGATTTAATTTATAACATGCAGCAGGGACAACACCTAAGCACTATAGTGATCGGTGCATACTTGTACCATTAGGTACTACTTGTATTATTTAGAGGAAGATAAAAAAATTTGCCTGCAGACAGTAAAACATAACCTACAGTGTAGGTCTACACTAAAGATCAAAAGCCAAAAATAATCTGTAAAAGCATTGTAATTTTTACTACGCTCTTGTGTATGAAGCACAAAATCACTTAGGAGTTGTCGATCAAAGGTCCGTCTCCCTGCCGTCCGTCGTGTCGTTGTGGAGGACAGGAGTAGATGTGGCGGCGCCGACGTCAAGTACGTGCTATTGGTGGCGTCCTGCTTGTATGTGGTCTGCTTGTACATAGATCGCTGTTGCGCTGGAAGAGGAAGAGAGGCGTAGATTATGGCGGCAAATGTAAAAGCATTGTAATTTTTACTACGCTCTCGTGTATGAAGCACAAAATCACTTGGGAGTTGCCGATCAAAGGTCCGTCTCCCTGCCGTCCGTCGTGTTGTTGTGGGGGACAGGAGTAGATGTGGCGGTGCCGACGTCAAGTACGTGCTCTTGGTGGCGTCCTGCTTGTATGTGGTCTGCTTGTACATAGATCGCTGCTGCGCTGGAAGAGGAAGAGAGGCGTAGATTATGGCGGCAAACTAGGTGGATTCAAATGAATGGCAGATTCTGGTTTCAAATGGACGGTAGGCGGGGTGGATTCAATTTTGAGATGAACCGTGATTGACCTGGAGAGACCGCGGCATGAGGATTGGTTACGGTGGAGATTAGTGGGCCGGATTAATGGGCTGCGGTAAGGTGAGTTTGTTGGGGAGTGAGTTTGTCTGGTCTAACAGCCCAAGAAGTTTTCAATTATAGTGGAGATATGAAACATTAAATATAGACTAAAAGAATAACTAATTACATAGTTTTCTGTAGTTTGTGAGACAAAACTTTTGAGCCTAGTTAATCTATAATTGGACAATAATTGTCAAATACAAACGAAAATGCTACCGTATCGAAATCTATTTTTTTTGGAAACTGAACAAGGCCTTAGCAGCCATGTTCTCGGAACAATTAGAGACGTGGTACAAGAACGTGGTACACGGTATGACGTCTTTAAAACCTATGAAACGAGGGGTGTATACTACAACTTGTACTAAACCCAAACGGAATGCGTACCAAATCGAAACAAAACGATAACATGGAACACGTTCCCGAAAATAAGGAACATGTGTTCCAAAACGTGTACCAAATTGAAAGGGAACGACACCAAATCCAAATAGAGCGAGGAACATGTTTTATCAAATTTAAAACTTAGAGAAATCTAAAATAATAGAGATAAAATAGTATAAATAACTAAAGTACTGAACTTTCTACTCTCTAGCTAGACTACAGTAGTATAACCTGCAGCCTATCTAGTTTTCTAATCCTGAATCTTGATTACTCACGTACTGAATTACTAGTAGATAATAAATTTTTGGAGAAGCTTGTAAAGAACGATGTGACATAAAGCCTCACAATCTCTTGTAGGCATGTGCTCTTTCTGTCCTTATACAGATTGCAGACCTGTAATCATAAAAATATTTGTCAGTGATTAACATTTCAGTGTAGTAATGACTTATGAGGACTGGGGCTCCGGTAGTCCGGCACTTTGGCCGCCGGCGACCACAAGCGACGTGACCTGAGGTGTGTTTTTTTCCTTGCCTAAGCTTCGTATGGCTGCGAGTCACGTTCTATAGGTGTTTGGTATTCGACGTTCCTCTTATTGTTGCGTTCCATCACATTTGAGAACGACGTCCCGCGATGTTCCCGCCCCGCGTTTCTGGAAGAAGTTCCCGGAACAGGAACGTGTCCATATTACTGTACCCCCGCTCCTATGGTCAGCATTTCGGTGCTTACGAAAAAAACACTTTTCCGAACTCTAAAATCGAGCAAAAATGTCTTAGGCCTTTCCATGCGTGAAAAGATTAGGATATTACAGCACTTTCGTTTATATTTGCTAATTATTATTCAATTATAGACTAATTAGGTTCAAAAGATTCATCTCATAAATTAAAAATAAACTGTATTATTAATTATTTTTTATTTATATTTAATACTTTATGCATATGCAATAAAATTCGATGTGATGGAGAATTAAGAAAAGTTTTTTGAATTTCAGGTGTAACTAAACAAGGCCTTGAACTCTCAAAACTATTTGCTCTCGTTAGAGGTGGTTTTCAAGATGATTCTAACGATTTTTTTAATTAGAAATTCTAATAAATCTGAATATGGTTTTTGAACCTCAAAAAATCTCTAAATATCTAAAAAATTAGAACAATTCTAGAGATATAGTATATTTTTTTGTTGGGATAATCCTACACATATGTTAGGACACGGGAAATTGAAATAATTTTTTAAAAATTATAAAAAAGTATATGTAGAAGCTTCTAGAAATTAAAATTAACACTAAAGATAATAAATATCTAGAAAAAAAATCTTTTTAACACTCTAAACTCTATATGGATCTTGCTGGCTAACCGATAGGGCATATCGCCCGTTGTATGTTGGTCGTCCGATCGGGCAAGCTCGTGATGTGAACCGCTAGATTGCGGGTCGATATGTCTCCACTCCCTTGTTCGCTTGTTCAGGGACCCAAATTCTGCCGGACTCTATCGACTCATCGGCCGTGCCTGGTGAGCTCGACACGAGCACGAGTACGGGCCCTCCAACGACGTGGCCGGAGGTAGCAACGAACTCGAACTGCAAGGTTTGCTAAAAGTACTTGCCATCATAAGATTTTTTACTAAAATCGTAAAAAACAGCCTACAACAAGTTGGCAAAACTACTTGACAATTTTGTGAGCTTGGCAAAATTCTCCCTTCACTTGGCAAATATACCAAGTCCTCCATCACTTGCATCACGTGTATCCCAATTTATCAACTAGTTTTGCCAACTTGTTGGAGGCTCAATTTTGTGATTTTGGTAAAAATCCTAGGATGCCAAGTTCTTTTGCCAAATCTAAATAGCAAACTATTGGAGAAGGCATCTTTTTTCACTTGGCATTTGGTTTTAAGACTTGGCAAAACTATAGATTTGCCAATTGAGTTTTAGCAAACTATTGGAGTTGCACACAAAACTGTCAGTGCCACAGGCATCCATGTAGAATCATTTAACAATATTTTTCTTTTATTATAAATTAATAAACAGTATTTTTAACTATAGGTCAATCCAACGGGCTCTTATCACTGGGCAGGGGTGGATCCAGGCCCCGGACTGTTCAGGCTCCCAGAAATTTCTTTAACAATTTCTTTTTTCAGCCTAAAAAATCTATGAAAATATAGATTTAGCCCTACCCGATGCAGCCTAACCCCCTTCGAGCCACTGATCATTGGTACCGAGGCCTTGTTTAGATCTAAAAACTTTTTGAATTTTGACACTAGCACTTTCGTTTTTATTTGACAAACATTATTCAAACATGGAGTAATTAGACTTAAAAGATTCGTCTAGTGATTTATAGACAAACTGTGTAATTAGTTTTTGTTTTCATTTATATTTAATGCTCCATATATCTCGAGGGGCCTCGCCGTTACATAGGGCGAGCAATCCGACGATCTCGCGAGCTTTGGGCTGACGAGGGACACAGGGCAGGCGAGGAACGGTGTCGAGGAGAACTGACAGAAGCCACAGCGTAGTAGCAGCTCGAGAGGCACCACCATGTTATTCGATGAAACGGCGTACTGGCGTTGGCACAACGCTACAGTAATCATTTGTGCAGTTCCTGATCAGATAGTAAGCATTCACAAAGATCCCCACCTCTACATTCAACACCAGGGTTCAACCGCAGGGCAAATTCTTGTGTGCATCCTGGACGATAACTTGTTTCGAAGATTCTCGTTGACTCAGGTTGCATGTAGCATACCTGACTTAGAGATAGGGATAAAAACAGATAGAATACGCACTAATATCATATTTGTTTTCATATTTTTTATCGAAGATTCGAATACGGATAATATCAATAATGTCGGATAAAATACGATTGGATGTCGACATCATAAATATATGATTTAAGTATTCGGATACGGTATCGGATATTAAACATTCGAACTCAGATACGGACAGATCTCAACCTCTCTAAACGAATTCGGTCTCGAATACGGTCGGAAAATATTCGTACCATTTTCATCCCTACTTAGAGGTGGATGCTAGATGCTCAATGGTTTGAAAGTCTAATGTCATTAATGGTTTGCCTATAACAGCTAGACATGATTTTTGGCTTACTATTTTCTCCTGCTAAATGCCAATGCAGATGAGATTTGCTTACCATATGTCTAAGCAGGTGGCGTGAAGGGAGCACTACAATCCTCATGCATCATTTTTCGGTATGCTGAATTGTCGGTACAAACACTATATCTTGGTGATCTTGGAGTGGGCACTGAATCTCCGACACCTACTCTTTTCTGTGGTAGTTTTTCAAGAGGGTCAAATGACACACGGCTCGCTTCACACAGGAACCAGAACTTGAATGCAGTTTCACCACAGGAAATCAGATCATAGGAACACAGATTAAATTGTTGCTGCCTAGAATATGACAGAATAATAAACGAGGCAACGCCCTTCGTCCACAGGATCCACATCGCGGGGCCTGTCTACTACCATGGCGACCCTAGCTACAGTCCTGTTAACGGGCCCAATAGATTCCATCATCTCTGATTCAGTTTAGAAAAAAAGAAAACTATTTTAGGTCCCTGAAAATTTTGATTCTTTTAGGCAAAGAATCTGATCCCTACAATCTTCATCCACATCTTCTTCTTCCTCCCGACAACAAGCTGCTGCTCTTTGTCTCTGTCTTCCCAAAGCACCCCCACTGCCCGCGAAGCCCTAGCGCACCTGCAGCGGCCGCCTTCTCCCCCCCCCCCCCCCCCCCCCTCCCCCCTCTCCTCCCCACCCCCCCCACCACCCCGCCTTCTCTTTTGTCTCCTCTCCCCCCCACCCCCCCCCCCCCCCCCCCGCCCTCCGCGCCCCCGGCGCGGCCCCCTCCCCCCCCCCCCCCCCCCTCTCTTGCTGCCGCTTTCTTCTCTAACTCCGGCAACAAACAGCCGTGATGCCCCTGCCTACACCTAGCCCAGCCGCCAAGGCCCCGAAGGTGCTCGGCCACAATCCCCATCGCCATGCTTGCCCCCCCCCCCCTAAAATCCCTTCTATACCCGCCAGATTTTAGAAAAGAAAGAGTGAGAGGGCACTAGACTTACCTAACGTCGGCAAGGACTCGCCAGAACTCTAGCCGCGGGCGCTGGCACCAGTCAAGTGCAAGGCGCGTGGGAACAGACACGAGGCATGTGGGAGTAGGGTGGGGGCGTGATTTGGCACAGGCGCCATCGCTTGAGCCTCCTCCATCGCCTGTTAACTAGAGCTTATCAGCCGAATTTGCTAGCCATTCGGCAATGTTTTTCTCTCACAACAAATCAACCAACAATACTTTCTGCTATGGCTTATCAGCCAAACGAACAAGAAAAAGATTACGTCTGGAACTACATTTCTACATGTATGCTCAAAATGTGCAAATAGACTAGCGAGTTGTTCTTTGTTAGCATTCATGTCTTTTTTATGCTTCTGCTCTTCCATGTTTGCTAGAATCTAGCTCACAGCTAAGCTAAGCTTGGAGCTAGACCCTGAGAAGTCCCTATCCATACCCCCGAGCCTAGCGCAAGGTGGAAGAAGCACCTGCCAGAAAGGGCTACCTAGTGGAGACAGAAGCGTGCTATCAGCGTTGTCAGAACAACATCCATCTGGAATCAGCAAGTTCTATACCTCCAGATTGAACAACCTGACATTTTCAGGTACAAGCACGAACAGGCTGCCAAAGTTGATCAAATTTGGATAGCTGGGCAGACCACCATTGAATTGAACAAAATCAGTCATCACTGAAAACTAATAATGCAATTACCAAATAGAGCAGCAGTTTCCGTTGATTATACATCCCTAAATGTAAATTTAATGGATTCAGCAAATTTGATAATTGCTAGAACCAGCAGGTAAAAGGTCTATGACTCTGTCCATGGAACACGTAAGTGCATCATGGATACATAGGTAACAATGCAGCAGAAACGCTGACAAGCAACACAATATACACGTGGGAGAAGATAAATTTGCATCAATTGTTCAACCAACACGTCACCGATTTAATGGGGGTAAGGATCTCATGGTTGTTTGCATTACATTTCATTTCAGTTATATAGTCTCTACCACCAATTCCATGCCTGGAAGAAGAACAAATCGAATGAACCAATGAAAACTAAGAAAAACCCAAACAGTTTTTTTTGTGACTAGAAAAACCCAAACAGTAAGAGAGTAGTAATAGTCTTAAGTCTTAAACCTATTGTCATATGAGAAAATTATGCAGATTAGTAGTAGTATAACTGCTAACCTAGTCATGAAGGCCATGCATAAACTACGCAGCCATCCCAGAAAACAAAGTTATCCACAAGTACTCTGGAGAAGAGTGTTTCACTAGTTCCCAATGAAATTAATTCGAATTCAAATAATCATAAACTGAGAAACAACAAGCAGCATTTTGCTCTAAACCAGTACAACTGCAAACATTACATGCGACGTGTTTTCCACAAAAGTTTTAATTACAGCACTGCTATTACATAAGTTAATATGCAAGCCGCAGTTACTAAAACAAGTTGCAATGCGAATTAACCTACTCATGGCCTAATAGGGTGCTCATAGTACTGGAAAAAAACAGAAAAAGAAAGCACTATGGAATAATTGCACACATTGAAGGCCAAACAACGACCAAAATTACTTGTTTACTGAACACTTCTTTTTCTCAGATACAAAGGAGAGCTGTGTATTATTTCACCAATATAAGAAATAAGCTTGTTAGGTTAAAGGCCCTAACTGCCTGAACAATTATACTACTAAACACATTAAAATGCAGTCTGTTTGCAACCTAAAGATATTGATCTAAACTACAATTAGGTGATGGATTTTTTTTTCTCGAAAACACAGGAGAGCTGCGCTTCGTTATATTAAGAAGAAAGAAAGGGGCTAGAGCCCTACAACACACACACCACACACAGCCCCATACAACTCAGAAATTACATTCACCCCAGAAAATAGAAAGGGGAGCGAATTAGGTGATGGATTTTCTAAGCATTTGGAATATATATTCAGCTAATATGCTGACAAGAAAAATAACATACACAAAGCAAAAGATAAATTAACATCACCTGTTCAAGAAACACCTCACCTCAGTTTACAAGATATATTGGGACATTCATGCCAATTCTCATGTATTGTTCAGCATTTCAGCTCTATCGTCTCCATCATCAATGCCCAAGCCTATGAGAAAAACAAATTCAATGAACCAATAAAAATAAGTAAAGCCAAATTGATAAAATAGAGAAAAGGTTTGCTAAAATTATGTAACCTATTAGCTTTTATTACAAGGTTAGAAATGGGCAAGAAAGAGGACCACATCTATGTCAAGTACACTGTACACAGTAAATCACTCTGAATAATTATACTTATTATCTACCTAATGTGGGACATGTTTAGCCAGATAAACATTAAGGTAACTACAACTACTTAGTTCTAGCCATTTCAAATGAACTTCAACTAAATAAGTTCAAATTAAGAAACTTCAGACAGAAAAACAAATGAGAATGACCATTTAGATGTAACATGTTACATCAAGTAAAAACTTGCCCTGAAGATCAGAACATTATTTAGTTCTAATCTAACCCACCCAGTAGAAGTGAAGACATCACCTGCAGAAGTATTACTCCACAAGCTAAAATTCATGTACTTCACTCAGATAAATCATGAATATACATTGCAGAAATGTAATGAATGAAATAAACAGTAAGCTTTAAGGGGGTGTTTGGGACTGCTCTGCTCCACGTTTTTCAGCTTCGCTCCACGTTTTTTAGCCAAACGGCTTCAGCTCCACGCACTAAGTTCGAGGAAAAAGGGTGGAGTTGTGAGAGCACCTAAAGAGGTACTCCACAAACTCCAGTTTTTGTGGAGCTGCTCCACAGTGCAGTTTGTGGAGCAGTCCCAAACACCCCCTAAGTTTCCAAGTGTGGCAATCAAACTACTTATTTAGGACACTGAACTTACTTAAGTGCTAGTATTGTCAAAAATTTCGTAACATTTCGAAGCTGGTGCTGAAAGCAGCAGTTCAAGAGAGCACAATTAAATCTCCTTTGCATACTTCAATAGCCTGGCAACAATTAAATTTTCTACGAGGTTCATGTAGTCCAAAAGTAATAATTGTACCAAATTACTTTATTATGAGTTCACTAACTTGAGAAAGAGAAAAGATTACATCGCATATGTTCAAACTGCTAGTGAGCTCCTAAGCATATGAGTGATATTTCAATTGCCATATAGCAAAAAAAGTTGGATCTCATTACTTGTGCAACATAAAGATAAGCTTACCTGCAGTATATAAACTTGTGTAGGGATAATAGGCAGTAAATGAATCGCCTTGGAAAAGTTTCGTGAACCGTGTTGACTCAAGATGGATCATGTAGATGCCAACGCTCGTACAAATAAAGAAAGCATTGCTATCCTCATCAAACCCCAGAATCGTTGCCGTCCATATCCTTGTTAACCGATCTAATGAAAGGAGCTTATCTAGTTCAATAGTTTTCCATGGCACCCACGTGCCAGCAGCATCTGAATTGGTCTCTCTCTGCCACAACTGGATGCTCAGCTTTGACAGAGTTGCAAGGCCAAGCTTGTTACCTTCTAGTCGCAGGGCCTGAATGCCTGAATTGTTTGTAACACGGGGGTCCTCTGGCTTCTGAATTATGGCTAGACTCTGGCCATCCAGATCAAACTCAAGGATGTCACTGGTACCTAAAAGTATCCAGTAAAGTCGGTTTCCAACTAGGACAGAAGGCTGATGCAAACGAGACCATGGAATAGCTATTGAGGTGATATTGCCCCATTTACCAGACTCCGATTCATATAGGCACGCGGACGCAAGTGTGTCGTGGAGGTCAGTCTGATGCACCAATACCAATTTGAAGGGGATCAAGCGGCAATCACCGTGCACGTGGCCGTCGCCGGAGGAGCTCAGCACGGCGCCTTTGTAGTAGACGTGTCTTTTGTTGAAATCCGGTGGGAAAGGCACGCGGCACTGGCTGCCGGTGACGGGGTTCCACACCACGGCTTCAGACCGCGCGCGGTCAACGAAGAGGGCGAGGCCGTGGCGGCAGCCGAGGAAGCTCAAGTAGTCGTCGCCGCGCCGCCGCCGCGGCAGGGAGAAGCGCGCGCCGGGGATGCGGTCGGGCCGGCGCAGCGTGGGCACGAAGTCGATGTCGCCGTCTTCGTCGGCGAAGAAGCCGAGGAGGGGAGGCGCCCGGTGGTGGGCGCGGAAGCGGCGGAGGAAGGCGGGGTCGGAGAGGATGCGGCGCCAGCGCTTGCAGACGAGCGAGGCGCGGGGGAGCGACGAGGGGAGCGGCGGGAGGCGGAGAAAGATCTCCCGATGGATGTCGTCGTTGTCCGGCAAAGGCGCCGCCTCCGGCTCCAGCGCCGGCGAGGTGGCACCCTCACTCATCGGGACTGCGCTTGTTCTGTGGCGTTCCGTGAGGCCTGAGCTGGCCGGGCGGTGGAGGGCGAGCGGCAGTCCGGCGCGTCGGCGTCGACGGCAGTGTTAGGAAGGAGTAGTTATGTCGGGTTGCGCCTGCGCAGCGAGACAGTCAGCGACACTGCCACAGGCCCACAGCGTATGAGATTGTTTTTTTTTTGTTGTTTTTTTTTCGCATCATGAAAATGTCTTACGATGAGGAGTTTGTGAGCATGTGACGTCACGTTCTTCGGGACTGTTAATTTCACAAATTTTTCTTTTTAGATTAAATATCACTTTAATTTCAATATTTAATTTAATAGTATTATTATTTTATCGTACGATCCGTGTGTTTTTAGCAGTACAAAATTTTTATATCCCGTAGCAACATACAGGTATACTACCTAGTTTCTACTTTTATATTTTAAATAATAAAAAATTAAGACGCCGGATGAAATTGAAGCGTCAAGTATTGACCCACGAATCAAATAAAATAAAATAAAATAAAATTTATTAAAGATATTAATATTTGTTTTTATTAAGCCGGACAGGGCAGGCAGAAAAAATATTGGCAGCCTGAAATTTTCTCTCTTTATAAATAGGTATAGATATGTACTTTTATATTAAATCTATTTAAAAATATAAATATTATATTCTTTTCTATAAACTTGTACCCTAAATCTAAAATTTGTATTCATTTTGGAACTTGAACGAAGGAAGTAAGGGCAAAGTAAGAAAGGAAAAACTTACACATTTGTTTTTACATATTTACACAGAGATTGTATCATTACAAGGTTTAGATTGTTACAAATGAAACACGTAAGTGACAACTTAATACTAGAATCAACACTTACGGGTTAAGTCATATATTAAAATAATACATATTTACAACTTGATCCATCTTTTTATACAAGTTAATATACATAGAAATATCACACAACCATTTTTTCCTCTTATACAAAACACGTTATACTTACAGACCCTCACTCATATATGCTCACTCTTATGTCATCCTACCTCTATGATGAGAATCATCATAAGAGCGAGATCTTTGAAATTAGTTAAGTCATCACTCAGCCTGGGCACAAAATACCGAGAACCGAGAACCGAACCGAAAATACCGAAACCGAATTTTTCGGTACCTTGTTCGGTTCCTAATTTGCATGAACCGAATTTACCGAGGTAAATTCGGTACTTTACCTCGGGGAACCGAATTTACCGAAATATGCTGAGTTTGAGTGTAGTTATATTATTAATAGCATTATTTTAGTCTATTATATTTTATACATGAGGTACTATACTCATATAATTTTATAATTGTGTGGACTTGTATATGTATGTGTTTGACACTATTATTCTTTAAGAATTATTTCCAAATTATGTCAAAATTAGCTTTTAAACTTGCTATTATATGTTTATGCGATCAATTCGGTATTTTTCGGTAAATACCGGAACCGAACCGAAAATACAGAAACCGAGAATTTCCTCGGTAGCGATTTTTGGAAGGAACCGATCGGTACCTATTTTTCGAGAACCGAATTTCTATAACCGAATGTCCGCAGCGAGTCATCACATATTTGAACTTGTAATGAAAGAGTGGAAAAAAAATTCGCTGGGCGACGGGTGCATCCCTCGGCCGGTGCGCCCCTGCACTCGATGGTGGACGCGTGGCTAAGGAAAGAATCAAAAGTTCTGGAAGCGTGGCTCCTCCTAACACATCTCTCGGCTCCTCGCGTGAACGGTGGGACATCGGCTCGGCTCGGGTCCGCGTTGAGTCCACGATGCATGCCGATTTCGCCATGGACACGCGCTTCCGTTCCGCCGCACAGTTTCCTGCTGCCCGTTGCCGTTGCACAGATCGACAGTCTCCTCGTCCTCGCTGTGGCACTGCAGGGCTCCGGCGCTTGTGCTGTACTAGGCCTTGTTTAGTTCCAAAATATTTTGCAAAGTCGACACTGTAGCTTTTTCGTTTGTATTTGACAAATATTGTCCAATCATGGACTAACTAGGCTCAAAAGATTCGTCTTGTCAATTTCGACCAAACTGTGTAATTAGT
>Ga0182004_10003484_pt1 | contig 12500 bp, 8 predicted proteins | sample Sormic07211540_1_FD_120479 | JGI IMG/M metagenome (GOLD analysis project Ga0182004, IMG submission 120479) | Endophyte microbial communities from Sorghum bicolor roots, Mead, Nebraska, USA - 072115-40_1 MetaG | ecosystem: Host-associated > Plants > Roots > Unclassified | place: USA: Nebraska... | reverse complement strand
TAATTACTCAGTTGTACGCCACCCTATGTGGCTAGAGTAAACTGGCCCCTTGGGCCTCTATATATGTGTAACTCCTCTGTAATCTCATTCAATTAATCTAAGCCAGTCGGCATTCTGCCTTCAGATGCAACTGGGATATTGCCATTCCTTTATCTAAATTTTAAGAACTAATTGGAAAATGCACACACCCTTCAGCTGCCTCATCAACTATAACAAAAAAGAAATAAAATACCAAAGTAGTCAATATTAACACTGAAGTAACTTTGTACATAGGTGAGCCATAGAGCATGAGTGCATGACCTTAAGAGGCTTAAATGTCGTGAGAAAGAGATAAGCTCCCTCTTCATATTCGCCTTATCTCCTGATATACCTGATTCACAAGTTCACTGCCTGGGCACATTGCCATTTGATCGCACAAGTATGTGCTGGACCGTTTCATCTTTCTGATATCACAACACACAATTAGCAGGGTGAGAAAGACGACTTCTTGCTAATCTGTCTGCAGTCCAACATTTATTTTTAATTGCAAGCCAAATGAACACTTTGCATTTAGACAGGGCCCAAGATTTCCACTCGCTTCCAGGGTGAAAATGATTGAACCATAGAAGATGGCTCTGTAAGCCGATTTTGAATAGAAGGAGCCACTTGCCTCATGTTTCCATAAATATTGATCCCGGTCCATTGACCATTCAACCACCAATAGGGTATCCCATAACTGTAAAAATTGAATCAATCCTTCAAGAGAAAGAAAGGCCATCTTTTATATCTCTTACCCAAGTACAATTATCAAGGCCTGTGCAAATGTTTTGGTATTAAAGCATCTACATGGGACACAAGCTACCACCATTGCAGCAAGATCAACCAAGGCCTGGCCATGTAGCAAATGATCCTATTAAAACAAACTGTTTTCACCATTTCCAACCAGGGAGATTACTGAAATGGCAAACATGGCTCTCACTTGAGGCTGAACTAGGAATTCCAAATCCAATCAAGTTGGTCTTCACTCCTCACTGGTTTTCCTCAACCACAGCCATCTGATCTGCAAGGCCCAACCTTTGGGAAGCAAGTGCCAAACAGTTGGGCCCAACCCCATAATATACTACATCCCTGAGTCTTGGGGGCCAATCTTGGGGAAGAAAGCGCCAAACAGTGCTTGTTCAGCCTATACAAATGAGCTGATGGCAGCAATGATGCAACCCTCTCCTTCAACTTTGTATTGAACCTGTCCATATGTCCCACTAAATAGCATTGAGTTATTTTTATGATCTTCCATATAGTCTGTCACTTGCAGTCTGCTCAACAACTATTGACTCCAAGTGACAAAAAAAAATCAAAGCCTTCATGTAAGAATTAAGAAAAAAATAATGAAAAATGAGATGTGAACATTTCATGTCAAATGCAAACATGGAATTTTTCTTTATCAAAAAAAAGTTCGAAAACAGAAACACCAAATTTTGTGTTTGCAGAATGAAGGTACATATCATAAACTGCACCAAGTAATGCTGAAAATTTACCCGTAACAATTGTGAATACCTAGTGTTTTGTAGAACTAACTAACGATATAATTAATTTGATATGCAGCTTATATGATTTGGCAAATGTTGTGCCAACACTTGCTAAATATTATCATCAAGCTAGTGAAGCCTATGAACAAGCTTGTTCACGCCATATCAATTTGGTCATATATATTGTAAGTTGTCTGTAACTCCTTTCGGTTCCATTCCCATTTCCCAATGGGATGATACACTAAGGCATTTGTATTTGCTGCTTGTGTCACGGAACTTATGCCTGTTTGCTTTTTTCAGCACTTTGAAAAGCTATTCCAGTTTGCTCGTAAAATTGAGGAATTAATGTACAACATGAGTCCTGAGGAGGTGAGTCACTTGTTTTGGTTCTGCGTTGTCTTCCTGAAAGTTTATGCCATGTAGTGACCTAATCTCAGAGCTGGACTATTTTCTCTTGTAAATTCGTTGGTATTATTCTAGTTTGGACTTGTGTGGTATTAAAATATATTCATTAGTGTTTTTCAGATAATGATCCCTGTCTTGATCATGTGCCTTCTATTTCTGGAGAAACAAAATTAATATAGGTACCACATCAAATACTAACATGTTATTTTAAGATGTATTTCCATAGACATAATGATATGGAAATACGTTTAATGCTTTTACTAATGAACTCTGCATTGTTCTAGATCCATGCTTTGCTATGCTGCGTGTCTATCTTCTAAAGTCCATGACCAAAAACTGTTTCCCGTCTAATGCACTTTTTGTGTATAAAGTTATTTCAAATGTCTAACTCTCTAGGCTTAGTGCACAGTATGTTCTGTTGGTAGAAGTATAAAGTGTATATTGTTGGATACTTCTAACTGCCACAGATACCCTTCCAAGTTGGAATGTCAAAGGTAGATTTTCGCAAGATGTTGAAGTCTAGCTTAACTGGAGTAAGTTGAGAGTAAATTCGTCTTTAACATCTATGAACTTTCATGATCTTAGTCATAAAGCACTATCCCTTACTATGATTTTATCTGGTTGACAGCTTGACAAGACAATCAATGCAATGTACAGAAAACTACAGAAGAATATGACTGCTGAGGAATTGCTGCCTTCACTATGGGAAAAATGCAAGGTATATATGTTCACTTCATAATTGTAAACAGGGAAATGAAGAGGTGAGATATTGTAATCTCCATAGTGAGACACATAAGATGCTATACCTCTCACAGTGTTTGATCTTTGTTCACCTTAGCCAAATTTGTCTTATAAATGCCATATAAGTTTGATTGAAGGGAAACAACTTGATAATTTTTCTTACTTGATGTGTCGTTTGTTGCAGAAAGAGTTTCTTGATAAATATACAACATTCCTTAAGTTGATTTCGAAAATATATCCTGATGAAAAGGTGACATCTGTGAACGAAATGAGGGATATTCTAGCTTCACTGTAGCTGTTTCATTAGAAGGTAACTTTCTGCTCTCTGATTTCTACTACTTGCCCTGCTACTTGTTTTATTGCAATGTTCATTGTTTGTGCCAGGTTAGCATATTCATTGGTTTGCTTGCACATAAGTTGACCTGATTCGCATCATCTCAGGTTCTTGATCCTTACTGAACCATCTCCGATATGTGATCCTTTACCAGTTATCTGATTCATAGTCTGTCGTGGAACTGTTAAATAAACTCTGGTTGACATTGATGTTAAACAATTTATTTATTTGTGTTTTTACTGCCAATGATGTGCATCAGTCGAGGTTAGATACTATGATTGTGGACATTTAACGAGAAATTTCGATATTTAACCCTCAATACGCAAGCCTCTCTACATTTGACATCAAATTCGCAAGCAGAAATTTGACCCTGGACGCGCACGCGAATTGTTTTGATCTGATGGATTTATCTCATTTTCTCTTATTTCCTATTTTCAATATTCTCCTGTTTACACAGGATACCAGAAAAGGCTAAACTACCCTTGCCTCCTGTGAGAACATAACTAGAATCTCTGCTCAGCCTTACAATCTAGTCACGGGATATTTAACTTATTGTGGTACCTCTCCATTTGCCAGTTTTAGAATGACACCTACGGAGCTCGAAACAGCGGATCTCCTACGTATTTATCACTTTTGCTGATGTGGCATGCCACGTGGGGATGCCAACACAACATCGTCCTCATGTCAGCACAACATCATCCTTGGAAACCCCTATAGGGCATGCGAAATTACCTATTTACCCCTCTCTCTCCCTCCATTAGCTGATGTGTGGGCCCTTTCCCTCCACTCGCTCTTCTCCTTCAACCTCTAGCCATCACCACACAGTCATCCCTCATATCCACACTGTCGTGGGAGCTAGCCCCCTAGAGGAGGTGAGCAGGTTGAGGCTGCCCACATGAGCTCGTAGACGACCCCGATAGCTGCATCTGTCTTGGACCTCCGAGGCATCGACACATTGGGCTCCCAGTCACCAGGGCCCTTTGATTCGGAGATCATCTTCGCCGTTCTAGCTCCACGGTCCTCCGCCACTGCCGCCTGATCCTTCGAGGCAGGAGCCGTCGTTGCTAGATAAGTAGTCGCCCTCGTCAAAGTGGCAAATACGTAGGAGGTTCACCGTTTCAGATGGCAGTTCTGTAGGTGTCATCCTAAAACTGGCAAATGGAGAGGTGCCATCCATAAGGATGGCAAGAAGTTAAATATCCCTTGAGTCACAACTTGTGCAAGTGAGAAGCGAGAGCCAGGTGTCTCCGTCGTCGCCCACCCAGGTATCTCTAGCTCTGGCCACCTGCACCGCCCGCCGCCGGCGATCTCTACCTCCCGCAGCCGCTAGGGTTTGGGCGACGATGCTAGGGTTGCTGGAAGCGCCCGCTTGGAGATGTGTTTTTGGCAAGGCAGCTAGGTTGATTGGAGCTATATAGTCAGGACTAGAGGCAATTGTTCACAAGTCGGCTTTGTAGCTTGCAGCGCGATATGGTAGGTATTCTTGTATGGCATTGGTTAGTTCGGTGTAGGATAATGTTGGCTAATGTCGCAAGAGGCAACATTGCTGCAACAACTATACAACTTGCAGTGGCATGCAGCGACTAGCCTTGCATGGCAATGTCTTGCTTGGTGTGGGACATCGTCTTTAACTGCGGCACAAGCATTGACAACGTTGATTGACTTGGTAATTTTATCGTTCGATGATAGTGTTGGGTTGGTTGCGGCGTGATCCTTTGCTTGTGCCTTCTTTTGCTGAGGGAAAAGTGGTATGGTTTGGTGGTTTATCATCCTTGTGTGGTTTGTGTTGATGTCTCAATGTAACCGCCAATCACTTGGTGTAGTCTTTGTTGTTTTTAGTTTTTAGTTCATACTAGTTACTCTTATGCAATCTGGATTTTTCTTTTTTTATATAATCACAACTCTACTGCTCGGTTCTTTTTTTAAAAAAAAAGAAAGATGATTGTAGAATCCTGCTATAGAGAGAGAGATTTATTTCAAATTAAGGCAAGTCTCAAAATAACAGCACATATTGCTTTTTGAGGAGTCAAAGTTTCACCAAATGTATAACAAAAGGTGTTGATATTTGTGATCGTAATAAGTAGTAGTACTACATTAATCATGACATATATTTTTATAAAATATGCAAAAAAAAATATTTTATTATGTGTAATAAGTATCAGGAGATCAATTGGGGTATATATTTCTATAATAAACTTATTTGGTGATACTAATGTTTTCAAACTTTAAAGTTGACTTTTTGAGAAACATGTGTACGTGAAAAGCACAAAATGGTCATGTGTACAGGTTCTTTGGAGAATAATTATCAGTTTGTGAAGAAAAGGAGATCCCCTTGTTTGGGTATTGGGTTGCCTCGGACAGATATTGTAGCTGGCTGCTGGAGAAGAGAACGAAGCACATCTGACCCAAGGGTCGTTGTTAACTGAAGAAGCTTAGGACTGGTAACATTGTGGTATTAGCTATCAAGATACTAGTAGGTTTGTAGCTATTGATGTTAATAGTTTTCTTAGCTATTTATCTTTAGCCCATCAGTAATTGGCATCTGCACACAAATGGAATAAACTGCAGGCACGTCAAATTTGTCACATATGGACAATGCTACGTGTGACAAGAAACACAGCCACGCACGCAAGCATACCTTGATATGACAGTCCAGCGCGGGATGTAATATGTTCCAATTGGTTACAACATATTTTCGCTATCCAGTGTTGTCTGCTTTTACAAATAAAGTTATGCAGCGACATGTTTGGTGCTCTCTATGTTAAAATATATGAAGCTTAGGATATGAAGTTTGGTTCATTTTTGTTTACTATTTAGTTGGTTCTATAAACATAAATTTAATTTAAAGCGCAGGAAGTACTAGATAATTGCTATGGCCAGAGATAAGCTGATAAGCACTTCAATTTTTCTGAAAGCGTATGTTATCAAATTTATTATATCTCTTCTCTGCTAATAAAAACAGCTTAAATGCTTTTTCACTAGCCGCCTCCTAGCGCCGCCACCGCCTTCCTGCCTTACCCTCTGTCCTCACCAGCGATCTTGCTGCGAATAGAGCAATGGGGATCCAATCCCTTTCCATTCGTAGTTTTAGGTTAGGTTTGTAATCCTTGTTGATCTTAGGGTTTGATTTCTGAGGTTCTGAACAAGGTAGAGGGAGCGATGGTGCTATGGAATAAGCTCTTTTTGATCTTTTCTTCGATGACATTCGATTGGACATCGGAGGGCCACTAAGAGGTTGGTGTATTAGATTTGTTGATCCTATTAAGTGGCCCGCCTCTATAAACTAATTTCCTGAAGCAGCATTAACTATTTGATCCTATCTGAAGCATAGTTATTAGGACCGAAACGGACATTGAACTGCTCAAGCCCTCGGTTCACGGTTTGATTGGTCCAACGGGTTGAACCAACGGTTTAATCCAGTTCAAATAGAATGAGGAACACTAGTACAACACAGCTGACAATGCAGCCAGTGGTGGAGAACTCGCCCTCCAGCCCTAGAGTCTAGGGTTTAATTGTTGGCTCCAAATTTTACACAGTTTTGCCTCATTTTCTCTACTCTCCGGCTCTCCCTCGCCAATCGACAACACAACCCACGCAGACTTCTAGGCTGGCTGGTTTTTATCAGTTCATTGTCTGGTTTTATACCAGTTTATATAAAAAAACACCGATTCACCAGTTTTATACCAGTTCAATTGCTTACCGATCCTATAAGGTGAACCGTACCGGCCAAGGCCTTGGTTCGGTCCGGTTCAAATAACTATGATCTGGTGTTCAACAATGCCACCTGTAAAAGTAAAATCAAGACTCTTAAATTAGTGCATACAAATTTATTAGTACTTCCTCCATACCATATTATAAAACATTTGGTTTTTCTAGATGCAATTGGTTTTGATATATACTTAGATATACATTGTCTAGATACATAGTAAAAGTAATATATCTACAAAAGCCAAAAATATCTTATAATTTGCAACGGAGAGTGCCTATACATCAATATTTATGGTGCATAATAGTGTATTGTTTGATGTTGGAAATATTGGTACATTTTATAAAATTGGTTAAAATTTAAAAGTGTGACTTAGGTTTAACTTAAAACTCCTTAGATTCGATTTTAGAATAGAAGGGAGCATCTAACTATATAGCAATCGAAGGGAGCATATATAACTATACAGTTATAGTAATTAATAACTGCAATTCAAAGAAATTACTAACAGGACCGGCAGCTTGATATAAAACTGTGAGCCTGAGAGCACCAATAGGGTACTAATCTAAAGGTTTTATATAGTGATAGTGTTGTCAAGAGGAAGGCAGTTGGTGCGTTATTGTGAGCAAAGGACAACTGAGGTCAACATGGCCGGATAGGATAGTCGTTAATAAGAACAATCATTGATCCTATCGATCCAAGGAAACAGCACTTTAAACCAAAGTTTTCCTCTGACAATTTGGTACTTAATCCAAAAGCATGATTTCCCAAAAAGAACGCTGCCACCACCATATTTATCAGCTGCATCACTACGCGACTAGAAACATGCATTCTGAATTCTAGTCAGTCTTTACCCAGTTTCAGTCCTATGATTCTTGTGCACAGTTCTTCTCAACAACATTGGATCTAAGCATGGTAGCACCCTATTCAACAGACATACAAAGGGAGAGATCCGATCATCAAACTGCCTGGATAACATTATTAGATTTGCACGTGCATGACTATAATCACTCACAGGAGCTAGTGCTCGGCAGGGCAGATATCTTCCAAGCTGCAAGGTAAAAAAGATCGAGCACATCAAAACGAAGAACTTCAGTACAGATTGTTAAAGATGTGGTGCAGGCACACAGACCTTTTGCCCAAGAACTCAATGATATCAGAGGTGACAGTTGATCTCTTGTTCTTCTCAAAAGCATGTGATGCAGCTTTCCTGAGTAGAAGAGAGCCAGCTATGCACCCAAGGGTCATAGGATTAACTCTGCATTGGAACAGAACCAAATTGAACCCTTGGGATTCCATTCTGAAAAGAAGGTATCCAGCATTACCTTTTCTCTGTAGGTTGTTCATTTGTCAAGACAAAGTGTCGTGCCCACGATGCAAATACAGCCACACTGCCACCAACAAATAGTGATAGGAAACAACCAAAGATACTGTTAACTGTAAGGTGTTTGCTGTTTATGGAAATGAAAAGAACACGTTTTCTGTACAAAGAAAAGCTGTGTATGATTTTGATCCATAAAATTCTTTTCACTAAAAAAAACTTTACTGTGTTTATGCTAAAACATGTGCTACAACACAACATATTTTAATCTAGTATACAATTTTAGAACTGGTATATTGCGATTAATATTTTACAGAAATCGCAGAAAAAAGAAAAAAAGATTTGAATTAAAATAGCCAGGCCTATTCACAACACAACCATGGGTACACAAGCAATACATTCCTATGAGACCTTTTTTCCAATTTGGATGAAAGCTTGCAAAATAAGAAATTAAACTATATTTCCAATTAACTAATTTGGGTGAATGCTATCAAAACAACAAAATATGGGAAAGTGCTGTCAGCAAGCTGCAGATGAGTAGTAATCAGCACTCTGCAATCAATCAGCACCAATGCCTATGTAATGTGCGCATGTATGTGCATGCATGTGGTGTGTTAGCGGTGTAATTTGGTTTGTACATCAGGTTTTATCCTCTTTTTTAATTATTTAACGCAATCATATAAAACTATCCTGTGCATTGGAGGGGAGAAGGGGGTAATCAGCACCGAGAAGCAACACAATAACAGACCTTCCAGAAAGGATGTCACCTTGACCACCACATCGTCTTGGGGAACCAAAAGTACTCACTTGCGTAACTTCAGAAACATGAAAAACAACATATCTATTAGCTCAAACTAATAAAAAATAAATAGTCAGTGTAACTTCAGAAACATGAAAACAACATATCTATTAGCTCAAACTAATAAAAAATAAATAGTCAGGGAATAAGCCAAAATTATAACAAAAGTGAAGCTAAGGCATCTGAGCAGAGCCTTTTTAGAAGTTTATAAAAAAAAAACAAGCTCTCTAATATACCTGTTTTACCATCACTGATGACATCAGCTTTTCCTTTCTGCATTATTGTTACATCACCAATTCTAAACAAAAAAATAATAATCAGGAAACATTAGTTACATCACAAATGATGAAAATTGAGAAAACACATTTTTAAAAAGTAACAATAATGTTATGTTCATACTTTTGGCAAAGTGTGATTAGCTGCTCAGAAGCAGTTTCCTCATCTACATCACAGTTAAGAACCTTCTGAACAAGACGCTTGTACTCATAGACATTTGGTGTTAAAATGGCAAGAGGGTTTCCTTCAACAAGACTAAGGTTATTGGTTACAAGAAACAGGCCATCCTGAAAATCAAACATACCAAGTTCAAATGACTCATAACTCAAGCTAAGGGGAAAAAAGAAGAGATAATAACTCCAAGTATTACCCCATCCACAACAGTTGGAATATTAGCCTGCCGTGCATGCCTCATGATATTACTCACACAATCCTACAAATACGATATAATGTTGAGATATCAGAAAGTATGGATCCTAATATTACTTTTGTAAAAAGACTGTTCCTACACAATCTAAATGAACAGAAAATTACAAAATAATAACACTTAAAGGGGGAATTGAGGAAAGAATCCAAAATGAAACTTTTAGCCTGTTTGGATTTAGGTTACCATGTGTCCACATCTAGCCTTAGCCAGCCATAGTTTTAGTAGTCACTAGTCAGTGTATTTTTTGCCACAACATGCCAGCCTAAGTTATTCATATGTACTTAGAGTCAAAGGAATACTTCTCTCACAGGGTTCTCACATCTAGTTATGTTATATTCCTGAATTATATACAAATATAGGAAAAATATAGGAAATATTATCAAATTAGTTGATCTTTTTTTTCTCTTTCCTATCCTTTTGCCAGGAGTCAATCTTGCTTCTTGACTTCAACAAAAACTGAAGTATAGCACAACTAAACCATGAACTCCAGTAAAGAAGTGGAGAATTAAGCTGGACAGACAAAATTACATAGAATTTAAAACAAAAGCATAAAAAGATGCCGATACAATATTTTTTGCAAAAACCCAGAATAAAGTACCTGTTTCTAAATTGCTGTGCTGGAAACAACTAATAACACTCAATAGGACTGAGGTACGAAGTACTATATTCTTTAAAACAGCAAACTAACCAGAAGAAATGAGTCCCTTCCAAGGCCAGGACCAACAACAATGCAATCAAAGCGCTCCATCCATTTTCCAACTTCAGTAAGAATCTTAGAAGAAACAGATGCTCGTTCATCATCCCTGCCAAGATGATTTACAGAATGATATTCTTATATAAACATTAAAATGCTGCACCGTGAGATTGCAAACATAAACGAAACTTCAGTTAACGTTAAAAAAAAGAAACTTCAGTTACCTTACACTGTAAGATTCTTCTAATATTGGATGTACAATTAGTTCAGGGCTATAGCTCTTAATTACTGTAGCAGCATCTTTTGTGCAGAAAACATGTGAAAGATCTGCACCCTGAAAGGCATAATGTGAAATATTGGTAATGATAGCTTTAAGTGATGGAACTTTTAGATGATACTGACAACTTTCAAGGCAGAGATAGCGGCAAAATAAGGAGCACCAGTGTACTCACGACATCCTCCGATTACTGCTATCTTCCCTGAGAATATAATCATACATAACATAAGCAACTTTCAATAATAACAGAAATTTCATTTGACACACACCAGAGTTAAGATTCAACAATTAACAAAAATGAAAATAATATAAGATGCATATCCAAAAAAAAGACAAAAACAAAAATGTAAATTCATTTAAATATCCTCATGTTTTGTACACTAATAGCTCTAGCTTAAAATTACTTCTATATGCGACAACACTATACCCAGTAAGAAGCTGCCACAGGTTTCCCGACCCTGAGCATGTGCATTATTATGACTTCTCTACGGCTGATTACATCACAACAAGCAAGCCCACCCTGGGACCTTAATGGCCGGTGAACACTGTGGTTAAACTGAACCCACTTAGGGCCTGTTTGGCAGAGCTCCTAGAGCTGATTCTCTGCTGAATCCAGCTGGAGCTCTGCCAAACAGTTTTTTAGAGAGAAGTGATTCTCCGATGATTCCGTGAACTGATTCTCTGCAATGAACTAAGAGTTTGAGAGCTAGAAAAAGTAGCTTCTCCTACTTCTGTAAAGTGATTTTATGCTAAAGAATCAAAGAGAGCCACAGAATTACTTCTCTTAGAGAATCAGTTTCCATAAAGAATCAGAATCAGATAGAGCTCTACCAAACAGACACTTAATATCCATCATGAACTTCTGTCACATTCCCACATACCGAACAAGGACTTCTATTTCAACACTAACCAATGCCCCTGAATTTGTTTCAGTGGCAGAGAGAATGAACTCCTTAGCTCCAGAGAAGGGTTCTGACACTTGGGCCTACAGAACTCGAATTGAACAGAATCCAAACCTAAAATTGTACAGCGAGCTCGGATGAGTGTCACCCCTAGTGTTGTTTACAACATGGGAGAACAATGAACCACCGTCCCCGAAACAACCACCAATAGCCTGTCGACTGAACCCAGCATCCCAGAGCGCTCCACTGAGCACCAGGGAATTCCATCAAACACGCTGCGCGCATCAGCAGCCCGACCGCAAGAAACACACTCGGACACAAAGCAGAGCGCGTGAGCAGACCAAGATGGGCGGGCGGCGGTACCGACCTGCCTGGCCCTTGTGCCTGGCGCGGTCGAGTGGCGGCGTGATCCGGCGCACGACGGCCTCCGCGTCCGCCTCGTACACCGTCCCGGCGGACGCCGCCATCGCGTGGTTGGTCCGGACCCGGAGGAAGCTGGAGCACGAGGGGCAGGATGGGGGAAAGCCGGCGACGGAGGAGGGGGCAGGCGGGGAAGGGAGGAGGGAGCGGAGCAGGACGAGCTGCCTGCGGAATGCCGGGGAGGCGGCCCACATGCGCCCCCGGAGCGGCTGCTGCTGGTGTCGCCACGCGTGAGGGCACGCGCCGGTGGGCCGGCTCATCAGGCTTTCCTGCCGTGGGAATCGAAGGCAGTGGATTCTAGAAACCGCTGGCGCGGTGGACAGTGGAGAGTGGTCAGTATTTTGGAGCTCCGCTGGGACGAGAAATTTGGATATCTCGCGTTCCGTAGTTTTATTATCATTTGTAATATTGATTTCGTAAAAATAGAACTCCTTTGTCACTTGATTTTCATATCAATTTCTGTACTTTTCTCTTTTATAATCTCTAATTATATTTAGCACTTGAAAGGACACCTTTGTCCTTGTTAAATTTGCTCCATTCTGTTCGTTTGCGGGTTACCCGTTACCTACGTACTCACGTTCATGGGCGCCGCCGTCTGTTTTTTTTTTTTTTTTTTTTTTTTTAAAAAAAGCTTTTCTTTTTTTTTTGGGGCACGAAGCTGTTTTGCATCGGCACTTAGATAAGTTGTTTTTATAG
>Ga0182004_10003483_pt1 | contig 12506 bp, 6 predicted proteins | sample Sormic07211540_1_FD_120479 | JGI IMG/M metagenome (GOLD analysis project Ga0182004, IMG submission 120479) | Endophyte microbial communities from Sorghum bicolor roots, Mead, Nebraska, USA - 072115-40_1 MetaG | ecosystem: Host-associated > Plants > Roots > Unclassified | place: USA: Nebraska... | reverse complement strand
GAGCCGGTTTTCTAAAGCTAGCTCGTTATCCTTACGAGTCAGAATGAGCAGGCTTGTTATCCAGCCTAACCATGTATTAGCCATAGTTCATATATATTTTAAACGAGAAAAATCTTCCGTAGCCGTTTGACTATTTTACATGTCAAGTTTGTCAAGACTTGCTTTTTCTGCAACTTTTGACCTGCGGCTGCAGGATATGCAGACAAGATGAAGCACAGCCAGGTTGCCATTTTCCTAGCAGAAAGGGAGAAAGATTGTAGCACTTGTGCCAAGGACCAAAACTTCACGGACCCTTACCTCGTACCCACCGAGGTTAACCGAATTTTAGATTGTTTTTACTCAAAATGTGCTGAATCCAAAAATTGTAACTTTTTTTATATTCTCAAACTGCAGAAAATACTGAATTTCCAGATTTTGTTCATATATATAAACAAATTTTACTAAATTCGACGAGAATGATCATGAGATCCCTATCATTTTCCTGTGAATTATTCAAATGCAAAACTTTTAAATGTTTATGTGTCCTAAAATATCATGATTTCCAGGCATATGTGTGGGTTCTCGGTATCTCTACGTACTCTTGCGTGCAGTGCTTTTTTTTTTGAAAGAAATTATTGCGTGCAGTGCTCCCTAGCTATTTTCTCTCGTGTTCTCTAAATCTGAACACTGTACCAATTGGCCTTGTCAACAAGGCTTGCTTTTCTACAAATTTAATATTTGTCCCACAGAAAATGTGGTGGCAGAAGAGGAAGCATATAACATGTTTTTTTCAGCAGGAAGGAAGAAAAGGTGGCGGCATAAGCCAATTGTCAAAGGTTTTGCTACAATAATACGAAAATGACTGTGAACATTGCACGGGCGCACCTCATTATGTCATTATCGAATCTCGTATAGTAGATATCTTATTCGTTGCTTTTTTTTTATGTTTTCTAGACATTCAAATTAATTAGTACTCATTTAGTCGTTTTTGCTGTACATTTGAATATAACATATGTCTACATGCATAACGAATTTACATACAAAAAGTCACAGCGACTTATATAGTTTGGAATGAAGGGAGTATTACATAATTATTGCATGCATTTTCAAAAATTAAGGGCCAAGATTTGTTTGAAATTTTACCTTTGATGAGGTAACCAGAGAATACCTTAATTTGCAAGGACCAATTATCAAACTCCCACTCATTTTCCAACTACTGAGATTTTCAGTAACTGGGATTAACTTCCAAAAAAATTGTTCGAGAGATCTCATATTCTTTTCTGTTCAGTAATCACAGTAATCAGTGACATTGTTATAATAAGTGAATAACCTCACAGAATCGAAATCGTCAGCCGCATGTTTTCTTTTTTCCCACTATTTTTGAATCGGAGGTCAGGAACAGGTTTGAGCAACATCCAAACTTATACGAGGATTCAGAATACGCCTCAGCAAGTACAGTATCCAGAGAGATTTATTTTGGCAGCAAACTGGTCATAAGGAACAAATTAATTTACACATAATTTGGACAGAGCAATTGCCAAAACTTTTAGCGCTCTGTGAGCAAGGTGCTTCTTAATTTGTTGCAGCAGCTCTCCATAAACTTCCATTAGGACAACATATAACATTTGAATAGAAAGGCATGCGAATGATGGCACTATATAAGAGAACTGATCAGTGGGCAAAGTATGTGACGAACAGCGCCGCAAACATGAGCAAGTACGAGATCGCCTGATCAATGGCCTTAGCATCCACCACCCGTGTCGCCGTCGCCGGTTTGTCCTGCGCCATGGACAGCTGCATGAGCCCGGAGAAGAAGAAGGCCGTGAACAGCAGCACGTACACCTTCAGGGCCACCATCTTCCCTATACGCTTGTTGGAGCGGAAAGAATGATTAATTTGCAGGGTGCTATGCTAGCTTGGAACGATCGACAAAATGAATGGCGAATGTTTTGACAGGTAGGGAATTAGTTTGGATGTTTGTAGCAAGATCGAGGAACTGACGATATAAATAGGGTAGAATGAGCTACTTGTGAAGCGCCAGTGTGCTTTGTTTGAAGAGGATATACCAAGGAAAACTTTGGAGAGAGAAGAGGAATAGGTCAATCTGTTTGTCTGGCGTGATGTTAGAGTGAGACGGCTGCTTTCATATTATTTAGCTCCTCGCCTCCTACACATTGCCATTTAGTTTTTTTTACTAATCTACTCTAAATTATAGGCCATTCTAGCTTTCTAGATACATAATTTTTACTATATATTTGGCACATAGTATATATTTAGGTGTAGAAATAAAACTATGCATTAAGAAGAACCAGAATGACTTTTCTAGATATATAGTTTTTACTATGCATTTAGATATAATATATATCTACGTGTGTAGATAAAGCTTTGCACTTAAAAAAGTTAGAACGACTTATAATTTGAAATAAAACAATATAAATATGCATAGATAATTAAAAACAATTTTGACAATTAATATTCCTTAAATCCTAGAAACCAAAATAAATCAAATTCTAGCAAAAAAATGTCCAAAATAATTTACCTTCTAGCCTTATCAATCACTAGTCCCCCTTTAACTACATGAATTTGTTAATGCACCACTCACCCTATCTATGGCCTTGTTTGAGATAGCTTGTATTGCCCACGCTTCAATTTAAAACTCGCTTTTTCCTACAGATAGCTTTGATTAGAAGTAAAATGAGTAAAAGCAAGCTTCGCGTTTGGGAGTCATTTCTACTTAAACCCAATGAACCTGCCCCTATGGCAGCTGGAGAAGAAGGAGGCAGATCCGCGCCCACCCCTCATCTCGTAGGCATCACCCGCTCCTCACTGTCAGAGAGTAGATCCGCTGCCGCCACCTGTCTCTCGAGCAGAACCTGCCTCGTAGCCACCGGAGGAGAAGGAGGTAGATACCCTCTTGGTCTCGTGGGCATCACGCCATCATCACCGCCGGAGGAAAAGGAGGCGGATCCGTCACTGTCGTCTCGTGGGTATCACTCGCCATCGTCGCCGCAGAAGGTGAATCTGTCAAGCTTGGGTTGCTCGAGCTCTGGTGATGGGGAAGGGAGTTAAGGCAGGGCTCAAGCGAGGGAGAAAACGTGGGGCTCAAGCGAAGGGATGAGAGAACATGTGCATTTTTTTCACTGCTCTTTGGGAGCCGATTCTAAGTACATGTTGAAATGAGGCGGGGAAGAATAACGAGCAAAATAAGTCGGTGAAGAATCACGGTGTTTGGCACCCTTGGACAGCTTTTTTTCTTGCCAGAAGCGGTCCTAGATAGGGCCATATTAACTTGTCATCGAACGCAAATCAATCCATCCTGTTCTCTTTAACTCTTGCATTGTTCGGGTCATGCGCCAATGAACAATTAGCGCAATGATCTCAGTAGCCTTAATGAAAAATAATAGAAATGAGATGATTGATAGCTTGGTTTCGCACTCTAATTGAATGGCGCTGCTAGTAGGTCTCGCGGGTTCCTTAACAACTAGTTTCTTGAGAAGGGCTTGGTACCCCCTCCTTTAAGACCAATATTAGGAATGCTTGGTGAAGGACTGGAAATGGCGACTAGAGGGGGATGAATGAGAACCGTAAATTTTTGTCCCAAAATATTTTCGCCCACTGTCTTAAATCACCGCCAAACACAAGCGAGAGTCCCGAAACTAAATTACTCAAGTCAACCGGTGACAAAAAACAGAACTCAAATCGGAGCACAAACGACCATGCTACATGTAAAAAGAAAAATCAGAGCTAGAAAAAATTCACTGAAAAATCCCCTAAAAAGATGTTGAACCCAGAGGGCCTGCGCACGGTGGTGTGACTGCCTCTGCTCTGATCGATTCACACATGGCACAAATTCACAACCGTAAATAGCATGGCAAGCAAAAATTAGAAATTAAACATCTATGGCAGAAAACAAACAGAAGACCAATTAGAGCACTCGCACACAAAAAACAAATCAAACAAGAACTTCACAAAAAAAAACTGCTGAGCAATCACACTGGAGTAAATGCAATCTCTTGACCAATCAAAGTTTAGCACACTTTGACTCACGATAAGCATTGCTAGGTGCTGGACTAGTGCACAGAGCCGATGCACTTGATGCTGGACCGCCAGCACCTCGACCTGCAGCAAGAACAGAACCAGCAGCCGGATTTCTCTGTCTAGAAATCGAACTATGGGGTCTGAGTCCAACTCCAAAACGCTAAAAAACACAAACAGAGTGCAGATCACACGAAGCGAGGGTACTTGGGGCCGAGCCAACCTGGGCAGTGGTGTGAGCACTAAGAGCTGGAGGGCTTGGCTCTTCACTCGACGTGGAACTAGAGACACAAGCAAGCGGCGAGCGCCGCTGTGAGGAGCGCGCACGGTGCCTGGCGCCGGCGTGGATAGCGCTGCCGCTGAGCCTGCTCAAGTGCTTGGCTTCTAAAAAACGACGAACACACAGAGAAAGAGGCGGCTACCAAATCAACGAAAACTCGACCAGATCTTCGTGAATCGCTCCCAAATTTTGGTCAGATGAAATTCAACCTTGCACGAATCCGTTCCCCAAAAATCATCACGGATTGACCCAAACTCTGAGAAAATCATATCGTAGCCAAACACGAAAAAGAGAAGAAATGAAAAAGAGAAGAAATAAGAACAAAAATTACAGCTTCAAAATAGGAACCCCTAAGGACAAAAGGAGGATTTGGGCCTTCATTCCTACTCCAAAACACAACAAAAATATTACGAATTTTCTCAGTTCATGAATCTCTATAACTCATAAAAAAAGTTAAACCTAGAAAGAAAGGAGGAGATGACTATTGGGAGAGAGGTGGAGAGAGGTGAGGGAGATGGGGGACTCCCCTCCTTATTTATCGGGCATAGTTCATGAATCTCTAGAACTCACGAAAAAAAGTTAAACCTAGAGAGAAAGGGGAGAAGATGACTATTGGGAGAGAGGTGGAGAGATGTGAGGGAGATGGGGGACTCCCCTCCTTATTTATTACATATTCTCCCAATGTCCCTAGATATTTTTGAACCAACTAGCTAGCCACAGGGGCGTTCTAGTCCAACTTGATATAACCTAGATCCGACGGCCACCGCACCCTTCATGAGGTAGCTTAGCATCGACGCTAACTCCTCGATGCCGCCACGTGCTGCCCGTTCCTCGGAACCTCTGCCCGGGTTTTGAGCCCAAACCCGCGAAACCCGCCGCGAGTAGCGTACTCCATACGTTTCTCCGCTACTCGACATGTGTCACCGCCGTCCTCGACTGGTCGGCCCGCCAAGTCCTCCTGAGCCTCGCTCGACTCGTGTCCGCCGTCTTGACTTGGTCAACACGGTCACTCCCATATACACTTGCACTTATCGATGTCCCAGATGTTAGCCACTACAGCTGGTCATCCGGCCTCCTGGTCCATTAGTCCAAGCCTCACTTCCGTCCTTCACCGCTCCAGGTCCATCGGCACAGTATGTCTCTACTTGACCTTTTCCTCGTCGTCGACCACCGCGTCCGAGATCCACACCTGAACACTATAAGCCAAAAGACATATCGCACACATAGTTTTCGTCATGGTAATGTTAGTTGCCAACTCAACCTATTCATAGATCACGTTGACAATCATTCATCATAAAAAGAAACCACAAAGGTACTTCTCGACCTTGTGTTCGCACTTGGGCTACTAGAGTTTGACTTTTGTGTTTAAATTTGAAAACATGCATCTGATGTGTTAAGTACTACTTGATAGAAGACTATGGACTACCTGTTCTAAAACCATCATCACTGGTTTTAGGACCATAGATGTCTCATCGATCGGCAATAAAGATCAGGACTAACACTACCGGCTTCTAGCTGATAGGTCTGCTCGACTACACTTCTCACAGTATTGCGGATGCGCCTGTACATTCAAAGCGTGGTGAGAAGTGCATCCGAGTAGGCTGAAAACAAAAGAAACAGGACAGCCTATCGCCGTGCAACTCAGCCACCTAGTGGGGCTGACCACTAACCAGCATGCAGCTTCACCGCCCTATGCTACCACTCCGCTTGCTGCCAGACGAATGTGTAGCTTCGCCACCCAACCCAATGACCCACGGACCATACTGCCACTCTTGTGCAACTTCACCACCACCATCCTGTACATCACCAGGCGTGCCAGATCTAGGAGGGAGAATGGAGAGATAAGAGAATGTCTTGGTAAGGGAGAGAGATAAAAGGGCAATCATCAAGCTTGAAAAGTCAAGCTTTTTATGGAATTTAACAAAGATCTTAGGTCTAAACTCCATTTTATTTTTATTGTTAGTCAAAGACTTAAAAAGCCGGTAGTGATGTTCTTTTTTTTGTCATAATCGGCAAAGATGTTTTGAAATAACTAGTGGTGATGTAGTCGACAATAGTGGTCATACGGTCATTTATGTAGTAGTGACTATTGTTGTCGTTCAAAACTTAACTAGAAGCACTCGCAAGTGCCATTAGAACTAGACCTCCATATCAAATACAATTTTTTTGTAACTATATGTCAAATTAGAAATTGTGGAAGTTCGATGAGAATAATGCTATTAAAGTATCTTGCCACATCTTCTTTCTCGTGAGATACTCCGCCATGTTTCCACCGTAAGGGATATTAAGGGGGTGTTTGGGACTGCTTTACAAACTCCACCGTGGAGCAGCATGAAAAACTAGAGTTTGTGGAGGACCTCTTTAGGTGCTCTCATAACTTCATTTTTTTCTCGAAATGAGTGCGTGGAGCTAAAACCATTTGACTAATAAACATGGAGCGGAGCTGAAAAACATAGAGAAAAAATGATGGAGTTATGAGAGCACCTAAAGAAGTACTCCACAAACTCTAGTTTTTTGTGGAGCTACTTCATAGTAGAGTTTGTACTCTAGTTTTTTGTGGAGCTACTTCATAGTAGAGTTTGTGGAGCAAAGTTTGTAGAGCAGTCCCAAACATCCCCTAATTGTGAGAGAATACCAAATGGAAGTTGACCTACGTACTAGGTGGCAGGGGCGGGCCACTCAAACTTACACTGCTTAGACATTTTTCTAAACAAGTAACAATCTTTAACTTAGTTGTATATATGAAGGAATTCCGGATACATCATCATCTTTTGAACAAAATGACAAGAAGTGAACAGAACGAATTGAACTGATGCACTAGTGCGAGTCAGAACTCACACAAAACCCAGAACCCATAACGACAGGCACCGACACCGATAGATTTATCAGTGCGCGAGATATGTGACGAACAACGCTGCCAACATGAGCACGTACGCGATAGCTTGATCAATCGCCTTTGCGTCCACAACCACCCGCGCCGTCGCCACGGCGGTCGCCGGCTTCTCCTGCGCTGCCATGGAGAGCTGCAAGAGCCCTGAGAAGAAGAAGGCCGTGAACAGCAGCACGCACGCCTTCACGGATGCCATTTGCAGCTGCTGATCGAAGCTGAACAGAGATGATGAAATGCGAATGCGCTGAGCGGCGAAGCTCTCTGATTTGATTTGCTAGCTGCCTAGGGAATTAATTAGTTTGATGTTTATGGCAACGCCGAGGAATTGGCGAGTATAAATAGGGTAGAACGAGCTACTTTTGCACCTTGCAGTGAACGAAGTGTCAGTGTGCTTTGTATCAAGGAAAACTTTGAAGAGAAGAGGAATAGGTCAATCTGTTTGTCTGGCTTGGGCGCTCGGCAGTATTGACTAGAAGGCAGCAGTCATGGGGTGACGACTGACGACCAAGTTCGCTGTCAGGGTATTTAGCACGTTTTTTTTTTACCATTTGTCATTTGTTAGTTTCGTTTTGTCACATCAAAGCAATGCACGTATGCAGAATAAACTGAAACGAATTTGTTGGTAATAATTAATAAGATTTAAGAGCTGATCGAGTTGAGTTATACATTTATGTTGATGCAAATATTGGTCAAATACCAAGATATGTCGCTCAGATCGCAAACGGATTGATGCAGCGCGCGATTCTGCCAAAACACCGAACTAGATGGTTCCGCGAATCGGCCCCGCCGGGTTTTTCGGGTTTTGGCTAGGAGCGCCCGAGAATAATAACAATCATGTTTTCACAGTGAAAAGCGGCTAGGTATATGAGCAAACCAGCAAAGAGTAACTATCATGCTTAGAGCAAGTTTAATAATATAGCCTATTTGCTTACTGTAAGGTTCGTTAGAGTCTTCTTCTAGCCCTCCCATACAATAGTTAGCTATTTACTATTAATACATGGCTCACTTATATCTCTCACAAAGTTTTTTTTGTTCCTGTACCTAAGCTGATTGTAAGCTTACAGCTTACTTCTCCTCTCTCTCCTCTCTTCTCTCCTCCACATCAACATTTAACCAGCCTACAGCCCACTATAATACTTGCTCTTATGTGATAAGATAAAAAATAACTAGCTAGTTAAGGCAAACTGGTATAAATGTGTTCTCGAAGCTCTCGTCCCAGAGGGACCCCATCGATAAAAGAAAGCTCCAAGATTGCCCTAAGTCAGCCAGCAAACCTAGAGTATCATCCTTGGTTGTTAGATGTCAGCTCAAGTGATGAACAACAACATGAAGATTAGAAAAAATTAGGCTAAAAGAGAGGTACAGAGTGGATTGTTGTTTTTTTGTTCAATTCTGTATTGGATTCCCCAAACGACTGTGATCTCTCTATATTTATAAGGGCATGTGATTTTATCCAAGGGTCAACAACTCTTGCAAAACACGTTAAAACACTAATACAGAAGTCAAAATCAGTGCCACTTCAAAATGCCCATCAGTGTCGGTTAAAACCGGCACAACTAAAATTGGCACTGATTCATCCGTGCAGGTTTGGCAGTAATGTGGTTTCAAAAAAACCAACAAATAGGCTGAAAATAGAAAAAATACTACTAGAAGAGACTCCATTAGACATTTCAAATGTAGGGCTCATAAGCGAAAAACACGCACTTCAGAACCACTGGGGCTCAAACCCCCAACCACTAGCGCTACGTGTTCGTCCCTTTACCACTCCACTTGTAATACGCTTGTGTTCATTTGGGATTCGTCCTCCACATTTTTATCTCACTCTAGTTATGTATTTAGGATTTTAAATAAAATCAAATGAAAATATTATTAAGTATAAAATTTTATAACTTTTCTAGATCTACAACTTTAGTTTTGGTCATTCTACCATCCAAGGTCATTTAAAGAATTTGAAATTCAAATTTAAGGAAATTCAACCATAATTTTGCTTGGATATATGATTTCAAATGAAAAATTTGTCAACTATAAAATTTCATAATTTTTTGAGATCTATAACCTTTTTGGGCATTTCTCCATCTGAGGTTGTTTGAAAAACTTAAAATTTAAATTTTATAAATCAATTTTATAAATTCAAACGAAAAAGTTATCAATTATGAAGTTAAATAACTTTTCGAGGCCTATGACTTTTGTTTTGGTCGCTTGATCACCAGAAATACTTAACTACCACTATATGAGTATAGAACATATGGATTCTTTTAGTATATTTTTATAAAATCTTACCAATCAAATAGAGAGACATCATAACAATTTCAAGTAAAACCATTGTGAACTCATAATTTTTCAACATCTAGAACTTTTGTTTTAGTCGCTTCTCCACCCGAAATCCTTAATTAGCACTACACATTCACTTGTGACTATAGAGCATATAGACTCATTTAGTATTAGTAACTCTACAAAATCTTGTGGTATATATTTGGACATCTTAATGATCTCTACTCAAAAAAGTTTGAACAACAAAGTTGTAGTTCTCATCAAGTACTATAATTTTGGTATAAATTTCATCTTCATCTAACATCATATAAGAAAATTATGAAGTTTTTTGTGTACTATATCACTACCGATTCAAGCCACAAATTAACAGTAATAGTATTAGTATAACTTTTAGCCAAAAACCGGTAGTGAGGACCAAATATCACTGCCGGTTTATGGCAAAAATCGGGTGTGATATGAACTTACCACTTTCGGTTTTTGAAGATACGAGTAGTGATAGACCAGTTCCGGTAATAAAAGTCAGTTATGTAGTAGTGAAATTCAACTCAATTCCAAGGGCGTAATATTTAATTCGTCCGTACTTCAAAATCGGGTGTTCTATATTTTTTTCAATCATATCAACGATGAGAGCAACACAGTACTGGAATTCATTCTTCAATCTGAGGAAGTTTACAAAATCATCTTAGAGCTGGTTTTAGCTGGGTAATTTTTTTTAAAAAAATGTATTTTCCCAAGCAAGCTTGTTTGTGCTGTAACTTCTAGGATCCACCTCTTTTGTCCGTATTTTATTGTCAATATATGTTTCTCCTGTTTCTAGGTGAGATTTATGCCAATCTAAAAATATATTAGAGCTAATAGCAACGATGTCCAACTATTGTTCTATTTGTCATCCAATCATCTAAATCGATCCCAAGCTCATTTGAACAAATTTGGACATGATTTGGTCCTTATCGAGAAAACCAACTTAGCCTTTTTTCACAATTTGGCTCCAACTTGTCACATCCAATTTCAAGGAAGAAATTGAATGCATAAACTTATGTGTGCCCAGAGATCACACATAAATTACAAATTAAATATCGTTATTGCAGTGTTTACAATAAATATAGTCATAACAACACATAGTTTGGTACAACAGCGAAATAAAAACAGGATAACTCTCTCGGGCCTTGCAAGGAAGGTTGACTGGTGAAGCACAGGCCTAAAAGTCTTCCATGTAAGAAAGGTTGACTAGTGAAGCACATGTCTAAAAGTCTTCCAGGTAGTCCTCGTAGCTACCATCATCTGTTACTCATCCAGGATTTTTATGCAAAAAGAAATATAGAAAAGGCGTGAGTACATCTCGTACTCCACAAGCATAGAATGAGGATTTATAAAACTCAAAAGGACTGTCACTCCCGCGATCTACCTCAAGCTCTGGACTATAAGAGGTAATCGCAGATAAATACGGTCTAGGCACCACGCCTACACAATATCTACCACTTACCCATCGATCTAATGAGTAAGCGCTATACGATCCTATGCATAAACATAATTCTAATCTAACTTCACTAAGCATATAATCAAGGTAAACTAATATTAAGAACATAAGCAAATAGAATAAAGTAAATTCCGATATAATAAAATAGATCAAAGTCATGATTAACTTGACTCCTTCTAGATCTATTTCTATATAGCTATGATAAAGAACTATAGAGATCTAATTGAGATGGTGGCTAAAAATCTTATAGAGATAGATCCATTCGAGGGACCCCTCTCTGTCTAATTCTTCTCTTGATCTTCTCAGAGAATAATTATGAACTCCTCTTTGTCTTCTTCAGGGGGTGTCAAGGTCTTTATTTAAAGCCCCATAGGAAGCATCAAGCCCTTGGATCAAACCGACTTAAACATGCGCTTAAGATTATTCCTCAAAGTCGGTGGAGGCAGGATCCGCAAGGTTCAACTTGATTGGTTGAGACCTCAGAGTGGCCGCCCCTGACAGGGTGGGGCGCCCGCCTCTGTCCTATGGTAGGTGGGTCCCACCTTTCAGGTGGTGTCTTCCTGAGCCTTCTAGAGTATTCTTGAGTTGACGTTTCACTTATTCTCTCTATGTAAATCTGACATGTGGACCTCCTTTTGTTCTTATTCCGATAATCCATTGTAGAAATAGACAATCACCAAAACTTGTGGGATTCTATTAGTGATAACCCCTATAGCTGGATAATATTCTAATTTAAGTCCTTTCTCATGCTATGTTGATGGTTAAAAAGAGTATTTATCTACCGTCAACACACATATCTATCGCGGCTATACTCATAGAAACAGGGGCAGCACTACACCCAAAGTGGCAAGCCCCTCTTGCGCCCTTTCAAGTAACCTCTAACGAGTTAGAAAAGATCCTATTATTGAGCTAAAGTCAGAGCCATGTGACTCTCCTGGTTGTAGTGTAAATCCCACCTTTCACCGACAGATAAGTCCTTATGAAGGGTCTAGGACAATATGACTAGCAGTCATTTGTACCATAGCCCTAAGTTCCATTAATTATAATCATGTTATATTAGTTAATCCATAGTTCCATAACTGAAATATAGATCATATATGTAAGGTTAGAGCACTAGCATTTCTACACATATGCAATAGGACCCTTAGGTATCAAGGTAATTGTCATCAACAACTAGGATGTCCTTATAGTTTACAAAATTAGACACATGCAGTATGAAATGGTTAAAGTGAGTAGGACATCAAGGTAAGCCCATGCTATACTTGCCTTGGTTCACACAATCCTGCTGGTCCAGTTGCTCTTCGTAGAACTCTGAATTTCCGTAGAACTTCTCACCGTTGTTGGGTATTCTTAACATCATTACCAAAAGAAGACTTAGTTTTCTAATTCTGATAACGGTGCCAAAAATGCCAAACCTATCCCTCATGCCACTTAAGCCAAGTTGTCATCCCTAGCATGACATAAGAGACACGGTATTGAAATATGCAATTGCTCATCTAAATAAATAACAAATGGGATCTGCAAGCGCACAGATTAATACCGATGTAGCATTTTAACCGGGAAGTATTCTAGGT